>Ga0210138_1000079_pt1 | contig 22542 bp, 22 predicted proteins | sample Browns_ThreeSqC__FD_184850 | JGI IMG/M metagenome (GOLD analysis project Ga0210138, IMG submission 184850) | Wetland microbial communities from the San Francisco Bay, California, USA, that impact long-term carbon sequestration -... | ecosystem: Environmental > Aquatic > Marine > Wetlands ... | reverse complement strand
CGCGGGCCAGTTCGGCATCCGCCACTACTGCACCATCGGACTGAACTCCAAGGAAGCGAACAACGAGGAGCTTGCGGAGGGCGTCATGGAGCTGATTCCGCGCTTCGCGCTGAAGGAGGGCGTGGTGGCGATCGGCGAAATCGGCTACGACGAGCAGACGCCGCTCGAGGACAAGTATTTCCGCCTGCAGCTCGAGCTGGCGAAGAAGCTCGACCTGCCGGTGATGATCCACACGCCGCACCGCGACAAGAAGCGCGGCACCTCGCGCTCGATGGACGTGTGCGACGAGCACGGTCTCGACCCTCGCAAGGTGGTGGTCGACCACAACAACGAGGAAACCGTGCAGGAGACGCTCGAGCGCGGCTACTGGGCGGCGTTCTCGATCTATCCCAGCACCAAGATGGGCAATTCGCGCATGGTCGAGATCCTGCGCCAGTACGGCGCCAAGCAAATCATCGTCGACTCCGCCTGCGACTGGGGGATCTCCGAGCCGCTCGGCGTGGCGAAGACCGCGCGCCTTGCGCTGCAAAGCGGAATTTCCCAGGAGGCCGTCCGGCTCGCCTGCTACCAGAACGCGCTTGATGCCTACGGCCAGAGCGGCCAGCTGAAGGAGTCCGACTGGCTCGACCCGGCGCCGATCGACCAGCGCACGGTGTTCGAGGGCAACTCGATCCTGCGCGGCGGGCGCGAGCCGCGCGTCGAGAAGCTGACCAGCCGGCGCAGCATGGACGATCTGATAATCAAATAGATAGACTTTCCGTAGGAGCGTCGTCCGGCCGCGACGATCGGGCCTGCCGGTGCGCGCAATTTCACGATGTGGATTCGCCGCATCGAACGCGGCGCGACCGGCAAAAAATAGTTGCGAACTCCCCGTGCCGCCAATTCCCGGCGCACGCGGGAAGGTCTATGATCCGCGCGGGGGAGGCGTCAGGCGGTAGGGAACGCGGTCTGGGTTCTGCGGTATTGCGTATTCCGTATCCCGTATCACTGCTCGCGCGACCTGCGTGCCAGGCGAACGCCGAAAGACAGCGCTGCGGCCGCCACGCGAGTTCCAACACACTTGAGGAGGAGAGCATGAAGCGATTCAAGACAGGGGTCATATCCGCGGCCGTGCTGCTCGCGATCTCGAGCGCACCCGCGCTGGCTGCCGGCCCGAAGATCAAGCTCGAGCCGCTCGTGACGGGCATCAACACCCCGCTTGCGATGGTGCAGCCGGCCGGCGACGCCCGCATGTTCATCATCGAGCAGAACGGACGGATCAAGATCCTCGACAAGGGCAAGCTGCGGCCGGAGCCCTTCCTCGACATCCGCAGCAAGATTCCCGCGCTGCATCCGGACTTCGACGAGCGCGGACTCCTCGGTCTGGCGTTCCACCCGAAGTTCAAGGAAAACGGCAAGCTCTACGTCGCCTACAGCGCGCATCTCGACTACCAGAGCGACCTCGGGCAGATGCTGTGGTACTCGCACAGCAACGTCGTCGAGGAGTACACGGTGTCGAAATCGGATCCGAACACCGCGGACCCGAGCAGCGCGCGCCGGATCATGTCGGATCCCTGGCCGCAGTTCAACCATAACGGCCACTGGATCGGCTTCGGGCCGGACGGCAAGCTGTACGTCTCGATGGGCGACGGCGGCTACGCGAACGACTGGGGTATCGGCCACAACCCGGCCACCGGCAACGGCCAGGACATGACGATCACGCTGGGCAAGATCCTGCGCATCGACGTCGACGCGCGCAGCGACGGCAAGCCCTACGGCGTTCCCGCGGACAACCCGTTCGTCGGCAAGAAGGACGTCAAGCCCGAGATCTGGGCCTTCGGCCTGCGCAACCCGTGGCGCTGCTCCTTCGACACCGGCAGCGGGCAGCTGTTCTGCGGCGACGTGCAGCAAAACAGCTACGAGGCGGTCAAGATCATCGGCAAGGGCCAGAACATGGGCTGGCGGCGGGTCGAGGGCATGATGCGCTGCTTCGATTACCTGAAGCCCGACGACCACCCGGCGAACTGCGACAAGGCCGGCATCACCCCGGCGATCCTCGAGTACAACAACTGCACCGCCAAGCCGCAGGGCTGCAAGGGCATCTCGGTCACCGGCGGCTACGTGTACCAGGGCAAGCACGCGGCGTGGAAGGGCAAGTACATCTTCGGCGACTGGAGCAAGTCGTTCGCCGAGATGGACGGCCAGATTTTCATCGCCAGCAAGGGCGGTGACGGCAAGTGGTCGATGGAAGTCGCAGAGGTCACCAACATGAAGGGCAAGATGCCCTACATGCTGGGCTTCGCGCAGGACCACGACGGCGAGGTCTACGCACTGACCTCGATCACCACCGGGCCGAACGGCTCGCTGGACACGATCTACAAGATCGTCCCGGCGCAGTAAGCGCTTGAAAGGGGCTTCGCCGCGGGCTTCGTGCCGCGGCGAGCCCCTGTTTTTTTTGGGACCGCTGACAGGGCCCGTGATGGGCAATCGGCAGATGAGCAGTCGATGGGTGATGGCGTTGGGCTGCGCGCTTGCGCTGCTGTCCGCTCCGGCGGCTCCCGCGGGCGATGCGCCCAAGGGCGCGGTGGTTGCCACGCAGGCCGCTGCGCGCGAACCGACCCCCAAATTCGACAAGGCCTTTCTCAGCGACCCGAAGAACATCGAGACCGGCCGCAAGGTCTGGGAGATGCAATGCCGCCACTGCCACGGCTCCAAGGCCTATCCGGGCAAGGCACCGAAGCTCAAGCCGGGGCAGCTCGAGCCGGATTTCATCTTCGACCGGGTGACCAACGGATTCGGCAAGATGCCGTCGTGGAAAGCGGTGTTCTCGTACGAGCAGCGCAAGGGCGTCGTCGCGTACATCAAGAGCGACGACTTCTGGCCCTGAAAGCGGCGCCGCGCTCAGGGCTTCGCGAGCTTGCGATGCGCGCTGAACAACACCACGATCAGCACCGCGAACGCGATCATCATGCCCATGCCCTCGCGGGCGGTTTCTTCGAGCCGCCAGACCTCCTTGTGCCAGAACCCGGGCATCGCAGGCCAGTAGTAAACGACGCCCGCCAGTCCCGCGAACGCGGTAACCCAGAGCAGCGCGCGCCAGGCCGGCGTGCGCACGACGGGCAGCCGGAACGCGGCGAGCAGAGACCACGCCGCCGGAATGAGGTAGATGGTGGCCCAGACCAGGGTATCCGGATCGTTGTACTGCACCGCCGCAAACGAGATCATCAGCAGGCCGAGCACGACGTGGACATAGCGCATGGCGGTTTGATCCTCGAGTCCAGGCGCGCCGTCGGGCCGAGCGCGCTGTTCTATCGATTGCAACGCGGACATTGTATTTCCTAAACCGGCCGTCGCGGTCAGAATCCGATCAGCGACCGACAAGGCCGCGAGACACTCACGCACAGGACCATGGCTATGGCAGCGCCTGCCCGAAGCGGACAGATCCAGGCGAGCACGCACTGGCAGCGATTCTCGGTGCCCTACGAGGTTCCCGTGGTGTTCACCGAGGGCCTGTTCGACCCGGACAATCCGGTGCTGCGCGATGCGCTCTGCCGCCTCGAACCGGACAAACGCCATCGTGCCGTCGTGTTCGTAGACGACGGATTGATCGCCGCGCATCCGCAGCTGCTCGCCTCGATCGCGGCGTATGCCCAGCGGCATGCCGACGCCATCGACCTGGTGCGCGAGCCGATCGCGGTGCCCGGCGGCGAGAAGATCAAGTCGGACCTGCATTTCGTCGAAAGCGCGCAGCAGACGCTGTTCGAGCTGCATATCGACCGCCACTCCTTCGTCATCGCGATCGGCGGCGGTGCGGTGCTCGATGCGATCGGCCTGGTCGCGGCCACCACGCATCGCGGCGTGCGCCACATCCGCATTCCGACCACAGTGCTGTCGCAGAACGATTCCGGCGTGGGCGTCAAGAACGGCGTCAATCTGCATGGCGTGAAGAATTTCGTCGGCAGCTTCGCGCCGCCGTTCGCGGTGCTGAACGATCTGGACTTCGTCGCTGCCCTGCCGGATCGCGACAAGATCGCGGGGATGGCTGAGGCGGTGAAGGTTGCGCTGATACGCGACGCCGAGTTTTTCCTGTGGATCGAACGCCACTCGGACGACCTGGCGACCTTCGAGCGCGCGGCAATGGCCAGGATGATCCGCCGCTGCGCCGAGCTGCACATGCACCAGATCAGCCACGGCGGCGATCCCTTCGAGTCGGGCAGTGCACGGCCGCTCGACTACGGCCACTGGTCGGCGCACAAGCTGGAGAGCCTGACGCGCAACCACGTGCGACACGGAGAGGCGGTCGCGATCGGCATGGCGCTCGACGCGCGCTACGCGGTGCTCGCAGGACTGCTCGCGCCAGGCGTGGAGGAGCGGATCTGCGCGCTGCTCGAATACCTCGGCTTCGAGCTGTGGCACCCGGCGCTCGCCAAGGAGGGCGCAAGCGGGGAGCTCGTGATCCTCGAGGGGCTGAGCGAGTTCCGCGAGCACCTGGGCGGCGAGCTGACGATCACCCTGCTCGCCGACATCGGCGTCGGGGTCGAAGTGCACGAGATCGACCACGTCCTGATGCGCCAGGCGCTCGACTGGGTCAGAGTGCGCGCGAGCGGCTGATGCACCTGGCGGGCGAGCGCGACCTCGGTCACCTGACGTACTGCACCAACATCCACGCGGGCGAGCCGCTAGACGAGGTGATGGCGAGCCTCGCGCAGCACTTGCCCGCGATCAAGTCGGGCGCAGCGAGCGATCGGGCGATGGGCGTGGGGTTGCGGCTCGGTCATGCCGCCGCAACGCGCCTGCGCGAGCCCGGTGCCCTGTCCGAGCTGACGAGCTTTCTCGCCGCGGGCGGCTACTACGTGTTCACGCTGAACGGCTTTCCGTACGGCGCGTTTCATGGCTGCACCGTCAAGGAGAACGCCTACAAGCCCGACTGGAGCGACCCCCTGCGCCTGAGCTATACGGATTCGCTGGCGGACACCCTCTGCGCGCTGCTGCCGGAGGGCCTGGCCGGCAGCGTGAGCACCGTGCCGTGCACCTTCAAGCCCTGGGCCGAGGGACGGCTCGAAGCGATCGCCGAGCACCTGATTCGCCACGTCGCCCACCTGGTCGAACTCGAGCGGCGCAGCGGCAAGCACATCGCGCTTGCGCTCGAGCCCGAGCCCTACTGCTATCTGGAAACCGTCGCCGAGACGATTGCGTTCTTCAATGAGCGCCTGTTCTGCAAGCCCGCAATCGGCCGGCTGGCGGCGCTGACCGGCCGTTCGCTCACCGAGGCGGAGGTCGCGATGCGCCGGCACATCGGAGTGTGCTACGACGTATGCCACGCGGCGGTGGAATTCGAAGACCCGAAGGCGAGCATCGGCGCACTGCGCGCGAGCGGCATCGCGATCGGCAAGCTGCAGCTCAGCTCGGCGCTCAGGATTGCGGCGCTCGACGCGGACAATGCGCGTCAGCTCGCCGAATTCGACGAGCCGGTCTACCTGCACCAGGTTGTCGAGCGGGCAAACGGCAGGCTGCGCCGCTTCGTCGATCTGCCGCAGGCGCTTGCGCAATCCGCGGCCGCGGCGGGTGCGGAATGGCGCGTGCACTTCCACGTTCCGATCTTCCTCGAGCAGATGGCGCACTTCGGCACTACCCAGTCCTTCCTCGCGGAGATCCTCGCGCTGCACCGTGCCGACCCGATCAGCCCGCACCTCGAGGTCGAGACCTATACCTGGGACGTGCTGCCCGCGACCTACCGCAACGTGGGGTTGAGCGCGGCGATCGCGCGTGAACTGAACTGGGTCAAGGCGCAGCTCGCGCAGTGAAGCCGCTTGTCGCACTCAAGCTCGGGCGGGTCTCGAATCTCCCGACCGTATGGACCAACACGCTCGCCGCGGCGGTGCTCGCCGGTGCGAGCGGCTTCGGCGCGGAGTTCGCGATCATGCTGGTCGCGTTTTCGCTCTTTTATGTCGGCGGCATGTTCCTGAACGACGCCTTCGACGCCGCGATCGATGCGCGCGAGCGTCCGGAACGCCCGATTCCGTCTGGCGAGATCGGCCGCAGCGAAGTATTTGCCTATGGTTTTGCGATGCTGGGCGCGGGCGTGGTGCTGCTCGCCAGCGTCGGCTTCGCATTCGAGCCGCGCACCGGCCCGTGGCCGGCGCTCGGCGGCTTGGCGCTCGCCGCAGCGATCACCTACTACAACGCTTACCACAAGGGGAATCCGCTCAGCCCCGTGGTCATGGGTCTGTGCCGGGTGCTGGTCTATCTCGCCGCGGCGCTGTGCTACGCGACTTCGATCCCCGCGGCGCTCTGGGCCGGAGCAGCGATGATGCTCTGCTACCTGATCGGGCTCACCTACGTCGCGAAGCAGGAAAACCTGGAGCGGGTCGAGAACCTGTGGCCAGTGCTGTTCCTCGCGGCGCCCGTTGTCTACGGCGTCTGGCTCGTCGCGGGACAGTGGGCCGTTGTCCTGTTCTGGCTGCTGTTCTCCAGCTGGATGCTGCTGGCCCTTGGTTTCCTGCGGCGGCGCAGAAAAGGCGACATTCCGCGTGCCGTGATCAGCCTGATCGCGGGCATTTCGCTGCTTGATGCGCTGCTGATCGCCGCAACGGGATCGTTCGGGCTTGCGCTGCTCGCGCTCGCCGGCTTCGGCCTGGCGCTCGCCTCTCAGCGCTACGTTGCCGGAACCTGACGCCGGGGCGCCAGGGATCAGAACTGGCCGAGCAGCGCGCGCGCAAGGCGCGGGTGCGCGTTGAAGCGGCGGATGTAGTCGAATTCGCTCCGTGCGGCCTTGGCGCGCACCAACTCGACCAGCGCGCGCTTTTCCGCGCCCGACCAGCGTGTGAGCTCCGGCAGCGAAACGATGAGCGGCGCCCAGCGGCGCCAGGCCTGGCGCTGGGCGGGATCGAATCCCGCAAGCGAACGGCGGCCGGTGCGCGCCAGTGCCTCTTCGACGCAAGCCCCGAGCGTGGCGCCGCGATCGGCGCCGCGCGCGGCGAGCGCGCGTGAGACGCGTTCCCCGAGCGCTGCGAGCGGCGGCAGCGGCCGCGGCGCTTTCGGATCGAGCTCGAAGTACAGGTGGGATTGTGCGAGCGCGCGCAGCGTCGCGGCGCTGGAGCGGTAGCCCGGACGCGCCGCGGCGCGCGCCGCCTCGCGCCGGGCGAGACGCAGAGCGCGTGCCGCGCGCGGCGCGAAACCGAGTTTGCGGTAGAACCACCAGGCCCCCGATTCGATCGCCTCGTCGTTGCCATCGCCGAGCTGGTAGGGCTCGAAGGTGAAGGATTCGGCTCCGAGCAGGTGGTGCGCCATGGCGAGCATGCGCGCAAAGACATGCGCGGCCTCGGCGCCGCGGAAGCTCGGGAAGGTGTTGAACGAAATCGCTGCCGAGCGTCCCGCGACATCGAGCTGGATGTAACCAATCGGCACGCCGTTCTGCAGGCTGAGCGCACCGAACAGCGCCGGGATCGGCGCGCGCCGCTCCGGGATCACGCCGTTCAAGGCAAAGGCGAGCCCGCCCGCTTCGTGCACGATGCGCAGCTCGCGCGGATCGCCGTAGGCGAAGGCGTCGAGGTCGCGCTCGCGTGTGAACATCGCGGCGCGAGCCAGCTCGATCAGCTGTGCGCCCTCATGCGCACTGACGGTGCGTACGCGAAGCGGCGGGCGGCGCATCTCGGCGCGCAGGTCGGGCCGCACGCGCCGCAGCGCCCTGCGCTGGGCGACCATTGGGCCGACCGCGTGATGCGCGAGCGAGCGCGACGGCGTGTCCTTGCCAGGCGCAAGCAGGTAGATCGGCTCGATCGCGTCGTGAAATGCCTCGCGCGTGCGCCCGTCTCCGGGCAGCGCTTCGATCAGGTGCATGAAAGAAGTCGCGTCGCTGACCGCCTTGCCGCGCAGGCAATCCAGCGCGGCGAAGCCGCGCGGACGGCGCTCCCGCGCCCAATCGGACTCGGCCGCGGTCAGCAGCAGCGGCAGCGCAGTCTCGATGCGCTGCGCAGCCACGCGATCCGTCCGGTCCATGCTCAACTGCTTCGGCCAGCGCTGCGCCACCCAGCGCAGCGTCGGCCAGAAATAGGCGTGACGGATGACGGTGCCGGCGATGCCGCTGTTTTCGAGCGCGTCGCGATGGCTGCGCAGGTCGGCGCGGCGCGCGAACTTCGACAGCATGCGCACCGCCTGCGCTCGCAGGCGTGCGTCGTCGGGATAGGCGCGCAGAAAACACAGCGCTTCGTGCAGCCGCAGGACCTGTGCCGCGGACTTCAGCCGCGTGCGCGCCAGGCGCTTGAGCAGCGCCCGCTTGCTCGCACCCAGGCCCTTGCCGTAGCGATCCTTGAGGCGTTCGAGCGCGGCAAGCGATGCGGCAGACATGCGAAACGATCCTAGCATGGCATCGCGCAGGACTTCGGCCGCGCCGCTCGACTCGGCTACACTGCGCGCTTCCTTTCGAGAAAGCCTTCGATGGCAACGAACGGCACGCGCAAAGCGCCGGCACAACGTATCGCGATCGTAGGCGCCGGCCTGATCGGGCGCGCCTGGGCGATCGTCTTTGCGCGAGCGGGCCACGCGGTGGCGCTCACCGACAGCGCGCAGGGCGCTTGCGAGGCGGCGCGCGCCTGGATCGAAACTACGCTCGGCGAGATGCACGGTTATGGCCTGGTTGACGAGGCGCCGGGCGTCGTGCTTGCGCGCCTGCGCACGGCGGCCTCGCTTGCCGACGCGGTGCAGGGCGCGCAGTACGTCCAGGAAAACGTGCGCGAGACGGTCGAGGCGAAAAAGGAGATCTTCGCCGCGATGGATCGCGCGGCGGCACCCGACTGCATTCTGGCGAGCTCGACCTCCTTCATTCCGGCCTCGGCGTTCTCCGAATCGATCGCGGGGCGGGCCCGCTGCCTGGTCGCGCACCCCGTCAATCCGCCCCACGTGGTGCCGGTGGTCGAGCTTTGTCCCGCGCCGTGGACCGACGCGGTGGTGCTCGAGCGCGCGCGCGCCCTGCACGCCGGCGCAGGACAGGTGCCGGTGCTCGTGCGGCGCGAGATCCCGGGCTTCATCCTAAACCGTCTGCAGGCTGCGTTGGTCTGCGAGGCCGTGAGGCTGTACGAAGACGACATCGCCTCGGCCGAGGACATCGACAAGACTGTGCGCGACGGCCTCGGTCTGCGCTGGTCTTTCATGGGCCCGATGGAAACGATCGACCTGAACGCGCCGGGCGGCGTTGCGGATTACGCCGCCCGCTATTCGGCGACGATGGTCGAGATGGACCGCGCGCAGACGCCGCGCGACTGGCAGCCCGCGGCGCTGAAGCGGCTCGAGGCCGAGCGCCGCGCGCGGCTCGGCGCCGAACAGCTCGCCGCGCGCGCCGCCTGGCGAGACCGGCGGCTGATGGCGCTCGCGGCGCACAAGCGACGCATGGCCGAGCAAGAACACGACCGACAGTAGGAGAGACCCATGTCCGCAGCCCAAGGAAAGGTCATCATCACCTGCGCGGTGACCGGCTCGATCCACACGCCGACCATGTCGCCGCACCTGCCCGTCACGCCGCAGGAGATCGCCAAGGCGGCGATCGGCGCGGCCGAGGCGGGCGCCGCGATCGTGCACCTGCACGCGCGCAACCCGCAGGACGGCAGCCCTTCGCAGGACCCGGATCTGTTTCACGAGTTCCTGCCGCAGATCGCTGTCGCGAGCAACGCCGTGATCAATCTCACCACCGGCGGAGCCGCGACGATGAGCGTGCAGGAGCGGCTGCGGCCCGCGCTCGAGCTCAAGCCCGAGGTCGCGTCGCTCAATATGGGCTCGATGAATTTCGGCCTCTACGAGATGATCGGCCGCTACAAGGATTTCAAGTACGACTGGGAGAAGCCTTACCTGGCGGGCAGCGATGACCGCATCTTCAAGAACAGCTTCAAGGACATCGCCTACATCCTCGAGTCCTGCGCCGCGAACGAGACGCGCTTCGAGATCGAGTGCTACGACATCGGCCACCTGTACACGGCGGCGCACTTTCTCGAGCGCGGGCTGGTGAAGCCGCCGCTGTTCATCCAGTCGGTGTTCGGCATCCGCGGCGGAATCGGGCCGCACCCGGAGGACGTGCTGCACATGAAGCGCACCGCCGACCGCCTGTTTGGCGATGCCTACTACTGGTCGGTGCTCGGCGGCGGACGCAACCAGATGGTCGTCGCGACGATGTCGGCGGTGATGGGCGGCAACGTGCGGGTCGGCCTGGAAGACAGCCTGTGGCTCGGCCGCGGTCAGCTTGCGAGGTCGAATGCCGAGCAGGTCGCCAAGGTGCGCCGCATCCTGGAGGAGCTCGGCCTGGCCATCGCCACGCCGGACGACGCCCGCGAGATGCTCAAGCTGAAGGGCGCGCGCAGCGTCGGCTTCTAGGATTTGACGCTCAGGGCCGCTCGAGCGGCGGCTCGTCCATCGCGGCGACCTGCTCGCGCAGCTCGAGCACGCGGTCCTGCCAGTAGCGCGGCGTGCCGAACCAGGGAAACGCCGCCGGAAATGCGGGATCGTCCCAGCGCTCGCCGATCCATGCCGCGTAGTGCAGCAGGCGCAGCGTGCGCAGGGGTTCGACGAGAGTGAGCTCGCGTGCGTCGAACTCGCAGAACTGCTCGTAGCCGCGCAGCACGGCGCCGAGCTGGCGCTGCATCGAATTGCGATCCCCCGAAAGCAGCATCCACAGGTCCTGAATCGCGGGCCCGCTGCGGCAGTCGTCGAGGTCGACAAAGTGCGGGCCGGCCTCGGTCCAGAGGATGTTGCCGGGGTGGCAATCGCCGTGCATGCGGATCTGTGCGACGCCGGACGCCTCGCGCCAGCGACGCCCGATCGCATCTAGCGCGAGCGCCGCGATACTCGACCAGGCTTCGGTCAGCTCGGGCGGGACGAGCGCGTGCTGGAGCAGGTAGTCACGCGGGCCGCGGCCGAAGCTCTGCGGGTCGAGTGACGGCCGCGCCCGAAACGGCTTCGCCTTGCCGAGCGCATGGATGCGGCCCAGGAAGCGTCCGATCCATTCGAGCACCGCGGCGTCATCGAGCTCGGGCGTGCGTCCGCCGCGGCGCGGGTAGACCGCGAAGCGATAGCCTGCGTGCTCGAACAGCGTGCGGTCCTCGCGCGCGAGCGGCGCCACCACCGGGATCTCGCGCGCCGCGAGCTCGAGCGCAAAGGCATGTTCTTCGCCGATCTGCGCGTCGCTCCAGCGCGCCGGCCGGTAGAACTTGGCGACGACGCTCGCGCCGTCGTCGAGCCCGATCTGGTAGACGCGGTTTTCGTAGCTGTTGAGCGCGAACAGGCGGCCGTCCGCGCGCCAGCCGGCGGCCTCCACCGCATCGAGCACGCAGTCCGGCGTGAGCTGCGCGTAGGGATGACGCGGGGCCTGCATCGGCGGATTCTACGGTGCAACGCGGCTGCAGTAGACTTGCGGCATGGAATCGAGCGCGGACAACGTCGTCGAGATCGGTGATCTGCATTTCGGCTACGGCGATCTGGCGATCTTCAAGGGCTTGTCGCTCGCCGTGCCGCGCGGCAAGGTCGTCGCCATCCTCGGCGCGAGCGGCTGCGGCAAGTCGACGCTGCTCAAGCTGATCGGCGGCCAGCTGCGTCCGGCACGCGGCAGGATCCTGGTGCACGGCGAAAACGTGCCGGAGCTCGACTCGGATGCGCTCTATCGGCTGCGCCGTGGCATGGGGATGATGTTCCAGACCAGCGGCCTGTTCAGCGACCTGTCCGTCTACGAGAACATCGCCTTCCCGATCCGCGAGCACTACGACCTGCCCGAGGACCTGATCCGGCCGCTGGTGTTGATGAAGCTGCATGCGGTGGGGCTGCGCAACGCGCATAACATGAAGCCGGGCGATCTGTCGGGTGGCATGACGCGGCGTGTCGCGCTCGCGCGCGCCATCGCCCACGATCCGCGCCTGGTGATGTACGACGAGCCCTTCGCAGGCCTCGACCCGATCACGCTGAACGTGATCGCGACGCTGATCCGCAAGCTGAACGATGCGCTCGGCACCACCTCGATCGTGGTGACCTACGACGTCAGCGAATCGCTCAAGGTGGTCGACTACGTCTACGTCATCTCGGACGGCGTGGTCGTCGGCGAGGGCACGCCGCAGGAGGTGCTCGCCTCGAAGGATCCCTACTTGGACCAGTTTCTGCGCGCGCGACCCGACGGGCCGGTGCGGTTTCACTTCCCCGCTGCGCCCCTCCGGGAGGCGCTCGGGCTCGAGCCGCTCAGCCCTTCGGAATGAAGCTGAGTGCCACGCCGTTGTTGCAGTAGCGCAGGCCGGTCGGCGGCGGGCCGTCGTCGAAGACGTGACCTTGGTGACCGGCGCAGCGGATGCAGTGATATTCCGTGCGCGGCATGAAGAGGATCGACCTGTCGCTCCTGGTGCCGAGTGCGCCCGGGATGGTGGTGAAGAACGACGGCCAGCCGGTGCCGCTGTCGAACTTCATCGCCGAGGTGAACAGCGGCAGCCCGCAGCCTGCGCAGGCGAACACGCCGGCGCGCTTTTCCCGGTCGAGCGGGCTGGTACCGGCGCGCTCGGTGCCTTCGCGGCGCAGGACCTTGTACTGTTCCGGCGTCAGGCGCTTCTTCCACTCCGCATCCGGCAGCGAGAGCTTGTCCTCCGGTGCCGGCACCTGGCTTCCGGCCGCGAGCAGGCCGCGCCAGTCGGCCTGCAGCGCGCGGACTTCGTCCGTGTTCTTCGGCAGCGCAGCGCCGGCCCGGCGGGCGAGGGCGGCCGCCAGCGGCAGGACGGTCAGTGCGGCGAGGATCGAGCGGCGTTCCATACGGTTCTCCTTTCGAGCCGGGGTCACGGCGTTGGTCGCAGCGCGCTAGGAAAACTTACGCCGCCGAGGCCTGCGGTACTGGAGCAGGGCCGTCACCCTGCGCATGAAGGGGTCGGGGCGCGACAGCGACCCCGCCTGGCGCGGCTTCAGGATGCGGGTGTGCGGATGCGCATCCAGCCGCAGGACCAGGTCCCAGACGTCGTCTTCGCCGCTCACCCAAAGCGCCGGGTCCATGCCGCGCAGGTCGTAGGGACGCGAGTACTCGCGCAGCGTCTTGCGCCCGCGCCGGTTCGCGTACTCATGAAAGTACGACATCGCCAGTTCGCGCAGCGAGCGGTATACCGGGTCGCGTTCGCGCAGCATCGGGCCGTTCGCCTTGGCCAGCGCGCCCCAGCATCCCGCGCGGCGGTAAAGCGCAACGACGTGATCGACGTCCTGCTCGGCGCGCAGGTCGAACAGCAGCGGCGGCTCGCCGTGCACCCAGAGTGCTGCCGCGGCGAGCATTGCGGCCTCGATGCAGTGCGCGCTGCGTTCGCGCAGCACCACGCGCACCGGCCGGCAGCTGTCGCCGTTCGGCTCGAAGTTCTGCCGCAGGGCGTACAGGAAGCGCTGGATCTTGTGCGGGCTGTCGAGGCGCCGCAGCACGGCAAATTCTCCCGCGGACAGACCGAGGTCCTCGCGCCGGGCCCTGCGCCGCTTCACTGCGGGAGCATCGAGGCGAACAGCGTCGCCGTGCCGAGGAAGGTGAAGAACCCGACCACGTCGGTAACGGTGGTGAGGATGATCGACGAGGCGGTCGCCGGGTCCTGGCCGAAGCGCTGCAGCAGGATCGGCACCAGCGCGCCGGACAAGCCGGCGATGACCATCGAGAAGATCATCGCAACCACGATCACCAGCACCAGGCCGAGCGACTGGCTCCAGACGTAGACGCCGAGCGCGGTCGTCGCCGCCACGGCGATGCCGTTCGCCAGACCGGCGAACGCTTCCTTGCCGATCATCTGCGGCCAGTGCCGCAGGCTGATCTCGCGCAGCGCGAGGCCGCGCATCGTGACCGCGAGCGCCTGCGCGCCGGCGTTGCCCGACTGGCCCGCGACCACCGGCAGCAGCACTGCGAGCGCGGTGAACTTCGCGATCAAGCCCTCGAACAGGCCGACCACCGCTGCCGCGAGGAACGCGGTGAGGAGGTTGACCTGCAGCCAGGGCAGGCGCTTCTTCACCGCGAAGAACGGCGTCGACAGCGCGCGCTCATCGGCGCTCACGCCGACCATGGTCTGGATGTCGACGCTGGTTTCCTCCTCGATCGCCGAGACGATGCCTGCCTGCCGGATCGCGCCGACCAGGCGGCCGCTCTGATTGATCACCGGGAGCGCGGTGATCGTCGGGTGCTCCTGCAGGATCGCGGCTACCTCGTCGCGCGGGTCCATGTCGCGCACCACGGCGAGCAGCGGGCGCGTCAGCTCGCGCAGCGGAGTGTCCTCCTCGGCGACGGCGAGCTCCTGGATCTCCAGCCGGCCGCTCAAGCGGCCCTCGAAATCGACTACATAGAGCTCGCGCAGCGCTTTGCGCCTTACGCTGCGCAACCGGGTCAGCGCCTCCGCAACCGTGCCGTCGGCGCGCACCGGGGTGACGTGCGGATCCATGATGCGGCCGGCGCTTTCAGGCGGGTACTGCAGCAGCGCCTGCAGCTCGGCGGCGACCTGCACGTTCAGAAGACCGAGCAGCCGCGCGCACACCTCCGGCTCGGTCTGGGCGAGCACGGCGGTCGCCTGTGCCGGGTCGGTTTCGCTCAGCAAGTGCCGCGCAAGCGCATCCGGCGCGCGCTGCACCGCAGCCGCGGCGACGTCCGAGGCCATCGCCTGCCAGGTGCGGGCGGCTGCGTTTGGCGGCACGGCTGCGAGCAGCTCCACCGCCTCATCGAGCGCGATCGTTTCGAGCTGGCGTGCCGCCTCGTGCGGGTAGTCGAACAGGAAGCGCCGGTGCAGTGCCGAGACTGCGGGAAGCGCGTCAGCGTCCATCGCGCTCGCCTCCGACCGGTTGCACCGAAGGCAGCGCGGCGACCGCGGCGCCGATCAGGCCGGCGATCGCCTGCCAGTAGCCGTCCGCGATCACGCCGAGCACGTCGAGCGTCTCGGACTGCGCAGCGAGCGAGCGGTTGCGCGCGAGCGCGCGCATCAGCGTGGCACGGCGCAGCACTCCGATCAGCCGCTCGTTCGCCTCGACCACCGGCAGGCCCGCGGCATGCTGCCAGCCGCGGTGCGTCGCCGCGCCGGCGAGCGGCGAGGCCGCCGGCAGCACCGCCTGGGGCTTGCGCGCCACCGTCTCGAGCGCGGTGTGAGCAGGGGTGCGCAGCAGCGTCGCGAGCTCGACGGCTCCGAGCAGGCGCTCGCCCATGCCCACGGTATAGATCTCCTCGACACGCGCGCCTGGCATCGCGCGCACGCGCACGAGCGCATCCTCGACCGCGGCGTCGGCAGGCAGCGCCACCACCTCGGGATCGGTCCATGCGCCGACCGAATCGTCGGGGTAGCCGAGCAGCAGGCGCGAAGCGACCGCGGTCACCGTCGGCAGATCCGCGAGCAGCTGCGTGCGGCGCGCCTCGGGCACGTGTCGCAGGACGCTAAGCGCAGGCTGCGTGCCGAGCGCGGAGAGCAGCGCCACGGTCTGCTCGTCGGAGAGCGCCACCAGGACGCGCCCCGCGGCGATCGGCAGCATCGCGCCGAACGCCGGCGCCAGCGCGCGCGCGGGCAGCGATGCGAAAAACGCGGTCGCCTGCGCGCTCGGCAGGCGCTCGAGCACGCGTGCCGCGTCCGCGGGATGCGCCTCGATGTAGGCGAGGGTGAGGCGTTCCGCCTCAGCCATCGGCGCCGGCCTTGGTCAGCAGCACGATCGGCTCGTCGTGATAGAGCTTGCCCGGCAGCGTGACGCGCCCGTCCGCAGTCTCGACCACCATGCCGGTCGCGTTCAGCTCGAGGATGCGGCCCTCGTAGCCCACGACCCGCACGCGCTGGCCGACTTCGAAGGCCTGGCGCAGGTAATGCCCGCCGATCAGGTTCGCCACATAACTGCGCGCGCCGAAGCTGACCGCGATGGCGGCACCGCCCGCGACGGCGAGGAACACCGCCGCGGCGATGATCGCGAGAAATGTGATGCGTATGCCGATCTGCTCGGCGCCGACCAGGATCGCGGCGACCAGAACGCTGCCCTGGACGACGCGCGCCACCACTTCGCGCTGCGCGGCGGGCAGGCGCGGCGTCGCCGCGCGCACCAGGTCCGCGCTGAAGCCGGAGAGCACGTAGCCGGCGGCGATGATCAACAGACCGGCGGCGAAGGTCGGCAGGTACTCGATCAGGCGCCCGATCCAGTCGGTGAACACCTGCAGGCCGAGCACGTGCAGCGCAGCGGCGACGAAGAACAGCAGCACCAGCCAGTAGACGATCGCGCCGAGCACGACCGCGGAGCGGCCCATGCGCAGCTTCTCCGCGGTGCGCGGCGCGAGCGTGCGCGCGAGCAGTGCGTCGATGAGCAGGGCGCCGCGCGCGGTGACCGCGCGCAGCAGGCGTGCGAGCACCCAGCCTGCGAACAGCAGCAGCACCGCGCCGAATACGCTCGGCACGAAGGTCACCAGGCGCTCGAGGATCGTCGCGGCGGCGTTGGTGATCGCTTTGCCGAGGTCGTTCATCGCTGAGTTCTACGGGCGGAGTGTGCAGGGTATCACTGCGCGCCGGCTCCTAGGACCCGGGCCGCACTGCTCACGCGGGCTCGAAACGATAGCTGTCCATGGCGAGCGCGCCGGATTCGATGCCCTGGTGGACGCGCTCGGCGCGATAGGACTCGGCCGCGGCGCCGAGCGCGACGAACAGCGGCAGGAAGTGCTCTTCGCTCGGATGCGCGCGGCGCGCGTGCGGCGCCTGCGCGCGGTAACCGACCAGGGCGTCCAGATCGCGCGTCAGCACCCGCGCGTCGATCCAGTCGCGGAACTCGCGCGCGTAGGCGAGCGGCTGAGCGGCCTCGCCGCCCGGAATGCGGTCGCGCAGATTGTGCGTCATATGACCCGAGCCGACGACCACGACGCCTTCGGCGGCGAGCGGACGCAGCGTGCGGCCGAGCGCCAGATGATGCGCTGCACCCAGCTCGGTCTGCACCGAGAGTTGCACCACCGGAACCGATGCCTGCGGGTACATGTGCAGCAGCGGCGCCCAGGCGCCGTGGTCAAGGCCGCGCGTGGCGTCGCGCTCGACCTCGAATCCCGCTTGCTCGAGCAGGCTGCGCACGCGCGCGGCGAGCGCGGGTGCGCCGGGCGCAGGGTAGCGGATGCGGTACAGGGGCTCGGGAAAGCCGTAAAAGTCGTGGATCGTTTCCGGCTGAGCGGCCGCGGTGAGCGCCGGGCGCTCGGTTTCCCAGTGCGCGGAAACCATGAGCAGCGCGCGCGGTAGCGGCAGCTGCTTGGCGAGCCTGGCCCAGCTGCGGCCCGCGGCGCCTCCCTCCAGCGCGTGCATCGGCGAGCCGTGCGAAATGAAAAGCGTCGGCAGCCGGTCCTGCGCCGTCTGCGGTGCCCGTTCCGCCACGGCCACGTCTACCTCGGCGGCTGCCAGAGATAGGGTGCGTCGACCGGCCTGGCGAGCATGCGGATCATGCGCAGCGCCGATTCACGGCCGCGGTAGTAGCCCGGGACGAGGATGGTCTCGGAAAATCCCATCGCGCGGTAGAACGCGCGCGCGGCCTCGTTGTTCGCGCGCAGCTCGAGGTGCAGGCTGCGTACGCCGGCGGTCTGCGCCGCGACGACCAGCCAGTCGAGCAGGCGCCGGCCGATGCCGCGGCGACGATGGGTCGGGCGCACCGCGAGCAGCACCAGGTGGGCGCGCTCGTCGCTGAACTCCATGATCGCGAAGCCGGCGAGCCCGTCGAGCGTGCGGCGGCCTCCGTCGTGCGCGACGAGCGTGACGGTTTCGCGGTCGTCGATCGCGCGCAGAATGCGCCCGGCATCGTACTTCCAGCCCAGGCCGGACTCGACCAGGTCGCGCGACATCTCCGCGATCGCGCGCGCATCGCGGGTCACCGCCAGCCGAAGCGTGATGGCGTTTGCCGTCATGGGTGCAGATTGTGCCACGGCCGCGCCGCGCCAACCGCAGTGCGCCGCGGCCTCGACGACCGCCGCTTGCGGTTAGACTTGCCGGCTTGACGATTCGGCTCCGGGGGATCGCGGCATGCGGCCGAACCTGCTCATCATTCTGGTAGACGACCTGCGCTACGACGAATTTGGTGCCGGCGGTCATCCCTACATGAACACGCCGCACATCGACCGCATCGCGCGGGAAGGGGCGCTGTTCGAGCGGGCGTTTCATACCACGCCGATCTGCTCGCCCAACCGGGCCTCGGTCATGACCGGCCAGTACGCGAGCCGGCATGGCGTGATCGACAACGTTGCGCGCGATGCAATGAGCCACAGGCTGCCGAACTACCACCTGCGGCTGCAGAGGCTCGGCTATGAGACGGCGCACATCGGCAAGTGGCACATGGGCAACGACGGCATGCCGCGGCCGGGATACGACCACTGGATTTCGTTCGATGGCCACGGCAGCATCGTCGATCCACGCCTCAATCACGGCGGCCGCTACCGGCAGCATCGCGGCTACATCACCGACCTGCTGAACCGCTACGCGGTCGAGTTCATTCGCGACGCGCGACGCCTGCGCGGCCGGCGGCGGCCCTGGTCGCTGTTTCTCGCGCACAAGGCAGTGCATCCGGATGCGCACCAGGCAGCCGACGGCACGCTCGACATGGCGCGCTTCGGCGGCTACATCCCGGCGCCGCGCCATCGCGATCTCTACCGCGGCAAGCGCTTCCCGCGGCTGCCCAACATGCGCCCGCCGGCCGAGATCGTGCGCAGCAAGCCGGCCTGGCGCGAGGCGTTCCGCCTGCGCGGGCGCGCGGGCGCGCGGGCGGCGCTCGCCGCAATCGGCGCGGGCGGCCAGGAGGAGGTCCGGCAGCGCGCGCGCATGATGGCCTCGGTAGACGAAGGGGTCGGCGGGATTTTCGATGCGCTCGCCGGGACCGGGCAGCTAGACGACACGCTGATCCTGTTTTTCGGCGACAACGGCTACTTCTTCGGCGAGCACGGGCTCGGCCCGGAGCGGCGCTTCGCTTACGAGGCCGGCATCCGCTCGCCGTTCGTCCTGCGCTACCCGCGTCGCGTGCGGCCGGGCGCAAAGATCCGCGATCTGGTCATCTGCCAGGACATCGCGCCGACGATGATCGAGCTCGCCGGCGGACGGCCTGGCGCGCAGATCCAGGGCCGCTCGCTGCTGCCCCTGTTTGACGGCGCGCGCAGCGGCTGGCGCAAGTCGTTTCTCATCGAGTACTGGGCCGAGAACGCGATGTCCTGGCTGGTCGGAATGAGCTACAAGGCGGTGCGCACCGACCGCTACAAGTACATCCGCTGGGTCAACCGCGACGACGGTCGCGGGGGACTGGACGAGCTCTACGACCTGTCGCGCGATCCCTGGGAGCTGAGGAACCTCGCGCACTCGAGGCGGCACGCCGCGCAGCGCACGCGCCTGCGCGGCGAGCTGCAGCGGCTGGCGGTCGCAGCGCTGGGGCTTTAGCCCTTTTCCCGCGCGGCGGGCGGCGGCGCCCAGTTTTCCTTCGGCACGACCACTGCCTGCTCCGGCTGGGCGACGAAGTGCGGCGACATGATCTGCACCCCGTGCTCGTTGAACACGTCCTGGATATGCGCGTGCAGCGCGGAGAGGATTGCGAAGCGCGCCATGCTGTCGTCGATCGGCACGAACAACTCGTACTGGACGTAGAAGTCCTGCAGCGCACGCTGGAGCACGTACGGCGCGGGGTTCTTCTGCACGCCCTCGGTCCGGCGTGCCGCTTCGAGCAGCATCGCGTGGACCTGGCGCCAGGGCGTGTCGTAGCCGATCGTCACCGCAGTCGAAACGATCTGCCCGAGGTCGCGTTCGCGGCGCGAGTAGTTCACCGTGACCGCCGAGATCAGCACCGCGTTCGGGATGGTGATCTCCTCGTTTCTGCGCGTGAGCAACCGTGTCGAGAGCAGGCCGATCTCGAGCACGCGCCCCTCGTTCTCGCCGATGCGCACCCACTCGCCCACGCGCAGCGAGCGGTTGTAGACCACGACGAAGCCGCCCATCACCTGGCCGACCAGGCCGGCCGAGCCGAACGAGACCATCAGGCCGAGCAGCACGCCGATTCCCTTGAACGCGTTCGAATCCGAGCCGGGGATGTACGGGTAGGCCATGACCACCGCAAACAGCCAGATCGCGCCGACGCACAACCGTCGCGTGACGTGCGCGACCTCGGGCTGCATCCACGACAGGCGCACGCGCCCGCGCTCGACCGTGGCGAAGAAGCCGCCGACCACTGCGGCGACCAGGCGTGCGATCACCACGATGATCATCACCGCGAACAGGTCGGGGATCGAACCGAGAATCGCATTGCCGATGCCGACGATGAAGGTATCGAGGAAGCGCCTGAGCTGCACGCCCCAGCCGCGCGTGTAGGGGAACTCGTTTAGCGCGTAGGTCAGCCACAGATAGGTGAAACCGAGGTAGACACCCCAGGCGATCAGCCGCACCACGCCGACTTCGAGCGTGATCAGGTAGGGGCGAAAATCGATGCGCGCGATCACGATGCTGCGCTTCGCGTCGGCGGCCGCTTTCATGCGCCGCTCGGCCCAAAAGTCCGACAAGCGCACGGCCGCGAACAGCGCGCCGAGAAACAGCACGGTGGCGCCGATCACCGCCAGCAGATGCCGCAGGTAGAGCTGCGGATTTTGCTGCTCGCGGCGCAGCTCGAGCCAGGCGTCGATTCTCTTCGCCGCGCGCGCGCCGACCTGCTCTACGGTCTGCCGCTGTTGGGGATCGAGATCCTCGTCGGCGATCCCGAGGAGCAGCCTGCCGTCGTGGATCAGGGCAACGCCCGAGTACCGCCCGAGGGTGATGGGCTGCACTTCGACCCGGTGGTCCGAGTCCTCTATCGGAATTTGCTCGATGCGGCGCTCTGCGCGCTGTGCGCGCACTTCCGGCGCTGCCCCTTCAATGGTTGCGCGAAAGCGGACGATCTCGATCTGCCAAACCGTGACCGGGACGCCTTCCGCGACGCCGCTGAGTGCCGTCGCCGGTGCCGCCCGCTCGGCGGCAGGGCTGCCCGTTGCGCCGAGGCCGATCGCCAGCGCTCCGGCGCAAAGGACGCCCATGGCGCGACCGAGGGCAGGGTGCGATCTTCTTGTGCTCATACGGGGTTCTCCGCGCGCCGCAGGCGCGCATGGTTCACTCGACGTAGATCATCTTGCGGGTCATGCCGCCGTCTACGACGAAGTTCTGTCCGGTGACGAAGCCGGCCTCGTCCGAAAGCAGCCAGGCGATCATCGCCGCGACGTCCTCGGGACGTCCTACACGTCCGACCGGGTGCTGCGCATGGTCGGCGGCGCTAAGCGGCGCAACGTCGCGCCGCGCGCCCTTGCGCCAGGCGCGCACGTCGATCCAGCCCGGGCTCACGCAGTTGACGCGCACCTCCGGCCCGAGGCTCATGGCGAGCGCGTGGGTCAGCGCGACAACGCCGCCCTTCGAGGCGCTGTAGGCTTCGGTGTGGGGCTCGGACTGCAGCGCGCGCGTCGAGGCGACGTTTACGATCGCGCCCCGCGTCGCGCGCAGCTGCGCTGCACAATGCTTGGCCGTCAGGAACACGCCGGTCAGATTGCTGCCGATGCGCCGGTTCCACTCGGCGAGCGTCAGTGACTCGAGCGGGCCGCCGGCCGCGCCTGTGATTCCGGCGTTATTGACGAGGGCGTCGAGCCGGCCGAACGCCTGTGCCGCTTCGCGCACTGCCCCGGCAACGGAGGCTTCCTCGGACACGTCGCAGGCCAGCGCGAGCAGCCCGGCATGCGCGCTGCGCGCCTCGGCCAGCGCCTCGGCATCGTTGTCGGCGATCGCCACGCGCCAGCCGTCTGCGGCGAGGCGCGCCGCGGTGGCCCGGCCGATACCCTGCGCGCCCCCGGTGACGAGCGCGGCCTTACCTGCGGGCGGATTCACGTTTGCGCCAGATCAAGGGATCCGGCGCGCGCTTGCAGTCTCATGACAAGTGACAGTGCAGTCATCCAGCGCCGGAAGGAGGACCCGATGCTCAGCCTCGAAGATTGTATCGCGCTGTGTGGCCTGACCGAGGAGGAGGTGCTCGCGATCGCGGAGCACGAGCATATCCCGGAGATCGCTGCGATCGAGCTGGGCAACTACCTGGTGCGCACGCCCGAGGGCGAGCTGTGCATCAAGTCCATGATCTGCGACGATATCGCGGCGGCGGTCGAGCGCGGCGACCGCATGCGCGAGCTGACGCTCAAGATGGCGGTGCGGAACTTCATCTTCGAACACCCGCGCTGCGAGGAGCGGCACAGGCGCGAGCTGCGCATTCCGGAACGGCGCCAGAGCTGAGGCGCTCGGCGCCGGTACCGTCGCGGCCGCCCGACCGCGGCCCGTGTCGACGCAGCGGATTTTGGACTAGACTCTGACGCGGGGACGCGATCGGAGGAGGGGCCCATGCAAGTCAAAGAAATCCTGCGCGTCAAGGGGAACCGGCTGCTCAGCATCGAGCCGTCGGGGAGGGCCGCGGAAGCGGTGAAGACCATGACCGAGGAGAACCTCGGCTCGCTGGTGGTGCTCGATCGCGGGCGCATGGTGGGCGTACTCACGTTCCGGGAAATCCTGGGCGCGCTCGCGTCCCGCGGCGGGACGCTGGGCGACGTTCTGGTGCGCGACATCATGTCGCGCGATCCGGTGACCA
>Ga0210138_1000078_pt1 | contig 22623 bp, 20 predicted proteins | sample Browns_ThreeSqC__FD_184850 | JGI IMG/M metagenome (GOLD analysis project Ga0210138, IMG submission 184850) | Wetland microbial communities from the San Francisco Bay, California, USA, that impact long-term carbon sequestration -... | ecosystem: Environmental > Aquatic > Marine > Wetlands ... | reverse complement strand
AATCGTCACTTACGGCCTTCGGTGCGAGCGCCCGATTCAGACGCCGATCTTCTCGGCGCGGCGGCCTATCCCGAGTTCCGCAAAGGCGTGCTGGAAAGCGGTTTCGGTATCCAGTCCGAGCGCGTCGTTGAACTTGTTCCATGCCGCGCATAGTGCGAGCCGCATCGTCAGATCGACGATCTGCCGCTCGGAAAAGTGCTCTTTCAGCTCCGCAAACAGCTTGTCGTCGACTCGCTGCGGCACGCTCGCCAGCGCCTCGGCGTATCGCACCACCAGCCATTCCTCTCGCGACCAGAGCTTTGCATCGGACCAGGCGTCGTCCTGCAGCGCCTGCAGCTGGGAAGCCTTCAATCCCGCGCCGTGCGCAAGTGGCGCATGGTGTTGCACGCAGTAGCTGCAGGCGTTGACGCGTGACACGACGAGAATTCCGAGCTCGGTCAGCTTGCGATCGAGCGAGGGTTCGGCGGCAAAGGCCTCGTAGACGCCGAAGAGCGATCTCAGCAACGCGGGGTTGTGTGCGAGTGCGCGCACCTGGTTGCCGAACAGCGTCGGCCCGGGTAGCGTGCTGCCCTGCGACACCGCGTCGGCGCGCGCGTACAGCGGACCGAGCGAGGCGTCGGCTTCGTGGCGTTCTAGTAGACGAATCCGTCCGACTGCTGAATCGACCATGGCCGGCCTCCGGGAAAGCGGTGGAAGTCGCTCAGATTCTAGCCGCCGCGGCACGACGCGGCGCTGGGAAAATGTTCCAAGGCCTGAGGCGGGGCTCGGTGGGTGGACAACATGCACTCCTGAGAGGGATGCCGAAGGCTTTCAGCTGGGCAAGGGCATGCTGCGTGATCTTCCAGACGCTGGATGGACCAATGACAGTACCGACGGGGCATCGGGAGATGGCTGATCTCGTTTGTCATAGAGTGGACATTCTCGATAGTGTTCTGGCATTGAGAGCGTGATCACGTACAACTCATTGACGTGCCGCGACAAATCGAGGATTTCGCCTGATCTCGAATCGAAGTACGGCCGCATCAGAGCGCTGAGGATGCAATAAGCATGAGAGCTCGTATTGCACTTGATCAGCTTGGCCAGTTCCACGAGAACCCTGCGGTGATCGCGTGGTGGTGCCGACTCGGCGGGCGCGCCCTGGAATGGCAGACCCCTGCGCGGCGTCGCATGATCCTGGTGCTGGGTGCAATCTGGATCGGCTTCAAGGAACCTCTCGAGACTCTTGCGCGAAGGAACAGCCCATCCCAGATGCCCGACGAGCTCGGTGCGATCGTCGTCGCGCTGCTGGCCTTCGCCCTGCTCTGGCTGTGCTACAAGGCGGCAAGCAACTTCAAATCCTTGCCGGCATTCGTTCGCCGCCACCCCTACATCAGCCTGCACCTGCTTTACTGGGGACTGATCGTTTTTCTCCTGAGCACCACCCCGGCACTCGGTGAGTGGCGCAGCATCCTGGTCGGGGTCGCGTTCGTATTCCCTCATCTGATTTGGCGCTGTGGCTATCTGCTGCAGTCCGGACTGCACGACCGTGTCGCGGGCACGCGCTTTCGCGATCATCTGTTCTACCTGTGGCCGGTGTTCGGCGGCTCCAACACCCCCTACGGAAAGGGATTCGACTATTTGTCCCGCTGCGAAGCGAAGACCGCGGAAGAACTGGCGCGGTCGCAGCTCGCCGGCATCAAGCTGCTTCTGCTGAGCCTGGCCTGGTCGATCGTCCTGGATATATGGGAAGCCTTCGTGTACGGCTCCGGTAATTCATTGTCCAGGGCCCTTGGCGCGCAGCCCGTGGTTCCGTATCTAAACGATCTGGCCCAGCAGCCCGGATCGGCGCCTCTATGGGTCGCCTGGGCCAGCCTCTATGGCGAACTCATACGCGATGTGCTGAAACTGGCCATCAGAGGTCATCAGATCATCGGAACATTGCGCATCTTCGGTTTCAATGTCTTCCGCAACACCTACAAACCGCTGCTCGCGGAATCGTTGGTCGCGTTCTGGGGTCGTTACTACTACTACTTCAAGGAACTGCTGGTCACATTCTTTTTCCTGCCCACCTTTGCCCAGCTGGGCAGGAAATTGCGCGATAGGCCAGACCTGCGGCTGTTCGCGGCGGTGTTTGCCTCGGCCTTTGCCGGCAATCTCTATTACCACATGCTGAAGGGGTCGAGATTGCTGGGGGAGTGGCAAGTGCCGTGGCCGCGTGTGTTCTACTGCTTTCTGCTGGCAACAGGCATCTTCCTTTCCATGTGGCGCGAGAAGCGGCGCGGCGGCGTGACACCGCCGGGCGGCCTCGGCCGGCGCGTATTGCGAATCGCCGGCGTGTGGACGTTTTTCGGCATGATCATCATCTGGAATACGAACGACGGACATGCTTTTTACACGCGGACGATGTTTTTCCTGAGCCTGTTCGGCCTGTAACGGTCGCCCGGCGATGGAACCTTCCGCCAAGCTGAGCCAGAAGGGGGAGTCCTTGAGCGTGGAACGGCAGCAACGGCAGACGAACCTCATCGACTTCCTGCGCACGATCCAGAAGCCGAACAAGCCGGTGGAAAGCCTCGGCATACACGATAGCCTGGTGGATTCCGGCCTGATCGATTCGCTGGCGACGCTGCAGATCGTTGAGTACCTGGAAACCACCTACGGCATCGACTTCGCGTCCATGGGAGTCGATCCGGAGCAGCTCGCATCGATTGCCGGCATCCTGGACCTGATAGAGAAGTCCCGTCCGTGAGACATCCGGCGTCAACCCTTGGCGCGGACGAAGCTGGGCGCGCTGCGACGCAGAATCGGTGGGAGCTTCGGGTGGGCGGCGCGGGCAACGCCCGATTGCCCGATCGTGCTCCGTTTCCGACCTTGCTCAGTGTCGTACGAAGCGCTTGTACTGCTTGAGCTGCGCCCGCGCTTCCCCCAGCTCGGCGCGCAAGGCCCCAGCCTGATCCGCGATCGGCTGGTCGTCCGCACCGCTCACCTGCAAGTCATTGAGCCCGTCCCCGGCAAAGGGCAGCACCAGCTTGTACTCCGGCCCGAGGAACCCGAGACGGTCCCAGTCGCCCACGACTAATCGCCGATCGGCCGAGCGCTCGAACAGGCTCTGCCCGACGCCATAGTCCGACGGCGGGTTCGTGACCCCGAATCGCGGCAGCAGCGTCGGCATGAGGTCGAGATGGCTCGTGCGCCAGTCGGCGGCGAGGGGCGCCTGTCCCGGGAGCCAGAGCACCAGCGGCACCAGGAGCTGCTCCTCGACGAAGGTCGAGTTATGCCCCCAGCGGCCTTTCTCGAGGAACTCCTCGCCGTGGTCGCCGGTCACCACCACCACGGTGTTCTCGAGCAATCCCTTCGCCTCCAGGTGCGCGAAGATCCGGCCGAGCTGGCTATCGAGGTGATGGACCGAGTTCACGTAGCGCTTATGGATGCCCCGGATGTCGCGCGCGATGCGCTCGAGGTCGAGGCGCGTGTAGTTGAACTCGGGCAGGTAATCGGGCTCGATCACCGACTCCGGCGGGAAATCGTACTTGGCATGCGGCGACTCGAAGAACATGAAGGTCATGAAGGGGCGGGTCGGGTCGCGCCGGTCGATGAAATCAAGAAGGTCGGTGACGTTCTTGCGATCGCGCTCCCAGCCCGCTCCGTCGTGAGTCTCCTGCATCTGTTCCGCCCGCACCCGCACCCAGATCGTCCGGTCGAACTCCGGGTAGGTGAAGCGCGCGCTGGTGAACAGGCGCATCTGGTAATCCTGCGCGAGCAACGCATCGACCAGCGGGCTGCCGGCGCGCGCGTCGAACACCTGGACCCAGAGGTTCGCGGGCAGGCTGTAGAACTGGCCGAAGACACCGATGCGGGTGCTATTGCCGCTGGAGTAGTGGCGCTTGAACCAGCTCGCGCGCTGGGCGAACGCATGGGTTTGCGGCATCACTCGCGAATCGAGCGTGTCGGCGCGCCAGGATTCGGCGACGAGCCATACGAGATTCAACGGTTGCGCCGGCCGGACGATTTTCAAGGGCGCGATCGGATAGCGAAGCCGTCCCGTCAATTGCGCGGTCTGCCTCTCGGCATGCCGCGGTCGTTTGACGCCGAGCCAGCCCAGGACCTGGCGATTGAACCCGGCGGCCTGGTAGAAGGGAACGCGCTGCGCGAGCTCCAGCACCGGGGTATCGCCGAAGAAGCGCGCGGTGGCATACGCAGCACGTTCGGCCAGGGAAACGACCAGCAGCGCCACCAGCACCCACCGCAGGCGCGGTCGACGGAACGTGGTGCGTCGCGCGACGAACACGGCCATGGCATAGAACAGGAGCTGCAGCCCGATCAGGCCGAGGACGATCAGGGCGAAGTCGACGAAGCTCGAACCGGAGGCGCCGAGCGCCTCGATGCCGCCGCGTGTGGTCAGCAGGTTCCAGACGAAGCCGTTCAGGTGGAAGCCATAGAGGTCCCAGAGGTTGCGGTCCACCAGCAGCAGCAGCTCGAGCAAGCCGCCGAGCAGTAGCGCAACCGGGATCCGTATCCGCGGCACCCCCCATGCCGCCAGGCGCACGAGCAACCAGACCGGCAGGACGAGCATCGCGGCGTAGGTGCTGACCAGGGCGAGCGCATACAAGCCGAGCGCAATGCTATGGGGCCAGGGCATCAGCCACGCCAGCTGGATTGCCAGCGCGAGCCACGTCAGAAACCAATACCCGTCTTCGGCGCGCCGATCGCGCGTCAGTGCCTCGTTCATGAAGTGGGGATTTTACTGCGGCGACCTTGAGCTCAAGCCCGTCTTCTGCAGGTTGGTCTCAAAAGTCCCGGAAATCCAATCCGACGGCTGTATGGCCGCGCTGCGCGCGGCGGCACGGATCAACGCGCTCAGCCGTGCAGGCTTTGGAATTTCTCCATGAGCTGCTCAGGGGTCTCCTGGAAATCCGGATTGACCTCGATGCAATCCGCCGGGCAGACGAGCTTGCATTGCGGCTCGTCCTCGGCGCCCACGCACTCGGTGCAGCGGAACGGATCGATCACGTAGATCGGGTCGCCGACCGCAATCGCCTCGTTCGGGCACACCGGCTTGCAGGCATCGCAGGCGGTGCAGTTGTCGTTGATCGTCAAGGCCATCGTACGGTCTCCTCGCGCTCAGGCCGCGGCGCGCGACTCGAGCTCTCTCAGTTTGTCGTGGCGGAATGCGCCCCAGAGCGCCGCGCCGATCGCGCCGGCGAAGATCGAATCCGGGTGGCTCACCGCCGTCAGTCCCGTGATTTTCTCGTTGACCAGCTCTTCCTGCAACGCGGCGAGCAGGCCCTGGTCCAGCGCCAGCCCGCCGGTCAGCAACACCGTTCCCTTGGTGATGCCGGTGACCTTGAGCAGCTTGGCGAGACGCGAGGCCATCGACAGGTGGATGCCCTTCAGGATGTCGGCTGTCGCGATGCCACGCGAGACCATGTTGATGACATCAGTTTCCGCGAGCACCGCGCAGATCGAGCTCACCATCTCCGGGTTCTGCGAGGTTTTCAACAGCGAACCGATCTCCTCGACCGCGACGCCGAGATAGCGGGAGATGTTCTCCAGGAACTGTCCCGAGCCCGAGGCGCACTGGCTGGTCATCTTGTAGGAAAGCACCTTGCCGCGCTCGTCGATGTAGATCGCGCGGCCGTTTAGCGCGCCGATGTCGACCACCGCTCTCGCCTCCGGATTGAGATACACACCGCCGCGCGCATGCGTGGTCATCGAGTAAAAGTGCCCGGTAGCGAATCTTACGTTCTCGCCCTCGCCGGTCGTCGCGACATAGGCGATGTCGTTCGGCGCCAACCTGGCCTCCGTCAGGACCTCGTCATAGCCCTGCCTGGCGAGTTCCATCGGGTCGCGCCTGCGAATGCGCTCGGAGCGCCTTGCAAGCCAGGTATGGCTATTGCCGTCGTTGGCGAAGAGCGCGGTCTTGACCACGCCCGAGCCGATGTCGATGCCAATGGTGTGGATTGCCGTCATTTGCGCGCCTCCGCGACTTTGCCTTCCTCGACCACCGCACGCCAGGCGAACGTGGCGCCGCCGAGCGCGCCGGTGAAGATCGAGTCCGGGTCGATATTGAGCGTCATCTCGCCGTAGTTCTCCGTCACCAGCTCGCGCAGTGCCTTGACCGCGGCTTCATTCTTCGCGACGCCGCCGGTGAAGGTGAACTCGTTGCGGATTCCTCCCGAGCGCGCCAGGATCGACATTGCGCGCAGGATGATCGCACGATGCAGACCGGCCATGATGTCTTCGCGCTTCTCGCCGAGCGAAAGCCTGTCGCGCAGCTCTGCGCCGGCGAACACCGTGCAGGTCGAATTGATGCGCACCGTCTTGGTGGCCTTCATCGCCAGGGGCCCGAGCTCGTGCAGGCCCATGTTCATCTCGTCGGCGATGTAACCGAGGTAGCGCCCGCAGCCCGCCGCGCAGCGATCGTTCATCTGGAACGATTCGACGATGCCCTGCTTGTCGACCTGGATGGCCTTCGTGTCCTGGCCGCCAATGTCGAGCACCGTTGCCGTGTCCGGGTACATCACGTGCGCGCCCAGGCCGTGGCAGAGAATTTCGGAACGGATGTGCTCCTTGGAGAACGGCAGGCGCGCGCGGCCGTAGCCGGTGCCGATGACGTAGCTTTCTTCGAGCGGCATGTCGATCACGCCCTGGATCGGCGCGCGGATCGCCTCGCCGCGCCTGGCCGCCTCGGGCAATACGCGGAAGGTGCGATCGAGCGCGGCAAGCAGGTTCTTCGAGATCGAATCGCCGTACTCGCGGTTCTCGACCTCGATGATCGAGCGATCGAAGATATTGAGCAGGAAGTCGTAGCGCAGCTCCGTCGCCTTGGCGACTTCCTCGCCGATCGCAAGATAGCGGCTGCCCGCGATGTCGCGGAAGAAGTCGCTCTTGCGCTTTGCACCGGGCGCGAACAGCTCTGGCGCCTCGAGTTTCAACCGGCGGAAGGTTTCCTCCAATGCGGCGACCACCGGCTTGGTGAAATCGCCGAACTTGCCGCCGTCGACATTGCGCCGGCAGACCGCTTCCAGATCCGCAAGCTGCTCAGTGAACTGCTCGAGCCGGAAATCGCGCTCGAGCTGGCCGACGAATTCGTCCAGGCCTCCGTTCAGCGCGCCGCTCTTCTTCAGCGCGCCGCGAAACAGGTGAAAACGCGCATTGACCAGCGCTTCCTGCTTGGCAATGTTCGCCGCGGTGTCGTAGTTCGAACGCGAGTTGGTGATGCCGCGCCCGAGGATGTTGCGCTCCTCGTCGATCACCACCGACTTGGTGGTGGTCGAGCCGAGGTCGATGCCGATGAAGCAACGCATGGCCGGCCCCTCAGTGCACCGCTGCGCCTGTAGCGGCGCGTTTCTGCTTGATCATCTGGAAGTAGCTCTCGAGCCGATTCTTGATGTTCGCCGCCGAGAAGTAGCGCGGATCGACCAGATCCGACTCGATGAACGCGGCCGGCTTGCCGGTACGCTTCTCCACCTCGCGCAGTATGAGTAGCTGGCCCGCCGAAAAGCTGTTGCAGCTCTTGATCGAGTTGATCAGCAGGCCGTCGGCCTGGTACTCGTCGAGGTACCTGCAGATCATGTCGATGCGCTGCGGGAAGTTGAGATTGGTGTAGCAGCCGAGACAGTACTCGGCGAGAGACTCGAGCGGATGATCGGGGTCATGGCGGAAGCCGAAGTCGTACACGCCGCCGACTTTCGAATAGGTCGAGGCGACGACCACTGCGCCTTCCTCGTAGAACATCTTCCAGAAGTCACGGAAGTGGGTCCAGTTGGGGGGGCCTTCCACCACCAGGCGGTACTTCTCCTCCTCGAGCTCGCCTTCCGGCGTCATCGGACCCTTCTTCGCGCGCACGCGCTCGTCGATCTCGGCGCGCAGCACGCGGTAGTACTCGGTCGCCTCGGGCGCGCCGCGAAACGCAGTGAATATCGGACCGATGTAGTACACCCCGCCGAAGTAGCCGTCGATCGGGCTCGGCCGGTTCTTCGCCGAATGCAACACCGCGACGAGATCCTCCTCCGCCTTGGTCGATTCCTTCATGTACGCGCGCAACCGGTCGATGTCGAACTTCACGCCCGAGATGCGCTCGAGCGTCGGGATGACTTTCTCCTTCAGCTGCTTGACGACGTAGTCGCGCATGTTGGGCGAGATGTGACCGTCGCCCTGGTAGGGGACGTGCAGCATCACCGTTTCGCAGTCGTATTTCTGGCGCACCAATTCGAACCACTTCATGAAGGTGAAGCAGCCGGTGTAGGAGAGCAGCAGGACGTCCGGCCGCGGCAGCTTCTCGCCGGTCGGACCAATTTCGCCCTGCAGCATCATGCCGAGGTCGGCCTTGACGTAAGTGCAAACGTCCTCGGAATGGCCGTCGCGCTCGGCGTCCATGATCATCTTGCCCGACTTCTTGCGCATGCCGTTCTGCAGCGCATTGGTCTCGGGCAGGCTGCGCGCAAAGTCGAAGCACATCAGAAGCTCGTTCAGATTGCCCGGCACGAACGTCGCCGAGACCTTGCGCCCGGTTTCGTGCGCGGTGGCGAGTTCGTGGTAGTTGCGGTTGATCATCTCCTTCTGCAGCAGCATCGCGTCCTCCTTCTGGACGTCTTGCGGCTTCTTCTGGCTCTGCGGCATTTGAATCGTCGCCATACCCGTCTCCTTCGGGGTCAGACCCCTGTGGATAACTTCTCCTGGGGTCGTCGAGTTTCTACAGTCGTCGAATGAAGTTATCCACAGGGGTCTGACCCCGAACGCCTAAGCAGCACTCCATAGCTTGATCGAATCGGCAAAGGTGCCGGCCTGCTCGCGGATCGGCGCCATTTGCCCAGTGTTCTCCGCGTACTTGAACGCGGTGTACGGAACCTTGTGCTTGGCGAGAACCTCCTGCAGCATCGGCCGCTCGAGCAGTGCCGGGTCGCAGAACGACGGCGCCGCGAAGATCACGCCTTCGGCACCGCGCATCTTGACCTGGTGCAGGAGAAACGTGCCCTTGTCCTCGCGCCGTTCGTCGTACTTCGGCGAGGACTGCACCGAGTGATGCAGAAAGGCCCGGGCGAGCGCCTGCAGCGGATCGCCGTCGGTCGGCACCGGCTCGCGCAGCCAGCGCGAGACCAGCACGAAATCGTCGTCCACCACGTAACAGCCGGCCATCTCGATCGATTTGATGAGCGACAGCGGCGGTTGCTCGCAGAACGCACCCGTGAGCACGACGCGCGCGTTGTCCTTCCTCGGCCGCTCTTGCGCTTTGGCAGCTGCCAGATAGTCGCGCACCAGCAGCGTGTGTTCTTCAGCCGGCAGCACCAGCCCCGCACGCAGCACCAAATAGAGCTCGGAGGTCGGCGCCTGCCAAGGCGCCTGGGCACGATACGCGTACAGCTCGGCGACCGCCGCGCGATTGTCGTTGTACACCGCGATTGACGCACGCAATTCGTCGTCGCTGATCGGCTTTCCGCGCAGCTTGGCAAGATCATCGCGCACCTGCTGCATCTCGTGCATGTAGAACTCGCCGCCGATCGAGTCATCATAGTTTTGCGGCACATCTACGTAGCGCACGTACTTGTCCTTGAACATGATCTGCCACATGCCGGAGAGGTTGCGGATCACGTCGCAGATCGACGGAAACAGCATCCCGTCGAGGCAGTCGAGCCGCCCGGTCAGGCCGAGCTCGACCGTGGAGCGCGGGATGCGGCAGATATAGCTCTGATAGTAGGCATCGCCCTGGATCACCTCGATCTGGTCGCCGCCGCCGAAGATCCCCACCGGCAGCATGTCCGCCGCGTGGATGATCTCGCGCGGAACATAGATCGGCATGTAGCCGATCGCCTTGCGTCCGGGCGTCGCGGCCTTCCATTGCTTGACGGCGTTGAAATCGAGATCCTCAAACAGCTGCGCGCAGCGTGCAACGATGTCGGTCAGCTTCATCTCAGAGCCTCCTCAGCGGTTGTGCCACTTGGGCGCACGCTTCTCCAGAAATGCGGCAAGGCCTTCGTTCGCGTCGTGCGTCTTCATGAGGCCCTCCAGGTAAAGCTTCTCTACCTCGGCCAGGCAACGTCTGACTTCGGGCAGCATCGCACCTCGTGCGGCGCGAAGCGCATAACCCAGCGCCGCTCTGCTCTTATCGAAGAGCTGCGTATCGAAATACTCCAGTGCCGCGGCAACAGGGTCGTCCGCAACCTCGGCGACCAGTCCCAGAATTTTCGCCTCCGCCGCCTTCAGCACACGACCGGAGAACAGCAGATCCTCGGCCGCCTGCTGGTTTATCCGGTACGGCAGCAGGCAGGACGCAGCAGGTGCGAACACCGCGAGCTTGATTTCAGGCTGCCCGAAGCGCGCATCGGGCGCGGCGAAGATGCGGCTCGCCGCAAGCGCCACCTCGAGCCCGCCACCAAGGCACTGCCCCTGCGCAGCGACCAGGATTGGCACCGGCCAATCGAGCATCTTCAAGATCACGCCGTGCAGCGCCGCAAGCATGGCCGCGCAGTTTTTCGGCAGATGCTCCTCGACGCTTGCGCCGAACGAAAAGTTGGGCCCCTCGGCATCGAGCAGCGCTCCGGTCAGTCCGTCGTCGGTACGGTGCTTGTCGAAGGCGGTTGCGAGTGCTCCGATCATCGCCGCGTCGACGATGTTCGCCTTCGGGCGCGCGAGGCGCAGCCGCAGCAGCCGGCCTTCCCGGTCGAGCCAGACCTTGAGCGGCTCCGTCATGCCGTTCTCTTGGCCTTGGGCTGTATCGCGTCGTGCAGTGGTCCGACCCAGCCGTCCCCAGCTGCGAGCTTCTGGCGCAGCAGCACAAAATCCACCTCACGATCATCTTTGCTGCCCGCGTTGAACGCGGTGAAGCCGGCGCGTGCCTCGGTCACCATGTTGAGCGCGAGCCAGGCGCGCGCATCCTCCTTGTTGCGATTCCAGGCCTCCAGCTTGGGCTTTCTCAGCTCTTCGATCGTCTTGGTGGTGCAATCGGGGAAGGTGAGCAGGATCTTGGCGCACAGCTCTTCCACCTTTGCGTCGAGCATCGACAGGTCCACCTTGCCCTTGGCGAGCAGCGCCTTGCCCGCCTTGAGCGCATCCCCGGTCTTCGACTTGCCGAACACCAACCGGCCGAAGTCGTCGTAGACCCGGTCGGTCACGACGAGCGGATTGGCGACGAACTGGCCGTCTACCTTCAGCGCGGGCACGATGTCGCTGATCATTCCCATGTGATAGGCCTCGTGCGCCGAGAACGGCTCGCACAGCACGCAGGCCACCATCGCGCGCTCGGCACCCACTACGACCGGCAGAAAGTCCGTCGCGCCTCCGATCGGTGCCGATCCGTGCTTCGGGCCGGCCTGACCGAAGCGCGCCAAGTCCTGCGCGACGGTGAAGTCGCAGGCCATGCCGATCTCCTGCCCGCCGCCGATGCGCATGCCGTTGACGCGGCAGATCACCGGCTTGTCGCAGGCGAGGATGGCCGACACCATGTCGTTGAACAGGCGCATGTACTGGCGGTACTCCTGCGGATGACCGGCGTAGTACTCGGCGTACTCCTTGGTGTTGCCACCGGTGCAGAACGCCTTGTCGCCAGCCCCGGTGAAGACGACGCTCGAGACATCGCGCGCGTTCGAGGCCGCCCGAAAGGCGAGGATCACGCCTTTCACCATCTCGGTCGTGTAGGAGTTGTACTGCCCGGGATTGTCGAGCCAGATCCATGCGTTGTAGAGGCCCTTGGCGATCTTGCCGTCGGGCGCCATCGCAGGGCGCATCTCGAGCTTCACGCCCGGCACGACGATCTCCGCCAAGTCGTGATTCTTCAGTTCTTGCGCTGCGGCCATATCGGTGTTCCTTTCGAGAATTCGTGATTGCGGCGGTTCAGGTTCCCGGAACCAGGACGACGCGCTTCGCGATTCGGCGATGATGAACTGCCTCGAATACGTCGTTGATCGTGTCGAGCGGGCGCTGCTCCACGAAGGGCTTGACCTGCACCTTGCCCTCGAGCACAAGGTCGAGCGCCGCGGGATAGAGCTCCGGTGGGCAGCCCCAGTTGCCGAGCGCACGTGCGTCGTACGCCATGAGATTGGACAGTCGCAGCTCGACGCGGTCCATGGTGAAGCCGACTACGCCGAGCGTCGCGCCATGCACGAGCAGGCCCCAGGCAGTGCTCTGGCCGGCCGCAGTGCCCGAGCATTCGAAGATCACCCATTCGGTGCCCGGAAGGCCGTTCTGCTTGGCGAAGTCATGAATCGCGCCCTTGAGCGCCTTCTGATCCTGCGCCCTCGAGTTCAGCGCGAGCGCCGCACCGTAGGGCCGCAATGCGTCGAGCTTGGCGTCATCGACGTCGATCGCAACGACCTTGGCGCCGGACGCGTTTGCAACCTGCACGCAGTAGCCGCCGACCCCGCCGACACCGATCACCACGGCGAGCATCCCTGCCCTGACGCCCGCGCGGCGCACCGCCTGAAAGGGCGTGGTGAGCGCGTCGGCGACCACCGAGATATCGGCGAGCGCGAGGCCGGCGTTCTCGAGGCGCAGGAGGTCCACCTCGCACAGTCCGCGCGCAGGAACGACGAGGTGGCTCGCGAAGCCGCCTTGAATGTCGTTGCCGGGCATCTTCTGTCCGCGGCAGATCGTGCCGAGGCCGCGTCGGCACAGCTCGCAGCGTGCGCAGGGCAGCACCGCGGGAACGAGCACCGCCTTGCCGATCCAGCCCTGGGCGTGCTCGCCCGCCGCGGCGACGCGGCCCGAGACTTCATGCCCGAGCGCGAGCGGCAGCGCGTGATTGGTGCGCACGCCGTCGTAGTAATAGCCCAGATCGGTGTGGCAAACGCCGCAGCCTGCCACTTCCACCGCGACTTCGTCCGCGCCGACCCGGCCGGCATCGAAAGTCTCGCGCACCATGGGCACCCCAGGCGCGCTCATGACCCAGCGGCTGGCGGCGATCGTCATCTCGGAGCGTCCCCCCGGGCGAACCGCCGGCCGCTTCCGAAACAGGGGCTGGCGCTCCGGCCTAAATTGGTATTACAGTACCACATTGCGTATTTAAGCTCCAAGCGTGGCAGAAAATCAAGGCCCGCCACGGGAATGCGATCATGAATAGCGCATGCGCCGAGGGGCTCGTTTGATCTGCCTCAAAGAAGCCGCAGGAGGTTGGGTCATCGTGCGTTTCGCGGCGCACCAAGGAGGGCAAAGGTGAACACGGCAAAATCCAGCAATGGCGGCGTGACCAGCATATCGCTGGCGCTCGCCGGCAGCGGCGGCGCGGGGGTGATGACCGCCGGCAACCTGCTGCTCGAAGCCGCGGCGCAGGCCGGCTACTTCGGCCTGATGACCCGCACCAGCGGACCGCAGATCCGCGGCGGCGAGGCCGCGGCCATGCTGCGCATCGCGACCCATGCGGTCGACGGTCCAGACGACCGCGTCGACGCGCTCGTCGCGATCGACTGGTTGAATATCACGCGCTTCAGCGCGGAGATCCCCCTCGATGGGCGAAGCCTGCTGATCGGAGATCCTGCGCAGGGCGCAGTGCCCGAGGCGCTTCGCGCGGGCGGCGCGCAGAGCGTGCCGGTCGAGTTCAAGGCGCTTGCGAAGAGCATCAAAGGCGGTTGGCCGAACATGGTCGCGCTCGGCCTGCTCGCCGGGTTCGCCGGCATTCCGCTCGAGGCAATCCATGCGGCGGTGCAGAAGTCGATGAAGAAGGGCGGCGACGCTCTTGCCGCGAGCATTGCGGCGCTGCAACTCGGGATGTCCGAGGCGCAGAAGCTGCCGCAAAGGCACCCGCTCGCGCCGCCCGAGGGCGGTCGACGCGGGCGCTGGCTGGTCAGCGGCAATCAGGCCGCGGGCTACGGCGCGATCCGAGGCGGCGTACGCTTCGTCGCAGCCTACCCGATCACGCCTGCGACCGAGCTGCTCGAGTGGATGGCGCCGGCGCTCTCGCGCGTCGGCGGCACTCTCGTGCAGGCCGAGGACGAGCTGGCGTCGATCAACATGCTCCTGGGCGCGTCCTACGGGGGCGTGCCGTCGCTCACCGCAACCTCGGGTCCCGGACTGTCGCTCATGATCGAGGCGCTCGGACTCAGCGTGACTGCCGAGATCCCTCTGGTTGTGGTCGACGTCATGCGCACCGGCCCCTCGACGGGCATTGCGACCAAGACCGAGCAGGGCGATGTAAACATTGCGCTCTACGGTCTGCACGGCGACGCGCCGCACATCGTCGTGGCACCGAACTCGATCGGCGATTGCGTGCGCGCCACTCAGTGGGCCGTAACACTCGCAGAAAGCCTGCAGACGCCGGCGATCGTGCTGTCCGACCAGTCGTTCGGGCAGGCGCGCGCCGTGATCGAGCGACCGGCGGATCTCGCGTTCACAGGCCAGCGCAAGCTGGCAGAGGCGAACCTGAAGGACTACAAACGCTATGCGCTCACCGACTCGGGCGTCTCGCCGATGGCGATCCCGGGCATGGCCGGCGTAACCTACACGGCCGACGGGCTGGAGCACAACGAGCGCGGCACGCCGTCCTCGCAGGCGGTCGACCACCTCGCGCAACTCGACAAGCGCCTGCGCAAGCTCGCGTCGGTCGACTACGGCGACTATTGGGCGGACGTCGAGGGAGAAGGCGAGCTCGCGGTGATCACCTTCGGCTCGTGCACGGGGCCCGTGCGGGAAGCATTCGCTCGGGCGAAAGCCGACGGCTTGAGTGCACGCCTGATCTCGCTGCGCCTGCTCTCGCCGGTGCAGCCCGGGCGGCTCGCGGCTGCGCTCGCGGGCGTCAAGCGCGCGCTGGTCGTCGAGCAGAATCATGGCGCGCAGTTCCTGCGCTATCTGCGCGCCGAATACGACATCGCACCGCGCCTGACGAGCTTCCACAGGCCGGGGCCGCTGCCGTTCCGCCCCGAGGAAATTCGTCGTCACCTCGTCGATTGGAGCCGATCATGAGCGCAGCGCCCGCGGTGGCCTACACGCCGCAGTCGTACAAATCCGCGGTCAAACCGGTCTGGTGCCCGGGCTGCGGCGACTACTCGGTGCTCTCGGCCGTAACGAAAGCGCTGGCCAAGCTGGAGCTGGCGCCGGAGCAGGTCGCCGTCGTCTCGGGTATCGGCTGCTCGTCGCGCATTCCGGCCTACACCAACTGCTACGGCTTTCACGGCGTGCACGGGCGAGCGCTCGCCGCGGCCACCGGCCTCAAGGTTGCGCGACCGGATCTGACCGTAATCGCGGCCGGCGGTGACGGCGACGGCTACTCGATCGGAGGAAACCATTTCCTTCACGCCTGTCGTCGCAACGTCGACATGACCTACATCGTCATGGACAACCGCGTCTACGGCATGACCAAAGGTCAGCCCTCGCCGACCACCGAGCCCGACTGGGACTCCAAGCTCTCCCCGCACGGCACGGGTCTGCGCGAATTCCACCCGCTGGTCATCGCGCTCGCCTCGGGCGCCAACTTCATCGCGCGCGCCTATTCGGGCGACCCGAACGGCTGCGCCGAGCTGATCACGCAGGCAATCCGCACGCCGGGGTTCTCGTTTGTCGAGGTGCTTTCGCCCTGCGTCACTTTCCGTCCTGAGCAGCGCGACTGGAAGGCGATGGTGCACCCGGCTTCGGTCGCACCGACAGACGATCCCGCGCGCGCTGCGCGCCGCCTGATGACCGACGATGGCTTCAACATCGGCATCCTCTACTCCGGCAATCGCACGCCCTATCGGCCGGCGCAGGCCCCCCGCGTCGCGCCCGCCGAATTGGAGAAGGAGTTTGCGCTATGACCGCGAAGCGCGCGAAGGCCGGCCGCGCGCCAGTGCGGGCGGCGCCGCGCGCGGCCGCGGCGAAGCGCCCGCGCCCGCAGGCGTCCTCTCGCCGCAGCGAGCTGACCGACTTCATGAAGAAGGCCTACGCGATGGAACTGGAGGCCTCGGCGCGCTACGCCGAGTTCGCCGACGAGATGGAGGTCGCCAACAACCGAGAGGTCGCCGAGCTGTTTCGCAAGCTCGCCGGCATCGAAAGGCTGCACGCGGACAAGATTCTCGAGCAGATGGGTTGGAAGCAGCCGCCCGCCGACGTCGAGCCTTTCCGCTGGGAAGGCCTCGAAGGCCCGGAAACCGGCGAGCACGGCGACCTGCATTACCTCATGCAGCCGTATCACGCGCTGCAGATCGCGCTGCGCAACGAACAGCGCGCGGCCGCCTACTTCGCGTCGATCACCCGTCACAATGTGGCGCGTGCGGTGCTCGATGCGGCGAATGAAATGGCGCAGGAGGAACGCGAGCACGTCGAGCTCGTGAAAGCCTGGATCGCCCGCGTGCCGAAGCCGGAGAAGCACTGGGACGTCGACCTCGACCCGCCCAACGTTAACGACTGACGCGCAAGGAAGGGAGGCGCCACCATGGACATACTGCACCCCAAGGGCTGGGCGCCGGCGATCGGCTACGCGAACGGCATCGCGGTCACCGGGGGCAAGCTGGTCTTCATCGCCGGCCAGGTGGGCTGGGATGCGACGCAGAAGTTCCATTCGGAGGCGCTCGCACCGCAGTTCGAGCAGGCGCTGAAGAACGTGCTCGCGGTGCTCGCCGAGGCCGGCGGCAGACCCGAACACATCTGCCGCATCACCGCGTTCTGCTGCGACAAGCCTGCCTATCTCGCCGCGCGCAAGGAACTCGGCCGGATCTGGAAGACCTTGATGGGCAACCACTTCCCCTGCATGAGCATGATTTTCGTCTCCGATCTGCTCGACAGTCCCGCCAAGATCGAGCTTGAGGCGACCGCGGTGGTGCCGTAGCGGCAGGTTCAATGGGCCGCGCTGGGCGCGCGCGACTTCGGTTATGTTCGGGTGCATGGCGCGCCTCGCGGTTCCGCTGATCGTCCTTGCGCAGCTCTTCGGCACCTCGCTCTGGTTCAGTGCCAACGCGGCGGCGGACTCGCTGGTGCGGGAATGGGGACTTTCAACTGCAGACATCGGGCTGCTCACCAATGCGGTGCAGCTCGGCTTCATCGCCGGCACCTTCGTGTTCGCCTTCTCGGGGCTCGCCGACCGTTTTCCCGCCAGCCGCATCGTCGCCGTCTGCGCCGCGTTTGGCGCCGCCTCGAACGCGGGCTTTGCGTTGCTCGCGACTGGCCTTGCCGATGCCAGCGTCTATCGTTTCGCGACCGGAATCGCGCTCGCCGGCGTCTATCCGCTCGGCATGAAGCTGGTGGTCGGCTGGGTGCCGCAACGCTCTGGCGAGGTACTCGGCTGGCTGGTCGGCATGCTGACCTTCGGCACGGCCCTGCCGCACCTCGTGCGCGCAACGGGCAGCGAGTTGCCCTGGAGCCATGTCGTGCTGGCGAGCTCCGTGCTCGCGCTGGCCGGTGCGGTCATGGTGCTCTGGCTCGGGGACGGCCCCCATTTCAGGCTCACCGGCAAGTCCACGCGCATTCGTTTCGGAGCGGTGCGCGACGCGTTCCGCATCCCGGCCTATCGCGCATCGGCATTCGGTTACTTCGGGCACATGTGGGAGCTGTACGCGTTCTGGACGCTGGTGCCGTTCCTTGTCGCCGCAATCCTCGCGGACAGCTCGGGCAGCGGGTCGCTCGGCGTTCCCGCTTGGGCCTTCATCATCATCGCGACCGGGGGCGCCGGCTGCATCGCGGGCGGATGGTTGAGCCGGCACATCGGCAGCGCGCGCGTCGCGGCCGTCGCACTTGCAGGTTCCGCCACCATGTGCCTCGTCTATCCGCTCGCGCAGGATGCGCCGGCCGAGCTGTTGTTCGCGCTGCTCGTATTCTGGGGCTGGATGGTGGTAATGGACTCGCCGCAGTTCTCGGCGCTGTCGGCGCGCGCCTGCCCGCCCGAGCTGATCGGCTCGGCGCTTGCGATTCAGAACAGCATCGGCTTTTTCATCACGGTGCTCGCGATCGGCGCGGCATCCGCCAGCTTCTCCTCGTTGGGCGCAAAGATCGCCTGGCTGCTGCTGCCCGGTCCGATCGCCGGCTTGATCGGCATCGCGCCGCTCGCACGCGCCGGCGCGCGCGCTACTTGAACTTGTAGAACGCGTCGTTCAGGTAGGCGGCGACGCTTTCTTCGTCCTCGCGGCCGAGGCCGGACCGGTTGGCGTTGTTGCAGCGCTGCACCCAGGCCAGTAAGGATGGCGCATCCTTCACTTTGCGGTCCGCTCGCACGAAGGACTTCGGCACTTCGCCAAACATTTTCACATGGCAATCGGCGCAATTCGCTTCGAACTGCTTCGCTCCGGCTTTCGCATCGCCGAAGGGAAACGCGTCGTGCTGGGCGAATGCCGGAGCGAGGATGCTTGCGAGCGCGGCCAGCATCAACGTGCGTCTCATGCCCTACTCCACGGTAACCGATTTGGCCAGATTGCGCGGCTTGTCCACGTCAGTGCCGCGCACCAATGCCGCGTGATAGGCAAGCAGCTGCAGCGGCACCACATGCAGGATGGGAGAGAGCGGTCCGGCGTGATCGGACAGGGAGATCACGTTCACGCCCTCCGAGGGCTCGATGCCGGAGTTCTGATCGGCGAACACGAACAGCTCGCCGCCACGCGCGCGCACTTCCTGCAAGTTGGATTTCAGCTTCCCCAGCAGCGCGTCGCCCGGCGCCACGGCGACGACCGGCATGTCGCGGTCGACGAGCGCGAGCGGGCCGTGCTTGAGCTCGCCCGCCGCGTAGGCCTCGGCGTGGATGTATGAGATCTCCTTCAGCTTGAGTGCGCCCTCCATTGCGATCGGGTAGTGCACGCCGCGGCCGAGAAACAGCGCGTGCTGCTTCGCCGCAAAACGTGTCGCCCAGCGCGCCACTGCATCCTCCACCGACAGCACGTGCTGCAGCGCCGCCGGCAGGTGGCGCAGCGACGCCAGGGCGCGCGCCGCGTCGGCATCGCTCAGACGCCCCTTCAGTCTGGCGATCACCAGCGCGAGCAGATAGAGCGCGGCGAGCTGAGTGGTAAAGGCTTTGGTCGAGGCGACGCCGATCTCAGGCCCGGCACGGGTGAGAAAGCGCAGCCGCGAGGCGCGCAGCAGCGAGCTCTCCGGAACATTGCAGATCGTGAGCGTGCGCGCGCAGCCGAGCGTCTTGGCGTATTCGAGCGCTGCGAGCGTATCTGCGGTCTCGCCGGACTGCGACACCGTCACCACGAGGCTGTCCGCGTCCAGCACGACGTCGCGGTAGCGAAACTCGCTCGCGATGTCGACCCGCACCGGTACGCGCGCGAGGCTCTCGATCCAATAGCCCGCGACCAGGCCGGCGTGGTAGCTCGTGCCGCAGGCAATGATCTGTACGCGTCGCGCGTCGCGCAGCAGCTCTTCGGCGTCGGCCCCAAACAGCCCGGGCTGAACGGAGGATGTTCCACCCACGATCTCGAGGGTATTGGCGAGCGCGCCGGGCTGCTCGAAAATCTCCTTCTGCATGTAGTGGCGGTAGGGGCCGAGGTCGACCGCGTCCGCGTCGAGCTCGGAGAAGTGAACCTCGCGTTGCACCGGCTGGCCAGCGGCATCGACGACGCGCACGCCGTCCGTGCGGATCTCGGCACAATCGCCCTCCTCGAGGTAGACGACCCGCCGCGTCACCTGCAGCAGTGCGGAGGCATCGGAGGCGGCAAAATTTTCGCCGTCACCGAGGCCGAGCAAAAGCGGCGCGCCCTTGCGCGCCAGCACCACCGCCCCGGGATCGTCGGCCGATACGAACGCGACCGCAAATGCGCCCTGCAGCTCGGCGACTGCCCGCGCCACGGCAGTGAGCAAATCCGGGCTCGAACGGCGGTGATGCGACACCAGGTGCGCGATCACCTCGGTGTCGGTTTCGGAATCGAAGGTGAAGCCGGTGTCCTTCAACCGCGCGCGCAGTGGGGCGTGATTCTCGATTATGCCGTTGTGCACCACGGCGAGCCCGCCGGAGAGATGCGGATGTGCATTCGCTTCGGTCGGCGCGCCGTGCGTCGCCCAGCGCGTATGGGCAATGCCTGTTGCGCTGTGCACACCCTTGGCCCGGATTCGCTCTGCCAGCTCCGCCACTCGACCCGCAGCGCGCACGCGCTCGAGGGTGGGCTGCGCAGCGCCGTTAAGGACCGCAACGCCCGCCGAGTCATAGCCACGGTACTCGAGGCGCCGCAGCCCTTCGACGAGGATCGGTACGATATCGCGCCTCGCCGCCGCGCCTACGATTCCGCACATGGCGCTATTTCTTGCGCGGCGGCTTCCAGCCGGGCACGGTGACCTGCGTGGCGCGCGCCACGGTGAGTTGATCCGCCGGCGTGTCCTTGCAGATCGTTGAGCCAGCGCCGATGTATGAGCCGCGCGCGAGCGTCACCGGCGCGACCAGGGTAGCGTCCGAGCCGATGAAGCATTCGTCGCCGATCACCGTGCGATGCTTGGTCGCACCGTCGTAGTTGCAGGTGATCGTGCCCGCGCCAATGTTGACGCTCCGCCCCACCTCGGCATCGCCAATGTAGCTCAGGTGATTCGCCTTGGAGTGCGCCCCCAACCGGCTCGCCTTGACCTCGACGAAATTGCCGACGTGCACATCCTCGTCAAGCACCGCGCCCGGACGCAGCCGCGCATACGGTCCGACCCGGCAGCGCGCCCCGATCTGCGCCTCCTCCAGCTGCGAGAAGGCGTGCACCTCGGTGTCTGCGGCGATCGTGACGTTGCGCAGCACGCAGTTCGGTCCGATGTGCACCCGGTCGCCGAGCGTCACCTTGCCTTCGAACACGCAGTTGACGTCGATCGAGACATCGTTGCCGCAGCGCAGATCGCCGCGCACATCGATGCGCCACAGATCGGCGAGCGTCACGCCCGCCTCGAGCAGACGCTTCGCCGCCGCGTTCTGGTACGCGCGCTCGACAAGCGCCAGCTCGTGGCGCGAGTTCACGCCCCAGACCTCCCAGGCGTCGGTCGGCCGGCACGTGGCGACATTGATACCCTCCGCAGAGGCGAGCCGAACCACGTCGGTCAGGTAATACTCCTGCTGCGCATTGCGGTTCTTCACGCTCGCAAGCCATCCCGCGAGCCTCCCCGCCTGCGCTATGAGGAAGCCTACGTTCACTTCACGCGAAGCGCGCTCCTCTGCGCTGGCGTCTTTTTCCTCGACGATGCGCGCCACGCGTCCCTGCGCGTCGCGCACGATGCGCCCGTATCCCGCCGGATCGGAAAGCTCCGCGGTGAGAATCGCAAGTCCGCAGTCCCGCGCCTCGATCAGAGCGCGCAGCGTCTCGGCGCGGATCAAAGGCACGTCGCCATACAGCACCAGGACGTCGTCGCGCGGCTTGACACTCGGCAGCGCCTGCATCAGCGCATGGCCCGTTCCAAGCTGTTCCGCCTGCTCGATCCAGGTGACGTCCATGGCCGCGAATGCGGAACGCACGTCGTCGCCCCCATGACCGTGCACCACGAGAATCTGTCCCGGCGAAAGCGCGCGCGCGGTCTCGAGCACGTGCGCAAGCATGGGTCGCCCGGCCACCTTGTGCAGGACCTTGGGTAGCGACGAGTGCATGCGCTTGCCCTGCCCGGCGGCCAATACGACGATGTCAAGTGCCATGACGGAAGGATGGGGAGGCTTGCGCCTGCGTGACGCAGGGCGCTGCGAATTCTAGCAGTTCGAACTGCGTCGACCCGCTCGAGCGCCGCTGCGTGACGAGACGGAACCGAGCCTCTACGCAAGCACGCGATAGGCGGGGACCGGCTGGGCATAGCCCTTCAGCTCGAACGGCCCTGCCTCGGCACACTGGAACGTCCCGTCGACCGCCGCCATCGTCTTACGGTCGATCAGAACCTCGCCCCCCGCAGCTTCCGCGCACAGCCGCGCGGCCAGGTTTGTGGCATTGCCGATCGCAGCGTAATCCCAGCGACCCTCAAAGCCGATTGCCCCGCAGGTCGCGTAGCCCTGCGCAATGCCGATGCCGAGCGCGAGGTCGTAGCCGCGCTTGGCCCATTTCTCCCCGATTGGCTGGAACGCAACCTGCATCTCGAGCGACATCTTCACCGCTTCTTCGGCGGGCCTTTCCATCGGTACCGGATCGTTGAAAAAGATCATCATGCCGTCGCCCGCAAAGCGCTCCAGCGTGCCCCCGTAAGCGAGCACGAGCTTGCCCATCGCCGCGTGGTACTCGCGCAGCAGCTCCATCACCTCTTCGGGCTCGGCGTTGTCGATAAAGCTGGTGAACTTGCGCAGATCGAGAAAAACGACGTTCACCTCGCGGCGGTGCGTCTTCAGCAGGTCCTCGCCCCCGCCCGCGAGAATCGCCTCGCCGAGCTGCGGCGAGAAGAAGTTCTTCAGGCGGCCGAGGCGCTCGAGCTGGTCGATCTGCTCCTTGACCCTCCCCTCGAGCATCGCGTTCCACTCGGCAAGCTTGTCCGCCTGTTGCTTCACCTCGTCCTGCAGCGTCTTCACGCGCAGCAGCGACTTCACGCGCGCGAACAGCTCGGCCTGGTTCACCGGCTTGGAGAGGAAATCGTCCGCGCCCGCCTCGATGCCCTTGATGCGCTCCTGGTTCGGATCGAGCGAGGTGGCCATCACCACGGGCAGCAGGGTAGTGGCCGGATTCTCGCGAATTTTCCGGCAGACCTCGTAGCCGGAGATGCCCGGCATCATGACGTCCAGAAGCACCAGGTCCGGCGCGCCCGCGGCGATACTCGCGAGCGCCTGCTCGCCGTTTGCCGCGCTGGTCACTTCATAGCCTTTCGCAGTCAGCAGGTCCGTGAACAGCTTGA
>Ga0210138_1000077_pt1 | contig 22782 bp, 36 predicted proteins | sample Browns_ThreeSqC__FD_184850 | JGI IMG/M metagenome (GOLD analysis project Ga0210138, IMG submission 184850) | Wetland microbial communities from the San Francisco Bay, California, USA, that impact long-term carbon sequestration -... | ecosystem: Environmental > Aquatic > Marine > Wetlands ... | reverse complement strand
AGGGCTGCGTGGGCTGCGGCCTGTGCGGCGAAAACGCCCACGCCGCGGTGCTCTGCCCCTCGTTCTACCGCGCCGAGGTGGTGCAGAACCCGAAGCCCTTTGACCGGCTGGTCGCGGGCGTACGCTCCACCTTCCGAGGCTGGCTCGCATGACGACGGCCCTTCCCGAACGCACGCTCAGCATCCTGATCGCCGCGCTCGGCGGCGAAGGCGGCGGGGTCATGGCCGACTGGCTGATCGACGCGGCGAATTCCTGCGGCTTTCCGGCGCAGAGCACCTCGATTCCGGGTGTCGCACAGCGCACCGGCGCGACGACCTACTACATCGAGATCTACCCCGCGAAGCGCGAGCTGCTCGGCGGTCGCGAGCCGATCATGGCGTTGACGCCCTCGCCGGGCAACGTCGACGTCATGGTGTCGTCGGAGTTCGTCGAGGCCGGGCGGGCAATGCAGAACGGCTTTGTCAGTCCCGAGCGCACGACGCTGATCGCCTCGACCCACCGCATCTACGCGACGATGGAAAAGATGCAGATGGGCGACGGGCGATTCGACGCGACGCGGGTGCGGGAGGCGGCGCAGCGCCTGGCGAAGAAGGCGGTGCTGTTCGACATGCGCGCGCTCGCGCAGGAACACGGCACGGTGATCAACGCGGTGCTGTTCGGTGCGATGATCGGCTCGGGCGCGCTGCCGCTGGCGCGCGAAATCTGCGAGAGCGCGATCCGCGGCGCAGGGCGCGGCGCCGAGGCGAGCCTGCGCGGCTTTGCCGCGGGCTACGAGATTGCGGCGGGCAGCCGCGACGCGCCGGCCGCGCCGGTGCCGGTCAGGCGCGCGACCGATGCGCAGCCGATCATCGACCTCGGCGTCGCGCGGCTGCGCGACTACCAGGACGAAGCCTATGCGAGGCTCTACCGTGATCGTCTCAAGTCCGTCGCTGCCACGGATCCCGCGCTCACGGCGGAAGTGGCGCGCCAGCTCGCGCTGTGGATGAGCTACGAGGACATCATCCGCGTCGCCGATCTCAAGACGCGCGCGAGCCGGTTCGAACGCGTGCGGCGCGAAGTCGGCGCAAAGGACGACGAACCGGTCGTCGTGATCGACTACCTCAAGCCCGGCATCGAGGAGGTCGCTTCTCTGCTTCCGGTGTCGCTCGGTCGATGGCTGGTCGCCTGGGCAGAGCGACGCGGCAAGCTTGATGCCTACAACGTCGGCATGCACGTCAAGACCTCGGGCGTATTCGGCTACCTCGCCGTGCGCGCGCTCGCGCGGCTCAGACCCTGGCGCCCCCGCAGCATGCGCTACGCCGACGAGCAGGCGTTGATCGAACGCTGGCTCGCTGCGCTGCGCGAGGCCGAGGCGCGCGATACCGGCCTCGCGCTCGAGATCGCTGCCTGCGCGGGCCTGCTCAAGGGCTACGGTGAGACGCATCGTCGCGGAAAGGCCAATTTCCTCGCCATCTTCGACGCGCTTGTAGACCACCCGCCTACGGCCGATTCGCGCGACCAGGCGGCCGCGATTCGCCGCGCGCGAGAGGCGGCACTCGCCGATCCGGAAGCCAAGGCGCTCTCGCAGGAGCTCGGCAAGCCTGTCACCTGGCTGAAGCCGGTGGTCTAGACGGATCCGGCGCGACGCCTGCGAAACGGTTCCTGACGGGGCCGCGGCGCGGGCGATGATGCCGGTTTTCTCTTTGCGTCATGTCTTCGCGACCCGATACTGCCGCCGCCCCCGCCTGGCGCGCGCGCCTCGCAGACCCGATGCTCGCCGCGGTATGCGCGCTCGGCATCACCCAGATCACCGGCTGGGGGACGAGCTACTACTGCCTCGGCGTGCTGGCCAATCCGATCGCCGAAGACACCGGCTGGAGCCGCAGCCTGATCTACTTCGGTTTCACCGCGGCGCTGCTCGCAATGGGGCTGGTCTCGACCTGGGTCGGCCGCGCCATCGACCGATATGGCGCCCGCAGCGTCATGTCGCTCGGCACCGTACTCGTCTCGACGGCGCTGTATCTGCTTGCGCAGGTGCGCGGCGAGCAGGCCTATCTCGCGGCCTGGGTCTTCCTCGGCCTCGGCATGCGCCTTTGCCTGTACGACGCAGCCATGGCCGCGCTGGTGCAGGTCGTGCCTTCGCGCGGGCGGCGGGCGATTTCCTATCTGACCCTGTTCGGCGCCTTCGCTTCCTCGGTGTTCTGGGTTATCGGGCACTACCTGAACGAGGCCGTTGGCTGGCGGACCACGCTCGAAATTTTCGCGCTGATCAATCTCGTCGTGTGCCTGCCGCTGCACTGGGCCGGCCTTGCGCGGCGCGAGCGTCCGCACGCGGAGGATACGAGCGCAAGCGCGGGACAGACCGCGCATGACGGCCCGCCGCTCGAAGGCCGGCTGCGCACGATCGCAATCGCGCTCTTCGCGCTCATCATGTCGCTAAACGCCTTCGTCTTCGGAGTGGTCACGGTACAGCTCGTGCCTCTGCTCGAAGCGGCAGGACTGGCGACCGCGGCCGCGGTCTGGGTCGCCTCGATGAAGGGCTTGGCACAGTTCGGCGGGCGGGTGGTCGAGATCGTCTTCGGCCGCAATCTGCGCGCGATCAGCGTCGCACGCATTGCGATCGGGCTGCTGCCGCTGTCGTTCATCCTGCTGCTGCTCGCTGCCGGAAATCTCGCGGCAATCGTGCTGTTCACGCTGCTGATGGGCGCCTCGCAAGGCGTCATCACCATCGTGCGCGGCGCCGTTCCGCTCGCGCTTTTCGGCGCGACCGGCTACGGCACGGTGCTCGGCGTGCTCGCCACCCCGGTGCTGATCGTCACCGCATGTTCGCCCACGCTGTTCGCGATGATCGTAGATCATGCGGGCTGGAAGACCGCGCAATGGTCGCTGATCGGCTGCGCGGCGGCGTCGTGGATCGCGATGGAGCTTATGTCGCGCTGGTACGAACGCAGGCGCGGACGCTGAGGGATGCGCTGATGCAGATTTTCCGTCACCCACCGGAGAGCCAAGTCCGCCGCCTGCTCGCCGCCGCACAGCTGCCGCTTGACGATCTGACCCCGCGGCATCTCGAGCATTTTTTCGCTTGCGGTTCCGCGCAGGCCCCGCTCGGCGTCGGTGGCGTAGAACTGTTCGAGGCCGATGCACTGCTGCGCTCGCTCGCGATCGACGAGCATGCCCGCGGCCAGGGCTGCGGGAGAGCGCTGGTCGCCGCGCTCGAACGCCACGCGCACGAACGCGGCGCACGACGCGTCTACCTCCTCACGACCACCGCCGCGCGGTTCTTCGAAGGTCTCGGCTATCGCGTCATCGCGCGAGAGGAAGCGCCCGCGCGGATTCGCGCCACGCCAGAGTATTCCGAGCTGTGCCCGTCGAGCGCAGCGTTCATGGTAAAGGATCTCGGTTGAGCGGCCACACGCAGCTGAGTCGGCCTGCCGCAGCACCGGGGCTCCCGGGTGCACCCTACGCAGCGGACGACCGGCACCGGCCCCTGACCTGGGCCCGTGGCGCCGGCCCAGCGTTCCGCAGGGGCCCTTTGCGCCGCCGCGCCGAAACGGCGAAAATCGTTGCCAATCACGCACTTCGGCAAAGGCAGAAATTCCATGGCAAGCGTACTGCAGCCGACTGCGCAGGGCCGCGCCGAGTTTTACCGGCGCATGGACAAGGACAACCTGACGCCGCTTTGGGAGGTCCTGCACAACCTCGTGCCGCCCGCGCCGAACTCGCCCGCGGTGCCGGCGTACTGGAATTACAAGGCGATCCGCCCCTACATCGAGGAATCGGGACGCGTGATCACCGCGAAAGAGGCGATTCGCCGGGTGCTGATCCTGGAGAACCCGGGAATGCGCGGCAGCTCGTCGATCACGCGCAGCCTGTACTGCGGATTGCAGCTCATCCTGCCGGGTGAGGTCGCACCGAGCCATCGCCATATGCAGTCCGCGCTGCGCTTCATCGTCGAGGGCTCGGGCGCGTACACGGCGGTGGACGGCGAGCGCGTCACGATGCACCCGGGCGATTTCATCATCACGCCGCCCTGGACCTGGCACGACCACGGCAACCCCGGAACCGAGCCGGTGGTGTGGATGGACGGGCTGGATATCCCGATGGTGTCGTTCTTCACGGCCCAGTTCGCGGAGAACTATCCCGAGGACGTGCAGCCGGTGACGCGCGGCGAAGGCGACGCGCCGGCGCGCTACGGCGCCAACATGGTTCCCCTCGGGCCCCTGCCGACGGCGAAGACCTCGCCCGTGTTCAGCTATCCCTACGCGCGCAGCCGCGAAGTGCTCGAGACGCTTGCGCGCGGCGGCGACCCCGATCCCTGCCACGGCTGGAAGATGCAGTTCATCAATCCCCTGTCCGGCGGGTTTGCAATGCCGACCCTCGGCAGCTTCATCCAGCTCCTGCCGCAGGGCACCCGCACGCGCCCCTATCGCTCGACCGACGGCACCGTGTACTCGGTCGTCGAAGGACGCGGCCGCGCGATCATCGGCGAGTCGACGTTCGCGTTCGAGCCGCGCGACAGCTTCGTGGTCCCGTCGTGGTATCCGCTCGAGATCGAGGCCGCGGAGCGCTGCGTGCTGTTTTCCTATTCCGACCGGCCGGCGCAGAGCGCGCTCGGCCTGTGGCGCGAACAACGCGGCTGAGAACGGGACGATGAGCGAAGACGAAACCGCCTTCTATTCCCGCGAGTACAACAACCGCGCGCTCGTTCCCGAGCACGCCCAGCATTTCGCCCGCTGGGAAGAGCGCTCGGCGAGCGCGCGCAATACGATGACCTGCTACCTCGATCGGCGCTACGGCGATGCGTCGAACGAGACGGTCGACCTCTTTCCGGCCCGCAAAGGCGACGGGACCTGCCTCATGTTCATCCATGGCGGCTACTGGCGTTCGCTCGACAAGCGCGATTTTTCCTACCTCGCGCCCGCCTGGGTCGACGCGGGGGTCTCGCTCGCGATCGTCAACTACGACCTCTGCCCGCACGTGACGATCGAGGAGATCGTACGCCAGATGCTGCGCGCGAGCCGCTGGCTGTGGCTGCACTGCGAGGACTACGGCATGGACCAGGACCGGCTCTATGTTTCCGGCCACTCGGCGGGCGGCCATTTGACGGCGATGCTGATGTGCGCGCTGTGGCCGGTGTTCGACGCGCAGCTTCCGAAGGACCTGTTCAAGGGCGGGCTCGCGATTAGCGGCGTCTACGACCTGCGGCCGCTGCAGCAGTGCGATTTCCTGCAGCCCGACCTGCGCCTCGACGAGGATTTGGCGTTCAAGGTCTCGCCCGCGTACCTGCCGCCGGCGACGCGTGCGCCGGTGGCGACCTGCGTCGGCGGGCGCGAGAGTTCCGAGTTCAGGCGCCAGAATGCGCTGCTTGCCAAGCGCTGGAGAAGCATCGTCAATTTCGACATCGCGATGCCGCAGGACAATCATTTCTCGATCATGGACGGACTCGCCGACCAGTCGAGCGCGCTCTTCGCCGGAGCACGGCGACTGATGAAGCTCGATCGCTGATCGCGAGGATGAACGAGTACCTGAAGCCGGGCCGCTTCGTCGACAGCGACCACCCCGCGGTGATCGCCTTTGCGGCCGAGCATGCAAGGGGACCGAGCCCGCTCGAGCGTGCGGTTGCGTTGTACTACGCGGTGCGCGACGGCGTGCGCTACAACCCGTTCCAGAATTTCATGCGCGATGACGCTTATCGCGGATCGACTTGCCTCGAGCGCGGCCAGGGATGGTGCGTGCCGAAGGCGGCCCTGCTGGCTGCATGCGCACGCGCTGCGGGCATCCCGGCGCGCGTCGGCTACGCCGACGTCAAGAACCACCTCACTTCGCCAGCGCTCACCGAGCGCATGGGCACCGACCTTTTCATCTTCCACGGCTACGCGGATCTCTGGCTCGAAGAACGATGGGTCAAGGCCACGCCGGCATTCAACCTGAGCCTGTGCACCAAGTTCCGCGTCAGACCGCTCGAGTTCGACGGGCGCGAGGACTCGATCTTTCACCCCTTCGACGAGGACGAGCGCCGCCACATGGAGTACGTGCGCATGCGCGGCAGCTATGCGGACGTACCGGCGGACGAGATCCGCCAGGCGTTCGCCGAGCTCTACCCCAGCTATTACAACCTCGGCCCGGACGCAGCGAAAGAATCCTTCGGCTGAGCGCCGGAGCATGCGCGCGCTGCTCGAAGAGAGTTTTCGCGCCGCGGTCGCCGCGGCCGACCCTGCGCGAATCCTTGCGCCGGCGCTGCCCGCGCCGCCGCGCGGCCGAACGTTCGTCGCCGCGGTCGGCAAGGCGGCCGCGTCGATGGCGGCGGCGCTCGAGGCAGCGTGGCCTGCCGATGCGCCGCTCGAGGGCATCGCGCTCACCCGCTACCGGCATGCGCGGCCCACGCAGCGTATCCGCGTGATCGAGGCGGGGCATCCGGTGCCCGATGCCGCCGGCGAAACGGCGGCGCGCGAGATCCTCGCTGCGACACAGGCGCTCGGGCGCGACGATCTGCTGATCGCGCTCGTCTCCGGCGGCGGCTCGAGCCTGCTGTCGCTGCCGGTGGAGGGCGTTTCGATGGCGGATTTGATGATGCTCACCACCCAGCTGCTGCGCAGCGGCGCGCCGATCCAGGACATCAACACGGTGCGCAAGCACCTGTCGTTGATCCAGGGCGGACGGCTGGCCGCAGCCTGTCGAGCTCCGGTGCGCGCGCTGATCATTTCGGACGTGACGGGCGACGAGCCCACGCACATCGCCTCGGGCCCCTGCGCACCCGATCCGACGACTTATGCCGACGCCCTCGCGGTGCTCGCGAAATTCGACGTCGCGCCGCCGCCGGCCATCGGAGCGTACCTGGCGCACGGCGCCGCCGGCGGCTTGCCCGAGACGCCGAAGCCCGGCAGCCTCGCGCATGCGCAGAACCGCGTCATCGCCACCGCGCACCGCTCGCTCGAGGCGGCGGCCGCAACTTTCCGCGCCGCAGGAATCACGCCCGCGAGCCTGGGCGACACGGTCACCGGCGAGGCCGCCGAGGTGGCCAAGGTGATGGCGGCACTGGTGCGCGAGATCCGCGTTTATCGTGCCCCTTTTGCTCCGCCTGTCGCCCTCATCTCGGGTGGGGAATGCACGGTGACGATCGGCGGCAACGGCGGGCGCGGCGGGCGCTGTGCCGAGTTTCTTCTCGCACTGGCGGCGGCACTCGAAGGGGTTGACGCCGTGCATGCGATCGCCGCGGACACCGACGGCATCGACGGCTCGGAAGACAACGCCGGCGCCGTTCTGACGCCGACCACGCTCGCCCGGGCGCGTGCGCAGGGCCTGGACGCCGCGCGCAGTCTTGCGCTGCACGACAGCTATGGGTTCTTTGCAGCGCTCGGCGATCTGGTCGTCACCGGGCCGACGTACACCAACGTTAACGACTTCCGCGCGATTCTTGTCGGCTAGGCGCGCACCGTCACACTGCCCAGGCAACACAGGCACCCACGCGCAGACGAAGTCGTTTCGCCGCGCTCGCCCGGTTCGCGGCAATCTCGACCATCCCGAGGCTATTCACGGTCCAGAACGCTGCCCCGCGAGGCGCTGCCTCGAACACGCGCGCGAAGCCGAGCCGGCGGCGAGCGACGCGCAGCCGCGCCGTGAGCGAACGCCGGTCTGCGCGCAACCCGGTCATGGCATTGCCGTAGTGATCGATATAGATGATGGCGGCGCGGTCATCTGGGCCGAAAAGGACGCGCGGGCCACGGGCCTGAACCGTCCAGCCGCGCGGCAAGCGTCCGGCGGCGAGCGCGGCTGCGACGGGCGCAAAGAGATCGCGGCCGTGAAACGAAGCCGACAGCCCGGACGGGCGCCAAAGGATGCGCCGCGCGCTGCGCCGCCGGCCGCGCGCCCACAGCACCGAGAACAGGCCATTGTCCGGACCGACGAAGGTCCGGCCGTCGACGCGCAGCACGATCGCATCGCGCGCTCCGCCGACGCCCGGGTCGACCACGCCGACGAACACGCTGCCGCGCGAATAGCGCGGCGCGAGCGCTGCAAGAAGATGCGCCGCCGCCTCGATGTCGAACGCAGGCGCCTCGTGCAGCGCGTCGATCACGCGCGCCCGCGGCGCGCGCGCCGCGAGCACCGCCTTCACCTGCCCGACGTAGAGGTCCTGCGCCCCGAAGTCGGTGAAGAGGACGATGGCCACCACGGCATTCTATCGGGGCCGGAAACGAAAAAGGCCGGGCGGACCCGGCCTCGCGTCGACCCTTGCGGGGTCGCTACTGCTTCTCCGACTTCTCCTTCGTCGCCCTCTTCTCTTTCTTGTCCTCGGGCGCGGCCTCGGCCGCGGCCTCGGCCAGCTCGGTCAGCGTGACGAGCGCCATCGGCGCGTTGTCGCCCTTGCGAAACCCGCTCTTCAGGATCCGCAGGTAGCCGCCGTTGCGTTTGGCAAAGCGCGGGCCGATCTCATCGAACAGCTTGCCCACCATATCTCGATCGCGCAAACGGTCGAACGCGAGGCGCCGATTGGCCAGCGAGGGCTTCTTGCCGAGCGTAATCATCGGCTCGACCACACGGCGCAGCTCTTTCGCCTTCGGCAGTGTGGTCGAGATGCGCTCGTGGCGCAGCAGAGAGTTGGTCATGTTGCGCAGCATCGCGAGCCGATGGCTCGAGGTGCGGTTCAGCTTGCGCAGTCCGTGGCCGTGACGCATGGCAATTCCTCAGGGTTAGGCGCGGTGGTGCTCCAGCCCCGCCGGGGGCCAGTTCTCGAGCTTCATGCCGAGCGTGAGTCCGCGCGACGCGAGCACTTCCTTGATCTCGTTTAGCGATTTGCGCCCCAGGTTCGGCGTCTTGAGCAACTCGGTCTCGGTGCGCTGGATGAGGTCGCCGATGTAGTAGATGTTCTCGGCCTTCAGGCAGTTCGCCGAGCGCACCGTAAGCTCCAGGTCGTCCACCGGGCGCAGCAGGATCGGATCGACCTGCGGCGACTTCTGCGGCTCGGGCGGCAGCGCCGTGCCCTCGAGCTGCGCGAACACCGAGAGCTGGTCGACCAGGATGCGCGCCGCGTAGCGGATCGCCTCCTCCGGCTCGATCGCGCCGTTGGTCTCGATGTCGACCACCAGCTTGTCGAGGTCCGTGCGCTGCTCGACGCGTGCAGACTCCACGGCGTAGGAAACGCGCCGCACCGGGCTGAACGAGGCATCGAGAATGACGCGGCCGATGCCCTTGGTCTCCTCGGGCAGGTAGCGCATGTTGCCCGGCACGTAGCCGCGGCCCGCCTCGACCTTGATCTGCACCTCGAGCTTGCCGCCGCCGGCCAGGTTGGCGACGACGTGGTCGGGATTGATTACCTCCACGTCGTGCGCGGCCTCGATGTCTCCCGCGGTGACGACGCCGTCGCCTTCCTTCTTCAGGGTGAGGATCGCCTCCTGCCGGTTGTGCAGGCGGAACACGACGCCTTTCAGATTGAGCAGGATGTCGACGACGTCCTCGCGCACGCCATCGAGCGTCGAGTACTCGTGCACGACGCCGGCGATCTGCACCTCGGTCGGCGCGTAGCCCGGCATCGAGGACAGCAGCACGCGGCGAAGCGCGTTGCCGAGCGTATGGCCGTAGCCGCGCTCGAAGGGCTCCATCGTCACTTTCGCGTGGTAGGGAGAGATGTTCTGCACATCGACGATGCGCGGCTTGAGAAATCCGGATTGCAGCATGATCGGTGTCCTGGGTCCTTTTGGGGCGAATTGCCCCCTTGATGAATGCGTGAGTGCTTAACCGCTCCGTTACTTCGAGTACAGCTCGATCACGAGGCTTTCATTGATCGTCGGCGGGAGGTCGCTACGCGCGGGTAGCGCCTTGAACGTGCCCTTCATTGCCTTCGCGTCGAGCTCGAGCCATTCGGGCACGCCGCGCGACTCGACCGCATCGACCGCCGCCTTGATGCGCAGCTGTGCTTTGGCGCGTTCCGCGACCTCGACGACGTCCCCTGGCCGCACCTGGTACGAGGGAATGTTCACACGCCGGCCGTTCACCAGAATGGCGTTGTGACGTACGACCTGCCGGGCCTCGCTGCGCGAGGCACCGAAGCCCATGCGGTAGGCGACATTGTCAAGCCGGGACTCGAGCAACTGCAGCAGCCGCTCGCCGGTGATGCCCTTGGTGCGAGACGCGTCCGCATACGTCTTGCGGAACTGGCGCTCGAGCACGCCGTACAAGCGCCGCATCTTCTGTTTCTCGCGCAACTGCTTGCCGTAGTCCGACAGGCGCATGCCGCTGCGCTGACCGTGCTGACCGGGCGCATAGCTGCGGCGCTCGATCGCGCACTTGTCGGTAAAGCATTTCTCGCCCTTCAGAAAGAGCTTTTCGCCTTCGCGCCGGCACTGGCGGCACTTGGCGTCGAGGTTTCTCGCCATGAATTCTCCTTGACCCTTACACCCGGCGCCGCTTCGGCGGCCGGCAGCCGTTGTGCGGAATCGGCGTCACATCCGATATGCTCGAAATCTTGAGGCCGATCGCATTCAGCGCGCGCACTGCGGAATCGCGTCCGGGCCCGGGCCCTTTGACGCGCACCTCGATGTTCTTCACGCCGCATTCCTGTGCCACGCGCCCCGCACGCTCGGCGGCGACCTGCGCGGCGAAAGGGGTCGATTTGCGCGAACCCTTGAACCCCGCGTTGCCGGAGGTCGCCCAGGCCAGAGCGTTGCCCTGCCGGTCGGTGATCGTCACGGTCGTGTTGTTGAACGACGCCTGCACGTGGGCGACGCCTTCGGAGACGTTCTTCTTCACCTTCTTGCGAACGCGCGCAGCCGCGGAGGTCTGCTGCGCTTTTTGCTGCGGAGTCGGGTTTCGGGTCGCCATCGGTGTTCTCTCTGTCTAGCCCTTGGAAGGTACCGGCTTGTTTGCAATCGCCGCCTTGCGCGGCCCCTTGCGGGTGCGCGCATTGGTGCGCGTGCGTTGGCCCCGCGCCGGGAGCCCCTTACGGTGACGCGAGCCGCGGTAGCAGCCCAAATCCATGAGGCGCTTGATCGACATCGAGACCTCGCGCCGCAGGTCGCCTTCCACGGAGACCCGGCCGACCGATTCGCGCAGGCGGTCGAGCTCGGCGTCGGTCAGGTCCTTGATCTTGCGCGTGGCCTCGATGCCGGCCGAGGCGCAGATCACTTGCGCGCGCGTGCGCCCGATGCCATAGATCGCAGTCAGCGCGATGCTGGCCTGCTGGTGATTCGGGATGTTGATGCCTGCAATCCGTGCCATGTGCCCTGCCCCTTCCGCGCAAGCGCGGAAAACCTGAAAGTTTAATTCGAAATCACTTGTTGATCAATGCTTTATTCGCGCGGCGGTAGATCAGCCCTGGCGCTGCTTGTGCCTGGGGTTCTTGCACAGCACCCGTACCACCCGCTTGCGGCGCACGATCTTGCAGTTGCGACAGACCTTCTTCACCGATGCCATCACTTTCATGCTCTCGCCCTTCTTCTGAGTTCGGCCCGCGCTATCGCACCGGCAAACCGCCACCACGGAAACTCGCCTTCTTCAACAGACTCTCGTACTGATGCGACATGACGTAGGCCTGTACCTGCGCCATGAAATCCATGGTCACGACCACGATGATGAGCAGCGATGTGCCACCGAAGTAGAACGGCACGTTCCAGCGCAGGATGAGGAATTCCGGAATCAGGCAGACCATCGCGACGTAAACGGCGCCGGCCAGCGTGAGGCGGGTCAGGATCCGCTCCAGGTACTTCGCAGTCTGGTCCCCGGGGCGGATTCCCGGTACGAAGGCACCGGATTTCTTCAGGTTGTCCGCGGTTTCCTTCGGGTTGTACTGCAGCGCGGTGTAGAAAAAACAGAAAAAGACGATCAACCCGGCGTAGAGCAGCACGTAGATCGGCTGGCCGGGGGTGAGCGTCGCCTGGATATCGCGCAACCAGAGCAGGCCCTCGGCCGAGCCGAACCACCCCAGCAGCGTGGCGGGAAACAGGATCAGCGAGCTGGCGAAGATCGGCGGGATCACGCCGGCCATGTTGAGCTTGAAGGGCAGATGCGAGCTCTGCCCGCCGTAGACGCGGTTGCCCACCTGTCGCTTCGCGTAATTGACCAGGATCTTGCGCTGGCCGCGTTCGACGAAGCAGACGAAGGCAGTGACCATCAGCACCGCCACGCCGATGAGCAACGCCGTCAGCGGATGCATCGCTCCGGTGCGCACCAGCTCGAGCGTGCCGGCGATCGCGTTCGGCAATCCAGCCGCAATTCCGGCGAAGATGATGATCGAGATGCCGTTGCCCAGGCCGCGCTCGGTGATCTGCTCGCCGAGCCACATGATGAACATGGTCCCGGTGACGAGGGTCGTCACGGTGGTGACCCGGAACATCAAGCCGGGCTCGAGCACGAGGCCGGGCTGCGATTCGAGCGCGACCGAGATGCCGGTTGCCTGGAACAGCGCAAGGAACACGGTTCCGTAGCGCGTGTACTGGGTGATCTTGCGCCGCCCGGACTCGCCCTCCTTCTTCAGCGCCTCGAGCTTGGGCGAGACGGCCGACATGAGCTGCATGATGATCGAGGCGGAGATGTACGGCATGATGCCGAGCGCGAAGATGGTGAACCGCCGCAAGGCGCCGCCCGAGAACATGTTGAACATCCCCAGCAGGCCGCCCTGTTCGCCCTTGAACAGATCCGCCAGCACCGAGGGGTCGATCCCGGGCACCGGAATGTGCGCACCGATCCGATACACGACGAGCGCGCCGAGCAGGAACAGCAGGCGGCGCTTGAGGTCGCCGTAGCGTGCCGCGCCTGCGTTGGGGAGTCGGGTGGCCAAGACTGTGCGCCTTCGCCTGGCCTCAGGCCGCGGCCGGCGCCGCTGCCGGCAGCTCGACGCTGCCGCCCGCGGCCTCGATCGCGGCGCGCGCACCCTTCGACACCGCCAGGCCCTTGAGCGTGATCTTGCGCGAGAGTGTGCCCGAAAGGATGACCTTCACGCCCGGTACGCGGCGCGACACCACGCGCTCCTTTTTCAGCGTCGCGAGATCGATCTCGGTCGCTTTCATGTGCTCGAGCTCGCTGGTGCGCACTTCAGCCACCTGATCGCGCGTCGGCGAAGTGAAGCCGCGCTTCGGCAGCCGCCGGTGCAGCGGCATCTGCCCGCCCTCGAAGCCGACTTTGTGATAGCCGCCCGAGCGCGCGCGCTGTCCCTTGTGTCCGCGGCCGGCGGTCTTGCCCAGCCCGGAGCCGATGCCGCGGCCCGCGCGGCGGCGCGCCGTGCGCGAGCCCCGCGCAGGCTTGAGGGTATTGAAGCGCAACGTGGCCATCGTTTTTCCTTCGTTCAGCCTTCCACCTTCACCAGGTAGTACACGCGGTTGATCATCCCGCGCACCGCCGGCGTGTCGCTGAGCTCGACCGTGTGGTTCAGGCGGCGCAGCCCCAGTCCGCGCACCGTCGCACGATGCGTCGCCCGGGTTCCGGCCAGCCCCTTCACCAGGGTGACGCGCAGCTTCGCGTCCGGTTTCTTCTCGATCTCCGCCATGACGCGTCTCAGGCCAGAATCTCTTCGATACTCTTGCCGCGCTTGGCCGCGATATCGGCCGGCGTGTTCATCGCCTGCAGCCCGTTCAGCGTCGCGCGCACCACGTTGTACGGATTCGTCGAGCCAAAGCATTTTGCGAGGATGTTGGTCACGCCCATCACCTCGAACACGGCCCGCATCGGGCCACCCGCGATGATGCCGGTGCCTTCGGAGGCGGGCTGCATCAGCACGTGCGCAGCGCCGTGACGCCCTTCCACCGCATGGTGCAGGGAGCCATTCTTGAGCTTGACCTTGAACATCTTGCGCCGCGCCTCTTCCATGGCCTTTTGCACGGCAACCGGAACCTCGCGCGCCTTGCCCTTGCCCATGCCGACACGGCCGTCGCCGTCGCCGACCACGGTGAGGGCGGCGAAGCCGAGCACGCGGCCGCCCTTCACCACCTTGGTGACGCGGTTGATCGCGACCATCTTCTCGCGCAGTCCGTCGCCGCGATCGTCGCCTGTCTGCATCCTGGGTTGAATTTTCGCCATCGTCCGATCCTTTGGCCTAGAACTTGAGACCGCTGGCCCGCGCCGCCTCGGCGAGTGCCTTGACGCGGCCGTGGTAGCGGTAACCCGAGCGGTCGAAAGCGACCGACTCCAGGCCAGCCTGCTTCGCCTTTTGCGCAATCCGCTCGCCGACCAGCTCGGCGGCCTTGATGTTGCCGCCGTTCGCCAGCTTGCCGCGCACTTCCTTTTCCACTGTAGAAGCGCTCGCGAGCACCTGGTTGCCGCCCGGGGCGATGATCTGCGCGTAGATATGGCTGTTCGTGCGATGCACGGTCAGCCGGACGGCCTCGATCTCCCGCTGCTTCAGGCGGGTCTTGCGTGCGCGGCGCAGCCGCAGGCTGTTCTTATCCATCATCGCCATGACTCCATCACTTCTTCTTGGTCTCCTTGAGCGCCACCTGCTCTTCGGCATAGCGCACGCCCTTGCCCTTGTACGGCTCCGGAGACCGGTAGGCTCGCACTTCGGCGGCCACCTGGCCGACCTGCTGCCGGTCGATCCCGCTGATCACGATCTCGGTCTGCGTCGGTGTCGCCACCTTGATTCCTTTCGGCATCACGTGCACCACCGGGTGCGAGAAACCGAGCGTCAGGTTGAGCTTGTCGCCCTGCGCCTGCGCACGGTAGCCGACGCCGACCAGCGCGAGCCTCTTTTCGAATCCCTTGCTGACGCCGTTGACCATGTTGGCCACCAGGGCGCGCATCGTCCCCGACATGGCCTCCGCGTGCCGCGAGTTGCCGAGCGCCTTGCAGCGCAGCCGCTCGCCGTCGCGTTCGACCGAGACGTTCGCATCCAGCGGCCGCGCGATCGTGCCGAGCGGACCCTTGATGGAAATCGCGGTCGCGCTCAGGCTGACTTCGACGCCTTTCGGAATCGGAATCGGAAAATTCGCTATGCGTGACATGGCTCGTTTGCCCCGTTACGCCACAATACAGAGCACTTCACCGCCGACGCCGGTCGCGCGAGCCCTGCGGTCGGTCATCACCCCGCGCGAAGTCGACAGGATCGCCACGCCGAGGCCGTTCATGACGCGCGGGAGGTTTTTCTGCCCCTTGTAGACGCGCAGCCCCGGCTTGGAGACCCGCTCCAGGCGCTCGATGACCGGCCGTCCGGCGTAGTACTTCAGCCCGATCGAAAGCTCGGCCTTGCCGTCGCGCTGCTGGACCGCGAAGTCCTCGATGTAGCCCTCATCCTTCAACACCTGTGCAATCGAAGCCTTCAGCTTCGAGCCCGGCATCACCACTTCCGCATGTCCGATCATCTGCCCGTTGCGGATCCGGGTCAGCATGTCGGCGACGGGATCGCTCATGCTCATATGCGTGCCCTCACCAGCTCGCTTTGATGATGCCCGGCACTTCGCCGCGCAACGCCAGCTCGCGCAGCTTGTTGCGCCCGAGCCCGAACTTCCGGTAAACGCCGCGCGGTCGCCCGGTCAGCGCACAGCGGTTTCGCAGACGCGTTGGCGAGGCGTCGCGCGGCAGCTTCTGCAGCTTCTCGCGCGCCTCGTCCCGCTCTTCATCGCTGCGGTTCATGTCCTGCGTGATCGCAAGAAGCTCCGCGCGTTTTGCCTTGAACTTCGCAACGGTCTTGCGGCGCTTCAGTTCACGATTCTTGAGTGCGAGTTTCGCCATGTGCACCTCAGGTTCTGCTCAGGTTCTGAACGGGAAGCGGAACGCGGTGAGCAGCGCTCGCGCCTCGTCGTCCGTCTTTGCCGTGGTGTTGATGCTGATGTCGAGGCCCCGGATCGCATCGATCTTGTCGTACTCGATCTCGGGAAAGATGATCTGCTCCTTGACGCCGAGGCTGTAATTGCCACGCCCGTCGAATGCGCGGTTCGATACCCCGCGGAAGTCCCGGATGCGCGGGATCGCGATGTTGACCAGGCGATCGAGGAACTCGTACATGCGCGCCCCGCGCAGGGTCACCATGCAGCCGATCGGGAATCCGGCACGCACCTTGAATGCGGCGATCGACTTGCGCGCCTTGGTGACCACCGGCTTCTGACCGGCAATTCGCGCCATGTCACCGACGGCGTTGTCGAGAATCTTCTTGTCCGCGAGCGCCTCGCCGACGCCCATGTTGACCGTGATCTTGCGCAGCCGCGGGACTTGCATGACCGACTTGTAGCCGAACTTCTGCATCAGCTCCGGCACGACTTTCTCGCGATAGAACTTCTGCAGCCGAGCCGGCGGGACCGGAAGGGCCGGCTTTGCCGCCTTGTCGGCCTTGTCAGCCCTGTCGGCCTTTGCCGGCTTGTCCACCCTGGCCGGCTTCTCCGTTTTTGCCGCACCGTCCTTGGAAGATGGGGTCGCTTTCGCCATCGTAAGGTCCTTATGCGTCTACCTGTTCGTCGTTCGACTTGAAGACCCGGACCTTGCGACCGTCGGCGAGCGCCTTGAAGCCGACACGGTCGCCCTTCTGGGTGCCCGGGTTGAACAGCGCGACGTTGGAGATGTGAACGGGCATGTCTTTGTCGACGATGCCGCCCTGGACGCCTTTCATCGGGTTGGGCCGAGTGTGCCGCTTGACGCGGTTTACGCCCTCGACGACGAGGTGCTGATCGTCGACGCGGCGCAGCACCGTGCCGCGCTTGCCTTTGTCACGCCCGGCAATCACGATGACCTCGTCGCCCTTGCGGATACGCTGCATGACGGTTTCCTCGAATCCTTGGAGCTAGAGCACTTCGGGTGCGAGCGATACGATCTTCATGAAACGCTCGGTACGCAGCTCACGCGTGACGGGCCCGAAGATCCGCGTTCCGATCGGCTCGAACTTGGGGGTCAGCAGCACCGCCGCATTCGAGTCGAAGCGCACCAGCGAGCCGTCGGAGCGCCGCACGCCCTTCGCGGTACGCACCACGACGGCATGGTAGATCTCGCCTTTCTTGACGCGTCCGCGCGGTGCAGCGTCCTTGATGCTCACCTTGATGACGTCCCCGATCCCCGCGTAGCGGCGTTTCGATCCGCCCAGCACCTTGATGCACATGACGGCGCGTGCCCCGGTGTTGTCGGCAACGTCCAAGATGGACTGCATCTGAATCATGATTCTTTCTCCATCCAACTTTCTCCGCGTCTCGCGGTGCGTCCCGGGCGCTCGCTGCGCGCTCACCCGTGCGAACCGTCCCGACGCGGCCAGTTTTGGATCCCGTCCGGGAATCGCGCGCCGGGCGACAGCCAGGCGCGCGGAAAGCTTTGGATTTTAATCGACTGCCCTGTCCTCGGGCAAGCTACCCGCCCCGAAAGCCCCTCAAACGCTCTTCGCCTTCTTCAGCAGCCGCGTCACCCGCCAGGACTTGGTTTTGGACACGGGCCGGGTCTCGATGATCTCCACCCAGTCGCCCTCCGCGACCTCCGGCGCCTCACTGTGCGCGTGATACTTCTTCGAGCGCATCATGATCTTGCCGACCACCGGGTGCTTGACGCGGCGCTCGACCAGCACCGTGACCGTTTTCTGCATCTTGTCGCTGACGACCCGGCCGATCAGGGTGCGCGGCTTGCGCGCCGGAGCCGTGGCCTGCTGCGTGGTGCTCATTTGGGGGATCTCTCTTTCATGACCGTGCGCACGCGCGCAATGTCGCGGCGCACCTTGTTCATCTGACTGGTGTTGCTCAGCTGTTGAGTTGCGACCTGCATGCGCAGGCCGAACTGCGCCTTGAGCAGCTCGTTCAGCTCGCTCTTCAGCTCGTCGTCGTTCTTGGCGCGTAGTTCACTGGCTTTCATCGTTCACCCCAGCATGCGATGCACGAACGCGGTGCGGAACGGCAGCTTGGCCGAGGCGAGCGCGAACGCCTCGCGGGCGAGCGCCTCGGTGACACCGTCCATCTCGTAGAGCACCTTGCCCGGCTGAATCTCGGACACGAAGTACTCCGGATTGCCCTTGCCGTTTCCCATCCGCACTTCTGCGGGCTTCTGCGAAATCGGCTTGTCCGGGAAGACCCGGATCCAGATGCGGCCGCCGCGCTTGATATGACGCGTCATCGCGCGTCGTGCCGCCTCCAGCTGGCGCGCGGTGATGCGCCCGCGCGTGGTCGCCTTGAGCCCGTACTCGCCGAAGGACACCTTGTTCCCGCGCGTGGCCACGCCCGTATTGCGGCCCTTTTGCTGTTTGCGGTACTTGGTGCGTGCAGGTTGCAGCATGCCTTACTCCTTCTTTGCGCCGCCGTCGCCGCCGCTGTCGTCCTTGACGATCTTGCGGCTGCGTTTGATGGTGGTCTTCGGCTTGACGGCCGTCCTGGGCCTGTCGGCTGCGGCATCGGCGGAGCCCGCCTTGCGCGCACCGCGGCGCGGCGCCGGCTTCCTCGCCCCGTCGTCCACCACCGCCTGTTCCCTGGGCGCCGCGCGCTTCGCACCCGCCCTCGGCGCAGGCTTCTTGGCGCGCCGGGCGGGCGTCGGCTCCTCGCTTTGCGGCGCTGGCACTGCGGCGGTGGCCGTCGTCGCTGCCGGCAGCTCGCTGCGCTGGACCACCTCGCCCTTGTAGACCCAGACCTTGATGCCGATCACGCCATAGGTGGTTTTCGCTTCGCTGAACCCGTAATCGATGTCGGCCCGCAGGGTGTGCAGCGGGACGCGTCCCTCGCGGTACCACTCGCGGCGCGCGATCTCCTGCCCGTTCAGGCGACCCGAGCTCATGATCTTGACCCCCTGCGCGCCGAGACGCACCGCGTTCTGCAGTGCGCGTTTCATCGCGCGGCGGAACATGATGCGCTTCTCGAGCTGCTGCGCGATCGAATCGGCGATCAGCTGAGCATCGGTCTCAGGCTTGCGCACCTCCTCGATGTTGACGTGCACCTGTTGCACGCCCATCAGGCGCCGCAGCTGCGACTTGAGCGACTCGATTTCCTCGCCCTTCTTGCCGATGACGACGCCCGGGCGCGCCGAGAAAATGGTGATCCGCGCGTCCTTCGCGGGCCGCTCGATGAGGACCCGGCTGACCGACGCATGCGAAAGTTTCTTCTTCAGAAACGACCGCACCATGATGTCTTCGGCCAGCATCGGCGCGAAGGTGCGGCTATTCGCGTACCAGCGCGAGGTCCAGTTACGATTGACCGCGAGTCGAAAGCCGATCGGATTGATCTTCTGTCCCATGCCCGCCTCTCAGTCACCCACCGTGAGGTAGATGTGGCAAGTGTGTTTAAGAATGCGGGCGCCGCGCCCCTTCGCGCGCGCCTGAAAGCGCTTCTGGAACTGGCCCCGCTCGACGTAAATGCGCTTCACGCTGAGCGTATCGATGTCGGCACCGTCGTTGTGCTCCGCATTCGCGATCGCAGACTCGAGCACCTTCTTGATGATCGTGGCACCCTTCTTCGGGGTAAACGCCAGGATGCCGAGGGCCTTGTCGACCGGCTTGCCGCGAATCAGATCGGCCACCAGCCGACCCTTCTGCGCCGAAAGCCGCACGCCCCGCAAAACTGCCCGAGTCTCCATGTCCACCCTCCTACTTCTTCGCCGGCCCGGCCGCCGCAGCGGCGGCGGCCTCGGCGGCTGCCGCCGCAGTCTTCTTTCCCGCCGAGTGACCCTTGAACACCCGCGTCAGCGCGAATTCGCCCAGCTTGTGGCCGACCATGTTTTCGGTCACGTAAACCGGGATGTGCTGCTTGCCGTTGTGCACGGCGAGCGTCAATCCCACGAACTCCGGAATAATCGTGGAGCGCCGCGACCAGGTCTTGATCGGACGCTTGTCGCTGGTGTCGCGCGCCTTGCTCACCTTGTCGAGCAGGTGGAGGTCCACGAAAGGACCCTTCTTGATGGATCGTGCCATGGTTCAGTCCCGTGTCGGTTACGCGCTCGCGCGGCCGCGACGGCGCGCGCGCACGATCATGTTCTGCGTCCGCTTGTTGCGGCGCGTCTTGTAGCCCTTGGTCTGCACGCCCCACGGCGAGACCGGTGGGCCTGCCGCAGCCGTGCGCCCCTCGCCGCCGCCGTGCGGGTGGTCGATCGGATTCATCGCGACGCCGCGCACGGTCGGCCTCACCCCGCGCCAGCGCTTGCGCCCTGCCTTGCCGATCGACTCCAGGTTGTGCTCCTCGTTGCCCACCTCGCCGATCGTCGCGCGGCATTCCACGTGCACCTTGCGGATTTCACCCGAGCGCATGCGCAGCTGCGCGTAGGCCCCCTCGCGCGCGAGCAGTTGTGCGCTGGCACCCGCCGAGCGCGCGAGCTGAGCGCCTTTGCCAGGACGCATTTCGATGCAATGGATCGTGGTGCCGACCGGAATATTGCGCAGCGGCATCGAGTTGCCGGTCTTGATCGGCGCCTCGGCGCCGGACATCAGCTCGGCTCCCGCGGTCACGCCGCGCGGTGCCACCACGTAGCGGCGCTCGCCGTCGGCATAGAGCAGCAGCGCGAGGTGCGCGCTGCGGTTCGGATCGTACTCGAGCCGCTCGACGCGCGCGGGCACGCCGTCCTTGTTGCGCTTGAAATCCACCAGCCGGTAATGCTGCTTCTGCTGGCCGCCCTTGTGGCGCATGGTGATGCGCCCGCCGTTGTTGCGCCCGTCGGTCTTTTGCTGCGGCACGACGAGCGGCGCATACGGTTTGCCGCGGTGCAGCTCGGGATTGACGACCTTCACCAGGGCACGGCGCCCGGGCGATGTCGGCTTTACCTTGATCAGAGGCATACGCGTTACTCCAGCGCCGCGAAGTTGATTTCCTGCCCCGGCGCGAGGCAGACGTAGGCCTTGCGCCAATTGCGCCGGCGGCCCAGCGTGCGGCCGAAGCGCTTGTGCTTGCCCTTGACGTTGGCGACCTTGACCGCGGACACCTTGACCTTGAACAGCAGCTCGATCGCGGCCTTGATCTCGGGTTTGGTCGCCCGGTCGGCGACGCGGAACACGACCTGGTTGGCCTTATCGCCGATCATCGTGCTCTTCTCCGAAACCACCGGCGCAAGCAGCACGCTCATGAGCTGCTCGGTTGCGTACTTCTTGGTCGCCGTCATACCAGCATCTCCTCGAGCTGCGCGACCGCTGCGCGCGTCAGCAGCACGTTCTGGAAGCGCACCAGCGCGACCGGATTCGTCTGCCGCGCCGCGATCACCGCGACGTTGGGCAGATTGCGAGACGAAAGCATCAGGTTCTGGTCCACCTCGTCGGTGATGACCAGGACCTGGTCCAGGCCCATGGATTTGACCTTCTGCGCGAGCAGCTTGGTCTTCGGCGCGTCGAGCCGGAATTCTTCTACCACCCGGATGCGGTCATCCTGCGCGAGCTGCGACAGGATCGACGCCATGCCGGCGCGATACATCTTGCGGTTGACCTTCTGCGAGAAGTTCTCGTCCGGGCTCGCCGCAAAAATCTTGCCGCCGCCCCGCCATAGCGGGCTCGACGCCCGTCCTGCACGCGCGCGCCCCGTGCCCTTCTGCCGCCAGGGCTTGCGGTTGGACTTGGCGACGTCGCCGCGTTCCTTCTGCTTGCGCGTACCGAGTCGCGCGTTCGCCTGGTAGGCGACCACGACCTGGTGCACCAGCGACGCGTTGACCGCTCGGCCAAACAGCGCGTCCGACGCGCTCACGGTCCCGGCGGCGCCTTTGTCGTTGATCAGCTTGAGATCCATGGCGCCCCCTAGCCTTTCACGGCGGGGCGCACGATCACATCGCCGCCGCTTGCGCCAGGTACCGCGCCCCGCACCAGCAGGAGCTGACGCTCGGCGTCTACGCGCACGACCACCAGGTTCTGCGCCGAGCGACGCACATCCCCGAGATGCCCGGCCATGCGCTTGCCCGGAAACACGCGCCCCGGATCCTGGTTCTGGCCGGTGGAACCCGGCGCGCGGTGCGAGATCGAGTTGCCGTGGCTCGCACGCTGCGACGAGAAGTGGTGCCGCTTGATCACGCCGGCGTAGCCCTTGCCCTTGGTCACTCCGGCGACATCGACCTTCTGGCCGACCTTGAACATCTCGACGCCGATCTTTGCGCCGACCTTGAGCGCACCGAGCTCCTCCGGCTTGGCGCGGAATTCGCGCAGCGTATGCCCTGCCTGCACGCCCGCTTTGGCCAGATGGCCCGCCAGGGGCTTGCGCACGCGGCTGGCGCGGCGCTTGCCGAAGGCCACCTGCACGGCGGCGTAGCCGTCGCGCTCGGGCGTCTTGATCTGCGTGATCCGGTTGTCGGACACGTCGAGCACCGTCACCGGCAGCGCGTCGCCGTCGTCGGTGAAGATGCGCGTCATGCCGACCTTGCGGCCGACAAGCCCTATCGTCATGTTGTTCACCTCAGGTTGAGGCGCCGGCTGCAATTGGCCGGCCTTGTTTCGTCATGCCCCCGAATCCGGGGATCCTGCGCGCCGGCAGCAAACGACGCCGGCGCAGATAAGTGCTACTTGACCTTGATCTCGACGTCGACGCCCGCGGGCAGATCGAGCTTCATGAGCGCGTCCACCGTCTTGTCGGTCGGATCGATGATGTCCATCAGCCGCAGATGGGTGCGGATCTCGAGCTGGTCACGCGAGGCCTTGTCGACGTGCGGCGAGCGCAGCAGATCGAAGCGCTGCCTGCGCGTCGGCAATGGCACGGGACCGCGCACCACGGCTCCGGTGCGTTTCGCCGTGTCGACGATCTCGAGCGCCGACTGATCGATCAGGCGGTAATCGAATGCCTTCAGTCGGATGCGGATTCTCTGGCTTTGCATGTCCGTTCTCGATCTCGTCCTGGGTCCGAGCTCTGCGTTTCCTGTCGGTTGTTGTCCGTGTCCCGCTTACTCGATGACCTTGGCGACCACGCCGGCACCGACCGTGCGTCCGCCCTCGCGGATGGCAAAGCGCAGGCCCTGCTCCATCGCGATCGGCGCAAT
>Ga0210138_1000076_pt1 | contig 22871 bp, 16 predicted proteins | sample Browns_ThreeSqC__FD_184850 | JGI IMG/M metagenome (GOLD analysis project Ga0210138, IMG submission 184850) | Wetland microbial communities from the San Francisco Bay, California, USA, that impact long-term carbon sequestration -... | ecosystem: Environmental > Aquatic > Marine > Wetlands ... | reverse complement strand
TTCCGACAGTTCGTCGGCGTCCGCCTTGAGGACGGCCGGTCGATCCACCTTGGCAAGCTCAGTCATTGGCCTCCCCATGCTGCCACTTGCGCCGCTGCAGGCCGAACCAGGAGATCAGGATCGCCGCGAGCAGGAACGGGATCATCGCCGTGGCGATCGCGGATCCCTCGCCGAGATAGCCGCCGAGGATCGCCCGCTGGTAGGACAGCGTCGCCATCAGGTGAGTCGCGTTTACCGGCCCGCCACGCGTCAGTACCCAGATGAGCTGGAAATCGGTGAACGTGAATAGCACCGAAAAGGTCATCACCACGGCGATGATAGGCGTCAGCAGGGGATAGGTGACGAAGCGGAACATCTGCCAGCGGCTCGCGCCGTCTATGGTGGCGGCCTCGTACAGCGAAGGCGAGACCGTTTGCAGCCCGGCGAGCAGCGTGATCGCGACGAAGGGCACGCCGCGCCAGATGTTGGCGAAGATCGTCGACCAGCGCGCGTTCCAGGGATCGCCGAGAAAGTCGATGTTGCGCCCGATCAGCCCGAGTTTCTGCAGCGACCAGCTGACGATCGAGAACTGGGGATCGTAGATCCACCAGAACGCGATCGCCGAGAGCACCGTGGGCACGATGAAAGGAATCAGCACCACCGCGCGGATCATGGCCTTGAATGGCAGGTGACGGTTGAGCAGCAGCGCCAGATACAGGCCGATCGCGAACTTGAATGCGCTCGCCACCGTCGTGTAGAGAAGCGTGTTGAACACCGAGAGCCAGAACACCGGATCGTCGCTCAGCCAGACGTAGTTCTCCAGACCCACGAACACGCCGGCCCGGCCGATCCGGGTTTCGGTGAAAGACAGCCAGACGCCCAGCACGAGCGGGTAGGCGAGGAACAGCAGCAGGAAGGCCGCCGCCGGCACCATGAACCACAGGCCGATCCAGTTCCGGTTCCACTTGAGGAGTTCCCAGCGCGACGGCGCGGCGGCGCGAACCGCCGCCGCCGAATCCGTCGCTGCCGACACCGCTCTCATTCGAATTGGCGCAAGAGCCGCGCGCGGGCAATGCCCGCGCGCGGTTCGCGCGCGCTCAGCGATAGACGCGTCGCGCCTGGCGCTCGGCCTGCTTGATCGCGCCCTCTACGGTTTCCCGACCCGTGCAGACGTTCGCGTACATGTCGACGACGATGAACTCGGCGAGCGCGGAGGCCGCCTTTTCGCCGATCGAGCCGGGGTAGCCTGCCCAGAGCGAACGCTTGGGCGCATCGCGGAACACTGCCCGTTTCGGATCCTCGGTCCACACCGGGTTGTTGTCGTAGGCATTCAGGGTGTGCGTCATGTAGCCGACCGAACCGTCGAGCCACTTGTTGTACTGGTCGGCCTCCATCCAGTAGGCGAGAAACGCCTTGCAGGCGTTGGGAAACTTCGTGTAGCCCATCGCCATGACGGGAAACGGGACCTGGAACTCGGTCGGCTTGCCCACCGGCCCGACCGGGTAGTAGGCGTGATTCATGTCCGCGGCAATCTCCTTCATCTTCGGGTCCTTCGCCGCGTCGCGCTGCGCGGCGGCGTAGATCGAGATGCCGTTGTTGGTCAGGTGGATCTCACCGGCGAGGAAGGCCTTGTTGTTGAAGGAGTCGTTCCAGGCGACGGTGCCGGGTGCGAACGTCTCGTAGAGCTTCTTGCAGTACTCGAGCGACTTCGCGGTTTCCGGGGAGTTGATCGCCACCTTGTCCTTCTTGTCGACCAGCGATCCGCCGAACGCCCACAGCAGCCAGTGGGTCCAGGCGTTGCCGTCGCCCGAGGCATGGCCGAGCGCGAAGCCTCCGGGCGTCCCGTTCTTCTTGAGCCCGGCCATCAGGGCGAGGAAGCCGTCGAGATCCTTCGGCACCTCCTTGAACCCGGCTTTCTCGATCGACGACTGGCGATAGTTGATGTAATTGCCGCTGATGGTGACCGGCAGGCAGATCCACTTCTTGCCGGCCTTGCCGTAGGTTTCCGCGAGCGGCACCCAGCCGCCGTACTTCTTGCCGAGGTAGCCCGCCACATCGGAGATATCGAGCGTCTTGGTCGGGAACAGCTGCGGCGTCGAGTAGATCGCCCAGAACATGTCCGGACCCTGGCCCGTGTTCGCGGCGACGGAGGCCTTGGGCTGAACGTCGTCGAAGCCCTCTTCGGCGACCGTGACCGGGCATCCCGTGGCCTTCGAGAAGGATGCGACGATCGCCCGGAACGCGTCGTCCTCGGACTGCACGAAGCGCTTCCAGCGCGTCAGCTGAAGCTTGGCACCCTTCTCCGGCTTCCACGGCGCGCTCTGCGCCCAGGCCTGAGCGAAGCCAAACAGATCGGATACGCCGAGTGCCGCCGCGCCGGCGAGCGCGCCGCTTCCCTTGAGCACATCGCGGCGGGTGAATCGTCTATTGGTCATGACTGCCGTCCTCCTTCGGTTTGTGGTGCTGCGATCGCCTTGCGGCGCTAAAGACGCTTGCCAGTTGACTTGTCGAATAGGTGGGCGAGGTCGCGGCGCGGCCGCAGCCCAATGCGCGCCCCGGGGGCGAACGCATGGCGTTCCCTGAAGATCGCGACGAATTCCCGGCCCTCGGCGCGGGCGACGATCTGCGTCTCTGACCCGGTCGGCTCGACGACGACGACTTCGGCGCGCACGCCGTCCTCCGCGAGCTCCAGGTGTTCGGGCCGGATGCCGTAGAGCACCTGCTGTCCATCGCTCGCCGCCGGCGCACCGGCCAGCGGCAGCCGCACGCCGCCTGCGGTCTCGACCGCGCACGCGCCGTTCGACTTCAGCGTGCCGTCGAAGAAATTCATCGCCGGGGAACCGATGAAGCCTGCCACGAAGGTGTTCTCGGGCCGATCGTACAGATCCAGCGGCGTGCCCATCTGCTCCACGACACCGTCGTGCATGACGACGATCTTGTCGGCCATGGTCATTGCCTCGATCTGATCGTGCGTGACGTAGATCGTCGTGGTACGCAACCGCTGATGCAGTTCCTTGATCTCGGTGCGCATCGCCACGCGCAGCTTGGCATCCAGATTGGACAGCGGCTCGTCGAACAGGAAAACCTGCGGATCGCGCACGATTGCGCGGCCCATCGCGACACGCTGGCGCTGGCCGCCCGAGAGCTGCCGCGGAAACCGCTCGAGATACGGCACCAGGCCGAGAATTTCTGCCGCCGTGCGTACGCGCTGGTCGACGATCGCCGTCTCGGTCTTGCGCAACTTGAGCGAGAAGCCCATGTTGTCCGCGACCGTCATGTGCGGGTAGAGCGCGTAGTTCTGGAACACCATCGCGACATCGCGCTCCTTCGGGTGCACCCGGTTGACCACGCGCCCGCCGATGCGGATCTCTCCCGAGCTGATGTTCTCGAGTCCCGCGATCATGCGCAGCAGCGTCGACTTGCCGCAGCCCGAAGGGCCGACCAGAACCACGAACTCGCCGTCGGCGATCGGCACGGACACGCCGTGCAGCACCTCGCTCGCGCCGAACGCCTTGCGCACGTCGAGGATGTCAACCGAGGCCATCGGGATGCTCCTCTCCCTTGGGGAGCGGGGCGATCATCGTACAGTTCGCGCGAAAACGCCACCGGCATCCTCTGCGGCCCGGGTCGGAAGGTCGGGACGGATTCCGGCGACGCCGGCAGCCGGCGCGCATCAACTGGGGAAATGCGCTTCCAGATCCGCGATCTGGGCGGCATCGAGCAGGCGCATCGGGCGCCCGCTGAGCAGGAAGTAGAGCTTGGCGGTCTCCTCCATCTCCTCGGCGTTGTAGACCGCGTCCTCGAGCGATTTCCCCGCCACCACCGGGCCATGGTTGGCGAGCAGCACGGCGTGATGCTTGCGCGCCTTGTCGCGCACCGCCTCTGCGAGCGCGCGATCGCCGGGCCGGAAGTAAGGCACGAGCGGCAGTCGGCGGATGCGCATCAGGTAATACGCCGTGATCGGCGGCAGCACATCGTCCGGGGCGTCGTGCACCAGGCAGGACAGCGCGACGCAGTGCGTGCAGTGCAGGTGGACGATGCCCTGCGCGCCGGGGCGTTCCTGGTACATCGCGAGGTGAAGAAAGGCCTCCTTCGACGGCGGGTCGCCTGCGACATGACTGCCGCCCGCGTCTACCTTGGAGATGCGCGCCGGATCGAGCCGGCCGAGGCAGGAGTTTGTCGGCGTGACGAGCAGCCCGTCGGGCAGCCGCACCGACAGGTTGCCCGAGCTGCCGTGCGCGTAGCCGCGCGCGTAGAGCGACTGCCCGAACAGCGCCAGCGCCTCGCGCAGCTGCGTTTCTGTCATTGCAGCAGCTCGAAGGCGCGGGTGAAGAAATCCGGCCCGCCGAAGTTGCCCGACTTGAGCGCGAGCCGGAACGGCTCGCCGCCGACCGCCGCGGTCCAGGGCACGCCGGGCGCGATCTCGGGGCCGATCGCGAGCGCCTTGACGCCGAGCGCTTCGACCACCGCGCCCGAGGTCTCGCCTCCGGCGACGACGAAATTGCGCACCCCCGAGGCAGCGAGTTCGCGCGCGATGCGCCGAAACGCGTCCTCGACCAGCTCGGCGGCGCGCGCCTGGCCGAGCGCGTCGCGCACGAGCGCCAGTTCCTGCGGCGGCGCGGAGGCGGAAAGCAGGATCGGCGTCGCGCCGAGCTGCTTGTGCGCCCAGGTCAACGCTGCCTCGAGGTGGCCGGCGCCCTTGGCAAGCTCGAGCGGATCGAGCTGAAAACTCGGGTAGCGGCCGCGCACCGCCTCGATCTGGCCTAGCGTGGCCTGCGAACAGCTGCCCGAGAGCACCACACCCGGGCCATCGCTACGCGGTCGCAGCGACTGCGCGTCCTTCGGCGCCACGCGCCCCTGCTGCGCGAGCGCGCGCGCCAGCCCCATGCCGAGGCCGGCACCGCCGGTGGTGAGCGCGAGATCGAGAAACGCTTCGCCCGCGGTCACCAGATGTGAATCGCGCGTCGCATCCAGGATCGCGTGGCGGTGCCCCGCGGCGCGCAGCTTCTGCGCCCGCGCGCGCAACGCGTCTGCACCCGCCTCGACGTCGGCGAAGGACAGCAGCCCCACCCTGCCCTTCGCCTGTGCCGCGAGCACGCGCACCAAGCTGGCGTCAGTCATCGGCGTGAGCGGATGGTCGCGCATGCCGGATTCCGAAAGGAGCACCTCGCCTACGAACAGATGCCCGAGGTAGACCGTGCGGCCGTTGCGCGGATAGGCCGGCGTCGCCACCGCGAAATCTGCATCGAGCGCCCCGAGCAGCGCCTCGGTGACCGGTCCGATGTTGCCGCGCGGCGTGGAATCGAAGGTCGAGCAGTACTTGAAGTAGATGCGCTCGGCACGGCGTGCGCGCAGCCACTCGAGCGAGGCGAGCGACCAGGCAATCGCTTCAGCGGGCGGGTTGGTTCGCGACTTCAACGCGACGACGACGGCGTCGGACGCAGGAATTTCGAGCCTACGCTCCGGCATGCCGTTCACCTGCGTCACCGACAAGCCCTCGCGCGCGAGCGTCACGCCAAGGTCGGTCGCCCCGGTGAGGTCGTCCGCGATGCAGCCGATCAGCATGGCGCGATCATAGCCCGCGCCGCGCAAACGGGAAGTCGTGGGGTCAGGAAGCCGCGGCGCTGCGCTGGGCGAGCAGCTGCTCGAACGCCGCCGCGTCCAGCGGCTCGCTGAAGTAGTGCCCCTGCCATTCCTCGCAGCCGAGCGCGCGCAGCCGCTCGAGCTGGGCGGCGGTCTCTACGCCTTCGGCGGCCACGCCCAGACCGAGGCCGTGCGCCATCGCCGCGATCGCCTGAACGATCTTCGCGTCCGCCGGGTGCGAGTCGAGCTCGCGCAGGAACGAGCGGTCGATCTTGAGCTTGTCGATCGGTAGCCGCCGCAGGTAGGCGAGGCTCGAATAGCCGGTGCCGAAGTCGTCGATCGCGATGCGCACGCCGAGCGCCGCGGCGCGGCGCAGCGTGCTGATGTTCTCCGGCAGGTGCGACATCAGCACGCGCTCGGTCACCTCGAGCTCGAGCCAGCGGCCTTCGACGCGATTCGCCTGCAGCGCCGCCTCGAGCCGCGCGACGTAGGCGTCTGCCGAGGCCAGCTCGGCGCCCGAAACGTTGATCGCGAACCACAGCGGCTCGCCGAAGCGCCGCCGCCAGGCGGCCACCTGCGCCAGGCTGCGCTCGACGGTCCACTCGCCGAGCGCGCGGATCAGCCCGGACTGCTCGGCGGCGGGCACGAAATCATCCGGCATCACCAGCCCGCGCAGCGGGTGCTGCCAGCGCGCAAGCACCTCCGCGCCGACGATGCGCGCGCCCTGCCCCGGCACGCCGCGCACCACCGGATGGAAGTGGAGCACGAACTCGCCGCGCGACAGGGCGCCGCGCAGGTCGTTCTCCAGCGCCAGCCGCTCGGCTGCGAGCGTGGCGAATTCGGGCAGGTAAAAGCGGAAGATGTTGCGCCCCGCGTCCTTCGCGGCATGCATCGCGGCGTCGGCATTCCTCAGCAGCGTGGCGGCGTCGTGCGCATCGTTCGGGTAGAGGCTGATGCCGATCGAGGCGCCGATCGAGAGCGTGCGGCCCTCGATCGTAAACGGCCGCGCGAGCGTCGCCTGCACGCGCTGCGCCGCGGCCGCGGCGTCGGCGGGCGAGCGCACCGCGTCCCAGAGCATCACGAACTCGTCGCCGCCGAGCCGGGCGAGCATCTCCTCGTGGCGCACGGTGTTGGCGAGGCGCTCGGCGACCGCGCGCAGCAGCGCATCCCCGGCCTGGTGGCCGAGCGAGTCGTTTACCAGGCGGAACTGGTCGAGGTCGACCACCAGCAGCGCGATTTTCCCGCGGCTGCGCGCCGCGGCGCCGATCGCGCTCTGGATGCGCTCGGCGAGCAGCGCGCGATTCGGCAAGCCGGTGAGCGCGTCGCGCTTGGCGAGGTATTCGAGGCGTTCCTCGGCCTGCCGGCGCGCGGTGATGTCGGCGGCGGTACCGCGGTAGCCCTCGAGGCGCCCGCTGCGATCGAGCACCGGTACGCCGCTGATCGCCAGCCAGATGACGCGCCCGGCCTTGGTCATGACGCGGAACACCTGGTCGCGGAATGCGCGCGGCTGTGCCACGCGCTCCTCGAACCAGGCCTGCGACGCGCGCGCTTCGCCGAGCGGCATGAATTCGAGCAGCCTGCGGCCGAGCATCTCCGCCTGTGCATAGCCGAGCAGCGCCTCGACGCGCCCGGAAAGGTAGCGCAGGCGCCAGTCGGTGCCGACCTCCCAGACGTACTCCCCCGCGGCTTCGACGACATCGCGGAAGCGCCTTTCGCGCTCGGCGAGCGCATCGCGCGCCCGGCGCATCTCCGAGACGTCGCGCAGCACGGACTGGATCAGCAGGCGCCCGGTCTCCAGATACGAGATGCTCGCCGCCTCGACCACCGCTTCCGAGCCGTCCAGGCGGCGCAGCCGCTGGGTCTCAAAGCCGCTCGCGCCCGGACCGCTGGCGTGGAAGCGCGCACGCTCCTGCGCCCGCGCGCGGTCGTCAGGGTGCACCGTGTCCTCGACCCGCATGCCGGCGAGCTGCGCGGGCGTGCCGCGCAGCAGCCGCGCCGCCGCGGGGTTGGCGTACTCGATCAGGCCGCCGCTGTGCACGATGATCGCGTCGGGCGCGAGCTCGACCAGCGCCCGGTAGCGCGCTTCGGCGTCGCGCAGCGCCTGCTCGGCGCGCTTGGCCGCGTCGACGTCGATGGTGATGCCCGAGATGCGCTTGGCGCGTCCGTCGGCTTCCCGCTCGACCACGCGCCCGGTCGCGCGCAGCCAGCGCCACTCGCCCGGCTTGGTCGCGAAGCAGTATTCCGTCTCGTAGACCGGCACCTCGCCCTTCAGCGCGCCGGTGAACCGCTTGCGCGCCGCCGCGCGGTCCTCGGGCCGGATCAGCGCCATCAGGTCGGCGGCGCGCATGATCTCGTCCTTCGGTTCGCGTCCGAAGATCTCGGCCCAGCGCGCGCTCATGAACAGGCGGTCGGTGGGGATGTCGAGGTCCCACAGCGCGAGGCCCGCGCCGTCCACTGCGAGATCGAGCCGCTGGCGCGCATCCGCCGCCGCGGCTTCCGCCGCACGCTGAACCGTCACGTCGCGGCCGACGCCGCGGTAGCCGAGAAACACGCCGTCGGCGGATAACCGCGGCTCGCCCGAGACGCGATGAATGATGCGCGGGCCCCGCGCGGCGGCGCCGCGCGAGAGCTCGAGATCGAAAAACGGCCGGCGCTCGGCGAGCTGCGCGCGGAGCGCTTCGAGCGCAGCCGGCGCGATGCGCACCGGCTCGACCTCCCACAGCCGCCGGCCGACCACTCTTTCCTCGCCGAACAGAGCTGCGAGCGGCGCGCCTCCGGCAAGCCAGGTCACGCGGTGCTCGGCGTCGGTTTCCCAGAACCAGTCCGCCGACAGCGCCGTCAGGCTGCGGAAGCGCTCGCTGTCGGTGCGCAGCTGCTCGATCGCGCGCGCGTCGCGCGCGCGCAGGGCGCGGGCGAGCACGTAGACCAGGCCACCGATGAACAGCGCGAGCGCGACCGCGTGCACCGCGCCCGCGGCGTGAATGTCGAGCCGCGCCTGCGCATACAGATGCGCCACGCCGAGCAGCAGCCCGCCGGCCGCCAGGTAGACGATGATTCCGCGCGAGGGCGCGTCGCGCAGCAGCCGGGCGATGAATGCGCCGATTGCGTTCACGCCCGCTTCAGTGCGTGCCGGCCGCGTCGCGCACCGGCGGCGCCACCTTGAGCACCTCGTCGATCGTCGTCAGGCCGGCGGCGACCTTCATCGCGCCGCTCACGCGCAGCGATTTCATGCCCTCCTTGTGCGCGAGCGCGCGGATCTTACCGACGTCCGCGCCTGATGCGACCAGCTCCTTGACCGCGTTCGAGTACAGCAGGGTCTCGTAGATGCCGACGCGCCCCTGGAAGCCGGTCATGCGGCACTCGAGGCAGCCCACCGGCTTGCAGATCGACGCGGGTCGGTTCGACTTCCACGGCGAGACGACGGCATCCCAGGCCGCCACGTCCTCGGCGCGGTTCAGCTCGACCTTCTGCTTGCAGTGCGGACACAGCGTGCGCACCAGGCGCTGCGCCATCACCCCGTTCACCGTCGCGTTCAGGAGGTAGGCCGGCACGCCGAGCTCGAGCAGCCGGGTGATCGACAGCGGGGCGTCGTTGGTGTGCAGCGTGGAGAGCACCAGGTGGCCGGTGAGCGCGGCCTGCACGGCCATCTCGGCAGTCTCGAGGTCGCGCACCTCGCCGACCATGATGATGTCGGGGTCCTGCCGCATCAGGGCGCGCACGCCGTCGGCGAAACCGAGGTCGATCGCGCCCTGCACCTGCATCTGGTTGAACGAGGGCTCGACCATCTCGATCGGATCCTCGATCGTGCACACGTTCACCTCGGGCGTCGCGAGCTGCTTGAGCGTCGAGTACAGCGTGGTGGTCTTGCCCGAGCCGGTCGGCCCGGTCACCAGCACGATGCCGTTCGGCTTTTCGGTCATCTTCTTCCAGCGCTGGTCGTCGTCCTCCGAAAAGCCGAGCTCGCGAAAGTCGCGCACCAGCACTTCCGGGTCGAATATCCGCATCACCAGCTTCTCGCCGAAGGCGGTCGGCAGGGTCGACAGGCGCAGCTCGACCTCGGCGCCGTCCAGGGTGCGGGTCTTGATGCGTCCGTCCTGCGGACGGCGCTTCTCGACCACGTCCATGCGACCGAGGATCTTGATGCGGCTGGTCATCGCATTCAGCACGGCAGCCGGGATCTGGTAGACCTGGTGCAGCACGCCGTCGATGCGGAAGCGCACGATGCCGAGCTCGCGCCGCGGCTCGATGTGGATGTCGCTCGCGCGCTGCTCGAACGCGTACTGCCACAGCCAGTCGACCACGCGCACGACGTGCGCGTCGTTTGCATCGATCTGCTTGTTCGACGCACCCAGCTCGACCAGCTGCTCGAAATTGGACAGCCCCGAGGAAGCCCCTGCGGCGCGGCTCGCGCCCTTGACCGACTTGGCGAGGTTATAGAACTCGGACTGGTAGCGCTCGATGTCGACCGGGTTGGCGATCACGCGCCGGATGCCGAGCTTGAGAATGCCGGCCAGCTCGCGCTCCCATTCGCGTACGAAGGGCTCGGCGGTGGCGATCACGGCCTCCTTGGTCGTCACCGCCACCGGCAGCACGCGAAAGCGCGTCGCATAGGCGCTCGACATCACTTCGGTCACGGCCGAGAAGTCGACCTTGAGCGGGTCGATGTGCATGTAGTCCATCCCCACCCGCTTGGCGAGCCATTCGGTGAGCACTTCGAGCGTGAGCTGCTTGTGCGCGCTGCCGGGCGGCTTCCAGCGCTGGTCGGCGACGATCACCAGGGGATGCTGGCCGCCGCGGTAGTAGCGGCGCTCCTTCTTCAGCTGCTCGGCAGCCACGGCATCGACGAGGCCGTCCACGACCAGCCAGTCGAGGACTTCCGCGATGCTGAGCCGGTGTTCGGCGACCTGAGGTTGGACTGCGGCCATGCCAAGTGGTTGAGTTTGCGGCATTATGCCTGTCGGTGAGGCCATCCCACAATGACGTAATGCCTGAATCCCGTCCGCGCGCCCTCGCCCGCGACGTCGGCCTGCGCGAAGTCTGGGCCTGGAGCATGTACGACTTCGCCAATTCGGGCTACACCACGGTCGTCATTACCGCGGTGTTCAACGCCTTCTTCGTCGCCGCGGTGGCGCAGAACGCCCCCTGGGCCACTTTCGCCTGGACCGCGTCGCTTTCGGTCTCCTACCTCGCGGTCCTGCTCAGCGCGCCGCTGGTCGGCGCCTGGGCCGACGCGCACGCCGCCAAGAAGCGCCTGCTGCTCGCCGCCACCGCCGGCTGCGTCGCGTTCACCGCGCTGCTCGTGTTCGCTTCGCCGCAGACGCTGGCGCTCACCGTGCTGTGCGTGATCGTTTCCAACTTCTTTTTCGCCACCGGCGAGAACCTGATCGCCGCGTTCCTGCCCGAGCTGGCCGACTCGCGCGCGATGGGGCGCGTCTCGGGCTGGGGCTGGAGCTTCGGCTACCTCGGCGGCATCGTCGCGCTCGGCCTGTGCCTGGCGTACGTGTTCTGGGCCCGCGCACAGGGCCACGAGGCCGCGCAGTACGTGCCGGTGACGATGCTGATCACCGCGCTGCTTTTCGCGCTCTCGGCGACGCCGACCTTCGTCTGGCTGCGCGAGCGCGCCCAGCCGCAGAAGCGCGCCGTCGCCGGCGCGCTGCGCGAAGCCTGGGCGCGCGTGCACCAGACCATCCGCCACGCGCAGGAATTCCGCGACCTGCGCCGCTTCCTCGTGTGCATCGTCTTCTATCAGGCGGGGATCATGGCGGTGATCGCGCTCGCGGCGATCTACGCCCAGCAGGCGATGAAGTTCACCACCCTGCAGACGATGGTCCTGGTGTTCGCGGTGAATTTCTTTGCCGCCGCCGGCGCGTTCGGCTTCGGCTACCTGCAGGATCGCATCGGCCACATGCGCGCAATGGCACTGGTGCTGGCAGGGTGGATCGTCATGATCGCCCTGGCCTACGTCGCGGTGGACGACCTGCTGTTCTGGATCGCGGCGATCCTTGCCGGCATCTGCATGGGCTCGGCGCAGGCCGCGGGCCGCGCAATCGTAGGCTACCTTGCGCCGCCGGCACGGCTGGCCGAGTTCTTCGGTCTGTGGGGGCTCGCGGTGAAAGCCGCCTCGATTTTCGGCCCGCTGACCTACGGCGTGGTGACCTGGATCTTCGAGGGCAACCACCGCCTCGGCATCCTCGCCGTGGGCACCTATTTTGTTGTAGGCCTCGTGCTTCTGGTCGGCATCGACATCGAGCGCGGGCGGCGCGCGGCGCTCGGCGAGCGCTGATTCCTGTCATGCGCTTCGGTTAGGATTGTGCTTCGGGCCAAAACCTCAGGAGGAGAAGGGCCATGACGATCAAAGTGGGGGACCGCGTTCCGGACGGCAAGCTTGCCGAATCGACCGAGTTCGACGCCGCCTGCCCGGTCGCGCCGAAGGACGTGAACGTCTCCGAAGCGGTCAAGGGCAAGAAGATCGCGGTGTTCGGCCTGCCGGGCGCCTACACGCCGACCTGCTCGGCGAAGCACGTGCCGAGCTACCTGCAGAACCTCGACAAGCTGAAGGCGAAGGGCGTAGACGAGGTCTGGTGCGTAGCGGCGAACGACGGCTTCGTGATGGCCGCCTGGGGCAAGGACCAGGGCGCGATCGGCAAGATCCGCTTCCTCGGCGACGGCAGCGCGATCTGGACCCGCGCGCTCGGGCTCGAGCTGGACCTCGGCGCGCGCGGCATGGGCATGCGCATGCAGCGCTTCTCGATGCTGCTCGACAACGGAGTGGTGAAGCAGCTCAACGTCGAAGCCCCCGGCAAGTTCGAAGTCTCCGGCGGCGACGCGATGCTCAAGCAGCTGGGCTGAGCGGCCCCGGCCGAAAAGACCCACGGGGCGCCTCGGCGCCCCGTTTTCGTTGTGCCGCGGCGACGCGCCGACGCTAGAATGCGGGCCTTCGCGGAACGCCGTCCGGCGACACCCGCGCACCACAACTAAGACCGCGTGACCCCGACCCGCCTCCGGATTCTCTCCACCCTCGCCTGGCTCCTGCTCGTCGGCTTCCCCGCGTGGGTGCAGGCCGCCGACCTGCCGCGCAAAGTCGCGTCCTTCGAAGGAATCGACGAATACCGCCTCGACAACGGACTTCGCGTGCTGCTGGTGCCGGCGCCGGGCGTCGACACGGTCATGGTGCACATCACCTACCTGGTCGGCTCGCGCCACGAGGGCTACGGCGAGAAAGGCATGGCGCATCTGCTCGAGCATCTGCTGTTCAAGGGCTCGAAGCGCCACCCGGACGTCAAGCAGGAGGCCGAGGCGCGCGGCGCACGCTGGAACGGCACCACTTCGTTCGACCGCACCAACTACTACGAGACGCTCGCCGCGAGCGACGACAACCTCGCCTGGGCGATCGGCATGGAAGCCGACCGGATGGTGAACGCCTTCGTCGCGAAGGAGGACCTGCAGAGCGAGATGACGGTGGTGCGCAACGAGTTCGAGATGGGGGAGAACAGCCCGGGTGCGGTCCTTTTCCAGCGCATGCAGCGACTCGCCTACTCCTGGCACAGCTACGGCTACACGATCATCGGTTCGCGTTCCGACATCGAACGCGTGCCGATCGAGCGCCTGCAGGCCTTCTACCGGACCTGGTACCAGCCCGACAACGCGGTCCTGATTATTGCCGGACGCTTCGACGCGAAGCGTGCGCTCGAGCTGGTCGGCGCCCAGTTCGGAGCGATTGCGCGCCCAAAACGCAGCCTGCCGGCGCAGTACACGGAGGAACCGACGCAGGACGGCGAGCGCTCGGTGACGCTGCGCCGCACCGGCGAGACGCAGATCGTGGCTGCGATGTACCGCGTGCCGGCGGCGCGCCACCCCAGCTACCCGGCGATCGACGTGCTGGTGCGCATCCTCGGCAACGCGCCGAACGGCCGCCTGCACCGCAGGCTGGTGCAACCCGGGCTGGCGGCCGCCGCCTGGGGCGCCGAGCGCGGGCTGCACGACCCCGGCGTCATGTTCTTCGGCGCGCGGCTCGGGATGGACGCATCACTCGACGCGGCGCGCAGCGCCCTGCTCGGCACGCTGGAGGGCATCGCAGCCGATCCGATCAAGGCCGAGGAGGTGACGCGCTCCAAGACCGAGCTGCTGAACGATTTCGAGCAGGCGCAGGCAGACGTGCCCTACTTAGTGCAGGCGCTGTCCGAATTCTCCGCGCTCGGCGACTGGCGGCTGTTCTACCTCTATCGCGACCGGCTGCGCGCGGTCACGCAGGACGAGGTCCAGCGCGTCGCCCTCGCCTACCTCAAGCCGGCGAACCGCGTGCTCGGCGAGTTCATTCCGACCGCGCACCCCGACCTGGCGGAAATCCCCGCCACCACGGACCTGCGCGCGGCGATCGATTCGCTGCAGGAAACCGAGCAGGTGGTGCACGGCGAGCTGTTCGACGCCTCGCCGAAGACCATCGAGGCGCGGGTGATCCGTAAGACGCTCGCCAACGGCATCCGGGTCGCGCTGCTGCCGAAAAAGACGCGCGGCGCGCGCGTGAGCATGTCGCTCTATCTGTACTGGGGCAGCGAACCGGGGCTGACCGGCCGTTCGCTCGCCTGCAATCTCGCCGGCGAAATGCTGATGCGCGGCAGCCGCAGGCACACGCGCGGCGAGCTGAGCGACGCCTTCGAGCGCCTGAACGCATCGGTGAGCATCAGCCTGGACGGGGTTGCGCTGGAGGTCCGGCGCGACCGCCTGGCCGAGGCACTGGCGCTGGTCGCGGAGGTGCTGCAGGAGCCCGCGTTTCCGCCGGCCGAGTTCGACGAGCTGCGACGCAGCCTGATCACCGGCGCCGAGGCAGGCCGCAAGGATCCCGGCACCCTGGCCAACATCAGCCTGACGCGCCATCTGAGTCCCTACCCGGCGGGCCATCCGCTCGCGCAGCGCACGCTCGACGAGCGCCTGCGCGAGTTGCGCGCGGTCAAGCTGGACGCGGTGGGCGGCTGCTACCGCGACTTCGTAGGCGCGACCGGCGCGACCATTGCGCTGGTCGGCGATTTCGACCCGGACAGTGCGGCCGAGCGGCTGCAGGCCCTGTTCGGTGGCTGGAAGAATCCGAGCCCCTACCAGCGCGTCCAGGGTCGCTATTTCGACGTGGCGCCGCTCACGCGCAGCATCCCGGTGGCGGGCAAGGCGAACGCCTCGCTGCGCGCCGGCCTGAGCGTCCCGATGCGCGACGACGACCCGGATTTCCCGGCGCTGGTGCTCGGCAACTACCTGCTCGGCGGACCGTCCACGGCGCGGCTGCCCGACCGCATCCGCGAACGGGACGGCCTGTCGTACAGCGTGCACTCCTGGTTCCACGCCGGTCGCAGGGACAAGGTCGCCCGCTTCAGCGTCTCGGCGAGCTTCGCGCCGCAGAACCGCGCACGCATCGAGACCGCTCTGCGCGAGGAGCTCGTGCGCGCGCTCGAGCACGGCTTCACGCCGGCGGAAGTCGAGGCGGCAAAGAGCGGCCTGCTGCAGTCGCGCCGCATCGCGCGTACGCGCGACCCGACGCTGGCGAGCCGCCTGTCCTGGTATCTCGATCTCGATCGCAGCTTCGAATGGGACATCGCTTTCGAAGCGCGCATCGCCGCGCTGACGCCGCAGGAAGTGCTCGCGGCGCTGCGCCGCTACATCGATCCGGCGAAGCTGTCGCTGGTTCTCGCCGGCGACTTTCCCGCCGGCCGGAGCGCCGCAGGCAAACACTGATCACGTCGACGCCTTGACCAGTGTTTGTAGCAAGGTCGGGCGACGGCAGGGGAGACGGAGTCCCCCGGTTCAAGCCCTGTTTTCAGCGGCGCGACTTGAGCAGGTCGCGAATCTCCTCGAGCAGCACCTCCTGACGCGGCGGGGCCGCGGGTGCCTCCTCGGCCTTCGGCTCGTCGCGCTTGAGGCGGTTGATCAGCTTTACGGCGACGAAGATCGCCCAGGCGATGATCAGGAAGTCGACGCAGCTCTGCAGGAAGTTGCCGTAGCTGACGCTCGCCGTGCCCACCTTCACCGCGAGCCCGCTGAAGTTGATGCCTCCGAGCAGCACGCCGACAAGCGGCATCACGATATCGCTGACCAGCGAGGCTACGATCTTGCCGAAGGCGCCGCCGATGATCACCGCGACGGCGAGGTCGACGACGTTGCCCTTGACTGCAAACTCGCGAAACTCCTTCAGAACGCTCATGCCGTCTCTCCAGTCAGTCGATCGAGGGGTACTGCACGTCAAGTATCTCGAGCCGCTCGCGCCCTGCGGGCGAGCGCAGGATCACCGCGTCGCCGACGCGCGCCTTGAGCAGCGCGCGCGCGATCGGCGCCAGCCAGGACACGCGGCCGCGCCCGGGATCGACCTCGTCCGCGCCGACGATCGTCAGCCGGCGCTCGGCGCCCGCTGCCGATCGCACCCGGACGCAGGCACCGAAGAACACCTGGTCCGAGTCGCGTCCCGCGTTGTCGACCACTTCTGCCGCCTCGAGCCGCTTGATCAGGAAGCGCACCCGGCGGTCGATCTCGCGCAGGCGCTTCTTGCCGTAGATGTAATCGCCGTTCTCGGAGCGGTCGCCGTTCGACGCCGCCCACGAGACGGACTGCACGACCTCGGGACGCTCGATCTCGACCAGCTGCTTCAGCTCCGCCCTGAGCCGGGCGTAGCCCGTCGGGGTGACATAGTTCCTCCGCCCGGGCAAAGACGCCGGTTGCGGCATCTCCAGCGCGGACTCGGGCGCGCTGTCCTCCCGCACAAATGCTTTCGACATCGCTCTGAGTGGCGTGATCTTGTTGGCGCATTCTAATTGCTTGCGCCGCCGGCTGCACTTGCCAGCAATGCCTAAGCTCCTCAAAATCAGGGCGATACGCGCTCCGAGGGGCCGCGGGAACCGCAGATGGCCAAGGAAAAAATGGATTTCGTCACCGGACTGAGGATCCGTGAGCTGATCCTGTTCGGGCTCATCACGATCACCGCGGTGCTCGCCAACCTGCCCAACGAGTACGTCGAGGAGACGCTCGGGCTGGATCCGAACGCGCTGCTCGCGGTGCTCGGCTGTGCGGTCATTTTCGGGCTCTTCCTCTACCTCAAGTTCTTCTTCTTTCTCGCGGTGGTGCTGCTGATCGTCGGTGCCAACCTGCCCGAGCAGATTGCGGTCGGCCTCGACATCTCGAAGGTCCCGCTGATTCTCGCCCTCATCACGTTGGTCGGCGTTTCGCTGATCAACACCGTGGTGAAGATGCTGCCGACCGGCCTCGAGCCGAAGCCGAAGGAATCGAGCCCCGAGGCGATCTTCGCGATGTTCTACGGCATCGAGAAGAACAACGTCGCGTACGCCGCGAAAGTCCTGTCGATGAACTTCGACCCCAACCTGCACAGCGACAAGGGCTACACGCCGCTCGCCTTTGCCGCCATGAAGGGCAATCCACGCATGGTGGCGCTGCTGTTGCGCAGCGGCGCGAACCCGAGCCTGCAGACCAAGGACGGCGACACCCCGGTCGAGCTGGCACTGCGCTGCGGGCACACCGAGATCGCCGACATGCTCAAGCACGCGCGCCAGGAGATCGAGATGCGCGCGGCCGAAGCGCCAGCGTAAAGCGCGCGGGCGCCGCGCCCAGCGCGCCCTCGCGGCCGGCTTGAGCCGGTCGCCCAACAACTGTATATTCATACAGCCCTAGGCGCCGGCTCCGGCGGCGCCGGTTGCGCTTCGCCGCGCCTGGCGGGAAACCGATGAGGGGACTGGTTTTTCGGCCCCTGCGCGGAGTCGGGCAAGCATCGCAGCAGCGCGCGAACCTACTAGATATTGTGGTTCCTCAGCATATCTCTCCGAAATATTGTGTATTCAAGGGGATGCACGTGACACTTGACGAACGACAAGAAATCGACAAATCTGATCCGCAAGCCGGCCGCAAGATGGGTACCCTAGGACCCTTCCAATAACACCAACAAGACCGGAACGAGAAGAAGATGGACACACCCCAGACCGGCACCCTCGCAGCGATCGCCAAGCAGGACCTGCCGCCGCAGGAAATCTGCCGCGAGGCGCTGCTCGAGAAGTACGCCAAGGGCAAGGAACACTCGATCGAGGCCGTGCGGCGCCGGGTGGCACGCGCGCTCGCGCAGGTCGAGACCGAGGAGCAGCGCGCGCTGTGGGAGAAGCGTTTCTACGCGGCGCTCGAGGACGGCTTCATCCCGGCGGGACGCATCAACTCGGCGGCCGGCATCCAGATGCAGGCCACTCTCATCAACTGCTTCGTGCAGCCGGTGGGCGATTCGATCTCGGAGATCGTCGACGGCCGGCCCGGGATCTATACCGCGCTGCAGGAGGCGGCCGAAACCATGCGCCGCGGCGGCGGCGTGGGCTACGACTTTTCCGCCATCCGGCCCAAGGGCGCGGAGGTGAAGGGCACGCACTCGCGCGCGAGCGGACCGGTGTCGTACATGCGGGTGTTCGACCGCTCCTGCGAAACCGTGGAGTCCGCCGGCGCACGGCGTGGCGCGCAGATGGGCGTGCTGCGCTGCGATCACCCTGATGTGGAGGATTTCATCCACGCCAAGGATCGCGGCGACCTGAGCAATTTCAACATCTCGGTCGGCGTGAGCGACGAGTTCATGCTCGCCGTGGAGAAGGACGGCGAAGTCGAGCTGATCCATCGCGCCAAACCGGGCGCGGACCAGTTCTCCGCGGGCGCCTATGCGCGCGACGACGGCCTGTGGGTCTACCGCAAGCTGCGTGCGCGCGAGCTGTGGGAACAGATCATGCGCTCGACCTACGACCATGCCGAGCCGGGCATCCTGTTCCTGGACCGGATCAACCGCGACAACAACCTCAATTACTGCGAAACCATCGAGGCGACCAACCCCTGCGCGGAGCAGCCGCTGCCGCCCTACGGCTGCTGCTGCCTGGGCTCGATCGACCTGACGCATTTCGTGGCCGATGCCTACGGCGAGCAGGCGGCGTTCGATTTTGCGCGTTTCGCGAAAGTGGTCGAAGTGTCGGTGCGGATGCTGGACGACGTGCTCGAGGTCACCGCCTGGCCGCTCGCGCAGCAGCACGCCGAAGCGATGGCGAAGCGCCGCGTCGGACTGGGATTCACCGGCCTGGGCGACACGCTGATCATGCTGCGGCAGCGCTACGACACGCCGGAGGCGCGCGAGCTGGCCTCGCGCATCGCCGAGCAGATGCGCGACAGCGCCTACCGCGCCTCGAGCGAGCTCGCGCGCGAGCGCGGCGCGTTTCCGCTGTTCAACGCCGACCTGTTCCTGTCCGGGACGAGCTTCGCGACGCGCCTTCCGGAGGAGCTCAAGAACCGCATTCGCAAGCACGGCCTGCGCAACAGCCACCTGCTGTCAATCGCGCCGACCGGAACGATCAGCCTGGCCTTCGCCGACAACGCCTCGAACGGCATCGAGCCGCCGTTTTCCTGGACCTACACGCGCCGCAAGCGCATGGCCGACGGCACGCTCAAGGAGTTCCCGGTGGAGGACCATGCCTGGCGCCTGTACCGCCACCTCGGCGGCGATGTCGAGCGCCTGCCATCCTACTTCGTGACGGCGCTCGAGATCAGCGCCGCGGCGCATGAGCAGATGGTGGCCGCGGTCGCGCCGTACATCGACACCAGCATCTCGAAGACGGTAAACGTCCCCGAGGACTACCCCTACGAGGAGTTCCAGAACCTGTACTTCGCGGCCTGGAAGTCCGGCCTCAAGGGGCTGGCGACCTACCGCCCGAACAAGGTGCTCGGTGCGGTGCTGTCGGTCGAGAAACCCGCGGAGGTCCCCGCCGTCGCGCTCGCCCAACCGCAGGACTTCCGCACCGACGACGTCAACCGCCGCATCGAGATCAAGTCGGTGCCGGCGCCGGTCCTGGCGAGCCTGCGCTGGCCGGGCCGGCCGGATCTCGCCGCCGGCAATGTCGCCTGGACCTACATGATCGAGCACCCGCAGTACCACTTCGCGGTGTTCGTGGGCCACGTCGAGAACGGCAAGTCACATGCGTTCGAGGTCTGGGTGAACGGCAGCGAGCAGCCGCGCGGCCTGGGGGCCCTGGCCAAGACGCTGTCGATGGACATGCGCGCGAACGACCACGGCTGGCTCAAGCTCAAGCTCGAGACGCTCGCCAGGGCCACGGGCGACGACGCCTTCGAGATGCCCTTCCCGCCGCACGGCGAGCGCAAGCGCATGTCCTCGGTGGTCTCGGCCTTTGCCCAAGTGGTGCGCTGGCGCTGCGAGCAGCTCGGTGCGCTCGACGAGGACGGCGCACCGACCCCGGTGCTCGACACCATGTTCAGCCGCAAGGAGCCGAAGACCGGAACCGACGGGACGATGTCGTGGACGGTCGACGTGCTCAACCCGCGCACCGGGGACGACTTCGTCCTCGGCCTGAAGGAAATCACCCTGCCCGACGGGATGACGCGGCCGTATTCGATGTGGCTCTCGGGCGTATACCCGCGCGCGCTCGACGGACTGTGCAAGATCCTTTCGCTCGACATGCGCGTGCTCGATCCCGCCTGGATCGGGATGAAGCTGCGCAAGCTGCTCGATTTTCCCGAGCCGCTGGGCGATTTCATGGCCTTCGTGCCGGGAAGCCGCAAGCAGGAAACGTTCCCCTCGACGGTGTCGTACCTCGCGCGCCTGATCCTGCACCGCTACGCGATGCTCGGCATCCTCGACGAGGGCGGCCTGCCGCGGCGCGAGATGGGCATTCTCGAGGCGCCGCTGCCGGGACGCGCGCGCGTCATGCAGGGCGGGCAGTGCCCCGAGTGCGGCAACCACACCATGATCCGCAAGGACGGCTGCGATTACTGCACCGCCTGCGGCTACGTCGGCATCTGCGGGTAGATCGGGATAGAACGGGTTTGCACAGAACAGGAAGCTGGACCGGGTGAGGACCTTTCCTCCTAGCCGAGGAGGAAGGTCCTCACCCAGAGCAGCCCGGCGACCGATTTGGCATCGCTGATGCTTCCCTCGCGCACCCATTCGAGCGCCTGCTCGAGCGGCAGCGTGAAGCTTTCCAGGAACTCGCCCTCGTCCGGCTTCGCGCCGCGCTGCTGCAGCCCGCGCGCGAGGTAGATCTCGATTGCCTCGTCGGTGTAGGCGACCGACGGGTGGATCACCCCCAGCCGCGACCAGTCGCGCGCGACATAGCCGGTCTCCTCGCGCAGCTCGCGCTGCGCGGTTTGCAGGTGCGGCTCACCCGGGTCGAGCTTGCCCGCGGGCAGCTCAATCATCACCCGGCCTAGCGGGTAACGGTACTGGCGCTCGAGCACAACCCGCCCGTCGTCGAACAGCGCGACGATCACCGCGGCGCCCGGGTGGCGGATGACCTCGCGCACCGCCGAGCGCCCATCGGGCAGCCGCACCCGGTCGCGCCGCACGTGCAGCAGGACGCCGGCGTACACCTCCCCGCCCTCGAGAAAGACTTCCGTGAAGCGATCGTCGCTGGCGCCCGGGCGCGACACGCCGCCGCCCGTGCTCAGAGCGCGCGGATCGCCGCGAAGCAGATCTGCATCAGCGGCTGCGGCAGGATGCCGAGCGCGAGCAGCGCGAGGCCGTTTGCCGAAAGCAGCGTGCGCATTTCGCGCGGCCCTTCGAGCGGCGTCGCCTGCGGCGGATCGTCGAAGTACATCAGCTTGACGATGCGCAGGTAGTAGAACGCGCCGACCAGCGAGAGCAGCACCGCGGTCACCGCGAGCGCGATCTGTCCCGCGTCCACCGCGGCCGACAGCACTGCGAGCTTGGCGTAGAAGCCGGCGGTCGGCGGGATGCCCGCGAGCGAGAACATCAGCACCAGCATGAGAAACGCATACCAGGGATTGCGCCGGTTCAGCCCCCTCATGTCCTCCAGCGTCTCGCACTCGAAGCCCGCGCGCGACAGGTACAGCAGCATGCCGAAGGCGCCGAGCGACATGAGGACGTAGACCAGGACGTAGAACATCGAGGCGGCGTAGGCGTCCGGCGCATTCAGCCGGTTGCCGCCGACCACGCCCGAGAGCAGCCCGAGCAGCATGAAGCCCATGTGGGCGATCGTCGAATAGGCGAGCATGCGCTTCAGGTTCGACTGCGCGATGGCGGTGATGTTGCCGAGCGCCATCGACAGCACCGCGAGCACCGCGAGCATCTGCTGCCAGTCGACGGCCATGTCGAGCAGACCGTTCACCAGCAGCCGGATCGCCATCGCGAACGCGGCGAGCTTCGGCGCCGAGCCGATGATCAGCGTGATCGCGGTCGGCGCGCCATGGTACACGTCGGGAATCCACATGTGGAACGGGACCACGCCGAGCTTGAACGCGATGCCGGCGACCATGAACACCAGGCCGAACGCGAGGAACTGCCGCTCGGGTTCGCTAACCGCAAGCGTCCTGACCTTCTGCGCCACCTCCGAGATGGTCAGCGTGCCGGTCGCGCCGTAGATCATGGACATGCCGTAGAGCAGCAGCCCGGAAGCGAGCGCGCCGAGCACGAAATACTTCATCGCCGCCTCGATCGAGGTCGCCGAGTCGCGGTTCAGCGCCACCATGGCGTACAGGCACAGCGACAGCAGCTCGAGACCGAGGTAGACCGTGAGAAAGCTGTTCGCGCTCATCATGATCATCATGCCGAGCAGGGCGAACAGCAGCAGGGCGAGGAACTCGCCCTTGAACAGGTTCCGGTCGAGCAGGTACTGGCGCGAGTAGACCAGTGCGGCGCCCACCGCCACGTAGGCACAGAGCTTGAGCACGTTCGACATCGCGTCGGCGACGAACAGGCCGTTGAACAGCACCAGCCGCGTCGGCCCGGTGCCCCACAGCACGAACAGGCTGCTCAGTACCGCGAGCAGCAGGACGCCTTGTGCGCCGACGTAGGAGGCGGTGCGCTGCGCGCTCTTCGAAAAGCGATCGCCGATCAGCAGCGCCGAGGTGCCGAGCAGGACGACCGCCTCCGGCAGCACCGGCAGGTGGTCGATGAGGGCGATCGTGGTGGCGGAGGCCATGGCGTCAGATCTTGGACGCGGCAACATGCCGCAGCAGGTCGGCGACCGAGGCGTGCATCACTTCGGTGAACGCAAGCGGATACAGGCCCATGAACATGACCGCAGCCGCGAGCAGGCCGAGCACGACGAACTCGCGCGGATTCAGGTCGCTGAGTGCCGCCACGTGGTCGTTGGCGACGGCGCCGAAGATCACGCGCTTAGTCATCCAGAGTGTGTAGGCCGCACCGAATACCAGCGTCGATGCGGCCGCGAGCGCGAGCCAGAAATTCGCCTTCACCGCGCCCATGATGACCATGAATTCGCCGACGAAGCCGCTGGTGGCCGGCAGGCCGCAGTTCGCCATTGCGAACAGCA
>Ga0210138_1000075_pt1 | contig 22978 bp, 25 predicted proteins | sample Browns_ThreeSqC__FD_184850 | JGI IMG/M metagenome (GOLD analysis project Ga0210138, IMG submission 184850) | Wetland microbial communities from the San Francisco Bay, California, USA, that impact long-term carbon sequestration -... | ecosystem: Environmental > Aquatic > Marine > Wetlands ... | reverse complement strand
ATCGGTCACTCCCACTCGATGGTGGCCGGCGGCTTGCTGCTGATGTCGTACACGACCCGGTTCACGCCGGGCACTTCGTTCACGATCCGCGAGCTGATGCGAGCCAGGAGCTCGTAGGGCAGCCGCGCCCAGTCGGCGGTCATCCCGTCGTCGGAGGTGACCGCCCGGACGGCCACCACGTTGGCGTACGTGCGGCCATCGCCCATGACCCCCACCGTGTCGATGGGGGTGAGGATCGCGAAGCTCTGCCACAGTTCGGCATAGAGGCCGGCGGCCTTGATCTCGTCGAGCACGATCCAGTCCGCCTCGCGCAGCGTCTCGAGGCGGGAAGCGGTCACCTCCCCGATGACCCGGATGGCGAGGCCCGGGCCGGGGAACGGCTGGCGCTGGATCATCGCCTCGGGGAGGCCGAGCTCCGCCCCGACCCGGCGCACCTCGTCCTTGAACAGGTAGCGCAGCGGCTCCACCAGCGTGAAGCGCAGATCGGCTGGGAGGCCCCCAACGTTGTGGTGGGTCTTGATCTTGGCGGCCGCCTTGGACTCGACGGTCTTCGACTCGATGACATCGGGGTACAGCGTGCCCTGGACGAGGAAGTCGATGGGGCCGAGCGACGCGGCCTCCTCCTCGAAGACCCGGATGAACTCGTCTCCGATGATCCGACGCTTCTCCTCCGGATCGGTCACCCCTCGCAGGCGCGCCAGGAACCGATCCCGGGCGTCGACCATGCGCAGCTGCATGCCAAGGTTCTGCTCGAAGGTCGCGCGCAGGAGCTCCGACTCGCGCTTGCGCATGAGCCCGGTGTCAACGTAGATGCAGGTCAGCTGGTCGCCCACGGCGCGCTGGACGAGGGTCGCGGCCACGGCGCTGTCGACGCCGCCGGACAGAGCGCAGATGACGCGCCCATCCCCGACTTCGGCCCGAATGGTGGCCACCGTGGACCCGATGAACGACCCCGCCGTCCAGTCCCCCCGCGCGCCGGCAATGCCGAGCGCGAAGTTGGCCAGGATCTCCCTGCCGTTCGGGGTATGAATGACCTCGGGGTGAAACTGGAGGCCCATCAGGCCATGGTCGTTGGCCATCGCGGCATACGGGGTCGACTCGCTGGCGGCGATCCCCCGGAAGCCGGGAGGCGGCTCGAGGATGGAGTCTCCGTGGCTCATCCAGACCGGGGCCGATGCCGGCAGCCCGGCCAGCAATGGCTCGTTGGCCACGGCCCGGATGGTCGCCGGGCCGTACTCCCGCCGCTCGGCCGGCGCGACGCGTCCGCCCAGCTGATGGGCCATGAGCTGGACGCCGTAGCAGATGCCAAGGACCGGGATCCTGCCCTCCCACAGGCGCGGGTCGGCCTGCGGCGCGTCGGCGTCGTAGACCGATGCCGGACCGCCGGACAGGATGATCCCCACCGGCCGGCGGCGCTCGATCTCCTCCCACGGCGTGTCGTGCGGAAGCAGCACCGAATAGACGTTCAGCTCCCTGATGCGCCGAGCGATGAGCTGGGCGTACTGCCCGCCGAAGTCCAGGACGATGATCGTCTGCGGGTCGGGCGGCTGGTCCGTGACCCGCTCCATCGGCCCGTGGAGCGCCTGCTCCAGGTAGGCCTCCACCTCGAGGTCGTCCGGGGCCAGGACCCGATGGCCGGCGTTGGCCGGATCACCGTGCACCGTCCGGCCGCGGGTGCCCACGTCAGCCCTCGCCGGCGTAGTCCGCGTCCGAGACCGCCGCGCCGTCCCAGACCGTGCCGCCCTCCCCGGTAATCGAGACGTGGGCCATGGCGGCATCGGGATCGGCGCCGTGCCAGTGCTGCTCCCCGGCGGCGACGTAGAGCGCGTCGCCCGCTGTGAACAGCGTGAGCGATCCGTCCCGGACCTGGGTCCGGCCCCGCCCCTCGAGCACGATGAGGGCCTGTCCATCGGGATGCGAATGCCAGTGGGTCCGGGCCCCGGGCTCGAATCGCACGTAGGCGCCGTTCATCCGTCCAGGTCCATCGGCCTCGAAGAGCGAACTGATCAACACGTCCCCCGTGAACGTGGCAGTTCCCGCCGGCGCGGTCTCCTCCTGCATTGCGCGGCGAACCTTCACCGGCTGACTACGCCCCGCCCGCGCGCTGCCATGACTTGCCCTCGGTCGCGATCGTGGGGGCCACCACCATTTCGACCGCATGCATCTCAGCGATGGTCCGCGCGCCAAGCGCACCCATGCTCTGGCGCAGGGCCCCGACCAGGTTCTGCGTTCCGTTCGTGACCTCCGCCGGCCCGAACAGGATCTGCTCGAGCGGCAACCGATCCGCAAGCCGGATCCGCGTCCCCCGAGGCAGCGTGGGGGATGGGGCCGCCATTCCCCAGTTGAATCCGAGTCCCGGCGCCTCGAGCGCTGCCGCGAAGGGCGAGCCGAGCATCACCGCGTCCGCGCCCGACGCGATGGCCTTGGCCACGTCGCCTCCGGTCTTCATCCCGCCATCGGTGATCACGGGCACGTAGCGGCCGGTGTTCGCCAGGAACTGGTCGCGTGCCGCCGCGACGTCGAGCGTGGCCGACACCTGCGGCACGCCGATGCCCAGCACCTCGCGGGTCGTGCAGGCGGCCCCGGGCCCCACCCCGACCAGGATCCCGGCGGCCCCCTGCTCCATGAGCTGGTACGCCGCCTCGCCGTGCACCGTGTTGCCCACCAGGACCGGCATCCGCAACGCGCCGGTCAGGTCAGCCAGGGACAGGACCCGGCCGGAGGTGGAGATGTGGCGGGCGCTCGAGACCTGCGATTGGACCACGAGGAGGTCGGCGCCGGCCTCCGCGGCCAGCTCTGCATGATCCCAGGCCGAGGCCGGGGTCGTGGCCACCGCGGCGGGGGCACCGCCGGCTTTGATCCGGGTAATGAGGCTCGTCACCAGGTCCGGGCGGATCGGCGTTGCGTAGGCCTCGGCCAGGACACGCGCCGCACGCGCTCCGTCAGGCGCCGCGGCGACCTGTTCGATGATGGTCGACGCGTCGTCGTACCGGGTGTACAGGCCATCCAGGTTGACGACGGCGAGCCCGCCCAGCCGATGCATGCGGACCGCCATGTCGGCGTCGCTCACCGCGTCCATGGCCGCCGCCAGGAACGGGATCTCGAGCCTCAACCCTCCGATCTCGACGGCGGTGTCGACCTCGGCCGGGTCGACCGTGACCGGGCCAGGGACCAGCGAGATCTCTTCGAAGCCGTAGGCCCTGCGCAGGCGACCACCGACTTCGGTGTCCGATCGGTATCGGGTAGCGCTGTCCACAGGTGGGCACGTTCTCCGGGCGGGTCCGCAGTATAGGTCGACCGCCGCCCGATCAGGCGGCGGTCATCGGTCCAGTCGGGCGCTCGCCGTCAAGCTCGGGCGCGCACCTTGTCAAAGCAGCTGCTGCAGTAGACGGGGCGGTCGTTGCGCGGGAGGAACGGGACCAACGCCTGCCCCCCGCACTCGGCGCAGACCGCGGCATGCATCTCGCGCGCGCCGCCTCCGGTCCCGATGCCCAGCGCCCGGTTCTGCTTCGCCACCGCTCGACAGCTCGAGCAGCGCTGCGGCTCGTGGGAGAGCCCCTTCTCCTGGTAGAACTGCTGCTCGCCAGCCGAGAAGACGAAGTCCATCCCACAGTCGCGACAACTGATGGTCTTGTCGGTGAACACCCTGTGGCCTCTCCTCCGGACGCTCCAGCGGCCGACTATACGCGGCTGTCAAGAGGGTGGGAAGAGCCTTAATAGGGCGTGACTTCGACCTCCTCGTGGGTCGCCACCGAGTGGAAGCGGGTCTGCGTCCGGCGGAACTGGAGCGGCACCTCCCCGATGGGTCCGTTGCGGTGCTTGGCGATCTTGGCCTTGACCAGCTCGAGGTCCGCGTCGGGGTTGGGCTCGCCCTCTGCCCGGTACAGGAAGATGACGACGTCCGCGTCCTGCTCCAGCGAACCCGACTCGCGCAGGTCCGACAATCGGGGCTCTGCGCTCCCTCGCTGCTCCACGTTGCGTGACAGCTGGGACAGGGCGAGGACCGGGACCTTCAGCTCGCGAGCCAGGTTCTTCAGCCCACGACTGATCTCGCTGACCTCCTGGACCCGGTTCGGATCCCGGGAGGGGCTCGAGGCCTGCATGAGCTGGAGGTAGTCGACGATCACCAGGTCCAGCCCGTGCTGCTCGACCTCCAGCCGCCGGGTCTTGGTCCGCAGCTCCATGACCGACAGGGTGGGCGAGTCGTCGATCCACATCTTGGCACTGGCCATGTCGTTCATGACCCGCGCGATCTTCGACCAGTCGGTTTCCTCCATGAACCCGGTCTGGAGGGGCCGCGGGTTGATCCCCGTCTCCGACGAGAGCAGGCGCAGGGCGAGCTGCTCCCGGCTCATCTCGAGCGAGAAGATGGCGACCCGTTTCTGCTCGTGGACCGCCGCGTGAAGAGCGACGTTCAGGGCCAGGCTCGTCTTTCCGACGCTGGGCCGCGCGGCCAGGATCACCAGGTCCGATGGCTGGAAGCCGCCGAGCAGGGTATCGAGCCCGGCGAGGCCGGTGGGGATGCCCAGGATCTGGCCGCGGTGCTCGTGGAGATACTCGAGCCGGTCATACGCCTGTCCGAGCAGGGTGGAGAGGGTTTCGAACCCCGCCACTGTTCGACGCTGGCTGATCTCGAACAGGATGCCCTCGGCCTGGTCGATGGCCGCCGCCGTGTCGTGGGCTTCTTCGTAGCCAACCGCCGCAATCCGTCCCGCTGCCGCGATCAGGTTCCTGAGCACAGCCTTCTGCTCGACGATGCGACCGTAGTGCTCGACATGGACCGCGGTGGGCACCGTGTTCATGAGGCTGGCCAGGTAGGCCGGGCCGCCGACCCCATCCAGCTTGTCGCGGCGGGTCAGCTCGTCGCCCAGGGTGACGAGGTCGATGGGCTCGCGCTGGTTGTGGAGAACCAGCATGGCCTCGTAGATGTCCGCGTGCTGCGGCCGATAGAAGTCAGGCGCGTGCAGGAAGTCGGCGATCTTGAGGATGGCCTCGGGGTCGATCAGGATGGAGCCGAGCACGCTCTGCTCGGCTTCAACCGACTGGGGGGCGACGCGGTCGATGCTCATGGGCCGAACCGACCGTACCGGCCGCAGCCCGGGGCGGGAACCGGCTTATCCGCCAATCTCCAAGTCGGTCGGGGATAACCCCCGCCTGGCGGTCGGTGCACTGTGGAGAACATGCTCCACATGAACACCGATGGTCATGACACCTAGCCTGTCGCGGCCCCCGGATCGGTCAATGCTCGGCGACGACCTGGACCCGAAGATGCGCCTCGACGCCGGCCATCACGTGGACGCTGACGGCGTGATCTCCGACGGTCTTGATGGGCTCGCGCAGATGGATGTCGTGGCGGTCGATCTCGATCCCCTCCAGGTGCAGCCGCTCGGCGATGTCCCGCGTCGTCACCGAGCCGAACAGCCGATCCTTCTCCCCGGCCTTCACCCCGATCTGGACGGTGAGCTCCCCGATCCGGGCCGCGGTCGCCTCGGCATCGGTGCGCAGCGCCTGGTCTCGTGCCTCTCGCTGGTCACGGTGGCGCTCCCAGTTGCGCACGGCGCCGAGATCGGCCAGGACGGCCGCCCCGGTCGGGATCAGGTGGTTTCGGGCGTACCCGTCCTTGACGTCCTTCAGGTCGCCTTCGCGGCCCAGTCCCTTCACGTCGCGCTTGAGGATGACCTTCATTCGAGCTCCATTCTGGGTTTCGATGGATCGTGAGCCGATGGTCGCCGGGCCCGCCGCCATGCGGCGATCTGGTGCTTGACCTGCTCGGCGTCGCCCAGGCTGCCGAATCGCTCGAGCAGCGCGGGAAGTGAATCGCGGATCTCATCGTACCGATGTCCGAGCAGTGCCCGCAGGCGAGCGAGATCGGCATCAAGGGTCGCCCGGCCCATGGCCGCGCGCTGCAGGTGCTCTTCGCGAACAGCGGCTGGGGCGTTGCTGATGAAGACGTCCAGGACGAGGAGAAGGACGGTCAGGTCGTCCGCGACCCCGACGATCGGGATCACGTCCGGTATCAGGTCGACCGGTGTCAGGACGTACGTCAGCGCCCCCGCGAGCAGCGCCTTGAGGCCCAACGGGGTGCGCGGATCCCGCACCAGGCCCCAGACGAGGCGGGCGTAGGTCGGGAACTGGAGCATGACCTTGGCGGTGCGCAGGTAGCGCCACCGACCGGGACGCAGCACGGAATTCGGTCTCCGGTCCGGGAGTTGAGAGGATCGGGATGATAGCAGAGCCATTGACAATAGAACAGGTGTTCTGCTACAGTGCCTCCCGTGACCCGGCACGACGCGGAGCGCCGCCAGCGCATCGTTGACTACATTGCCCGCACCGTCGCCGAACGGGGCTACCCGCCGTCGGTCCGCGAGATCGCCGACGCGGTGGGACTGGCGTCCACCTCGGCCGTCCACCATCACCTCATCGCACTGGAACGCGCTGGCCAGCTCGAGCGCGGTACGCGCTCATCGCGTGCCCTGCGCCTGACGGCGCTGGCCCAGACCAGTGCACCTGCGCCCAAGCCTGTCCGCTCCACGGTCACCCCGTTCCGGATGCCCGTCGAGCGTGACGTGATCACCCTGCCGGTCGTGGGCGAGATCGCCGCCGGCCAGCCCATCGAGGCGTACCAGGACACGAGCGAGACCCTGGCCGTGCCTGCCTCGATCCAGGCCCGTGACGACTCGTACGTCCTGCGCGTGCGGGGACGGAGCATGATCGACGCCCTGATCGATGACGGCGACTTCGTGGTCGTGCAGCCGCAGGCGACGGCCCGCGACGGCGACATCGTGGTTGCCCTGCTCGAGGACAACGGCGTGACCTTGAAGCGGTTCTACCGCGAAGACGGTCGCATCCGCCTTCAGCCGGCAAACCCGGACATGGAGCCCATCTACGCCACGGATCTCCAGATCCAGGGCAAGGTCGTGGGCGTCATCCGCAAGCTCTGATCCGCTGAAACCCATGGCGGCGCTGCCGCCAGGATGGTGGGACCGATGACTCCCCCCTCCCCATCGAAACGGCCCCAGGTCGCACCGCGAGCGATCCTCCATGCCGACCTGGACGCGTTCTACGCCTCGGTCGAGATCCTCGACGACCCATCGCTGCGGGGCAAACCGGTGATCGTCGGCGGACGCGCCGATGACCGCGGGGTGGTCAGCGCCGCATCGTACGAGGCGCGGCGATACGGCGTGCACTCGGCCATGCCCGTGCGCACCGCGTATCGGCTGTGCCCCGAGGGCGTCTTCCTGCCGGGCCGGTTCGAGCGCTACGCGGCGGTCAGCCGCCAGGTGATGGCCGTCTTCGAGTCGTTCACCCCCCTGGTCGAGCCCATCAGCCTCGACGAGGCATTCCTCGACGTGACCGGGGCGCCCGCCGGGGACGGGCCGGCCATCGGTCAGTCGATCAAGGACCGGGTGCTGGGTGAAGTGGGCCTGGTGGTCAGCGTGGGTGTGGCCACGAACAAGCTGGTGGCGAAGGTCGCCTCCGACCTCGAAAAGCCGGACGGGATGGTCATCGTCCCGCCCGGCCTGGAGGCCGCCTTCCTGGCTCCGCTCCCTGTCAGCCGCCTGTGGGGCGTCGGCCCCAAGGTCCGGCAGGCGTTGGCGGACTACGGGGTGACGACCATCGGTGAGCTGGCTGCGGTGCCCGAGGCGACAATGCGGCGCCGCTTCGGCAGACATGGCCTGGACCTCGCGGTGCGGGCGCGCGGGATCGATCCGTCTCCCGTGGTCCCGGGCCATGCGCCCAAGTCCATCGGTCACGAGCATACCTTCAGCACCGATGTCACCGACCGGACGCAGCTCGACGGCACGCTCCTGTGGCTGGCGGACTCGGTGGCTGGGCGGCTGCGCCATCATCGGCTTGCCGCTCGTGCCATCCAGATCAAGCTTCGGTACGAAGGCTTCGAGACGCTGACTCGTCAGTCCAGCCTGGCCCAGCCCACCACCGATGCGCCGACCATCCTGGCGGTCGCGAACCGGCTCCTCGACAAGGTGCTGGAGCCGGGGCGCGGGGTTCGCCTGATCGGGATCACCGGCATCAACCTGGTGGACGCGCAGCAGCTGACCCTGTTCGAGGACGGCGAACGCGTTCAGCGCCTGGCCGAGGCGACCGATGCGGTGCGTGACAAGTTCGGCGACACCGCCATTACCCGAGCGCGGCTCCTGCGCGAGGCGCCCGAGCGACGCTTCTCAGAGAGACCCGTTGACAAATAGAACACCTGTTCGTATCCTGCCGGTATGGCACTCATCTCTATCACCCCGGTCGCGGCCTCGGTCGCCTGGGACGCACAGCGAACCCGGCCAACGCGTGTCCGCTACGGCGACCGCGAGGTCGTCGTCCAGCGCGTGGCCACCGTGCGCGACGAGCGTGCCGCCTTCCCCGCCGGGAGCGCCCCTCGCCTGCGCGTCGTGGTGGAGGCCGATTCCGGGGACGCCCTGGAGCTGATCTTCGACGTCCGGCGCAGGCGCTGGTACGTCGACGCCCTCGACATCGCCGCCTGATCGTCCACCAGGCGGATTCCATCGCCCGGCGGGTCCCGCGTCCTCTCCCGCGGACCTGTCGGGCTTCTTCATGGATCGCCCTACAATCGGCTCCCCATGAGCACCACCTCCCTCGCTGATCTCACCGTCCGCGACTTCGCCGAGCGTCTCGCGTCGCACGCCCCGGTGCCGGGCGGCGGCAGCGCGTCGGCGTTGGCCGGGGCCCTGGGCGCGGCGTTGGTCGAGATGATCTGTGCGCTCACCACGGGACGCGCGGAGTACGCGGACGTGGAGGCGGTGGCCCGCCAGGCGGGAGCCGCGGCCGCCGACCTGCGTTCTGCGCTGCTGGTCGCGGCCGATGACGACGCTGCCGCGTACGAAGCGGTGGTGATGGCCCGAAAGCTCCCCCGGGGGACCGATGACGAGAAAGCCGCCCGCGCGACGGCGGTTGCGGAGGCCACCGTGGGCGCGACCGAGGTCCCGCTCCGGATCGCGCGCCTCTCATCCGAGGTCCTCGAGCTGGCGGCGAGCATGGCGGCGCTGGGGAACGCGCGCGCGGTGAGCGACGCGGGGGTCGCGGCGCTCCTGGCCGCAGCCGCACTGCGAGGAGCGGCCTTGAACGTGATGATCAACGTGCCCTACCTCCCGGACGGCCACCCGCTGGCGAGCGAAGCTCCGGCCAGGGTCGAGGAGCTCGAGGCGGCGGCCGCCGCGCGCGAAGGACAGGCGCTGGCCACGGTGGACCAGAGGCTGGGCGGATGAGTGGCCGCATCCTCGAAGGTCGTTCCATCGCGGCGGAGCACCGGGTCGATCTGACGGCCCGGATCGCGGCCCTCAGCGAGACCGGCGACGCCCCGAGCCTGGCCATCGCCCGTTTCGCGGACGACGGGCCCGAAGTCGCGTATGCCCAGAGCCTGGCCCGCGCGGCAAGCGTGGTGGGGATCGCGCCGCGGGACGTCCGCCTGCCGGACGGCCTGACCATGGCGCAGGCCGAGCTCGCCATCGAAGCCCTGAACCGCGACCCGGCGGTGGCCGGCATCGTGGTGATCTACCCGGTCCCCGCCCACCTCGACGCCGAGGCGGTGGGGCTCCTCGTGGCGCCGACCAAGGACGTGGACGGCGCGAGCCCGGTCAGCGCCGAGCGGCTGTCGCGCGGTGAGCCCGCCTTCGTCCCCGCCACCGCCGTCGCCGTGCTGGAGATCCTCGACCGCTACCGGGTTCCCATCGAGGGGCGGGCGGTGACCGTGGTTGGCCGGTCCCGGGTCGTGGGCCAGCCGACCGCCGCACTCCTCGCCGCACGAGGAGGGCAGGTCACGGTCGCGCACTCCGAAACCGAGGACATCGAGGCCGAGACCCGCCAGGCCAAGATCCTGGTCGTGGCGGCCGGCGTGCCACGACTCATCGGTCCGGCGCACGTCAACGCCGACATGGTGGTGGTCGACTGCGGGATCAACGTGACTGACGACGGCGTCGTGGGTGACGTCGACTTCGCCATGGTGGCGCCGGTGGTCGCCGCCATCACCCCCGTCCCGGGCGGTGTCGGCCCGGTGACAACGATGATGCTGCTCGACCAGGTCGTGACCGCCGCCGAGCGGGCCGCGGTCCCCCTGGCCTTCGCGACCGACTGACCGATCGCGCGGCCCCGCGCATGACTGAGGTCCTCCCCGAGATCCTGCTCCTGGCCGGGGCCGCGCTGGCCGCCAGCACCCTCGCCGCGGTGGCCGGCTTCGGCGGCGCGGCGATCCTGCTCCCCGTCCTGGTAGTGGTCGTGGGGCCGCGGGACGCGATCCCGGTCCTGACCATCGCCCAACTGGTCGGCAACGGGACGCGGGTCGTGCTCAATCGTGATCTCGTCCAGACCCGGATCGTGGGCTGGTTCGCGATCGGTGCGGTGCCGGCCGCGCTCATCGGCGGCTTTCTGTTCGCCGCCGCCCCGCTGGACACCCTGACCCGGGTCATCGGCGTGTTCCTGCTGGCATCGGTCGCCTGGCGTCACCTCCGACCGCAGCCGACGGGGCTGCTGGGTGAGCGGACGTTCACGATCATCGGTGCCGTGTTCGCGTTCGCCTCCGCGCTGGTGGGCTCGGTGGGACCGGTCATGGCCCCGTTCTTCCTGCGCGCAGGGCTGGTGAAGGGCGCCTACATCGGTACCGAGGCGGCGGCTACGGTCGTCATGCACGTCGCCAAGCTCGTCGCCTACGGGACGGCCGCGCTCCTGACCCTGTTTTCGGTGGGCGTGGGCCTGGCCATGGCCCCGGCCATGATCGCCGGCTCATGGATCGGGAAGCGGATCGTCGACCGCCTGCCGGAGCGGGTGTTCGTGGCCATCATCGAGGTCGTCCTGATCGTCGCCGGCGTCTCCTTCCTCATCTTCGGCTGAGTGCCGGTGCTCAGTCGAAACGCAGGGCCGCCGAGTACATCTCCTCGACGGGAACCGACCCGTCGATGAACCCGAGCTTCACCATCGTCCGGTAGCCGGTCGCCCACAGGTCGGGATCGATCCAGCCGATGCCGGGGCTCACGTCGGCGGCCCACAGGTCCACGGTCGCGAGCAGGACGGCCCGCGCCGTCTCCACGTCCTCCGCGATGGTGGGCACCTCGACCAGCGCCGCCTGGAGTCCGGTCTCAGGATCGGCAATCACGGCCTCCTGGGCCTGTGCAATGGCCGAGGCGAAGGCCGTCACCAGCTCGGGATCGGCGGCCTGGAGGTCGTCCCCGACGATGAGCCCCGGCCCCGGCAGCGGCGCGATGGCATCCACGGTCAGCTGATCCGTCTGCATACCGGCCGCCTCCAGCCGCAGCGGCTCGTTGTTCCGAAAGCCGGTGATGAGGTCCACGTCGCCGTTGAGCAGGCCGTCGACCTGGTTGTACTGCGGGTACTCGCGGACCTTGACGTCGTCGGCCGTCAGGCCTCCCGCATCGAGCAGCGCGAGCAGGGCGACCCACGACGAGCCATACGGGCCTGGGGTACCGATCCTCTTGCCGGCGAGCGCTGCGGGATCGGTCGGGACGCTCCCGGTCGGCCCGATCACGGCCACCGGGAAGAGCTGATACAGCGTGGAGACGTACTGGACCGGTATTCCGCTCGTCCGCGCGACCATCACGTCGGTCGCGTCCGCCACCCCGAAGTCGGCCTGGCCGTCGGCGACCAGCCGGATGAGGTCCCCGCCATCGGCGTGCTCGATCGTCACGTCGAGACCCGCCCGCTCGAAGTAGCCATCCTGCTGGGCCACGTAGAACGGGGCGAACTGGACGTCCGGGCGGTAGCTGAGCAGGAGCCGGATCGGCCGCAGCTCGCCCGCATTGGAGCTGGAGGCACTCGGCTGCCCGGTGCTGCTGGGACTCGCGGACGAAGTCGGGGTGCAGGCCGCGAGGACCACGGCTCCGGCCAAGACGAGCAGAGGCAGACGAGGGCGCATGCGCATCGGGTTCCTTTCGGGTCTCATCGGGGGACGAGGGCGCGCTCGGCGAGCAGCACCACGCCATAGAAGGTCAGGCCCAGCAGGGCCAGGGTGCCGAGGGCGACGAACATGAGCGGGGTGTCGAACAGGCCCTGGTCGGCGATGTTGATGAGCACCCCCAGGCCGACACTCGCACCCGTCCATTCGGCCACGACCGCACCGATGACGGCCAGGGTGACGCCCACCCGCAGGCCGCCGAACAGGACGGGCAGGGCCGAGGGCAGCTCGAGCAGGCGCGTCACCTGGTCGGGGCGGGCGCCGTTGGCGCGCGCCATCTCGACCAGCAACGGATCGGTGCCGCGGATGCCGACCATGGTCGCGATGGCGATCGGGAAGAACACGATCAGCGCGCAGATCACGATCCGCGCCGTCAACCCGCCGCCGAACCAGATGTCCAGAAGCGGGGCCAGGGCCAAGATCGGGATCGCCTGGGCGGCCACGAGGTAGGGCGACAGCACGCGCTCCGCGGTCAGGCTCTTGGCCAGCAGGATCCCCACCAGGACGGCGATCGCCATCCCGGCGGTGAATCCCATCACGCTCTCCTGGAGGGTGGCGGCCAGGTGTGGCTGGAGGGTTCCGTTCTGGATCGCTTCCACCGCGCGAGCGAGGACGACCTCGGGCGCGGGCAGAATGTACTCGGGGTAGCCGCCGACCACGACCACGGCCTTCCAGATGAGCAGGAAACCTGCGACGCTCAGCGCGGCGAAGCCCAGCCGCCGGAGGGCCTTCACGCGGCCACCCCGGGCCGATCCCTGGGCCCTTCCTCGGCCCATCCTTCCAGCTCGGGGGCATGGACCGATGCCAGCGCCGCTCGAACCTGCGCCTCCACGACCGCGGCCCCGGGGTCCATCGAGGCGCCTGCCGGACGGGGCCGTGGCAGCGCCACCGGAATCTCCTCCGCGACGCGCCCCGGACGCGGGGCCATCACCCAGATCTGGTCCGCCAGCCGAACAGCCTCGCTCACCGAATGGGTCACCAGCACCACGGTCCGCTGGCGCGCGAGCCACAGGGCCTCGAGCTGGGCGTCGAACGCGTCGCGCGTGAGCGCGTCGAGGGCGCTGAACGGCTCATCCAAGAGCAGGACGGCCGGGTCGGTGACGAGCGATCGAGCCAGGGCGACTCGCTGCTGCATCCCGCCCGACAGCTCCCGCGGGCGCACCGCCGAGGCATCCGTGAGCCCGACCTGTGCCAGCGCTCGCTCCGCGGCCAGGCGCCGCTCGGCCGACGGGGTCCCGGCGAGCTCCAGGGGAAGGGCGACGTTGTCCGCCGCGGATCGCCAGCCAAGCAAACGCGGCTGCTGGAACATGATCCCGACCCGGCCGTCGCCGGCGCGTGGCGGGACCTGGTCGGGGCCCAGGCCGATGCGTCCCACGGTCGGGGCCAGCAGCCCGGCCAGCACCCGCAGGAGGGTGGACTTCCCGCAGCCATTGGGACCGATGACCACGAGCAGCTCTCCCGCGGCGACCGAACCGCTCAACCCACGCAGCGCCGTCAGCGGCTCACCGGCCGTGGGAAAGGTGACGGCCAGGTCGCTGACCGTGATCGCGGTTGGCTCGGCTGGTCCGGTTTCCATGGCGCTCCCGATGGTCTCGCCTCGGGACGCGCGCCCGGGACGCCTCCCGGCTGCCCGGAACCCTCTTGGCGCGCGCAGCGCCATCGGTTCGCGGGTCGTCGGAGGAACGCCTCGTGCTCGCCTTCTCCCATCCGGACTGTGACCGTCGGCCCTGTCTGCCCGGCTGACGCCGGGGTCAGGTCGGCCCCGAGAGGTGCTCCGGCGACCGTTCTCCGTGGCCGCCGGCCTCACGGGGTTCGCGGGCTGGTCCGCTACGCGGACCGACCGCCGGTGGGGAGTCTCACCCCGCCCCGAAGACGATGGATTCGTTCAGTTGCCGCGATCCTGACACTCTCCACCGGCCGCGGTCAAACGCGCTCACTGGGGCCAACGACGACGCTGTGCGCCCAACGATCGTGCAGTCCCTGGCGGGTCCCGCTCGCGGCGGTGGACCACACGAGCGCGAGCAGGTAGGCGCCGGAGAGGAGGGTCACCGCGTCATTCGTGAGATCTGGCACGACCGCGGTCAGGTTGCTGGGAAACCACCACACGTTGATGACCAGGGCCCGAATGATGGCCACCTGCCAGGCCAGGACACTGCCGTCCGTCTGGTCGATGACCCGAAGACCAAAAGCGAGCTGACCGATGGTCGCGCAACGGAGCCGCCAGGCAAGGACGAAGTACCCGCACGCAGCCACGACAAGAGCGACCTCGACAAGTCCGTCCGCCTGGGTCCGCTCAAGAACGGCCAGCCTGATCAGCACGATGGCCAGGCCCACCAGAACGCTGTCGAAAAGGTAGGCGAGAAGGCGTCGTCCAGTGCCGGCAAGCGGGACGCCCGAAACGGACGTGGGAACCACGAAGCCCGAGGTCTGTTCCAGCGGGGCCTGTTGCATCCGCTCGGCTGCCTCGTTGTCGCGGCCCACGAGCCAGGCCAGTGCGAACACGAGGAACCCGACCAGCCAGACCGCGCCGAGCATGCCCATGCCGACGAGGCCGAAATAGGTGGACCAACCTCCCTGGCACAGGGCGAGCTCTGAACCGGTCAGGCCCTGGCACGTGGTCGACCAATCGGAAAGGATGGCGAGCCCCACGAACCCGACCGCCACCGCCATGACGATGGTCCAGATCACGAGCCCCTTGGTGCTCCTGCGCCAGGTCGTCATGTCAGCGCGCCGTCCCGTCGACGGCAGCAGAGGGGGTCACGAACCACCCGCCGCGTCGGCTGATCGGGGCGAGCCGCGGCCGCGGGCCCAGCGGACGAGGACGACCACGACGCCCACCACCACGACGACGTAGATGACGAGCTCGAAGGGGCGGATGGCGGCGTAGAGCGCGTCGTAGTTCTCGCCCAGCGCCCACCCGGCGATGACCAGGGCCAGGTTCCACGGAATCGATCCGAGGATCGAAAACAGCAGGAACCGCCCGAGCGGCATGCGGGCCACGCCCGCGGGATAGCTGATCAATGCCCGCAGGAGCGGGACGAACCGGGCGAAGAAGACGGCCCAGTCGCCGTAGCGGGCGAACCACGCATCGGCCCGGTCGAGGTCATCGGAATAGATGTGGACATACCGGCCGAATCGGTCCAGCAGTGGACGTCCGCCCCAGGCCCCGATGAGGTAGCCCGCCAACGAACCCACGGCCGCCCCGAGCGTGGCCGCGACCATCACGCCGACCACGCTCCACGGCGCATTGGTCAGCCATTCGGTGACGGTTGGATCGGCCGCGGACTGGGCGACCTTCCAGCCCGCCATGGGCACGATCACCTCCGAGGGGAGGATGGGGATGAAGGTCTCGAGCGCAATGCCCACCGCGACGCCCACGTACCCCAGCGCGTCGTACAGCGACAGGAAGAAGGGGATGACCTGCTGGTCGATGAACTCCAGCACGCGGCGCTGCTACGCCCCGGTCTCGGCCACAGACCGGGCTGCGGCGTCGGCCACGGCCTGGCGCCGCCCAGCGGCCCGCATCCGCTCGTCCACGTTCAGGACGTGGATGGCAATCAGGACCGACACCAGCGCCGCCCCGGCCATCCAGCCGCCGAGCACGTCGAGCGGGTAGTGCAGGTTGAGGTAGATCCGGACGAGACCAATGGTCGCGATGAGGATGGCCGCCACCGCGTAGGCCACCATCCCCTGCCGCCGATCCGATGACAGGCGCGCGACGCAGAACGCGACCAGCCCATAGAAGACCATGGACCGCAGCGCGTGACCGGCCGGGAAGACGGCGATGTCATCGAGGCCCACGTCGTTCACGTTGAACATGGCCGAAACCAGCTGGGGCAGGGTGATGGGCGGGATGGCGGTGAAGTACTTCAACGCCCATTCCATGGGAAAGGCAAGCGTGCCCAGGGCAAGCAGCAGGGCCAGGTCGCGGCGGCCCTTGTACAGCGCAAAGAGTCCGCAGACCGCGAAGCCCAGGGCCACGAACCAGCCCGAGCCCAAGGCGCTGATGGCGGTCAGCGCCGAGTCCACCACCGGAAGGTGCTCCTCCATCCAGGCCTGGAGTGGCTGCATGACGTTGCCCATCAGCCAGCCCTCGACCCCCAGGTACTCGGTCGTCCGCTTCAGGGCGACGAGCCAGAACAGGGTGGGCAGCAGGATGAGGGTCAGCAGGAACGCGGCAGCGGGGCTCGGGACCGCACCGCCCAGCTGGTCCTGCGCGTCGGGGCTGATGACGAGGCGACGCGTGGGGCCCGGAATCCTCCGCACGACCCGTAGTATGCGGGGTGCCTGTGAACCGTCGAGCCGACATCGCGGTGGTCCTGACCGGTCGCGACCTGAGCGTGACCGATGTGGTGGCGGTCGCCCGAGAGGGCGCGCCGGTCAGCTTCGACGGGGCCGCGCGGGAGCGAATGGCCGCTTCGCGGGCGGTGATCGAGCAGGTGGTGGCCTCCGGCGACACGGTCTACGGTGTGACGACGGGGTTCGGCGACCTGGCCGATGTCCGCGTCTCGGCCGAGCAGACGGCGACCCTCCAGCGGAACCTGGTTCGCAGCCACGCAGCGGGGGTGGGCGAGCCGCTCCCCACCGAAGTCGTGCGGGCCATGCTCCTGCTGCGGGCCAATGCGCTGGCCGTGGGCCTATCGGGCATCCGCCCCGAGGTCGTGGACCTGCTGCTCGGCATGCTGAACGCCGGCGTGCATCCGGTGGTGCCATCCCGCGGCAGCGTGGGCGCGTCGGGCGACCTGGCGCCGCTCGCCCACCTGGCCCTCGTGGTCATCGGCGAGGGAGAGGCCGTCGTCAACGGCGCGCAATTGCCCGGCGGGGACGCCTTGGCGGCCGCCGGCCTGCAGCCCATCGAGCTGCAGGCGAAGGAAGGCCTCGCCCTCCTGAACGGGACGCAGCTCATGGCCGCCATCGGCGCCCTGGCTCTGGCGGACGCAAGGAAGCTGGTCCTCACCGCGGACGTGGTGGGCGCCATGAGCCTGGAGGCCATGCTTGGGACGGCCGCGGCATTTGACGAGGCGCTGGTCGGCGCGCGTCCGCATCCGGGCCAGGTGGCCTCGGCCGCGCGCCTTCGTGCACTGCTCGCCGAAAGCGAGATCGGGCAGAGCCATCGGTCCAGCCCGCACCGCGTGCAGGACGCCTACTCGCTGCGCTGCATGCCGCAGGTGCATGGCGCGGTCTCGGACGCGCTCACGCCGCTGTCCGACGCACTCGCCGTCGAGATGAACGCCGCCACAGACAACCCGCTCGTGTTCCCGGACGGCCGCGTGCTGAGCGGGGGCAACTTCCACGGCGAGCCGCTGGCCCTGCCGCTGGACCATGCGCGGCTGGCCCTGACCGGGCTGGCGACCATCTCCGAGCGACGGACCGCGCGTATCGTGGACGCCCGGCTTTCCGGCCTGCCCGCGTTCCTGGCCGACAACCCCGGGCTCGAAAGCGGTCTGATGCTGGCCCAGTACGCGGCCGCCGCGCTGGTCAACGAGCTCAAGACGCTGGCTCACCCGGCCAGCGCGGACACGATCCCCACCAGCGCCAACCAGGAGGACCATGTGAGCATGGGGGCCACCTCCGCCCTGCTCCTGCGTGATGCCGTGGACCGGACGGCAACCGTGCTGGCGGCCGAGGCGCTGTGCGCGGCGCGTGGCCTGGACCTGCGGGCGCCGATGCGTCCCGGCGCCGGAGTGCGCCGGGGCCACGCGATCGTCCGTGCGGCTGTTCCCGCCCTCGATGGGGATCGACCGCCGGGTGTCGACATCACGACCCTCGCCGGAGTCATCCGTGACGGCGCGCTGGCCGCGGTCGGCGGCGAGGCCGCCGGGGGCTGACCGATGGCGGACCTGGCCTTCACCCTCGTCGACGAGGCGAGCATCGAGATCATCCCGGCACCAGCCCGACCGGGAGCGCGGTGCCAAACCTGCGACTACTGGGAGCGGCTGGACGGGGTCCGCGACGGCGACGACACGACCGCTCGGCGAGAGACCAAGCGGGCGGCGCTGATGTCCGGCGCCCGGCTGGCGGGCTCGTACGGGATGATCGCCACGACGGTCGACGGTGAGGCGGTGGGATACGCCCAGTTCGGCCCGCTCAGCCACTACCCCCGCGCCCAGGTGATCCGGGACCGGTATCCCGAGCTGCCTGACTCCCCGGCGCCGTGGGTCCTGACCTGCCTCCAGGTTCCGGCGAAGGCCCCGGATCGGTCCGGCATTGGCCAAGCGCTCCTCGAGGCGGTCTGCGCCGATCTCGACCGACGCGGCGTGATCGCGGTCGAGGTCTACCCCGAGCCTGCGGCCGACCCGTGGATCCCCTCGACGGGCCCTGCGGCGGTCCACGAGGCGGCGGGGTTCGTGCGGGTGGCCGGGGACGATCGGTACCCGGTCTACCGTCGCGAGCTGACCGGTGCCGGCGCGGACATCGGCTGGGGCGACCTGCTGAGCAAGACCCGCCCGCCAGACGACAGTGACGCCTGGCCGCTTCCCCTGCCGACGGGGCCGAAGGAAGAAGATGTCTTCCGTCTGCCGCCCAAACCATCACGGCCGAATCCGTTCGGGGACGACTGAGATGATGGGCCAATGATCGAGGCCTTCGGTTGGGCGGCCCTTGCCGCGTCGGCGCTCATCTTGGGGGCCGTCGCGGGGGTGGCCATGCAGGTCCCGAAGGCGTGGATCGGCCTGGCCCTGGCCTTTGGCGCGGGAGCGCTGATCAGCTCCGTCGCCTTCGAGCTGACCGAGGTGGCCTTTGCAAACGGCGGCTTTGCCATCCTGGCCGCCGGCCTGGCGGCGGGCGCGCTCACGTACTACGCCGGCAACTGGTGGCTCAAGTGGAAGGGGGGTACGAAGCGCGCCAAAGCCGTCCGGCGGGCTCCACAGGGCCAGGGCCTGTCAATCGTGCTGGGTGCCGTCCTCGACGGCATCCCCGAGTCGATCGTGCTGGGCGCGATGATCCTGGCCGGCGGCGCGGTGTCCCCCGCGTTCTTCGCGGCGGTCCTGCTCTCCAACGTTCCGGAGGGATTCTCGGCGTCTGCCGACCTCCGCCAGGAGGGCCATCCGACCGCCTGGATCATCCGGCTGTGGGTCACCGTGGTGGTCGCGTCGGGTCTGTCAGCAGCGCTCGCCTACGCCGTGCTCGATGCAGCGGGCCCCGCGATCCCCTTCGTCCAGGCGTTCGCGGCCGGCGGCCTGATCACCATGCTGGTGGACACCATGATCCCCGAAGCCTACGAGGACAGTGGGGAGCGCGCCGGCCTGGTCACCGTCCTGGGCTTCGCCCTTGCCTTCGTCCTGTCGGCGATCTCGTGAGCGGCCCTCGCCCTGTCCGAGCACCGCGCGGGACCGCCCTGTTGTGCAAGGGCTGGCAGCAGGAAGCCGCGCTCCGGATGCTCATGAACAACCTCGACCCCGACGTGGCGGAGGATCCGGACCACCTCATCGTCTACGGCGGCACCGGGCGGGCGGCGCGCAGCTGGGAGGCGTTCGACGCCATCGTCCACGAGCTCCAGCGACTCGAGAACGACGAGACGCTCCTGGTCCAGAGTGGCAAGCCGGTCGGCGTGTTCCGCACCACGCCTGACGCGCCCCGGGTCCTCATCGCCAACGCGTTGCTCGTCCCCCACTGGGCGACGTGGGAGCAGTTCCGCGAGCTCGAGCGGGCGGGGCTGACGATGTATGGCCAGATGACCGCCGGGTCGTGGATCTACATCGCGACCCAGGGAATCATCCAGGGCACGTACGAGACATTCGCCGAGGTGGCGCGCCAGAAGTTCGGCGGCTCCCTGCGCGGGACGGCAACCCTGACCGCGGGACTGGGCGGGATGGGGGGTGCCCAGCCGCTGGCAGTGACGATGAACGAAGGGGCGGTGCTGGCCGTGGAGGTGGATCCCGCGCGCGCCAAGCGGCGGCACGCGGTGGGCTACGTGGACGAGGTCACGACCGACCTGGACGAGGCGGTCGGCAAGGTCGATGCCTGGCGCGCGGCGGGCGAGGCACGGAGCATCGCGCTGGTGGCGAACGCCGCCGACGTGGAACCCGAGCTCGTGCGCCGCGGCTGGCGCCCCGATGTCGTGACCGACCAGACATCCGCCCACGACCCGCTGGGCGGCTACGTGCCGGGTGGCATCGGTCTGTCGGAGGCCCTCGCGCTCCGCGAGCGCGAGCCGGAGGAGTACGTCCGGCTCGCGAAGGCGTCCATCGGTGAGCACGTGAAGGCCATGCTCGCCTTCCTGGCCGCCGGATCGGTCGTGTTCGACTACGGGAACAACATCCGCGCCTTCGCCCTGGAGGCCGGTGTGACCAACGCCTTCGATTTCCCCGGGTTCGTGCCGGCCTTCATCCGCCCGCTGTTCTGCGAGGGGAAGGGCCCGTTCCGGTGGGCCGCCCTGTCGGGCGACCCCAACGACATCCTGAAGACCGATGCGGCCCTGGCCGAGCTCTTCCCCGAGGACGCGTCACTGCACCGATGGCTGCGCCTGGCCGAGGAGCGCGTTCCGTTCCAGGGCCTGCCGGCCCGCATCTGCTGGCTGGGGTACGGGGAACGGGCGAAGGCCGGGCTGCGGATCAACGACATGGTGCGCAGCGGGGAGCTCGCCGCCCCGATCGTGATCGGGCGGGACCACCTGGACGCGGGCAGCGTCGCCAGCCCGTACCGCGAAACGGAGGGCATGCGCGACGGGTCGGATGCGATTGCGGACTGGCCGGTGCTCAACGCGCTCGTGAACACGGCCGCCGGCGCGACCTGGGTCAGCGTCCACCACGGGGGCGGCGTGGGGATCGGCTACTCGCTGCACGCCGGGATGGTGATCGTCGCCGATGGGACCGATGCGGCCGCGGCACGGCTGGAGCGCGTGCTGACCGCCGACCCGGGGATGGGTGTCATCCGCCACGCGGACGCGGGGTACGAGCGGGCGCTGGAGGTCGCGCGGGAGCGCGGCGTCCGCGTTCCCATGGACTCGGGCAGCTAGGCCAACGGCTCAAGCGAGTGCCGATTTCGGTCGCGCTCGCTCGGTCCGGGTACCGATGGGGGATGGCTGTCGGATAATCAGCCCAGACATCCTGTAGCCCTCATCCGGAATCATCCCGACGCCCGAGGAGTACTGCCGTGAGGCTTCGTTCGCCCATCGTGATCACCCTCCTGGCCCTGTTCGTCGCCGCGTGCGCATCGCCGAGCGCCGGGAGCCCCGAGGAGAGCAGTGCCCCGCCAGCGACGGTGGGGAACCGAGCCAGGCGGCCGAGAGCCAGGGGGCGTCTGAGAGCCAGGGTGCGGCGGCGAGCCTGGCGCCGGGCGACCTGACATCGGTCTTCGACCTGAACAACGGGGACTGCTTCAACTCGCCAGCCGCTGAATCCGTGGATGAAGTGGCGGTGACGGACTGCGCCGATGGGCATGAGTTCGAGATCTACTACGTCGTGAACTTTGACGCGGGCCCGTTGGATTCCTACCCGGGCTCGGAAGCGATCACGTCATTCGTGAACGAGCAGTGCTCGGGGCAATTCGAAACCTTCGTGGGAACGACCTACGAGGAGTCGGACCTGTACATCTACTACCTGGCGCCCACCGAGGACTCGTGGGGCACCGGGGACCGCGAGGTGCTCTGCGCGCTGTACTGGCCTGACATCAACGGGGACAACCAGCCGCTGACGGGCTCGATGGAGGGCAGCAACCGCTAGGCGGGCTCGCCTCGCGAATCGGGGGCCGGAACCAGGAGATCGGCGGCCAGTTCGGCCACGCGCGCTGCCCCCGCGAGGGCCATGGCCAGCTCCAGCTCGGCTATGAGCAGGTCGAGGACGTGGCCCACGCCGGCCTCGCCATTGACGGCGAGGCCCCACAGGACCGGTCGACCGATGCCCACCGCGCTGGCCCCCAGGGCCAGCGCCGTCAGGGCGTCGGTGCCGCGGCGAACGCCACCATCCATGAGCACCGGCACGCGGCCGGCAACCGCCTCGACAACCGCTGGGAGCGCATCCAGGCTGGCGATCGCGCCATCGAGCTGGCGCCCACCGTGGTTGCTGACGTCGATGGCCGCCGCTCCATGGTCGAGGGCAAGGCGGGCGTCGTCCGGGTGGAGGATGCCCTTCACGATGACCGGGACACCAAATCCGGCCAACCATTCAACGTCCGCCCAGGTCATGGACTGGACGAAGGCGACCTTCAGCCCCTCGGCCGGCGACACGCCCGCCGCGGTCGCGATGTTCGGCACGGCCACCTCATCGGGGACGCGGAACCCCACCCGGATGTCACGCTCGCGGCGCCCGACGCGGGGGAGGTCCACGGTCAGGACCAGCCCCTCGTAGCCGGCGGCCACCGCCCGCTCGACGAGCGCCCGCCGGGCTCCCGGATCGGCGAGCAGGTACACCTGGAACCAGCGTGGACCGCCCACCGCGGCGACATCGGCCAGGTCGGTGCTCGAGGAGGTCGAGAGCGTCAGCGTGATCCCCCGCGCGGCCGCCGCGCGGGCGGTTGCGAGCTCTCCGTCGGAGTGAGCCATCCGGTGGAATGCGGTCGGGGCGATCCAGATGGGCGACGGCCATGCGCGGCCCAGGATGGAGACCCCTGGGTCGACGGTGGACACGTCGCGGAGGACGCGAGGCAGGATGCGCCAGCGCCGGAACGCGGCCCGGTTGTCGGTGAGGGTCCGCTCGTCGTTCGCCCCACCCGTGTAGTAAGCCAAGGCGCCGGCGGTCAGGCGCTCGGGGGCGGCTCGCTCGTAGTCATCGAGATTGATGAGGGTTGGGTCGTCGACGCGCTCCGGCTGAAAGCCGGCCAGGGCCGGTCGGTCTGTCTCGCTCACCGAGACGCGACCGCGACGCCTCCGCCGTCCTGGCGGGCGGCGCGGGTGCGTTGGTGGGCCCGTGCTTTCTCGATGTACGGGATGGCGGCCGGGGTGACACACCCGGTCTGACCGTGGTCGACCACGACCGGACCGATGCGAGACGCGGCGGCGATCGCCGCGTCCTCGAGCTCCTCGTTGCGCAGACCGATGGCGATGAGTGCGCCGTTCATGGCGTGCCGCGTCCGGTTGCCCGCCTGGCCGATCTCGCGCTCGATCTTCGT
>Ga0210138_1000074_pt1 | contig 23013 bp, 18 predicted proteins | sample Browns_ThreeSqC__FD_184850 | JGI IMG/M metagenome (GOLD analysis project Ga0210138, IMG submission 184850) | Wetland microbial communities from the San Francisco Bay, California, USA, that impact long-term carbon sequestration -... | ecosystem: Environmental > Aquatic > Marine > Wetlands ... | reverse complement strand
TGGACCTGGTCGCGCGGGCGGGCGGCACCCTGCTCAAGCAGCTGGTCCCAGCGGGAGCCACCGTGCCGGTCTCGACTCCACTGGGAGTCATCGGCGAGAAGGGCGAGGCGGTGAGCGCCGCTTCGAGCCCCCCACCGACCAAAGCCCCCAGCAAGCCGGCCCCTGACGGGCCGGCCGGCAAGCAGCCGGACGGGCGGCGCGCCGCGGTCAGTCCGCAGCCCGCAACGGCCCTCACTGCAGCGCCAGCGGCTCCCGCTCCCGCAGCAGCACCGGCAGGAGTACGGACTGAGCAGCGCCTGAGGGCCTCCCCACTGGCCAAGAAGATGGCGAGCGAACGCGGAGTGGACCTGGGGTCGCTGGTCGGCTCGGGACCCGAGGGCCGCATCGTCGCGCGCGACGTGCCGGCCACGCCTAGTGCCGGCACTTCACCGCTTCCGGTGGCCCGCCCGCCGATCGTCTCCTCGGAGCAGCCGTTCACGGATGTCCCGCTCACCCAGCTCCGAAAAACCATCGCCAAACGGCTGGCGCAGTCGATCGGCCCGATTCCGACGTTCTATCTCACGACCGAGATCGACATGGAGCGCCTGGCGGAGGGACGCGAGGCGCTGAACCGGGCGAGCGACGCCGACGATCTCCGGGTGTCGTTCAACGACATCATCCTCAAGGTGGTGGCGATGGCGCTGCGCCAGCACCCGGGCTGCAACGCCTGGTGGCAGGAGGACCACATCCGCTACTGGCGGGATATCCACCTGAGTCTGGCCGTGGCGGTCGAGGATGGCCTCATCACGCCGGTGATCCGGTATGCCGACCAGAAATCGCTGCGGGAAATCGCGGCCGAGGCGCGCGACCTGGCCGGCCGAGCCCGGACCCGGCGTCTCAAGCCGGAGGAGTACACCGGGGGCACGTTCTCGGTGTCCAACCTCGGCATGTTCGACATCGATCAGTTCACGGCGGTGATCAACCCGCCCGAGGGCGGGATCCTGGCGGTGGGGAGCATCGCGCCCAAGCCGGTCGCCGTGGACGGAACAGTCCAGGTGCGGCGCCGCCTGCGTGTCACGCTCTCCTGTGACCATCGGGTGATCGATGGCGCGACCGGCGCCGGGTTCCTGAAGACGCTGAAAATCATGCTGGAGAATCCGCTGGCGATCGTGTGGTAACTACAGGGAACAGGAGAACGGGGGAACGGGCCCCACCCCTCCCAACCTTCTTCGACGTTCAACAACTCTGAGGACTACCGTGGCAACCTTTGACGTCATCTTTATCGGCGCCGGACCGGCGGGTTACACCGGTGCCATCCGGGCGGCGCAACTCGGCCTCAACACGGCCGTGGTCGAGAAGGACAAACTGGGCGGAGTCTGCGTCAACATCGGCTGCATTCCGACCAAGGCGCTCCTGCACAGCGCCTACGTCGCCAACCTCCTCAGGAACGACACCAAGGACCTCGGCATCGAGACCGGGCCGGTCAAGACCGACTACGGCGTCGCCATGCGCCGCTCGCGAAAGGTCTCCGAGCAGAACTCGAAGGGCGTCGACTTCCTGATGAAGAAGCACAAGATCACCGTCCTCAAGAGCGAGGGCGTGCTGCAAGGCGCCAAGAGTGTCAAGGTGGGGGCCGAGGTGCACACGGCGACCAAGGCGGTGGTCCTGGCGACCGGCTCGCGGGTGAAGGGCATCCCGCAGATCGGACTCGAGCTCAACCGGACGACGGTGATCAGCTCGGACGAAGCGCTCTTGCTGGAGAAGGCGCCCGAGTCGCTCGCGATCGTGGGAGCCGGCGCGGTAGGGACCGAGTTCGCGGACATCTTCAACGCCTTCGGAACCAAGGTGACGTTGATCGAGGTCCTGCCCAGAATCCTCCCCATCGAGGATGCCGAATCCTCGGCCGCCATCGCGCGGAGCTTCAACAAGCGGAAGATCCAGGTGCTGGCCGGCGCCAAGGTCACCCAGGCCACGGTCGGCAAGGACAAGGTGACGCTACAAGTTGAGAGCGGCGGCAAGACCGAGACGATCGAAGCCGAGAAGGTGCTGATGGCCGCGGGGCGCGCGATGAATTCCGAGTCGCCGGGGTTCAAGGAGAGCGGGATCCAGTTGACCAGTCAGGGCTTCGTCAAGGTCGACCCCGCGACTCTGGAGACTAGCGTGAAAGGTGTCTACTGCATCGGCGACCTCGCCGGACCGCCGATGCTGGCCCACAAGGGGAGCCGGGAGGGTGTCTTCGTCGCCGAGCTGATCGCCGGCCGGCATCCGCATCCGATTCGATACGACAACATTCCCAGCGTCACCTACTGCCATCCCGAGGTGGCGAGCATCGGGCTCACCGAGGAGCAGTGTCAGCAACAGAAGCTCGACTTCCAGGTCGGCCGATTTCCCTTTACTGCCAACGGGCGGGCTCGAACCGCCGGAGAGACTGAGGGCCTGGTCAAGGTGATCCGGGACAAGCGCTACGGGGAGCTCCTGGGCGCTCACATCGTCGGGGCACACGCCTCCGAAATCATCCACGAGCTGGCGGTGGCCCGGGAGAACGAGAATACCGTGGAAGAGATCGATCTCACCGTGCACGCCCATCCCACGTTGTCGGAGGCGGTCGCCGAGGCCTGCCTCGACTCGATGGGCCGTGCGCTGAACATCTGAGCATGACCGATCAGCGGCTCGAGAGCGCAGCCGCCGAGGATACCGACGGCGATCTCGTCGTTCTGGCGATCCGGAGCGTGACGCTCGGCATTCTGATCGGCACCGCCGTGGTTGCGGTGGCTCTCTGGGGGGTGCGCACGCTTCAATTGTCCAGTCCTCCCGAACCACCGCAGTTGGGAAGCCCTCCCGGCGTGCTTCTGGTGGCGGGCACCTTCGGCGGACTGCTCACTGCGGGGGTGGTGGCCTGGACCCTGATGGCCCCGATCGGCTCGTACTATCGGCGCGGGGCGCTGGCGATGGTGAGCGGGTTCGGCACCCTGGTGGTGTCTGTGCTGACGATTCCGCTGGACCGGGCCTTCGGTCGCACCGGGCTGATGTTGCTGGCGCTGGCTTGCGCCGCCGGGTCCCTGTGGCTGGGGCTCAGGGCTCGCCGATGACGACGGGGATCCCACTCCTGGTGCTCGACCTGGGGCGGCGCCCCTACGGCGAAGCCCTGGCCTTTCAGCGCGAGCTGGTCGAGCGGCGGATTCGGGGTGGCCTTTCGAACGACCTCCTGCTGTTGCTCGAGCACGACCCGGTGGTAACCCTCGGCCGTGGCGCGCGCGTCGAGAGCCTCCCGCTATCCCCAAACGATCTGACCCGCCGAGGTATCGAGCGGTACGAAGTGGAGCGGGGCGGCGACGTGACCTTCCACAATCCCGGCCAGCTGGTGGGCTATCCGATTCTGGATCTCCACCAGCATCGTCTCGATCTGCACTGGTATCTGCGACAACTCGAGGCGGCGCTGATCGACGCGCTGGGAACGCTGGGAATCTCCGCTGAGCGCAACCCACCCCACACCGGCGTATGGGTCGGAGGACGAAAGATCGCGAGCCTGGGCGTTCACGTCCGCCGCTGGGTCACGTTTCACGGGTTCGCGCTCAACGTGAACAACGACCTGAGCGGATTCGATCTGATCGTGCCTTGCGGAATCCCCGGCGTCCGGATGACCTCGGTGGCGCAGGAGCTCGGCTCCGCGTCCTGGGGCGGCACCCGGGCCGCGGTGGTCGCCGCGTTCGGGCGTGCCTTCGAACGGGAACCTCGGCCCGCCCAACCCGAGCACCTCACAGAACTGTCCCTCGCTTCGCGTCGTTAAGGATTCGTCCGCAACTGGTGGATGAACCGACGATGACCGATCACAAGAACGCGAGAACCAGCGACGGCCAACGGCTTCCCCCGGGCCAGGTGGTGACGCAGAAGTGGCCGGTGCTGCACTACGGCCTGGTCCCAACGGTGGACCTCTCCACCTGGACACTTGCGGTCAACGGGGCGGTGGAGCATCCGTTCACGCTCACCTGGTCCGAGCTGCTGGCTTTGCCAAGGCAGGAGACGCTCTGCGACATCCACTGCGTCACCCGCTGGAGCCGGTACGACAATCGCTTCGAGGGAGTGCCCATCCGGGCGATCCTGGAGCGGGCGAGGGTCAAGCCCGAGGCGCGCTACGTCCTGGTCAGCGCAGAGCATGGCTTCACCACCAACGTCCCGATGGAAGACTTCGCCCGGGACGGCAACCTGCTCGCGCTCAAGCACAACGGCGATGACCTGACACCGGAGCACGGCGGACCGGTACGCCTGCTGATTCCCCATCTGTATTTCTGGAAGAGCGCGAAGTGGGTGCGCGGCTTCGAGTTTCTCGAGGAGGACTACCCCGGGTTCTGGGAGCAGAACGGCTACCACATGCGCGGCGATCCGTGGCACGAGGAGCGCTACGGCAGGCCGGATCACGCCCGGATGCGCCGGGGCCCGCGGCACTGAGGTCAAGCCCGGTTGCCTTTCCGGCGCGATGGGGCCATTGTCCCTGTCATGCCGGGATCGTTGGAGCGGAAGGCGATCGAGGACCAGGCCAACCAGCGCGTCGCCGATATTCTTCGCGCGGCCACCAGCTGGGGAAAAGAAGCGCCCAAGGCGCTCCAGCCCGGCGTGAAGGCGGTCTGCATCCGCTTGGGGGAAATGGTGGCGGACCAGCGGCACTATCTGGTACCGTTGCCGGAGCCGCAGGAGTCGGAGCGTCGCGCCGTGCTCGCCCTGGTCGCCGAGCGGCTCCGGTCACCCGAACAGATCCGCGGGATCGAGCAGGAGCTGGCCGGTCTCTCCGAGCTGGCGCTCAAGGCCACGGGATCCTGGGCGCTGGTGCCCAGCGCGCAGGCCGAGTGGATCACCACCGCGATTCATTTTCTGGAGTCGTGCGCGGCGAAGCTGAGTCCTGACGAGCGTCCCGATCGGTATTGGGCGGAGGATGTGGTGGCGGGGATCATCGCCTCGGTCAAGGCGGTGATCGGCGTGGATGATCTCCACGCCAAGATCGAAGCGCAGTATCCAGGATCGAGTCGACAGGAGCCGCACGAACCATAGACCGGGGCCGCACCTCCCGCATCACCCTCCGCGTTTCGCCGCTCCCATCAGCTCGAAGAATTTCCTGAAGGTCGCGATCCCGTCCCAGAGCTGCTTGAGGTCGAGCTTCTCATTGGGAGAGTGGAGCCCGTCATCCGGCAGCCCGATGCCGGTCAGCACCACCGGCGCGCCGCGGGCCGCGAGGCGGGGCACGATCGGGATCGACCCGCCGGCGCGGATGCGCACCGTCTTTCGTCCCACCACCGACTCGAAGGCCTGATCGAGCACCTGGAAGACCTGGTGCTTGACGGGCACCACCACCGGATCGCCGCCGTGATGGAGTCTCACCTGCACCTTGGCCCACCTGGGAGCCAGCGCCTTGACGGTGCGGGAGAGCAGGCGCTCGACCTTGGCCATCGGGAGACCCGGTACCAGCCGGAGGCTTACCTTCGCCGAGGCCTGGGCCGGAATCACGGTCTTGGCGCCCTGGCCGGTGAAGCCGCCGGTGATCCCGTGAATCTCGAAGGTTGGCAGTGCCCAGGTTCGCTCGAAGACAGAGTAGCGCTTGAGTCCGGTGAGGGCTTTGCCGGTGACTTCGTGCTTGAGAAACTCCCGCTCTTTGAACGGAAGACGCCGCCAGGTCGCGAGCTCTTCCTTGGTCGGTGATTTCACCGACTGGTAGAGGCCCGGTAACCGGATCCTGCCTGAAGCGTCCTTGAGCTGACTCAGAAGGCGAACCAGGGTCTCCAGCGCGTTGGGCGCGGCGCCGCCATAGGTGCCGGAGTGGAGATCGCGCTCGAGGGTGCGCACCGTGATCTCGGCGTAGCACAGCCCCCGAAGCGCGGTGTAGACCGCCGGCCATCCCGGCGCGTAGTAGGACATGTCGGCCACCAGCGCCGCGTCCACCTCGGTGCGTTCGGGTTCCCGCTCCAGCAGGTCGTCGATCACCCGTCCGCCTGATTCTTCCTCTCCCTCGATGATGAACCGCACGTTGACCGGGGGTCGGCCGTCAGAGCCGCGGGCCGCCTCGTACGCGCGCAGGAGGCAGAATACCTGGCCCTTGTCGTCCGCCGCGCCGCGAGCGTAGATCCGGCCGTCCCGTATCGTGGGGGTGAAGGGCGGCGTGTCCCACTCCTCCAGCGGGTCGGTCGGCTGTACGTCGTAGTGGCCGTAGAGCAGCACCGTCGGCGCATCGGGCACCCGCGGGCTCTCGGCCCAGACCACGGGGTGTCCTTTTCCTTCGATGAGCGTCACCACCGGGCAACCGAGGCGGCGCAGATCGGCGAGCAGCCACTCGGCGGCGCGCCGGCAATCGGCCCGATGCTCGGGGAGCGCACTCACGCTCGGGATGGAGAGGAACTCGGTCAGCTCCGAAATCAGCCGATCGCGCTCGCGCGGCGCAGGCGTGGTATCCATGGCGGCGAAAGGTAGTGATGGCCGGCTCGGAGGGGCAGATCCCGTCCCTAGCGCGACCGGTTCACAGGGATAGATTCGCGCCATGTACACAACCGGCCGCTATCGAATCTTCAGCGATCGGCCCGGCGAGCGTCGCCTGGCGCGCCCGCGCCACCTGGTGCAGGAAGGCCGGCTGCTGGAAGCGGGTCGGGCGTACCGCCAGGCGATCAGCGCGCGTCCGGAGTGGCGGCCGGCCTGGCTGGAGTACTTCCAGCTGCTTCGGAGCGCGGGCCAGTACGGCCCGGCGCTCGAGCTAGCGATCGAAGCCGCGGTCCGATTCACCGGCGACGCGGTGCCCGGCGTCCTCCAGGGCGCCGCCCTGGTAGAGCTGGGCCGGTATCCCGAAGGGCTCGAGCATCTCGAGGACGCGGCCGCGCGCGAGCCCAACCTGGCCCTGGTCTGGCACGAGATCGGCTACGCCGCCTTCCGCCTCGGTGAGCACGCCCGGGCACTGCTGGCGCTGGACCGCGCCTTCGCCCTCGAGCCGCATGGAGCAACGCTGCATCTGCGCGGACAGGTCCTGCGCGATGCGGGACAGTACCTCGCGGCCGAGGTCGCGTTCGACGCCGCGGCGCAGGCGGCTGAGTTCCCGGCCCAACGGAGCGAGTCGGAACGGGAGATCGCCACGACGCGACGGACGGCGGCGTTCGCGGCCAAGCGTCCCGGCGACCTGTCGGCCGGCGAGCGCTGGTTTGTGGAAACCGGCTCGGTGGTGCTCGCCTCAGCGCCGGGCACTGAGCCCTGCAACGACCAGGAGCTGGTCGAGGCGTTTGCGCAATTGAGCCGCCGCGCCGGATGGCGCTTCACGATGCAGATCGCGCTGGATGACTGGGAGGGGTGGAGCGGGCTTTCTCAGGCCTTGGACATTCCGGTGGTCGAAGCCACCGGCGGCCTCCCGCGTGGGGTGCCGCTCCTGGTGGCGCGCCGGCCCCCGCGGGCGGGCACGGATGGGTCCCCGGTGACGCGGATGGAAGTAGGAGGCCGGGGCCTCAGCTTCGCACTGGAGCAGGGCGAGGATGGGGTGCTGGTCGACGTGGTAGGACGTTTGCGCCCGGGTCACGGGGCGATCGACCTCGAGGCCGCGGTCCGCATGGTCGCGCATCCTGAAGGAAGACTGGCCGGCCGATCGCTGGCGTAGTCGCCGTCGCTAGGGCGTCACCAGGCTCGGCAACGCCCCCCGCATTTCCTCGGCCGTCGCCCAGCGCGCTTCGCGCTGCTTGGCCAGGGCCCGCTCGATCACCTCGACCAGGGCCGGTGGTGCATCGGGTCGCAGCGTACGCAAGTCCGGCGGCGCCGCGCTCTGATGCAGCCGCAGCACCATCTCCTCAAACGGATCCTCGAAGGGCGGCCGCCCTGCCAGCGCCTCGAACAGCACGCAGCCAAGAGAATAGAGATCACTCCGGTGGTCGATGTCCTCTTCGCCGGTGATCTGCTCCGGACTCATGTAGGTCGAGGTGCCGACCGCGAAGCCGGAGCGGGTCAGGCGGTCGTTGCCGGACGCGGCGACCGCTTTGGCAATGCCGAAGTCGAGGAGCACCGCTCCGCTGGGCGACAGCACGATGTTTTCCGGCTTCACGTCGCGATGCACGATTCCCTGCTGATGGGCGTGCGCCACCGCGGAAAGCACGTCGTCGGCGATGCGGACCACGTCGGCGATGGACGCGCGACGGACCCGCGCCAGGTGTTCCTTGAGCGTAGGCCCGGGAACGAACTCCATCACGTAATAGATGACCCAGTCTCCCTCGCCGAAGTCGAGGAGTCTGGCGATCCGCGGATGCTCCAGGCGCGAGATCAGCTGGACTTCACGAAGAAAGCGTTCGGCCGCGACGCTGGCCGTGAGCTGGGGATGCAGGACCTTGAGCGCCACCGCCTCGCCGGCTGCGCTGTGCGCGAGGAAGACCCGTGCGGCTCCGCCGCGCCCGACTTCACGTTCGATGGTGTAGCGGTCGCCCAGGAGTTGACGGATCAGCGGCAGGAGGTCGCGCGCCACGGTCTCGATTCCCCGAAGGAGAGCGATAAAGTCCCCCCCGGGACCGGAGGACGCAAGAGGGCGAATTTCTCTTAATGCGAGGGGACTGAAGACTCGGCGCCGGCGGCGAGGGGCTCCGGGTTCGGTCGTTCCGAGCGCCCGTGCACGGACCGCTCGAGCACCGCGTAGGCGCTGTCTCCCGGAACGTCCTTCAGGTCCACCTTGAGCGCGGCGACCGTCTCGGCCACGTCGCGGTTGTGGGCCTGATAGTAGGCCTCGAACAGATCGAGTTTGGTGCGGTAGATCCGGGCCCCGATGATCCGGGCGTTGTTGACCGGACGATCGCCGAGATTCCCGATGCGATAGGTCTTGAGCCGGGCTGCCACCGGCCCCTCCAGCTCGGCCCGGGCCCAGTGGCCCGCTTCTTCGCGCCCGCGATCGACCGCGGCGGAGTCCGGCGCCGAGTGGTAGAGACTGTCCAGTTTGGCGCTCAGGGTGCCGTAGAAGCCGCTCAGCACGATCTCGTCCTCCCAGCGCTCGGCGGCGCGCTGGGCGTTGACCGTGTCCCCGGCGCGACGGAAGAACGACTCCGCGCCGCGATACCCGACCAGCTGGGCGAAGCTTTCATTGAACGGGGTCGCCCCTTTGACGTAGAGCGTATTGTGGGCGATCTCGTGCAGCACCAGTGCGGCCATCTCCGACGAATCCTTGTCGATGGCGGTCGAGAGCAGCGGATCGTTGAACCAGCCCAGCGTCGAAAAGGCGGCGGCGGGCCGCAGGTAGATGTCGTACCCGCGCGACTCGAGACGATCGGCCTCCTTCCGGGCCATGGCCTGCTCGAAGAACCCCTTGTAGGGCACCCGCCCGACGATGGGGTATTTCCAGGTATAGGGGCAGAGGCAGTTACGGGGGGCGGCGGTCAGGACCAGCAGCAGCGTGTCGCGGGGGACAGTGGCGTAGGTGGTATAGGTCTCCTTGGCGTCCAAACCCAACTCCGCCGCGTAATCGCGTGCGGCCAGGACCAGGTGCATGGCGGCCCGCACCTCGGGATCGGCGGAGGAGTCGGCCGCGACCTGGTTGATGGGCCGGCGGGCCTGGAGGATCCGGGTCTCCTCGAACCCGGCTCGCGACAGGTAGCGCACCTCGTCGCTGCTCAGATAGGCGGCGCCGTACCCAGCCATGAGCAAACCGATCGCCACCAGGAAGACCACGAGGAAGCGCCGCCGTTTCACAAGTTCAGACGGAGGCCGAGTCGGTGGACCCGCCCTCCCAGGTTCTGACGTTCGATATACGCGTAGTCGAAGATCACGCGAGGCAGCAGCACGCTTCCGCCCACCGCCCAGCTACTGGTCCCCGACGTGGTGCTCTGGGCGCCGTAGCCGGCGCGCGCGAGGAGCCCAAGCCCGTGCAGTTGGACCCCGCCTTCGACACCCCCCACCGTGCGACCATGCTCGGTGCTCGGGTAGATCCCTTCTACCGTGGCCAGCAACCGTGGCACGCCCTGGGGGTCCACGAAATTCAGGGTGAATCCGACCCGGGTCGTGGTGGGAAGGTCCAGCAGCTCGCCGGTCACGGTGCCTCGGAAGGCGTTCTCCACCGCGACGCCCAGCGCCGCGATGTCGAAGAGGGCGAAGGCAAGGCCCAGGTTCCCGGTGTAGGACCGCCGCACGGCGTGGGTCGAGTCCTCGACCGAGACGTACCGCAGGGTGGTACCCAGCGCAATGATCCCGAAGCGATACACCGCCGAGCCGGCCCATTGGAGGTTGTCCCGGACCTGCGCGGTGTCGGAGAACCGCAGATAATCGATCCCGCCGCCCAGCGTGAACTGCCCGATCCGCACCGCGGCGGCGGACATCCCCTCCCAGGAGTCGTCGCCGTAGCGACTGGCGGCGCCTTCAACCAGCACATGCTTGATGGTCGCCAGTCCCGCCGGATTCCGAAACACCCCGGCAGCGTTCCCGAGGAGCGCCGTGCTGGCCCCGGCCATGCCGGCGTAGCGGACCGAGACCGGCAACTCCGTGATCAGCGGCCGGTCAGGCGTCTGGGCCAGCGCAGGAGAGACGGTGGCCGCGGTGAGGACGCCGACGGCGCACCAGAGAACGCCCCATCGGACAGGCGGCCACCGCACCGATCGTCGATCGCCCGCCGCCGATCTCAACGGATCCGAATAATGGAGAACCGTGGGAGAACGTTGGCCGTGTTGGTGGTGGTCAGGATCAGTTGCACCGCCGAGGCCGAAGCATTCTGGATCACCCGGAGGTGTCGGCCGGAGCCTGCGCGCAAAGTCCCGTTTCGGGTATAGGCCCCGGTCTTGGTGCTGTCCGGAGTCAGCGGGTACGGCTTGGCGAAGTTATTCAGCGGATTGCTGTAGATCGTCCGGAAGTCCCAATCGAGATATTTCAATTGCCCGGTCGGCTCGCTGAAGCCGGTGACCCCCTCGAGATAGTTGGCCAGCTGCCATTGGCTCACCAGCTGCTCCCACGAGGTCCAGGTCACCCCCTTGGACGCGGCCACGGAAGCGATGTTGACACTGCCCGTGATGGAAACGCCCTGGGGATTGTCGGCCCCGAGCAGCGCCCGAGTCATGTCCTTGGCCAGCAGCGTGTCGGTCGGCGATTGCTGGGTGAACCAGCGGACGAACAACCAGGCCCCGCCATACTCGGCGAGCGTGAGCGGCGAATTCTCCGGGACGACCAGGTAACTGGTTTCGGGGTCGTCGAGGTAGTCGTAGGCATCCGAGACATTCCCGCCGGCGAACTGACTGAAGCAGGGATTAGGCGCCGTGTTGAAGAGCGGGCATTCGGTATTGGGAATCTGCCGGCCACCCAGTTCCTGGGCGTACATCGACAGGCCCTCGTTCAACCAAGCGTCCTCCGTTCCGATGCCGGGACCAGTGAGGAGAAAGTGCCGGTTGAAGCTGATCATGTGCTGGAATTCGTGAATGAATGTCGGCGGCAGGCCCGCGAGGGCCTCGTCGTGCGAGACGGTGCAGTTGGGGTTGCCCGGATTGGGCACCAGGCTGTAGAAGACCTCACCCTGGTTGGAATTCGGGTCCGGCACCAGGTCCAGGCCGAAGAAGTACCCGAAAACGATGCTTCCGGTCGAGTTACAGCTGGGGCTCAGGTTGTTCACCGCGTCGGTGAGCAGGACGATCACCACGCCGTTGTTGTCCAGATCGGACTCGCGCCCGAAGGCCGTGGTGTCGATAGGATACATGTAGTTGTCGAACAGGTTCCCCACGTAACTGATGTCGGGATCGGTGAACCCGCCCGCAGGGACGGTATTGTCCAGGTAGATGGCGCCCTTGGGCCCCACGTGTTTGGCCGTGGCGGTGACGGACACGAAACTGTTGCACTGGAGATTGCCGCACACCTTGAAAGTGCGTTGATCGCCGACCACCGGTGGCGCAGGTGCCACCTGCGGTGCCAGGGCCAGCCGTCGGCGGGAGGGATCCCTGGCCAGCTCTTGCTCCCGCTGCCGGAGCATGCTGTGAAACGCGAGGGCCGGTGAGCTGCTTGTGGTAACCCGAGGCGCCGGCAACGGGGCTGGGGGAGCGGGTGCAGGAGCGCCCAGGAAGCTGTAACTGCCGCTGACCCCGCTCCCGGTCGAGACTCCCTGCGTGGACAGCGCCACGATGAGGTGTTCGGCGCCGGCGGGTCCCGCCGCCGGAATACTGAGGCAGCCATTCGAGGCCGCAGGATCGAGCACCACGGTCTGACCGACATTCAGGTTGGTCGAAGCCGTCGTACTGCAATCGGCCACCTGGAAGGAAACAGCAAGGGACGCGCTAGTCGCGTTATCGGCGGTAACCGGAACGTGGGCCGTGTAAGTTCCAGCCCCGAGAGCCCCAAGGGTCGCGGTCACCGTGATCGTGAGACCGTTGAGGGCAGCATCCAGCCACCCGGTCGGTTGGCCGGCGGCGTACTGCACCGGTCCCGCCACCACCCCCGAGAGGCTCCCGGTGCTGCCGCTGACCTGCACGTTCTGGGCTGGCGGATTGCTGCCCGCCACAAACGCGGCGAACCCGGTGCTGGTGGGACTCAGGTTGACGGTGTTGCCGCCGCCACCAGAATTGTTCGAAGAACTGGTGCAAGCCATGGGCAAGCCGGCGAGCACCAGGAGCGAGGCGATCCAGAGCGAGGCCTTCACGGGGTAGACTCCAGGGTGGTCGGCAGGTGATGGAACAAGAGGCAAGATAAAGTGCGATAACGTCTTTTGACAATCATGAACAGGTCCCGTAGCTTCTGTCCGTGACCGCGCCCACCTGGCTCGATCAGGTCGCTTTCGGCGCCGACGGTCTCGTCCCCGTGGTGGCCCAAGACGCGAGAACCGGCAACGTCCTCATGGTGGCCTACGCCAACCGCGAGGCGCTGGCCCTGACGCACGCGACCGGTCAGGCCCACTACTTCAGTCGCAGCCGCGAGGGGCTCTGGCGGAAGGGCGAGACCTCGGGCCACGAGCAAAAGGTGGCGGAGATCCGGGTGGATTGCGACCGCGACGTGGTGCTCTATCGGGTGACGCAGATCGGCCCTGCCTGCCACACCGGGACCCCGACCTGCTTCGCCTCGGTGGTCTCCGCCGGTGGGGCGGTCGGCGCACAGATCGACCCCGGTGGGCACCTGCTCACGCGCCTGGCCACCACGATCGCCCAGCGCGCGGAGGAGCGGCCGACCGGGTCGTACACGGTTCGCCTGCTCGACGCCGGAGCGGCCAAGATATCGCAGAAGGTCGGGGAAGAAGCAGTCGAAGTGGTAGTGGCGGCTAACGCGGAGGATGACCGCCGTCTCGCGTCCGAGGCGGCCGATCTCCTCTTTCATCTTCTGGTATTGCTGCAGGCCCGCGGTGTCCCGCTGGATGCCGTGTGGGAGGAGTTGGAGGGAAGAGGCAGGTAAGGCGCCTCGCTGAGGGTCGCTGGCCGATGGTCAATGGCCCCAACCCCCATTCCCCAAGCCACCTGCAGCCGAAAGTTCAATGTCGTTCGTCCATCTCCATACCCACAGCGAATACTCGCTCCTCGACGGGGCCAACCGGATTCCGGATCTGGTCGCCCACGTCAAGCGCCTCGGGATGGACAGTCTCGCGGTCACCGACCACGGGAACCTGCACGCAGCGCTGGCGTTCTATGGCGAGGCCCGCCGACAGAAGATCCGCCCCATCCTTGGTTTCGAGGCCTATCTCGCCTTCGGCTCCCGGAAACAGCAGCAGAGGGTCGCTTCCGCTCCCGCCGCCTACAGTCACCTGGTGCTGCTGGCCCGCAATCGCGAGGGCTATCGCAACCTGGTTCGGCTCAGTTCGATCGGTTACCTGGAGGGCTTCTACCGCCGGCCCCGGATCGACCGCGAGGTCCTGAGCCAGTACGCCGACGGCCTGGTCTGCCTCGCCGCCTGCCTTTCAGGAGAGATCTCGCTCTATCTGAGACAGGGCAACTACGAGGAAGCGAAGCGTTCGGCCGAGTTCTTCGCCAAGACCTTCGGGCCCGAGGGGTTCTGGCTCGAGATCCAGTCCCACGGCATCCCCGACGAGAAGATCGTCAACGAGGGGATGCTCAGGCTCTCGAAGGAGCTGGGCCTGGGCGTGGTAGCGACCAACGATGCTCACTACCTGCGTCGGGAGGACGCCGAGGCGCATGACGTGCTCCTCGCCATCGGCACCGGCAGTGAGCTCGATGATCCCAAGCGGTTCCGCTTCCTGGGCCAGGAATCGTACGTGAAGTCGGAGGGCGAGATGGCCACCCTCTTCCCCGAATGCCCCGAAGCCATCGCGAATACTGCCAGGGTGGCGGCGCGCTGCGAGTTCGATTTCGAGCGGACCTACCACGTCCCCGCCTTTCCCAATCGGCCCAGGGAGTTCCCGCGGGAAGACGACTTGCTGGAATTCGAGGCCAAGAAGGGCGCCGTGGAGCGTTACGGCGAGCGCACCGATCCCTACGCTCCCGGCACCGGTGAATACGCGTCGCTCACCGAAGCGGTGCGGAGCCGTCTCGAGTACGAGCTCAAGGTGATTCGGGAAGCCGGCTACGCCGGGTACTTCCTCATCGTGCAGGAGTTCATCCGCTTTGCCCGTCAGCGAGGGATCCCGGTTGGGCCGGGCCGGGGATCCGCCGCCGGATCGCTGGTCTCCTACTCCCTCGGCATCACCGACATCGATCCCCTCAAGTTCGATCTCCTCTTCGAGCGGTTCCTCAATCCCGAACGCGTGTCGATGCCCGATATCGACGTGGACTTCTGCTTCGAACGCCGGGGCGAGGTCATCGAGCACGTGCGGGAGGTATACGGCCGGTCGAGCGTGGGGCAGATCATCACCTTCGGAACCCTCAAGGCCCGTGCCGCGCTCAAGGACGTGGCCCGGCTGCTTCGCATCCCTCCCGGCGATGCCGACCGGATCACCAAGCTGATCCCCTCGGGGCCCGCATACAGCCTGACCGTGAGCGAGGCGGTGGCCAAAGTGCCCGAGCTCAGGGACCTGGTCCGCTCCGATCCGCTCTATGCCCGCCTGACCGACCTGGGCTCACGGATCGAGGGGATCTCCCGGCATGCGTCGGTGCACGCGGCCGGCGTCGTGATCGCTCCCGGCCCGCTCTCCGAGTACGTGCCGGTCTGCACCGCCCCGACCAAGGGAGCCGGCCAATCGCAGGCTGGTGAGGACACCATCATCACGCAGTATGAGATGGGCGCGCTCGAGCAGGTCGGGATGCTCAAGATGGACCTGCTCGGCCTCAAGACCCTCACCGTCATCCACGACGCGGTGGCGCTGGTGAAGGAGGGGCACGGCATCACCCTCCATCCGGATCGGCTGGACCTCGAGGAGCCGGCGGTCTATGCCATGCTGCGGACCGGACGGACGGCGGGGGTCTTCCAGTTCGAGTCTCCTCTGGCCACCGAAACGCTCCGCTCCATGCGCTGCGACCGGTTCGACGACCTGGTCGCTTCCAACGCGCTGCTGCGTCCCGGTCCCCTCGACGCGGGAATGCACCTCGTCTTCATCCGCCGCAAACTGGGTCAGGAGCCGGTGAGTTATCCCGATCCGACGCTGCGGGAGATCCTGGAGCCGACCTACGGCGTCATCACCTACCAGGAGCAGGTGATGCGGATCGCCAACGTGCTGGCGGGGTTCAGCCTGGCCGAAGCCGACGTGCTCCGGAAGGCGGTGGGCAAGAAGGACGCCGAGCTGATCAAGCGGGAGCTGGGGAAGTTCGTCGAACGGGCGGTGGCCCTGGGGCACACGAAACGGCTGGCGGACGAGATCGCGGGGCAGATCGAGACCTTTGGCCGCTACGGCTTCAACAAGTCGCACTCGGTCGCCTACTCGGTCCTCTCCTATCAGACCGCGTGGCTCAAGGTCCACTATCCGGCCGAATTCATGGCCGCGCTATTGTCCTCGGAAATCGGCAACACCGACAAGGTGGTGCAGTACATCAACGAGACCCGGGAACTGGGGATCGAGGTTCTGCCTCCCGACGTCAACGAATCGGGGTTCAAGTTCACGGTGGTGGGGGAGAAGCGGATCCGCTTCGGTCTGGGGGCGGTGCGGAACGTGGGCCGGTCTGCGATCGACTCGATCCTCGCCGCCCGGACCGAGAGCCGGATCAAGGACCTGGCCGATTTCACCTCCCGGATCGATCTCCGGCTCTGCAACAAGCGGGTCCTCGAGGCCCTGATCGCTGCCGGCGCCTGCGATTCCCTGGGCGGGGACCGGGCGCAACTGGTCGCCGGTCTCGACGCGGTGCTGGCGGAGTCGATGCTGCTTCAGCAGGAGCGGGAGAGCGGCCAGGCCTCACTGTTCGGGGAGGGTCCAGCCCCGGCGGCTCCGCGCCACGCCACCCTGCCGGAGGTAGAGCCCTGGGCCGAGTCGGAGCGGCTGACGCGGGAGAAGGAGGTCCTCGGTTTCTTCATTTCGGGCCATCCCCTGGCCCGTTATCGCGAGGAAGTCGGCCTCTTCGGAACCCGGACCACGGCCACGCTCGGCGAGTGGTCCGAGCACCCGGTGACCATCGCCGCGATCCTCACGGCCGTGAAGCGCCAGATCTCGCGGAAGACCGGCAAGGAGTACGCGCGGCTGGTGCTGGAAGACTTCCACGGGACCGCCGAGGCGATCGTCTTCCCTGATGCCTGGGCCCGGCTCAATCAGGTGCTGACCGAAGACGCGGCGGTCTTGCTCACCGGAGGCTACAGCGCCCGGGACCGGGGTGAGGAACGGGCTCCGTTCGTCATCGAAGGTGCCCGCTCACTAGACGAGTTGCGGCCCTCGGGAGCCATCGGCCTCAGCCTGGCCTGGGCCGCGCCGGCCGGTCCCTCGGAGGACGATCTTCGGGCGGCGGTCGCGCTCTGCGCCGCGCATCCCGGCCCCGCCCCGCTCTATATTGACTGGAGCGATGGAAATGGCGAGCGTCTCCGGCTCCGGTCCCGGACGGTCCGGGTCGCCGCGGACGACGAACTGCTTCACGCGCTGCAGGCCGTCCTGGGCCCGACCGCGGTCCATTTCGTGAAAGCGAGCTGAGCGGATGCCATCCGCCTACACTCTGGAATTCGAGAAGCCTCTTCTCGAACTGGAACGCCAGATCGAGGACCTGCAACGCCTCGGCGCCGAGCGGGAGATCGACGTCTCCGAGGAGGCCCGCCTGCTGCAGGTCCGGCTGACCACCCTTCGCCACGAGATCTACAGCAGCCTGACCCCGATGCAGCGGGTCATGGTGGCACGACATTCCCGGCGCCCCTATACACTCGACTATCTGAGCACCATCTTCACCGACTTCATCGAGCTGCACGGGGACCGGCTGTTCCGCGACGACCCCGCCATCGTCGGGGGCTGGGCCCGTCTGGCGGGCATCTCGGTGATCGTGATCGGGCACCAGAAGGGGCGTGATACCAAGGAGAATCTCAAGCGCAATTTCGGGATGGCCAATCCGGAGGGCTATCGCAAGGCGCTCCGACTGATGAAGCTGGCGGCCAAGTTCGACGCCCCGGTCATCACGCTGATCGACACCCCCGGGGCCTACCCCGGGATCGGCGCGGAGGAGCGGGGTCAGTCGGAGGCCCTGGCGCGGAACATCCTGGAGATGGGCGCGCTCCCCACGCCCTGTGTGGCGGTCGTCATCGGCGAAGGGGGCTCGGGTGGGGCGCTGGCGCTGGGGGTGGCAGACCGGGTCCTGATGTTCGAGAACTCTGTCTATTCGGTGATCTCCCCCGAGGGGTGCGCGGCGATCCTCTGGAAGGATTCGGCGCAACGGGAGCGGGCCGCCGACGCGCTCAAACTGACCGCCCAGGACCTGCTCCGGCTCAAGCTGATCGACGAGATCATTCCGGAGCCGGACGGCGGCGCCCATGTGGATCCCGATGCCGCGGGCGAAGCGCTACGCGAGGCGCTGATCCGCCACGTGACCGAGCTCCGCAAGATCCGGTCGGAGAAACTGGTCCGGCGCCGGGCCGAGAAATACGGGGAGATGGGCGTCTTCACGGAGATGTGAACTACATAGATCATGACTGAAACCGCTGTCGCTACGCCGGTCCAGACCGTCGAGGTACGCTTCAAGGGAAACCGGCGGGCGTTCCATGAATGGAAGGATCTCGAGGTCCCACTCTACTTGAACGAGCCGGTCATCGTTCAGGTCGAGCGAGGACTGGATTTTGGCCGGATCAGCAAGGTGGGCGATGCGGCCGCGCGGACCTGCGCGGCGCATTGCTCGGGCTGTGCGGCCGGCGCCACGGCTCCGGCCGACACCATCTATCCCGTGGTCCGGCGGGCGACGCAACCGGACGTCCGTACCGCCAACGATCTCCGCCGCTCCGAAGAGGACGTCCGCCGCAAGACGATCGAACGGGTCCGGAGCCACACCCTGGCGATGAAGATCAGCGACGCCGAATGGCAGTGGGACCGGGCCAAGCTCACGGTCTACTTCACGGCGGAAAAGCGCATCGACTTCCGCGCCCTGGTCCGCGACCTCGCGGGTCTGTTCCGGACGCGAATCGAGCTGCGACAGATCGGGGTCCGGGATGAAGCGGCCCGGTTGACCGGAGTGGGGCGCTGTGGCCGGGAATACTGCTGCTCGACCTGGTTGACCGAACTTTCCCCCGTGAGCCTCGCCCTCGCCAAGGACCAGCACCTCTCGCTCAATCCCTCGCAGATCTCCGGCGGGTGCGGGCGCCTGCTCTGCTGCCTCAAATACGAGCACGAGTTCTACGTCGCGCAGCGGAAGCGATTCCCCCGGGAGGGGAAGCTGCTCAAGACCGCGGTGGGGGATGAGCGCGTCATCGCGGTGGACATCTTCCGGGAGCGGGTCTTCCTTCGCCACGAGGAGCGCGGCTCCCGGATCATCCCTCTGGTCCAGCTCACCGACGAGCTGGAGCGCCTGGGCCTCCAGCTTCCGACCCCGGCCAATCGCCTGGCGGTGGCGCCCCCCGTCGAGGCCGCCGCGGCCCCTGCGGAGGCCGCCGCACCGCAGGAACCGGGAGCCGGTCGGCGGCGGCGGCGGCGGCGCCGCGGACGTCGTGGCGGAGGGGGAAGCGGGAACGGCGACAGCGGCCCCGGCGACCCGGAATCCAGCCCTCCGGACGCTTCGTGATGGCGAAGTTCTACATCAATACCGCCATCGACTACTCGAACGGCGACCCTCACCTCGGCCACGCACTCGAAAAAGTCGGCGCCGACTGCATTGCCCGGTACCGCCGGCTTCGTGGCGACCAGGTCCACTATGTCATGGGGATGGACGAGCACGGGCAGAAGGTGCTCCAGTCGGCGGAGAAGGCGGGCATTCCCCCCGAGACCTGGGTCGGCCAGATCTCCGATCGATTCGAGAATACCTGGCGGCGGCTTCACTGCTCGCACGACGACTGGATCCGCACCACCCAGGCCCGTCACACCAGGTCGGTCACCAGCCTGCTCCAGCGCATCCAGCAGCAGCACCCGGAGGATGTCTTCCTCGGGGTCTATGAGGGCCTCTACTGCGTCGGGTGCGAGGAGTTCAAGGCGGAGAGCCAGATCGTGGATGGACGCTGCATCGAACATCCCAACCTGACGCTGGTCCCGACCAAGGAGGAAAACCATTACTTCCGGTTGAGCCGCTACCGGGACCGGGTGCTCGAGCTCATCACCTCGGGAGAGTTCCGGGTGGATCCCGCCATTCGCCGCAACGAAGTGCTCCGGTTGCTCGAATCGGGTCTCCAGGACATCTCGATCTCACGGCTGCGGTTCCCCTGGGGAATTCCCTTCCCCGGCGCGCCCGAACACACCGTCTACGTCTGGTTCGACGCGCTGATCAACTACCTCTCCGCTACCGGCTTCCCGCAGTCCGGCTACGAGCGCCTCTGGCCCACCGACCTCAACGTGGTCGGCAAGGGGATCACCCGGTTCCACTGCGTGATCTGGCCCGCGATGCTGCTGGCGGCCGGTCTGCCCCTCCCGCGCCGGGTCTGGGCCCACGGCTATGTGCAGTGGGAGGGAGCCAAGGTCTCCAAGTCGGCGGGAGTCAGCGTCCATCTCGACGAGGCCATCCAGCGACACGGGCCGGACGCGCTGCGGTATTTCCTGCTTCGCGAAGTGGGATTCGAGGGAGACGGCAACTTTACCTGGGAACGATTCGACGACCGATACACCGCCGAGCTGGCGGACGGCCTGGGCAACCTGGCCTCACGATCCCTGGCGATGCTCGAGAAGTACCGCAGCGGGAAGGTCCCTTCCGATGCCGGCGCCACCTCGCTGGACCAGGCCGCAGAGACCTCGCTCGCGGACTACACCAGGGCGATGGATGCGATCGATCTCCGCGGCGGCGCCGACGCCGCCTGGGCCCTGATCGCGGCGGCCAACCAGTACATCGTGCAGGTCGCTCCCTGGAGTCTGGCCAAGCAAAACAAGGCCGAGGAACTGGACCGCGCGCTGGCCGCGCTGGTCCGCTGCCTGTATCGCCTGGCGGTGCTGATTCAGCCGTTCATGCCCGGGAAGTCGCAGGAGCTGTGGGAGAGCCTGGGCCAGGAGGGCGAAGTGGATTCCGCCGCCTGGAACTCCCTCTCACACCCGACTCTCGCAGGCACCGAAGTTCGCAAGCCGCCCAACCTTTTCCCCAAACCTCAGGCCGCGAATCCCTGACCGCGGCGGGGCGGTGTATAGGTCCTAATCACCCCTCCAGGAACTATCTAAGTCCTCTACAGTCAAAGGGTTGTACAGCGTTTCGGTTCCCTTGACATGGGTGGTACCGAGGCGCATTATAGCCCACCCGAGGAGGGTACGGCCGGGCACGGCTTTTGACCCTCCAAAGTCTCGTTCCAGAGACCCTCACCCGCGAGACGCATGTCTGAACGCCGCTGGACCCTGCTGGTGGTGCCGCCCGGTGCGCAGTCGTCCCGGGTGGTCCAGGTTTCCCAGACGCTGATGAAGCTGGGAGCCGGGGTGGGCGTCGTGCTGGTTCTCGCAGCCATGCTGCTCGGGTACGGTACCGTCTCCCGGTCAATCAACATCTCCCAGAACGTGCGCCTCGAGCGGGAGAACGCGCAGTTGGCCGAGGAGATCGGCACGTTGCACGGGCGGGTCAACGCCCTCTCGGACACGCTGCAGCGGATCGCCGAGCGGGACTCGCGGGTCCGATTGCTGGCCAACCTGGAGCCCAACGACCCCCAGGTGCAGATGGCCGGTATCGGTGGCCCGGCCCCGAAGAGGACCGAAGGGTCGCGTGAGACCAGCGTCCTCGAGCGGCGCACCGAGCTGATCCGGGTGGACGTGGACGCCCTGATCCGCCGGGCCAATCTGCTGGCCTTCTCGTTCAAAGAGGCGACTGACAGCCTGAAGGCGCACCACGACCGGCTGGCGGCCATGCCGTCGATCATGCCGACCGCGGGCTGGCTCTCCAGCGCGTTCAGTTCGATGCGGATGCACCCGGTGCTCCACATCGCCCGGCCGCATGAAGGGATCGACGTGACCGCTCCGATGGGCGCGCCCATCGAATCGCCCGCCAACGGGATCGTGACCTCCGTGGGCTGGGAAACCGGATACGGCAACACCATCGAGATCGACCACGGCTTCGGCATCACCACCCGCTTCGCCCACACCTCGAAGGTGCTGGTGAAGGTCGGGCAGCACGTGAACCGCGGGCAGCAGATCGCGCTGGTGGGCAACACCGGCCTGGCCACCGGCCCGCACCTGCACTACGAGGTCCACGTGAACGGGAGACCGGTGGACCCGCTCAAGTACGTGCTGCCGGAGTCGATCGTGGATTAGACGGGAGAACAGGGAACGGGGAACGGTGCGTTCCCGAAAGCGAAAACCCTCCGCGCAGCAGGCGGAGGGTTCGTGTTTCTGGGGAGGCGACCCTTCCCTGTTCCCTGTTCCCCGTTCCCTAAAACTGCACTTTGGGCGCCTCTTCCGAGCCGGCCTTGGCCTCGAAATACTCGCGAGGCTTGCTCATCCCGAAGATCTTGGCGGTGATGTTGTAGGGGAAACGCCGGATGAAGGCGTTGTACTGGCCCACCGCGTTGTTGTAGTCCTGGCGGGCCACGGAAATCCGATTCTCCGTCCCGGTGAGCTCGTCCTGGAGCGCCCGGAAGTTTTCACTGGAGCGGAGCTGGGGATAGTTCTCGGAGATCGCCAGGAGCCGTGAGAGGGGTCCGGTCAATGCGTCGTTGGCCGCGGCCATTTCCCGCGGGTCTCCCCTCTGCACCGCCCCCGCGAGCTTGCTGCGGGCCTCAGCAATCGAAATGAACACCGTGTCTTCCTGCTTGGTCACGCCCTTCACAGTAGCCACCAGGTTGGGGACCAGGTCGGCGCGACGCTGCAGCTGGGCGGCGATCTGTCCCTTGGCCTGGTTGACCTGCTCATCCAGCGTCTGGATCGTATTGTAGCCGCATCCGGTGGCCATCAGCACCACTCCGGCCAACCAGATGCGCCAGCCCCGAAGGCCCTTCATGACTTTCCTCCCGGCTCGAGTTGGTCCACGTAGCGTTCTGCGGCCTCCAGCGCCGCGATGTAATCCAGAAACACGGGCGCGGGACAGCGCCATTGGTGATCGCCGCGCCGCTCGGCGATCTCCGCCACGGCATCGGGGGAGAAGCGCGCCAGCGGCGCCGCCCGATTGATCAGCACCAGCGGATCGTTGGGGACCTCCTGGCTCCCCAGCAGGAGCAGTCCCCGGAGCAGCAACAGCACTCCCGCCACGCTGGTGCGGGCCACCGTGCCCAGCGCCGCCGGATCATCGTTCGCCAGGGCGTAGCCGCGCCTCAACTGAAGGACCTTGCCCCGAAACTCGCGCTCGATGGCCCGCCTGAGATCGGCGGGCGGGACCTGAATCCCGGCCAGAGGATCGCTGCCCCTGAGGACCCGGTAGGCGGTCTTCATGTCGGCGATCTCCAGCGGAAAGGCGTCGACCGCCCGCGACCACTCGGCGCGGCTCATCAGCACCGGGGGCGGATGCCCGGCTCGGCGCCACGCCCCGAGACCTTTCCCCAGACTGCGGAGCAGCTCGGGCGTCACCCGCTCCAGCACCAGCAAGAGGTTCAGGTCGGAGTGCTTCGGCACGTACTGGCCTCGTGCCGCGGAGCCGTAGAGGACGGCGCTGTAGGAGCCGGCCACCGCGGAATCGGTGACCGAGAGCAGCCCTTCGAGCACGC
>Ga0210138_1000072_pt1 | contig 23119 bp, 17 predicted proteins | sample Browns_ThreeSqC__FD_184850 | JGI IMG/M metagenome (GOLD analysis project Ga0210138, IMG submission 184850) | Wetland microbial communities from the San Francisco Bay, California, USA, that impact long-term carbon sequestration -... | ecosystem: Environmental > Aquatic > Marine > Wetlands ... | reverse complement strand
CAGCGGCGGGCCACCGAGCCAGAGGTAGGCGACGATCCCGAACAGGCCCACCGCAGCCGACTCCACGCGCAGGATCCACTCAACGGTCACAGGGCCACCTCTACTCCCAGCGGAACAGCCGAGTGGCGACCACGAACGAGATGACCGCCCACACGGCCAGCCCGAGGATATCGGTCCCGATCACGTCCAGGCCTGCGCCGTCGTTGATGACGGCGCGGAGGGCGTCGTTGAGGTAGGTCAGAGGCAGGTAGGTCGTCACGGTCTGGAGGAAGTCGGGCATGGCGTCGCGCGGGAAGAAAGTGCCGGCCAGGAACATCATGGGCAGGCTGATCAGGTTTGCGACCGGGGCGGCCTGGTTCTCGTTCTTGGCCCAGCCGGCGATGCCGAATCCCATGGCCAGGAACACGATCGCGCCGAGGAGGGCGAGGGCGAGGACGACCACGACGCTGCCCACAAGCTGAACCCCGAACCACAGGCCCACGCCGAGGAGGATGAGGGTCTGGGCCAGGGTGATGATCAGCCGCGAGGAGACCTGGGCGCTGAGGAAGTAGCCCGGCGAGGTGGGGGTCGCGAACAGGCGGCGGAGGGTGCCGGTCCGTTTCAGCTGGACGAAGCCGAAGGCCACGCTGAACAGGCCCAGCTGCATGATCGTCAGGCCCAGGATGCCCGGCACGAGGAAGTCGATGTAGCCCAGGTTCTGGCCTTCCACCTCCTGCACCGCGATCAACGGCTCGGGCGAGCCGCCGCCGGCCGCGATGAGCGACTGGGCCACCACGGCGTTGACCAGGAGCAGGGCCGTCTGCCCAGCCTGGGGCTGTGCCTGGTTGAGGTACGCCGTCAACGGCTGGTACCCATCCGCGCCGGGCGGGAGCAGCTCCCAGCCCGGGGGCAGGACGAGGACCAGGGCGCGGTCTCCGTTCTCGAGCAGGGACATCTCCTCGTCGAGGCCCTGCTGGCTGAGATCAATGCCCGGCGTCTGCTCGAGCGTCGCCACGAGGGCCGCACTGGACGTGGTGCTCGCCTGGTCCACGGCCGCGATGTTCAGCTGCGCGGCGGCTCCGAAGTTCAGGACACCGAAGATCAGCATGATCAGGAGCGGGATGAGGAGGCTGAAGAAGACCGCCGACCGGTCGCGGATGAACATCTTGGCCGAGGCCACGAACAGGTGCCAGAAGATCTCGAAGCGGTGGCGCATCGGTCAGTCCTCGCGGAGCTCGTGGCCGGTGAGGTCGATGAACACGTCCTCGAGGCTGGCGAGGCGTTCCTCGCGCTCGCGCCGGAAGCCGCGCCCGACCAGGGCGTCGATCAGCCCGCCGGGCGTGTCGATGCCGATGATCTTGCCGCCGTCCATGATCGCCACCCGGTCGCAGAGGGTCTCCGCCTCCTCCATGTAGTGGGTGGTCAGGACCACCGTGTGGCCCCGTTCGCGGAGCCCGGCGATCAGGCCCCACATGTGGCGACGGGCCTGCGGGTCCAATCCGGTAGTGGGCTCGTCGAGGAACAGGACGCGCGGGTCATTCACGAGCGCCGCGGCGATGCTGAACCGCTGCTTCTGCCCACCGGACAGGGTCCGGACCTGGCTGCGCGCCTTGTCGGTCAGCTCCACCTCCGCCAGGAGCGTGGCCGCCTCGGCCTTGACGTGGTACAGGTGGCCGAAGAGGACGAGCAGCTCGGTCAGGTTCAGCTCGTCGAAGAAGGCCGATGCCTGGAGCTGGATCCCGATCCGTGCCTTGACTCCCTGTGGGTCCGACCCCACGTCGATCCCGTCCACGGTGGCGGTGCCGCCGTCGATGGGGCGCATGCCCTCGATCATCTCGAGCGTCGTCGTCTTGCCCGCCCCGTTGGGCCCGAGAATGCCGAACACCTCGCCCTCGGCCACCTCGAAGCTGACGCCGTCCACCGCGCGCAGCTCCCCGTAGGATTTGCGCAGGTCGCGGGCGACGATGATCGGGGCGGCAACGGTCATGAGCGGCCGATGGTAACGGACCGCCATCAACGGGCGACGGAGCGGTAGACCTCCGTCGTGCGCTGGGCGATCTGTGCCCAGCCGAACTGTTCCGCGGCACGGATACGCCCCGCCTCGCCCATCGACACACGCCGGCGGGGATCACCCACCAGGGCATTGATGGCGGCCGCCAAGGCCCGTGGGTCTTCCGGATCGACGAGCAGGCCGGTGGTCCCGTCCAGGACCACCTCGGGGATGCCACCGACCCGGCTCGCCACGACGGCCGTGCTGCAGGCCATGGCCTCCAGGTTCGTGATCCCGAATGGCTCGTAGACCGATGGGCAGGCGAAGACCGCGGCGTGGGTGTACAGCTGGCGCAGGGTCGTCCGATCGACCTGCTCGCGCACCCAGTGGATTGGACGCCTGGGGCTGGCCGATCGGGCAGCCCTGATCCCGCGCTCCACCTCCGCCGCCAGCTCGGGCGTGTCCGGCTGACCGGCAGCGATCACGACACCAATCCCTTCGTCGAGGCTGGGAATCGACTCGACGAGCGTTTCGATCCCCTTCTGGCGGGTGACTCGACCGACGAAGAGCACGTACGGGGTGCGCGTGTCGATCCCCAGCCGGCCCAGCTGGTCAAGGCCCGGGTCGGGCCCAAACGCGACGGCGTCGATGCCGTTGTAGACGACGTGGATCCGCTCGGGATCGGTCGCGAAATGGTCGAGCACGTCCTGGCGCGCGGCCTGGCTGACCGCGATCACGGCATCGGCCTGGGTCATCGCCTGCCGCTCGACCCAGGCGGACAGCTCGTAGCCGCCGGCGAGCTGCTCTCGCTTCCAGGGCCGCAACGGCTCGAGTGAGTGGACGGTGACCACGAGCGGAACGTTCGCGGCCTGGGCGATGACGATGCCGCCCAGGTGCGTGTACCACGTGTGGCAGTGGACGAGGTCTCCATCAACCGGGTCGGCGGCCATGGCCAGGTTGCGGCTGAAGGCGCCCAGGACGGGGCGCAGGGGCTCAGGCGTCGCGTCGAGGTCCATGGCCACGGGGTAGCCGCGGACCCGCCAGCCGGGCTCCTCGTGACGCTGGTCGCCGAACGTCCGGATGTCGAGCTCGACGCGGCCGCGCAGGGCGTTGGTCAGCTCCTCCACGTGCACCCCGGCGCCGCCGTAGACGGTCGGTGGGTATTCGTTGGTGAGCATGACGACGCGCATCGGGGGAGCCTACCAGCGACTCGGCCCGTTGACGGCCGTCGGATACTCCCCCATAGTATCCGCGAGGCCCGCCATGTCCACCGCCACCGAACCGATCACCGAGCTCGTCCTGCCCGTCGAGGGCATGACCTGCGCGAGCTGCGTGAACCGCATCGAGCGATTCCTCGGCCGGGCCGATGGCGTGGCCGAGGCCAGCGTGAACCTGGCCAGCGAGCAGGCCACGGTCCGCTTCGATCCGTCCCGCATCGACCGGTCCGGGATCGTGGAAACGATCAAGGCGGCGGGCTACGACGTCCGGCCGCAGCCCGCCATGGCGACGCGGGGACGGTCGGTGGAGGCGGACCTCGACGCGACCGAGATGGCGCGCGCCGCCGAGCGGCGCGCGCTGCTGCGCGACGGGCTGCTGGCCACCGGCATCGGTCTGGTCATGATGGTCGTCACCCTGTGGCCCGGCGGCATCGGGCTCACCATGGAGCAGCTCAACCTGGTGCTGCTCGTGCCCGCCACGATCGTCCTGCTGGGCCCGGGGCGCCGCTTCTGGATCCGCGCGCTCCGGGGCCTGCCCCACGGGGACCTGACCATGGACACCCTCGTCGCCCTGGGCACCGGCGCCGCGTACGGCTACTCCCTGGCGATCACCATGTTCCCCGCCGCCGTGACCGCAGCGGGCATCCCACTCGACACGTTCTACGAGACGGGGGCCATCATCACCGGCTTCGTCCTGATCGGGCGCTGGCTCGAGGCACGGGCCAAGGGCCAGGCGGCGAGCGCGGTCCGGGCGCTCCTCCGCCTGCGGCCGGCCATGGTCCGTGTCGTGCGGGACGGGGCCGAGGCCATGGTGCCCGCGGCCGAGGTGATGGTCGGAGACGTCGCGCGGGTCCGCCCCGGCGAGCGGGTACCGGTCGACGGCGCGGTGGTCGAGGGATCGAGCGCGGTGGACGAGTCGATGCTGACCGGTGAGTCGGCGCCCGTTGCCAAGGCAATCGGCGACCGCGTGACGGGCGGGACGTTGAACGCGTCCGGGATGCTCCAGGTCCGGACCGAACGCGTGGGTGACGACACAACCCTGGCCCAGATCGCCCGCCTGGTCGAGCACGCCCAGGGCTCGAAGGCGCCGATCCAGCAGCTCGTGGATCGGGTCGTCGAATGGTTCGTCCCGGCGGTCGCCCTCGTGGCCGCGCTGAGCTTCGTCACCTGGATGGCGCTGGGCCCCGAGCCGCGGCTTCCGCTGGCCCTGACCAGCGCGATCGGAGTTCTGATCATCGCCTGCCCGTGCGCGATGGGCCTGGCCACACCAACCGCGCTCATGGTGAGCACCGGGCGCGGTGCCGCATCCGGCATCCTCGTCCGCGACGCCGCCGCGCTGGAGCGCGCCGCGCGGGTGGACGTGGTCATCTTCGACAAGACCGGGACGCTGACCCGCGGGCGCCCCGAAGTGACCGAGGTGGTCGTCGTGGACGGTGATGTGCCGGCATTGCTGAACGCCGCGGCGGGGGCCGAGCGATCCAGCGAGCACCCACTGGCCGCCGCGGTCATCCGCCGCGCGGGCCGTGCCGGGTTGGATCCCGAACGCGCCATGGTCACCGACTTCGCGGCGGTCCCCGGGGGCGGGGTGCGCGCCACCGTGGACGGAGCCGACGTCCGGGTGGGATCCGCTCGCTACCTGACCGCGGAGGGAGTTGCGATGGACGCGACGAGCGAGGCGCTGGCCGCCGTCGCCGCTGCCGAGGGCCGCGGCGACACCGTGGTCTGGGTGGCGGTGGACGGCCGAGTGCGGGGGGCGCTGGCCCTGTCCGATGGCCTGCGGCCCGAAGCCGCGGCCGCCGTGACCCAACTCCGGCGACTGGGACTCGAGCCCTGGATGGTCACCGGCGATCGCGAGCCGGTGGCGCGGGTCGTGGGCGCCGCGGCCGGGATCGCGCCGGCGCAGACGATGGCCGAGGTGAGCCCGGCCGACAAGGCCGCGGCAGTGACGGCCATCCAGGCTCGCGGCGCGCGGGTGGCGATGGTCGGCGACGGTATCAATGACGCACCCGCTCTCGCGCAGTCGGACCTGGGCGTGGCGGTGGGCACGGGGGCGGACGTGGCCATCGAGGCCAGCGACCTCACCGTGCTGGGCGACGACCTCCGAGCGGTGCCCACCGGCATCGGTCTGGCTCGGGCGACGATGCGGATCATTCGTCAGAACCTGGTCTGGGCCTTTGGCTACAACGTGCTCCTCATTCCCGTCGCAGCCGGCATCCTGTACCCGTTCACCGGCTGGACTCTGAACCCCGCGCTGGCCGCCGGGGCGATGGCACTCTCGAGCGTGAGCGTCGTCACCAACTCCCTGCGCCTGCGCCGATATCGACCCCCAAAGGAGGGCTGACCGATGGAAACGATGATTAACACCTTGCCGCACGACCCCGTGTGCGGGATGAGCGTGGATCCCGCCCGGGCCGAGGCCAACGGCCTGGTGGCCGAGCACGAGGGAAAGACGTACTACTTCTGCGGCCGCGGCTGCCTGCTCGAGTTCGGCGACGACCCGAATCGGTACCTCGACCCGAACTACACCCCCTCCATGTAAGCCGCGCGGCTGCCCGCCTCGCCGCTCGCCCGTCGAGTAGGCTCCGGGCATGATCGAGCGCGGGGTGGGTGGCCTGGGACCGCCCTGGGGCCACGAGTGGCGGGGCCGGTACCACGACCACGTCTTCGACTCCGAGGCGCTGACCGGCAACCCCCTCGGCGACCCACATCGCCGTCCACTGTTCGTCTACACCCCGCCCGCATACGAGGCGGAGCCTGATCGGCGCTTCCCGGTCATCTACCAGATCCAGGGGCTGACCGGCCAGCTGGACATGTGGCGCAACCGCAAGCCGTTCCAGCACACGGTGCCCGAGACGGTGGATATGGCCTTCAGCGCACCTGGGCAGTCGCCGGCGCTCGTGGTCTCGGTCGACTGCTGGACCAGCCTGGGCGGCAGCCAGTTCCTGGACTCGCCGGGAACGGGACGCTACCTGACCTACCTGTGCGACGAGGTGATCCCCTGGGTGGACGCCACGTACCGCACGCTCCCGGAGGCCGTGCACCGCGGCATCGCGGGCAAGTCGTCCGGTGGCTACGGGGCCATGGTCCTGCCAATGCTCCGTCCGGATCGATTCGGGGCGCTGGCCACCCATGCCGGGGACGCGCTGTTCGAGGTGTCCTACCTCCCCGACATCGGGAATGCGGTGCGCACGCTGCGCGAGTCATACGGCGGGTCGTACGACCGCTTCTGGACCGAGTTCCGGGCACGGACCACCACGGCCCCGTCGCGTGACCACGAGCCGCTCAACATGTGGTGCATGGCCGCCTGCTACTCGACCGATCCGGACGGCACCGTCCGCCTGCCCTTCGACGTGGAGACCGGCCAGCTCATCCCCGGGGTGTGGGACCGATGGCTTGCCCGTGACCCTGTGCGCATGGTCGCCGGCCATGCCGATGCGCTCCGCGGGTTGCGCGCCATCTGGATCGACGCCGGGCGCAAGGACGAGTACTTCCTCGACCTGGGTGCGGAGGCGTTTCGGCGGGAACTGGAGGTTATTGGCGTGACGGAGCCGACCGTTCGGTTCGAGCTGGTCGAAGGCACCCACTCGGACCTCGAGCACCGATACCCCATGGCCCTGGCCTGGCTGGCGGAGCGCCTCTCGGGGGAGTGACCGCGCCCCTCTCCATCCGATGCCCAATAACTCCCCGTGTTCGTATCGGCCAACAAGGTGTTGGCTGGGGGCCTTTCGGTGGCTTTCGATGGCCGAAATTAACGCCCAGGCGACATTTCAGCCAAGAAGCGGGGGGTCGGCAGACCTAAGTTGGCCGATGCAAACACCCCGCGTTAATTTGAGACCCGGGACCTCAATTTGAGGCCGGGGACCTCGAGAGCCACCCGTCCCCCCGCGCGGCCCGGCGGCCCGCGGGAGCGGTGAGGGGCTAGGCGGCGACCACGCGGTCGCGGCCACCGCGCTTGGCCATGGACAGGGCCACGTCCGCGGTGCGCAGCAGGGCCTCTGCGGTGGGCTCGGTGTCATCGAGGGCCGCACAACCGGCAGAGACGCTCAGTCGGAGCGGAGCGCCGTCCTCGGCGGCGATCGTCCGCGACGCAAGCCGGACCCGGATCTCTTCGGCCACCTCCACCGCGTGATCGCGGTCGGAGCCATCCATGATCACGACGAATTCCTCGCCGCCGAAGCGGGCGACAAGATCGGTCTGGCGCAGGCGTTCCCGCATGGCATGGGCGAACACGCGCAGCGCCTGGTCGCCGACCTGCACGCCGTGGAGCTTGTTGAACGTCCCGAAATGGTCGAGGTCGAACAGGATGGCGGCCACCGGCCGGCGCTCCGATTCGGGCATTGCCTGGCGGCCCGCCAGCAGCCGACTCATCGCCTCGTCGAAGTAGCGGCGGTTGTGCAGGCCGGTCAGGCCGTCGCGGATGGCGAGGTCCGCGAGCGCTTCGCGGTCCTTCGCCATGGCCAGCGAGGTGGCGATCTTGCCCGCCATGGTGGCCACCAGGTCGCGGTCAATCCGGTCGAGCGGCTCGGCTGCGGCGGATTCGATGTTCAGCACGCCCAGCAGCATGCCGTCGAGGACCATGGGCGCGGCGATCTCGCTGACGACCCGCGGGTCGCCGCTGACGTAGTCAGGATCGGACCACACGTCCTGGACGAGCTGGATCTCGTGGGTCGTGGCGGCCCTCCCGACGACGCCCGTGTGCGGGTCGAACGCGGTCATGTCCACGGCATACCCACGCTGGGCTCCCAACTTCAGGGTTTGGCCGTCCGCGATGAAGATGACCGCCAGGTGGTACCCGAAGCGCTGCACAAGCACGTCGGCGACCCCCTCCAGCAGCTCGGGCGTGGCGCCACCGGTCACCAGCAGCTGACTGACCTCCTCGAGACCGGCGATCTGCCGCGACCGGCGCCGCTCGGCGAACGCCGCGGAGCGGAACTGGGCCTTTGCCTCCTCCAGCTGGGCGACGAGGCGCCGGGTACCAATCGCCAAGACCGTGGACACCCCAACCAGCGCAACGCCGCGCGGGCTGAGCTCCGCGATGGCGAGCGGGTTGATGACCGTGGCCGGGTTCAACAGGGCGGCCAGCTCGGGCACGAGGTAGATGACGGCGGCGGTGATCCCGATGACCAGGGCCTGGGCCGGGCCGATGGCGGCGGCCGCGACCACGACCGGCAGGTAGAGGGGGAAGAGCGGATGGGCCGCGCCGCCGACCGTGTTGACCATGGCCCACACGTACATGAGGGCGATGATCAGGCGCAGGAACGACCAGCCCCGGGTGGTGAGGAACCGATGCCGGGGCGGCACCAGGCCGGCGACGGCCTGCAGGCCCAGGAAGATGGGCGTCAGGACGAGGACCATGACCGTGTCCTCGTCGAAGAAGCTCACCATCGAGACCGCCAGGGCGACCGGCGCGAGCAGGGCGGTGTACACGAGGTACGGGTCGTGGGCGAGGCGATTGAGCAGCGTCATGCGGCCGCGCACCGCGCGTGCATCCGTGCGGCGGGTACCACGCTTCCGCCGGGCATCGGCGTGGCCGGTCACCGGCAGTTCGGCGACCCCCCGCTTCACCAACTGTGTCATCCGGGCCAGACCGTACCCAACCCCTCTCCAACGCACCATGAACCGGAAGTACCGATTTCGCCGCGTACACTCCGCCTCGATGCGCCTCGCTCATGTTCGGGACCGAACCGCGCCGATTGGTGCCCCGTGGCGCCTGGCCGCTGCACTGGACCCTGACGGTGCACGGTGGCTGGATCTGGAGGCCGCGCGCGTGGCGCTGGTGGCCGCGGATCCGGCCCGAGCGCACAACGTGGTCCTGTTCCGCCAGCCGGTGACGACCCTCGACGCGCACCTCGAGCGGGGCCTGCGGGTCGCCGCCCTGGGGGAACTCCTTGAGGGAGCGGCGCTGGTGGACGCGGACGGATCCGCCAACGCGGAAGAGCTCCAATTCGGGCCACCGGTCCTGCGCCCCACCTCGTTCCGCGACTTCTACGCCTTCGAGCAGCACGTGGGCACGATGTGGAAGCGGCGCGGCCACGACATCCCCGAGGCGTGGTTCCGCCTCCCGATCTTCTACTTCAGCAACGTGTCCGAGATCCGGGGGCCGGGCGAGGCGGTGTGGCCGCCGGACGGATCGGTCGAGCTGGACTACGAGTTGGAGGTGGGCGCCCTGGTCGACACCCCGGCGGTCAACCTGCCGCCGGAACGGGCGGAGGAGGCGATCGGCGGCTATTTCGTCCTGAACGACTGGTCGGCGCGCGACCTCCAGCGCGAGGAGACCACCGTCCGGCTCGGCCCTGCCAAGGGCAAGGATTTCGCCACCAGCATCGGTCCGTGGCTGGTCACGCCCGACGAGCTGGTGGATGTCCGATCGGGCACCGGCTACCAGCTGGACATGACCGCGGACATCAACGGAACCGAAATCAGCCGCGGGACGTGGTCGGCGGCCCAGTTCTCGTTCGGGGACATGCTTGCGCGCGCGTCCATCGACGTGCGGCTGCGGGCCGGGGACATTGTGGGCAGCGGCACGGTGGGGAGCGGCTGCCTCCTGGAAGTCAAGGACGAAGGGTTTGGCCGCTGGCTGGAGCCCGGCGACGAGGTCGTCCTGCGCATCGAGCGGCTGGGGGAGCTGCGCACCCTTGTCGTCCAACGACCGGAACGGAGGAACGCCCCGTGACATCCCGCGGCGAGCTCATGGCCCGCCTCGACGTGGCCGAGCACCGGCTGGCCGTCTTCGCCGAGGACCCGCCGGCCGGCCTGACCACCCCCGACGCCGCCACCGGCGAGCGGTGGGATGCAGGACAGGCCTGGGCCCACGTGGCGGAATTCGTCCCCTACTGGCAGGGCGAGATCCAGCACGTCGTGTCGAACGTCGGCAGCGACCCGGTGCCCTTTGGGAGGACGAGCACCGATCCGGGTCGCGTGGGCGCCATCGAGGCCAACCGCCACGAGCCGCCAACCGAGCAGATGGCCCGCCTGGCGGGTTCGCTGACTCTCCTCCGCGGCTATCTGGCCGGACTGACCGATGCCCAATGGGGCGCCCGCGGGATCCATTCGCGGATGGGCGAGATGACCGTGCCCGACATCGTCGACCGATTCGTGGTGGGCCACCTGGAGGAGCATGCCGACCAGCTGCAGGAGCTGGCCGATCACGGGTGAGCGGTATGCTTGAGGACCCGAATCTGAGGCGAGGTTCGCCGTGAACTGCGGTAGCTGCGGGACTCCAAACGAGGCAGGACGCAAGTTCTGCCTGCAGTGCGGCACGCGACTCGCTGCCGGCTGCCCGGTTTGCGGCACGCAGAACACGCCCGGTGCCCTGTTCTGCGGGGAATGCGGCTCTCCGCTGGAGTCGGCCGCGGGCACGACGGCGACGGCGGCACAGTCCTCGGCTGGCCCCATCGCGGAGCGACGCCTGGTCAGCGTCCTCTTTGCCGACCTGGTGGGGTTCACGACCATCTCCGAGTCCCGCGACGCGGAGGACGTCCGCGAGCTGCTGAACGGGTATTTCGAGACCTGCCGCGAGATCGTGGACCGATACGGGGGCACGGTCGAGAAGTTCATCGGCGACGCGGTCATGGCCGTGTGGGGCACCCCGATTGCACGCGAGGACGATGCCGAGCGCGCCGTCCGCGCAGCGCTTGATCTCGTGGATGCCGCTGCGCGGCTCCGCGAACGAGCGGAGGTGCCGGAGCTCGCCCTGCGGGCTGGCGTGGTCACCGGTGAAGCGGCGGTGACCCTGGGGGCGGCCGGGATGGGGATGGTTGCGGGCGACATGGTGAACACGGCTTCGCGCCTCCAATCGGTGGCGCCACCCGGCACCGTTCTGGTGGGCGAGGGCACCCGGCGCGCGGCGTCCGAGGCCATTGCGTTCGAGCCCGCGGGCGAACAGCTGCTGAAGGGCAAGGAAGCCCCTGTCCCCGCATTCAGGGCCCTTCGGGTCGTCGCCAAACGAGGCGGCGCTGGTCGGACCGATCAGCTCGAGGCGCCGTTCGTCGGTCGGGAGTCGGAGCTTCGGCTGATCAAGGACTTTTTCCACGCCACCGCGCGCGACCGCGGCGTGCGCCTGGTTTCGGTCATGGGCCAGGGTGGCATCGGCAAGAGCCGCGTGGCGTGGGAGTTCCACAAGTACATCGACGGGCTGTCCGAGCTCGTGTACTGGCACCAGGGACGCTCGCCGTCGTATGGCGACGGGGTGAGCTTCTGGGCACTGGGTGAGATGGTGCGCATGCGCCTGGGCATCGGTGAAGGCGACGACGAGGACACGACGCGGGTCCGCCTGGCCGAAACGCTCCACCAGTTCGTGCCCGATCCCGCTGAGCGACAGCAGCTCGAGGGCCCGCTCCTCCAGCTGCTGGGCATGGGTGATGCGCACGGACGCGAGCGGAGCGAGCTGTTCACCGCGTGGCGGACCTTCTTCGAGCGCCTGGCGGACGCGAACACGGTGGTCATGGTCTTCGAGGACCTCCAATGGGCCGATGAAGGGCTCCTTGACTTCATCGAGGAGATGCTGGCCTGGTCCCGCGGCCGATCGATCTACGTCATCACCCTCTCGCGCCCCGAGCTCCTGGATCGCCGGCCGACCTGGGGCGCCGGCCAACGCGCGTTCACCTCGTTGGGCCTGGAGCCCCTGGCCGATGACGAGATGAGCCAGCTGCTGACCGGGCTGGTGCCGGGACTCCCCGAGGCCGCGATCAAGGCCATCGTGGCCCGCGCCGAAGGCATCCCCCTCTACGCGGTGGAGACGGTGCGGATGCTGCTCAACGACAACCGGATCGAGCGCGACGGCGACAGCTACCGCCCGGTCGGCGATCTGACGACGCTGGCGGTACCCGAATCCCTCCATGCGCTCATCGCGGCGCGGTTGGATGCGCTGCCACCGGCGGAGCGAACACTGCTTCAGGACGCCTCAGTCCTCGGCCTGTCCTTCACGAATGCCGGCCTGGCGGCGGTCCATGCGGAGGCGGGCGACGTCGGGCCGCTCCTCCGTCATCTCGTGCAGCGCGAGGTGTTGACCCTCGACGACGACCCACGGTCGCCTGAGCGGGGCAACTACCGGTTCGTCCAGGCTTTGCTCAAGGAAGTGGCCTACGGGACCCTGGCCCGCCGCGATCGGCGGAGCCGCCACCTCGCCGCCGCCCGTTACTTCGAAGGCTTGGGAGACGAGGAGCTGGCCGGCGTCCTCGCCCAGCAGTATCTCGACGCATATCGCGCCCAGCCCGAGGGCGAGGAAGGCGCGGCCGTCGCAGCCCAGGCCCGGATCGCCCTGCGCGCGGCCGCGCAACGCGCTGCCGACCTGGGTTCGTATCGACAGGCCCATCGGTATCTCGAAGCCGCGATCGAGGTGGTGACCGACCCCGCGGACGAGTTGGATCTCCGCCGAGAGGCGGCGCGAGCAGCGACGACCGCTGGACTCCTCGAGGACGGCGAGGCGCATTACGTTCGCGGTATCGAGCTCGCCACCGAGCTCGGGGACGGGGGCACACGGCGGCGGGCCATCGCGGGACTGGCCGCCCTCCTGGTCGAGGGTCACCAGGAGCGGAGTCGCCAGCTCCTCGTCGATGCGCTGGCGGAACCGGGGCTCGAGCCCTTGGACCCGGGATACATCGAGCTGGCCGGGCAGCTCGCCACGGTCGAGATGCGGCGCGGGAACTACGCGGAGGCCATCAGTGTTGCCGATCGGGCCCTGCCGGCGATGGAGCGAGCAGGCGCCGATGAGCTCGCATTGCATGCGCTGATCACGCGCGGGGCGGCCACCTCAAACCTGGGGCGCGCGATCGAGGCCACGACCACGCTGACCGGGGCAAAGGCCCTGGCCGAACGCCGGGGCCTCGTGGGCACATCGCTTCGCGCCGCGATCAACCTGGGCTTCGCCCTGGAGCCGGAGGACCCGGTTCTCGGGTTCCAGGTGTCGAAGGATGGGTACGAGCGGGCGGTCCGATTCGGGATGACGCAGGCGGTTCGCTACCTCCTTGGTAATGCGGCCGATGCCGGATTCCAGGTGGATGAGTGGGACTGGGCCCTCCGCGAGGTGAACGCGCAGCTGGCCCAGGACCTCGAGGTCCGCGAGGAGATGTGGTTCGGAACCGTCGCCTGGCTGTTCCGTGCCTGCCAAGGGGAGGCCACGCAGGCACGAGCCGAGGGTGAGCGCCTCGCCGCAATGGCGGCTGGCTTCGACGATGTCCAGTATCTCGTCCTGCCGTACTGGCCCCGCCTGTACGGTGCCCTCGCAGAAGGGCAGCTAACCGATGTCATTCGGCTGGCCGACGAGGGGCTCCGGCTGGGTGATCATGCCGTCGAGCTGGCACCCATTGGTGCCCGGGCCGCCATCTGGGCCGGCGACGTACCCGGAGCAAGGCGGATGTTGGATGGCTACGCCGGCGCGCGCCCGGGACGCAAGACCGACGCCACCCGGCGGACGATCGAGGCGGGGATCGCCCTCCTGGAAGGTCGCCTGCAGGACGGTCGCCGACTCTACGCTGAGGCGGCGGGCCGATGGCACGAGCTGGGTACGTCCACCTGGGCGGCCTTCTGCCAGCTGGACATGCTCGAAACGGGCGCGCTTGAGCCCGCCGAGCGGCAGCGAGTCGCGGAAGAGGCGCGAGCCTTCTTCGAGCGCGTGGGCGCGACCCCGTTCATCGCCCGGCTGGACGCCGCCCTGGCGCGAGATGCGGCCGCCGCGCCCAAGTCCGATGACGCGCGGGCCGCGGTCGGGCCCACCCCGGTCGAGGTTCCTGTCGCGGAGTCCTGATCAGGCCGCGGCGGGCTCAGCCCCCTTCATCAGTCAGGTAGCGGATCTGCCCCGAGATGACGTACTCGTTGTGGGTCATTGGGCAGCTCTGGTCGCCATCGGTGTACGTTCCATCGCCCGATGGGCATGGCCCTCTCCTGCCGAAGGTGGGTTTCAGGGTCGAACCATACGCCCTCGTTGACCGCCGATAAGGCTGCGCCAACACCGAGTGGCGATCGGGCTTAGGGGCGAGAGCGCGTGAAAGGGCTGGACCCGGTGCGGTAAATTACCTCATGGCCGTCGCCGGCCCAAGCTCAGGTGCCGAGCGAGACCTTCCCGATGGAGGAGCGATGGCGACCGTCACCTTCGACCACGTTTCGAAGCGGTTCGCGGCTGACACGACGGCGGTCAATGAGCTCGACCTCAGCGTCACCGACGGCGAGTTCCTGGTCCTGGTAGGCCCATCGGGATGTGGCAAGACGACCGCCCTGCGCTGCGTGGCCGGTCTCGAGTCCATCACGGAGGGCCAGGTGCTGATCGGCGATCGCGTGGTGAACGACGTCCCGCCCAAGGATCGGGACATCGCCATGGTCTTCCAGAGCTACGCGCTGTACCCGCACATGTCGGTCTACGACAACCTGGCCTTCGGGCTCCGGCTGCGCAAGACTCCCAAGTCGGACATCGATCAGCGGGTGAAGAAGGCGGCCGGGATCCTCGGCCTGGACAAATTCCTGGACCGCAAGCCGCGGGCACTGTCCGGCGGGCAGCGACAGCGGGTGGCGCTTGGCCGGGCCATCGTCCGCGAACCAGCGGTGTTCCTGATGGACGAGCCCCTGTCGAACCTCGACGCCAAGCTGCGGGTCCAGACCCGTGCCGAGATCCTTCGCCTCCAGCGCCAGATTGGGACCACCACCCTGTACGTCACCCACGACCAGGTGGAGGCGATGACCATGGGGGACCGGATCGCGGTCATGAGCGCCGGAGTGCTTCAGCAGGTCGGGACGCCGCGGGAGCTGTACGACCACCCCGACAACGTGTTCGTCGCCGGCTTCATCGGGTCGCCAGCCATGAACTTCCTGACCACCCAGACCCATGGCGAAGGCCTGCGGGTGGGTGACCTGACCATCCGGCTGGGCGGGGGGCCTGGCCGGGTCGCGATGAACCGCCCGGCGGGATCCACCATCCTCCTGGGCTTCCGTCCGGAGCACCTGGACATCGTCGATGGCCAGGGGGACGTGGTGACCATTCCGGTCGAGGTGGACGTCGTCGAGTACCTGGGCAACGAGGAGCTGATTCACGCTCAGTCCGCCGGCAATGAGATCGTCGCCATCGTCCCCAGCGCGCGGCAGGTCAAGGCCGGGGATCGCGTCAACCTGGGCGTCTCGCTCGACAAACTCCACCTCTTCGATGCGCAGTCGGAAGCGGCTCTCATGTCGTGAGTCGAACCGTATTGAAAGCAAGCCACCCGAAGGAAAGGGAAGTCACCTCACGGAAAAGGCAGTCATCCCAAGGAGGAGAAATGAGTAGGAAACCCTTCCGATTGTTCGCGGGCCTGGTGGCCACGGCCATGGTGCTGGCCGCGTGTCAGTCGGCCAGCGAATCGCCGACGGGCTCGGAGCAGGCAAGCAGCTCTGCGGCCCCCACCGGTCAGGAGGTCACCGTCATCGGGACCTGGACCGGCGACGAGCAGGATTCGTTCCTGGCCATGGTCGCGCCTTGGGAGGCCGAGACCGGCAACACCGTGAAATACCAGGGCACGCGGGCGATCAATGACATCCTCGCGGCCGGTATCCCAACCGGTGTCCTGCCGGATCTGGCCGGCCTGCCCGGCCCGGGACAGATGGCGGAGTACGCCGCCGCGGGCGCCCTGAAGCCGCTCGACGATGTCCTCGACATCGCCACCTACGAGAGCGAGACGTCGCCTGCGCTCGTGGCGCTGAGCAAGGTCGACTCGACAACGTACGGGATCTTCATCAAGGCCGCAGTCAAGGGGTTGATCTGGTACAACCCGAACCTTCACGACTACTCGTCCGCCCCGCCGGCAACCTGGGACGATCTCATGACCGAGGGAGCGGCCAATCAGGGCAATGCCGAGGCGCTGTGGTGCCTGGGCATCGAGTCCGGTGACGCCTCCGGCTGGCCCGCGACCGACTGGATCGAGGAGATCCTCCTCCACCAGGCCGGCCCCGATGTGTACAACCAGTGGTGGGCGGGCGACCTTGCGTGGACCGATCCGGCCATCCAGTCCGCCTTCGAGACCTACATGGACGTTGTGAACAACGCCTATGGGGGCGGGACGAACGCAGTGGCCACCAAGTTTGACGTGGCCGGCGACCCGCTCTTTGCCGACCCGCCGGGCTGCGCCCTCTTCCACCAGGCGAGCTTCATCACCGGACTGGGCGCGTTCACCGACAAGACGGCCGGGACCGACTACAACGCGTTCCCCTTCCCGGCGTTCAACGACCAGTACGCGACGGCGGTGGAAGGTGCCGGAGACCTGTTCGGCATGTTCCACGACACCGAAGCTGCCAAGTCGCTGATGAAGTACCTCGTCACGGCCGAGGCCCAGGACATCTGGGTTCAGCGTGGCGGAGCCTTGTCCCCGAACAAGAACGCGACCTCGTACCCGGATGACATCAGTGGGCTCATGGGCGGGATGCTGACCGGGGCCGATTCGCTGGTCTTCGATGCGTCGGACCAGATGCCCACCGCCATGAATGCGGCTTTCTGGCAGCACATGGTCAGCCTCACGGCCGGACACGAGACCATCGAGCAGGCACTCTCGATTCTCGACCAGGTCAGGGGCGATGCGTATGCGCAGTAGCCAGAGGTAGGTTCTCGGCCCGGGCCGCGGCCGCCGGCCACGGCCCGGGCCACATCAACGTCCATCCGGCTGGAGAACGCCAATGAGCGACAAGCTGATCACCGCCCTGGTCGCCGTGGTCGGTGTGCCACTGGTGATGATCGGCTACATCTGGGCCACCGAGCAGGTGCTGCGCATCGTGCCGGGACGGTTCAAGTCGCGGATCCGGCCCTGGCTGTGGGTGGCTCCTGCGATTGGCCTTCTGGGCCTGTTCCTCGTCTACCCCACGATCGGGACGGTCTTCCGCAGCTTCCGAGACTCCAAGAACGAGAGTTTCGTGGGCCTCGACAACTACGCATGGTTCTTCGGCGATCAGGGCGCCCAGTCGGCGCTCATGAACAACGTCCTGTGGTTGGTGCTGCTGACCCTGTTCGTGGTGGGCGTGGGCCTCCTGTTCGCGGTCCTGGTTGATCGCGTCCGGTACGAATCCGCCGCCAAGTCCGTCATCTTCATGCCCCTCGCGATCAGCATGGTCGCCGCGGGTGTCATCTGGCTATACATGTACCAGTACCGGCCCCCCGGAGCCGTCCAGACCGGCACGCTGAACGCCGTCCTCGGCGCCTTCGGCACGGGGCCGGTCCCCTGGCTCCAGGTCGAGGATTTCCGCCTGAACACGATCATGCTGATCATCGTCATGGGATGGATGTGGACCGGGTTCGGCATGGTCATCATCTCGGCGGCGCTGAAAGGCATCAATCCAGAGCTCCTGGAGGCAGCCCGGGTGGACGGCGCGACCGAATGGCAGGTGTTTCGCCGGATCGTCTTCCCACTGCTGACGCCGACGCTGGCCGTGGTCGCGACGACCATGATCATCACCGCGCTCAAGGCCTTCGACATCGTGTACACCATGACCGGCGGCCAGCTGAACACCGAGGTCATCGCCAACCTGATGTACAAGCAGATGTTCAGCTTCGGTCAGTACGGGCGGGGGAGCGCCATCGCCGTCATCCTGTTGGCGGCCATCGTGCCGATCATGTTGATCAATGTCGGCCGATTCCGTGCCCAGGAGGCCGTCCGATGACCGCCGCCGCGCCCGCCGAGCAGGTCCGCCTGGGCCGAGTCGGGAGAGTTCGCGGCCACATCACTCTGCATACCGTGGTCATCCTGCTGATGGTCATCTGGGCCATCCCCACGATCGGGCTGCTCATCAACTCGTTCCGGCCCGCGGCGGAGCAGACCGCGAGCGGATGGTGGACCGCCTTCTTCCCGCCGTACCAGTTCACCTTCGAGAATTACGCCCACGTCCTGGCCCAGCAGAACATTGGAACGAACTTCCTGAACAGCCTCTTCATCAGCATCCCGGCCACGGTCATCCCGATCTTCGTGGCGGCGTTCGCGGCGTATGCCTTCAGCTGGATGGAGTTCCCCGGGCGTGACGCGCTGTTCGTCGTGGTCGTCGGCCTGTTGGTCGTTCCCTTGCAGGCGACCCTCATCCCGATTCTCCAACTGTTCGCCAGCTGGGGCATCGCCGGCAGCTTCCTCGCGGTTTGGCTGGCCCATACCGCGTACGGGCTGCCCTTTGCGATCTTCCTGCTGCGCAACTTCATGGGTTCGTTGCCGCGGGAGGTGTTCGAGTCTGCCTCGATTGATGGCGCCAGCCCGGTGACGTCCTTCTTCCGCCTGGCCCTGCCGATGACGGTGCCGGCCATCGCGGCGTTGGCCATCTTCCAGTTCCTGTTCGTGTGGAACGACCTGCTGGTGTCGCTGATCTACATCGGCCTCGTGAACCCGGACAACCTGCCGCTCCCGGTCGTCATCGCCAACCTGGTGACGTCCATTGGCGGAGGGACCGAGTTCCTGGGGGCGGCGGCTTTCTTGTCGATGATCCTCCCGCTGATCGTCTTCTTCAGCCTCCAGCGCTACTTCGTGCGCGGCATCGTCGGAGGCTCGGTCAAGGGCTAGCCGGCCCCTCGCCATCGAGGCGAGCCGCGAGCATGTCCAGTACGAGCGCCGACCAGGCAAAGTCGCGGGCCCCGTACCCGGCGCCGGTCAGCGGGTTGTAGTACTCGCGAAATCCGGACCGCTCCACCAGGGAAAGGCTTGCGTCCTCGATCCGGCGCGCGAGGTCGGTCCGCCCGCGGCGCCGTAGTCCGCGCGCGACCAGCCAGTTCAGGTTGAGCCAGGTCGGTCCGCGCCACAGCAGGTTGCCCAGCGGCCGTGGGGAGAACGCCGGATGCGAGCGGGCGACGCTGGGAATCGGGAAGCGGGCTCCAAACTCGGTCTCGTCCTCGAGGCGCTGCACCATCCGGGCCATGATCGGCTCGGGGCAGTCCATGACCACGAGCGGCAGGAGCCCGGCCACGCTGCCGCTGGGCAACCGGTGTCCGGCTCGTCCGGCCAGTCCATGGAAGTCAGCGTCGTCATCGCTCCAGCAACGGCCGATCAGGGCCGCCGCGGTGCGCTTCGCGCGGGCACGCATCTCGCCGGCGCCGGCATCGTCCCCGGCCTGCGCCAGCAGGTCGGCGAGCACGCGTTGGTTCTCGGCATAGACCGCATTGACCAGCACGTCCACGACCACGAACCGGTCCAGTTCAACCATCCGCGCCGGGTCTCGGCCAACCGTGGCCTGGGCCTCGGCGATCGCGCGCCACGCGGCCTCGAAGCCGCGCGGGCTCAGGTCGGGTATCGCCACGTATTCGTCGAACACGGGGCTCTGGTCCATACCAGTCTCGTGCGGCTCGAAGACGACGATTAGGCCACTCCCATCGATATCGCGGACGCGCTGACACCAGTCGTAGTACGCGCGGACGGCGGGCAGCAACTCACCGAGCACTCGGCTCCCCCCTCCGCGCTGGACCACCGCGGCCAACGCCTCGGCCAGCAGCGGTGGCTGCATCGCGTCGGAGAGCCATGGCGTGCGCCAATTGATCTGGAGGCTGGCCCGCGCCGCGTCCCGCAGGTCGTGCTCCCACAGGGTCATATGGCTGACGAAGCCATCCGGAAGTTGGTTGGCGAGGAGGGTCCGAAGCTCAGTCACCGCCCGGACGGTATCGAAGCGGGTCAGGACGATCGCATGGAAGCAGGAGTCCCAGAACCACTGAAAGGGGTACGTGTCCGGGGAGGGGCAAACGTAGTCGTAGTCGCGCTCGCACCAATCGGCGTGGCCCTTCCGCCGGTTGGACCGAAAGAGCGCCTCGACGTTGGAGCGAAGCTCGGCCAGCCTCGCGCGCTCGGTGCGGCTCACCCCTCGGAGTCTATCGGTCTGTCTGGGACCCACCGGACCGATCCTGCCCAGGACCATCGGTACCGCTGGCGCAACGCCCGTGAGCGAGGCAGACTGTGGGGCCATGGACGGCAACCGGATGTCGGGCGAGGTGAAGCTCGCGCAGGACGAGCGGGCGGGGACGGGGCACTTCGCTTCCGCACCGGCCTATCCGCCCATCGAGGAGTACGCGTTCCTCTCCGACTGCGAAACCACGGCGCTCATCGCGCCCAGCGGCAACGTCGAGTGGCTGTGCCTCAAGCAGATGGACTCACCCAGCGTATTCGGCGCAATCCTGGACCGTGACGCGGGCGGCTTTCGGCTGGGCCCCTCGGACGTCACCGTCCCGGTGTCCCGGCGCTACCTCCCGGGCACGATGATCCTGGAGACGACCTGGCAGACCGATACGGGCTGGATCAACGTCCGCGACGTGATGCTCATCGGACCGTGGCGCCATGACAAGGACCGCTCACACAGCCAGCGCAGGGCTCCCGCCGACTACGACGCCGAGCACGTCCTGCTGCGGACGGTGCGCTGCGTCCAGGGCCACGTCCAGGTCAGCCTGGATTGCGAGCCGGTGTTCGAGTACGGGCAGATCCTGGGTTCGTGGGAGTTCACCGAAGATGGGTACCTCCAGGCCCAGTGCCGCGCAGACGGCACCACCCAGTCAGTGACCCTGACCAGCGACATCAACCTCGGACTGGAGGGTCCCCGGGCGCTGGGCCGGACGATGATCAAGGACGGAGAGACGCGATTTGTCGCCCTGTCGTGGCACACCGGGCAGCCGCCCCGGACGTATGACGAGGCCGAGCGGCGACTGATCTGGACCGCCCACCATTGGCAACACTGGCTGGGGCGCGGGACCTTTCCCGATCACCCGTGGCGGAGCATCCTCCAGCGCGCGGCGCTCACCCTCAAGGGCCTGACCTATGCCCCCACCGGGGCCATCGTGGCGGCACCCACGACGTCCCTCCCCGAGACCCGCGGCGGGGAGCGGAACTGGGACTACCGCTACTCCTGGCTCCGCGACTCGACCTTCGCCCTGTGGGGCCTCCACACCCTGGGCTTCAACTGGGAGGCGAACGACTACCTGCACTTCCTGGCCGATGTCGCCGGGACCGAGGGCGAGCTGCAGGTCATGTACACGGTCGACGGTGGGCCGGTCCCGGATGAGCGGACGTTGGACCACCTCCACGGCTACGAAGGGGCTCGCCCGGTCCGGATCGGGAACGCCGCGCACGGCCAACGCCAGCACGACGTGTGGGGAGTCATGCTGGACTCGGTCTACCTCCACGCCCGCCGCGAGAGCCTGGACGAGCGGATCTGGCCCATCCTGGTCCGCCAGGTGGAGGCGGCCCTCTCCTACTGGCGCGAGCCGGACCGGGGCATCTGGGAGGTCCGCGGGGAGCCGAAGCACTTCACGAGCTCAAAGGTCATGTGCTGGGTGGCCGCCGATCGCGGAGCCAAGCTGGCCCGCTTGCGCGAGGAGGCCGAGCTCGCTGAACGGTGGCAGGCGGCCGCCGACGAGATCCGGGCCGACATCTGCACCCACGCCCTCGACAAGCGGGGGGTGTTCACCCAGCACTACGACAGTGACGCCCTGGACGCCTCACTGCTCCTGATGCCGCTGGTCGGCTTCCTGCCCCCGAGCGACGAGCGGATCCGCCGCACGGTGCTGGCCATTGCCGACGAGCTGACCGACGATGGATTCGTCCGCCGCTACCGCGTGGACCAGACCGATGACGGCCTATCCGGTGACGAGGGGACCTTCACTATCTGCTCGTTCTGGCTGGTGTCGGCCCTGGTCGAGATAGGCGAGTGGGACCGCGCCCGCCGGCTGTGCGAGAGGCTGCTGAAGAATGCCAGCTCGCTGGGCCTGTACGGGGAGGAGCTGGACCCCGAGACCGGCCGCCACCTCGGCAACTTCCCGCAGGCATTCACCCACCTGGCCTTGATCAACGCCGTCGTCCACGTCATCCAGGCCGAGCAGCGGGGGGCGGAGGCCAGTCAACCCCGTCGGGAGCCACAGCCCATGGCCGAGCAGGTGCCCGCTCCCCTGTCCGGGGATGGGCCAGCCGTCCCGATCCTCCCCCACTCGCCCTAAGGGTCGTTGACCTCCCCCCGCTCCCCACTCGTATAGGCGGGCGGCGTCAATTCCACGAGGACCGATCCGGTCACGTTCAGCAGGGTGGTCGTGCCGTGCTGCACCTGCCAGGCCTGCTGCGCGGCCCGGGTCGTATGGCCGTGGAGCCACAGCACGGGCTGCAAGCGCCGGAGGACGAACGCATAGGCCGCGAACCCCACGTGGTAATCGTCCCCAGGGGAATCCCCGGCTCCCCTGGGCGGCACGTGGCTGATCACGACCGCGCCGGCGCGGGGCCGCGCCATGCGTGGTATCGCGTGGCGAAGCACCTGGCGCCAGGCTGCACCCTCGTCGCGCCGCGCAGGCTCACCTTCGCGGCCCGGCCACGGTAGAGCGAGGATGGGGACGCCACGGACCAGTCGGTCGTCCCAGCCGGACGAGGGCAGGGGGATCCCGGGCGGGGACGGCCACGGACCGCGCCGGTCGTGGTTGCCCCGGACATAGAGCAGGGGCGCCTGGAACGCATCGGCCAGGAACGCCAGCCAGTCCGGCGCGAGATCGCCACAGCCGATGACGAGGTCCACGGGCTCCAGGAGTTCCCGGTTCGCGAGCCCTTCGAGGGTCGGGTCGATCTCATCCGAGGCTACGAGGATCCGGAGCGGCCGGCCTTCCCCGTGGACGAAGGGGCGCGCGTTCGGCCAGGGAAGCGTGAGCCGACGGGTCACCGGGGCTGGTCTGGGTCGTCCGCGTGGGCGTCCAGCGTGTGATCACCCACGCGCGAGTCGGGCGCGAGGCCGGGCGTGAACCGGCCGCGACCCACGGCCCGAATCTGGTCCGATCCGGCCAGCACCGCGGCGAGCGAGCCGGGGAGAACGATCGGCTCGCCCGGCAGCAACGCATAGCGCACGTCGGCGTCGATCGCCACCTGGTCGTTTGCGCGGGCTGCAGCGACCCGGTTGTGGCCGTCGACGACCCAGTAGCCCTCGGCAGTCTTCAGGACGTCGATGGGCGGGAGTGTCTCGAGCCGGTCGAGCGCCTGGCGGATGCGCTGAAAGCGCCCGC
>Ga0210138_1000071_pt1 | contig 23186 bp, 23 predicted proteins | sample Browns_ThreeSqC__FD_184850 | JGI IMG/M metagenome (GOLD analysis project Ga0210138, IMG submission 184850) | Wetland microbial communities from the San Francisco Bay, California, USA, that impact long-term carbon sequestration -... | ecosystem: Environmental > Aquatic > Marine > Wetlands ... | reverse complement strand
ATGCCCGATGCCATCGGGATCACGAACCAGCGGGAGACCGTCTGCGTCTGGGAGCGCGACACCGGACGGCCGCTGCACCGCGCCATCGTGTGGCAGGACCGCCGCGCCGCGGCGCGCTGCGACGCGCTGGCGCGCGGCCGCCGCGGGGCTGCGATCCGCCGCCGCACCGACCTCGTACTCGATCCCTACTTCTCCGCCACCAAGATCGAATGGCTGCTCGGCCACGTCCGCGGCCTCGCCCGGCGGGTGGAGCACGGCGACGCGGTGTTCGGGACGGTGGATGCCTGGCTGGTGCACCGGCTCACGCACGGCGCGGTGTTCGCGACCGACCATACCAACGCCTCACGCACCCTGCTGTACGACCTCCGCGCCGGCGACTGGGCCGACGCGCTGCTCGACGTGTTCGGCGTGCCGCGCCACGCGCTGCCCGAGATCCGGGCGTCGAGCGGCGACTTCGGCGTGGCCGCGGCCGAGCACGTCGGGCGGGCGCTGCCCATCGCCGGCGTCGCGGGGGACCAGCAGGCGGCGCTGTTCGGCCAGGGATGCTGGCGTGCGGGGCAGGCGAAGAACACCTACGGCACCGGCGCCTTCCTGCTGCTGCACACCGGGGCGCGGCCCGCCCGGTCGCGGCACGGCCTGCTCACGACGGTGGCGTGCGGCCCGCGCGGCGAGCGGGCCTTCGCGCTCGAGGGCAGCGTGTTCATCGCCGGCGCGGCGGTGCAGTGGCTGCGCGACGGCCTGGGCGTGATCGCCCACGCGAGCGAGACGGAGGCGCTGGCGCGCGGCGTCGCCGACGCCGGGGGCGTGGTGTTCGTGCCCGCCTTCGTCGGGCTGGGCGCGCCGCACTGGGAGGCCGCTGCGCGCGGCACCATCGTGGGGCTGACGCGCGGCACGACGCGCGCCCATCTCGCGCGCGCCGCGCTCGAAGCGATGGCGTTCTCCACCAAGGACGTGCTCGACGCGATGAGCGCCGACGCGGGGCTCACGCTCGCGGCCCTCCGGGTCGATGGCGGCGCGGCCGCGAACGACTTCCTGATGCAGTTCCAGGCGGACGTGCTCGGGGTACCGGTCACGCGCCCCGACATGCTCGAGACCACCGCGCTGGGGGCGGCGGGGCTGGCGGGGCTCGCGATGGGCGTGTGGCGCCGGCCGGAGGACTTCCTCGCCGGGCGCCGCTTCACCCGCTTCGTGCCGGCGCGGCAGGCGGCCCCGGCCCGGGCGCGCCTCGCCGAGTGGCGGCGTGCGGTCGCCGCGGCGCTGCACTGGGCGGGGGCGGGCGCGAGCCGCCGCAAACGGTGAGCCAGTGAGCCGGGCTGGACGATTAAGGCCCCCGCAGGGCATCTTCATGAGTTCTTCACCCGTGATCGCCTACGGTGCAACCTGACCCCTGCCAGCTCGCCACCCGGGCGACTGGAGCCATTCTCAAACTCGACTGTATAATTCGACTATGAACGCCGGAATGAAGTTCGCCATCGGAGCGCTCCTGATCGTCGGGTCCGTCGGCTACCTGATGGCCTCGGGGATCAAGGAGACGGGGCAGTACTTCCTGACGCCGAGCGAGCTGTCCCGCAAGGTGTCCGCCGACCCGACCTTCTACGACGTCGGCATGAAGGTCGGCGCGCGCGTGGTCCCCGGGACCATCCAGCGCGACGTCGCCGCGCAGACGGTGCGGTTCAGCATCACGGACGGGGGCGCGACCTATCCGGTCGTGTTCCGCGGGATCACGCCCGACACCTTCACCGACTCGGTCGAGGTCGTGGTCGAGGGCCGCCTGCAGAAGGACGGCGCGATCCACGCGACCGACGTCCTGGCGAAGTGCGGGTCGCGCTACGAGGCGGTCCCGAAAGCCACATGACGATCCTCGGCAACCTGGCGCTGTGGGTCGCGCTGCTCGTCGCCCTGTGGGGCGCGGTGATGGGATTCGCGGGCGGCAGGCAGGGGCGCGCCGACCTGCAGGCGAGCGCGACGCGCGCCATGTACACCACGACCGGCTCCCTGCTGGTCGCCGTGTGCTGCCTCGAGTACGCGCTGTTCACGCGCGACTTCAACGTCGAGTACGTCGCGTCCTACACCAGCCGCAACCTGCCCACGTTCTACACGTGGTCGGCGCTCTACGCCGGCCAGAAGGGCAGCCTGCTGTTCTGGGCGGTGGTGCTGTCGCTGTTCGGCACGCTGGCGATGTCCCTGACCTCCGCCCGCCACCGCGTGTACCTGCCGTACGTGGCCGGGATCGTGTCGATCGTCGTCGCGTTCTTCATTTCGGCGATGCTCGCGGCGTCGAACCCGTTCGACCGCCTGCCGTTCACCCCGGTGGACGGGCGCGGCATGAACCCGCAGCTCCAGAACCCCGGGATGGTGTTCCACCCGCCGATGCTGTACCTGGGCTACATCTCGATCACCATCCCGTTCGCCTTCGCCATGGCGGCGCTGCTCTCCAAGCGGCTCGACGTCGAGTGGCTCGTCGCGATCCGCAAGTGGACGCTCGTCTCGTGGCTGTTCCTGTCGATCGGCATCCTGCTCGGCATGTGGTGGGCCTACGTCGAGCTCGGCTGGGGCGGCTACTGGGCCTGGGACCCGGTCGAGAACGCGTCGCTCCTGCCGTGGCTCACCATGACCGCGTTCCTGCACTCGGTGATGGTCCAGGAAAAACGGGGGATGCTGAAGAAGTGGAACTTCGGCCTGATCATCGGGTCGTGGCTCCTCTCCATCTTCGGGACGTTCATCACGCGCTCCGGCATCATCTCGAGCGTGCACTCGTTCGCCCAGTCCGGCGTCGGCTACTTCTTCCTGGTCTTCCTGGTGACGGGCGCGGTGCTGAGCTTCTGGCTGTACGCCAGGCGCCTGCCGCTGCTCGAGGCCGAGACGCGCCTCGAATCGATGGTGAGCCGCGAGGCGAGCTTCCTCTTCAATAATCTGCTGTTCATCGGGATCGCCTTCTCCGTGCTGTGGGGCACGCTCTTCCCCATCCTCTCGGAGGCGGTGCAGGGCACCAAGGTGACCGTGGGGCCGCCGTTCTTCAATCAGGTGAACATCCCGCTGGGCCTCGCCCTGCTCGCGCTGACCGGGATCGGGCCGCTCATCGCCTGGCGCCGCGCGTCGCTGGCCAACATCCAGCGCCAGTTCGCCATGCCCGGCGCGGCGGCGGTGCTCGTGGGACTGGCGCTGCTCGTAGCGGGGATGCGGGACTACTACGCCCTCGTCGCCTTCATCCTGGGCGGGTTCGTGCTCGCCACCGTGGTGCAGGAGTTCTGGCGCGGCATCACCGCGCGCCATCGCCAGTACCACGAAGCGTACGCCATCGCTGCCGTGCGGCTGGTGGGCCGCAACCGCCGCCGCTACGGCGGCTACATCGTGCATCTCGGCATGGTGGTCCTGTTCGTCGCCTTCGCCGGCATGGCGTTCAAGACGGAGACCCAGGCCACCTTACGTCCCGGCGAGTCGGCCACGCTGCGCAGCCCGTTCGGCCACACCTGGACCTTCACCCACCTCGGCGTATCGCAGTACGATGCCCTCAACCGCCTCGTCACCGCCGGCACCATCGAGCTGGCCCGCGACGGTCAGCGCGTCGGGATCCTCAAGTCCGAGAAACGCCAGCACGTCGACGGCCTCGGCCGGCCTACCTTCGAGCCGTCGACCGAGGTCGGCATCAGGAGCGACCTGCGGGAGGACATCTACGTCGTGATGGCGGGGGTCGTGGGCGGCACGGAGCAGACCGTGTACCGCTTCACCATCAACCCGCTGGTGTGGTGGGTGTGGTACGGCGGCTATATCCTGGTCTTCGGCGGCCTCATCGTGATGTGGCCGGGGGGCGGTCCGGCCGCCGTGCGCCGCACCGAGGCCGGGTACGCGGTGAAGCTGGTGGCCAAGGCATGACGCCACGACGGCACGACGCCACGTCGCACGTCAGTCGGCGCGAGTGGCTGCTCCTCGGCGCGACGCCGCTGCTTGGCGTCGCGGCGTCGTGGCGTCGTGGCGTCGGTCAAGACTCCCTCGCCGGCCAGGAACCGTCCGGCCGCCTGTACGACCCGAACCGCGCCGGGCGGCCGCAGACGCCCACGACCGAGCGGGATGCGGATCCCGCGATCCAGGCGCTCGAGAAGCGCCTGCGCTGCACCTGCGGGTGCGGGCTCGACGTGTACACCTGCCGCACCACCGACTTCAGCTGCACCACGAGCCCTGCGATGCACCGGCAGGTGCTGGCGCTGCAGGATCGCGGTCTCACCGACGCGCAGGTGGTGCAGGCCTTCGTGGACGAGCACGGCCCGTCGGTCCTCATGGCGCCGCCCAAGAAGGGCTTCAACCTCGCGGCGTATTTCGTGCCCGGGATCGCCATCGTCGTGGCCTCGGCCGTGCTGTTCGTGGTGCTGCGCCGCTGGACCCGCGCCACCGCCGCCGGGGCACCGGCCACTGCCCACGCCGCGGGCGGCGCCGCTCAGGGGTCCCCGGAAGAGCTCGCGCGCCTGCAGCGCGAGCTGGACGAGTTCTCGGCATGAACGTCTGGGAGCTGGTCGCGGGCGTGTTGCTCGCCCTCGGCGCGGTCTGGTACGTGATGGGTCCCGTGCTGCGGCCGGCCGTCGCGGGACGGGGAGCGGGACCCGGAGGCGCCTCGGACGAGGCGGCGGACGCCGAGGACGACCTCTCGCCCCGCGCCGTCGCCCTGCGCGCCCTGAAGGAGATCGAGTTCGACCGCGCCACCGGCAAGCTCGCCGATGCCGACTACGACGAGCTGAAGCAGCGCTACACCGCGGAGGCGCTCACGGCGCTCCGTGGGGAAGAGGGAAGAGGGAAGAGGGAAGAGGAGCGTGGTGCGGAAGCGGGAGCCACCCTTCCCCCTTCCCCCTTCCCCGTTCCCGTCTGTCCCGACCACGGTCCCGCCGCCGAGCGCGACGCGGTGTTCTGCTCGACCTGCGGGCGCCGTCTCGCGAGCGGGCCGGGGTTCTGTTCCCGCTGCGGCACGGCCCTCGAGCCGGGGGCGAGCTTCTGCAACGCCTGCGGCGTGCCGGTGGCCGCCTGAGGACCGTTCAGAACTCGAACTGCTCCATCCTCCGGAGTCCCACCCGCAACGGGATGATCGTCGCCGCGGCGCACAGTCCCGCGGCGGCCGCGAACCAGGCGATCATCGCGCCGTCCACGCTCACCGTCTCGCCGGCGTTGTGCGCCTGGAGGTAGACCGACACCGGCCGCGCCAGCGCCACGATCACCGCGGCCAGCAGGGCGATGGTGGACATCATGAACACCAGTCCCCCGAAGGACGTCGGGATCTGGGCCGCGTTCTCCGTCTCGAACTGCGGATACAGCGCCCCGAACCCCAGCGCGAGCGCCGCGATCGCGAGCGTCAGGGCGCAGATCGTCGTCAGGCTCACGACCATCATGAACGGCGTGACCTTGAGCAGCACGTTGGTCAGGCCGGTCAGCAGCAGGGCGAGCACGAGCAGCGGGATCGTCCCCACCCAGTACTTGGACCACAGCAGGGCCCGCAGGTCGAGCGGCGAGGAGCGCAGCAGCCACATCTGCCGGCCCTCGAGCGATACCGCCGGGAAGATGAACCGCGCCGCGATCGACGCCAGCACGAATCCCGACAGCCCCAGGTTGAGGAACGAGACCAGGGTGACGAAGAAGAACGGCACCTGCTCGCCCCGGAACAGCGGTAGCGCCTTGATGTTGAACAGGTAGACCACCACCAGCACCGCCAGCAGGATCAGCTGGCTCCACTGCTGCGTGTCGCGGAAGAACAGGCGGATGTCCTTCAGCACGAACTCCCGTTTGGCGACGGGAAGCGGTGCGAGCACATACCGCAGCGACCACCGCCAGAAGCCCCCCCGGATGAAGCGCTCGGCCCCCTCCTGCGCGCGGGTGTAGCCCGTGGCGTAGAGGCGGGCGTGCGCCATCGCGCCGAGCGTCACGAACGCGGCGGCGGTGCTCCACAGCAGCAGCAGGGGCAGCGTGTCGATGCCGCCGCGCAGCCAGGTCATGATCGCGTCGGTGGCCCACTCGCTGGGCAGCCAGGGCGACGTCGGCGTGCGCAGCACCGTGATGTAGTCGAGCAGGTTGCGGAATCCCTCGGGGCGCGCCAGCTGCTCGGGCCGGACCATGCGGAACAGCAGGATCATGACGGCGACCGTGCCCAGCGCGATGATCGAGAGCAGGTCGCGCGTCCGCCGCGCGGGGAAGACGTTGACCAGCCCCAGGGTCAGCATGGCGCCGATGACGGCCGGCAACAGGAACAGGGGGAGCAGCGTGGCCACGGCGTAGGGCGCGAAGCCCCAGCCCCCGCCGTAGCTCACCCCGTAGGCCGCGAGGATCGGCACCGCCATGAGGGCCACCATCCACGACGAGTGCACCACGGTCTCGCCCAGCTTCGCGAGGTAGAGCCGCAGCCAGTCGACCGGTGCCGAGACCAGCAGATCGAGGTCCTTCGCGAGAAAGAAGCTCGACAGCGCGGTGATCACGTTCGACAGGACGAGGATCGAGATGAACGACAGCAGGACGAGGCCCAGCAGCTTGCCGGCGAGCAGCGGCCCCAGCTCCTCGACGCCGCGGAAGTACCTGAGCACCCGGTAGAGCACGCCGAACACCGCCGCCCAGAAGGCGAGCGCCACCACCGTGAGGACCACGATCTTGCCCGTGCCGCCCGAGCGCTCCTCGCGCAGGCGCTGCAGCGCGGTGCGCCACTTGGGCTGGAGGACGTGCGCCAGCGAGGGCTGCCTCACCGGTCCCCCAGCACCGCGGCCAGCTCCTTCGCGTGCACGCCGCCGGTGAGCTTGAGGAACAGCTCCTCGAGGCCGACGCCGTGCCCCGTCGCCGTCTGCTCGCGGATCTCCGGCATCGTGCCCGAGGCCACGATCTTGCCGTGCTGGATGATCGCGATGCGGTCGCACATCGCTTCCGCCACCTCGAGGGTGTGCGTGCTCATCAGCACCGTGCCGCCGTGCTCCACGAACTGCCGGAAGATGTCCTTCAACAGTCGCGCCGCCTTGGGGTCGAGGCCGACCATCGGCTCGTCCACCACGATGCATTCGGGCCGGTGAATCAGCGCGCTCGAGATGATCAGCTTCTGGCGCATCCCGTGGCTGTACGCCTCGACCAGCTCGTCCTTCCAGCTCGACAGCTCGAACACCTCGAGCAGCTCCTCCATCCGCCGCTCGATGCGGTCGCCCTCCTGCCCGTACAGCCCCGCGACGAATCGCAGGAACTCGGCGCCCGTCAGCTTGTCGTACACGAACGGCCGGTCTGGGATGTAGCCGAGGCGCCGCTTGGCCGTGAGCGGATCGCGGTGGATGTCGTCGCCGCCCAGCAGCACGCGGCCCGCGGTGGGCCTCAGGATGCCGGCGATCATGCGCAGCGTCGTGGTCTTGCCCGCGCCATTGGGGCCGAGGAAGCCGTACAGCGCGCCCCGCGGCACGTGCAGCGTGATGTGGTCCACCGCCACGAAGCTGCCGTAGTTCTTCGAGAGTCCGTCGATCCGGATCATAGCACCTCGAGCACGAGCTGCCCCGCGAGCGGCGCCAGCTCGGCGTGCCGGGCGAAGCCGCCGATCATGAGTCCGATGCGGGCGGCACCCGCCGGGAAGTCGCCGGTGACGGGGTCGGCGGCCACCCATTCGCCGATGTACAGCTCCGCCCAGGCGTGATAGTAGAACCGTCCGCCGGCGTAGAGGAGCCCCGCCACCGGGCGCGCGGGGATGCCCGCCGCCCGGGCCAGGCCCACGAGCAGGGCCGCCTGGTCCCCGCAGTCCCCGCGCCGACCCGCGAGCGCGGCCACCGCCCCCGGCAACGGAGAACCCGGGGCGGCGCGCACCTCCCGGTGGACCCAGGCGACCAGCAGCTCGACCACCCGCTGGGCGTTGCGCTCGCGCCCGACGATCTGACGCGCCTGCGCGATGATGCGCGGGTCGTCGGTGGCGATCAGGGGCTCGGTCCCGAGCCAGGCCGCGAGGCCGGAGTCGGCGAGCGGCAGCATCCGCCGCGGCTGCGCGGCGAGGTCGGGGCGGCGCACCTCCAGGGTGTCGCCCCGCCGCGTCACGGTCCCGCTCCCGACGCCCACCGCGGCGAGCGGCAGGCCCGTGACGCGCACGCGGAACGTCGCGACGGCGCCCGGCGGCGACACGCCGGCCGCGAGGAGGGTGAGGGGCACGACCGCCCCGGCCGGCGGGTCGGCGCTCGCGCGGACCAGGGCCGTGGTGTCGCGATGGCGGAAGTTCTCGTAGGCGATCTCGAACGCGGAGCGCTGGACCACGAGGCCCCCCGGATGCTCGGCGCGCACCAGGCGTCCCTGCGCGTCCACCCACCGCCGCGTCCGCCCGCCGGCGCCGTCCTCGTCCACGGCGAACGCCCGCACCGTATCGAACCGCACCGGCACCCAGGCCATCGCGGTCGAGTCGTATTCGGCCGAGTCGGCCACGACGAAGGTGGACTCCGTCCCCACCCGCGCGCTGACGTCGCGCTCGGCGAGCAGCACCGGATCGAACAGCCGGGCCGAGTAGGTGTTGCCGGGCCGGAGCTCCCCGCCGAACGCCAGCCGCAGGGCGAGCAGCGACGGGACCACCACCGGCCGGGCGAGGGCCCAGCGGACGGTCTCCGAGTCGTGCGCCGACCGGAGCGTCAGCCGGAACAGGGTGTCGTCGCTGACGGTGCCGCGGGCGGCGAAGCTGCGGCCGTCGGCGTCGATGTCGGTCTCGACCGAGCGCAGGCGGAGGGCCCGCGTGAGCACGGCGGTCGAGCGCGCGCTGCTGCGGTGGACTCGGCCGAGCGCGGCCTCGTCGAGCACCAGCAGATCCTCGACGCGGATCGAGTCGATCAGCGTGTCCACGGTCGTCGAGGCGAATCCCACCTGCCGGCCGTGCGACCCGATGTGGTAGTAGAAGGCGCCGGGCGACACCGCGAGCGCCGCCTCGGCCAGCCGGGCGCCGGTGGGACGGAAGTACTCGCGCTTCACGAGCCAGGCGAGGCTCGCGGCCCACACGACGAGAATGACCGCCCCCCAGTGGCGGCGGGTCACGACGTGGATGCCCGACCTGCCCGCAGGGCGGCGGTGAACACGGCGCGGTCCTCCTCGGAATCGACCACGAAAGATACCGAGGAGGGGAAGCCGCCCATGTCGCCGACTTCCCGCAGCACCTCGGCCATCGCGCCGGCGACCTCCGCCAACCGCAGCTCGGGAGAGCCGGGGTGCAGGGGGGGTGTGGCGATGTGCGCGAACTGCCATTCGCGCGCACGCTCGAGCACCGAGCGCCACGCCCGGCGCAGGCCCGGGGCCGTGACCGGGCCGGCGTCGGTGGTGACGACCGCATGGATGACGAACTCGGCGGAGAGGCTGCCGCCCGCCGTGACCACGGCGGCGCCCACCGCGAGATCCTCGCGCAGCGCGAGCGCCGTCTGGAGTGCGGCGCCGCCCGCGCGGTCCACGCGCTGGGCGGCGGGCGTGGTGGGGGCGAGGCGGATCGTGGCCGGCCGGACGATCGCGTCGGCGGACGCCGACGCGAGATCGTCCACCACCACGCGGATCACCGGCCGGTCGCCTCCCGGGCGCGGCGGTACAGCTGCGTGGCCTCGTCCGAGCGGCCGAGGCGGTCCAGCACGCGACCCATGCCCTGCAGGGCGCGCGGGTTGAGCGGGTCGATCGCGGCGGCGCGCTCGAAGGCGGCGAGCGACGAGGAGAGATCGTCCAGCCGGTTCAGCGCCTCGCCGAGCTGGCACCAGGTGGCGGGGCGTTCGGCATCGAGCTCGACCGAATGCCGCAGCTGCCGCACCGCGTCCCCCCACAGGCCACGCCGGGCCAGCAGGCTCCCCAACGCGGTCACCGCGTCCGTGTGCTCGGGCTCGTGGGTCAGCACGTGCTCCACCTCGCGCTGCGCGGCGGCGAAGCGGCCGGCGTCGCCCAGCACCCGCGCACGATCGAGCCGCAGCCCGGCGTCCGCCGGCGCGAGGGCCACCGCGCGGTCCAGTTCCGCCAGCGCGCGGTCGGCATCGCCCGCCGAGGCCAACATCTGCGCCAGCGCGCGCCGCGCCGGGAGGTGGCCGGGCTCGGCGGCGAGGAAGGCGCGGCACAGCTGCACCGCGCGCATCGTGTGCCCCGCGTCGCGCGCCGACTCGGCCTCTTCCCACAGCTCGGACGGGGCGGGCGACGCCTCGGGTGGGCGGTCGTGCCGGGACGCGGCGGTCACGGGCGTCTCGAACTCGCCCGTACTCGACAGCAGCTCCGCCTCGGTGTGCAGCTCCTTCGCGACCCGTGCCCGCTCGCGCGAGCGCCACCGCTTGTCCTCACGACGCTTCACGGCGCTACCTCCTCTGCGACCCAATCCACATACACATCCAACCCGGCACTCACCGGGAGCGCGAGCAGCTCCGGCACGTCGTAGGGGTGATGTCGCCGCACCGCGTCGCGCAGGGCGTCCCAGCGCGTCGACATCGTCTTCAGCAGCACCACCACTTCTGCTGCATCATGTATGCCGCCCTGCCACCGGTAGATCGACGTCGCCCCCGGCAGCACCGTGCCGCACGCGACCAGTCGTTCGTCCACCAGGGTCCGCACCAGGCGGCGCGCGTCATCGAGCGTAGCGAGCGTCGTCAGGACGAGGAGCGGCGACCCGGTCATTGGGGACGGCAAACGTATCCCTCCGTGTGATACCCGGCAAGCGAGCCACCGGGGCACTTCCGCGGTCGGCAGGGTTGCGTGGGCGTGCATTCCGCCGATATTCCGTTCGTTCTGCCTTCCCCGATCCAGAGGTCCCAATTGACGACAGCCGCGCGCGCCTGCCCCGCGTGCCATACCCCGTTGCCCGAGCAGGCACAGTTCTGCCTGCAGTGCGGCCACGCCACACCGACTGACCCAGGCGCGCCACCGCGCACGGCGGCGACCGGCGTGGTGGAGGTGGCCCGGGTGCGGACCGCGCTCGCCGCGCACTACCGCATCGAGCGGGTGCTGGGCGAAGGGGGGATGGCGACGGTCTACCTGGCCGAGGACGTGAAGCACCGGCGGCAGGTGGCGGTGAAGGTGATGCGGCCGGAGCTGGCGGCCACACTCGGGGCCGACCGGTTCCTGCGCGAGGTCGAGATCGCGGCGAAGCTGAGCCACCCGCACATCCTGCCCGTCCACGATTCCGGGGCGGTCGCCGGGTTCCTCTACTACGTGATGCCCCATGTCGAGGGCGAGTCGTTGCGCGAGCGGCTGCTCCGTGAGCGGCGCCTGCCGGTGGAGGAGGCCGTGCGGCTGGCCCGGGAGATCGCCGAGGCGCTGGCCTACGCGCACCGCCGCGGCATCATCCATCGCGACGTGAAGCCGGCCAACATCATGCTCGGCGAAGGCCACGCGCTGGTGGCGGACTTCGGCATTGCCCGGGCGCTCGACAACGAGGCGGGGCTGACGGGGACGGGACTGGCGGTGGGGACGCCGCAATACATGAGTCCCGAGCAGGCGTCGGGGGCCAGGGACGTCGACGCGCGCGCGGACATCTACGCGGTCGGCGGGGTGCTGTACGAGATGCTCGCCGGTGAGCCGCCGTACACCGGCGACACGCCCCAGGCGATCCTGGCCAAGAGCCTCACCGAGGAAGTCCGGCCTCTGGGCACGGTGCGGCCCGACGTGCCGGAGGCGGTGGCGGCGGTCGTGGCCAGGGCGATGGCGCGCGTCCCCGCGGCGCGGTACCCGACGGCGGACGACCTCCGCGCGGCGCTCGACGGAGCGCTCGATGTCGTGCGCAGCGGAACGATGGCCGTCGCCCGGGCGGGCCCGTCGCCGGCGCAGGTGTGGGGGCTGTTCGGCGCGAGCGCCGTCGTGACGCTGGGGGTGGTGTACGGGCTGGTGCAGCGCTGGGGACTGCCCGCGTGGACGCTGGGCCTCGCGGGCGGGCTGCTCGCGGTCGGGGCGGGCGTGCTGGTGGCGACGGGGCGGTTCGAAGCCCGGCGCCGCGCGGCGCGACCGACGCCCGCGCTGGCGCGCTGGTTCACGTGGCGCAACGCCGCGCTGGGCGGCGGGCTGGCGGCGGTGCTGTGGGTCGCCATGGCCGTGGTCCTGGTGTTCCGGGGCCCGGGCGGCGCGGCCGCGTCGGCCGCCGGCGTGCGCCTCGCCGTCCTCCCGTTCGAGAATCGCGGTGCGACGGAGGACGCGTACTTCGTGGACGGCATCGCGGACCAGGTGCGCGGCAAGCTGACCGGGCTCGGCGGCTTCCAGGTGACGGCGCGCACCAGCTCGGACCAGTACCGCGCGACGACCAAGACGCCGCACCAGATCGGCCGGGAGCTCGATGTGGACTACCTGCTCACCGCCACGGTGAGCTGGGCCCGCACCCCCGGGTCCACCGGCCGGGTGCAGGTCGTGCCCGAGCTGATCGACGTGCGCACCGGCGCGGCGGCCTGGCAGGACGCCTTTGACGCGGACCTGACCGACGTGTTCCAGGTGCAGGCCGGGATCGCGACCCGGGTGGCGGCGGCCCTGGGGGTCGCCCTCGGTGCCACCGAGCAGCGACAGCTCGCGGAGCGGCCCACCGAGAACCTCGCGGCCTACGATCTCTACTTGAAGGGGATGTCGCTCACGGCGAACGACCCGGCGACACTGCGGCAGGCCGCCGGGTACTTCGAGCAGGCGGCGGCACTCGACTCGGGGTTCGTCGATGCGTGGGCACGTCTGAGCCGGGCGCTCAGCAATCTCTACTTCAATGGCACCCCCGATCCGGTGGTCGGGAACCGGGCCCGCGAGGCCGCCGAACGGGCGCTCGCGCTCGATCGGGACCGCGCCGCGGGGCACGCCGCCCAGGCGCTGTACTACCGCAACGTCCCCAAGAACATGGTGCAGGCGGAAGAGGAGATGGCGCTGGCGCTCCAGGCCGATCCCAATGACCCGGACGTGCTCCGGGCCATGGCCGGCATGGAGCAAGCGCTCGGGCGCTGGGACGACGCGCTCACCCATCTCGAGCGCGTGCGGCGGCTCGACCCGCGATCCCTGGGCACGATGAGCGCGCTGGCGTCCCTGCAGCTCCGGCTGCGCCACTATCCCGAGGCGACCGCGGCCGCGGCCGAAGCGCTGGCGCTGTCGCCGGCCGATCCCAATGTCGTCCAGCTGGGGGTCATGTGTCGCCTGGCTCAGGGCGATCTGGCCGGTGCGCGAGCCATGCTCAAGGACGTGCCCGGCACGCTCGCGGAGCCCGCGCTGGTGGCGTATTTCGCCACGTACAACGACCTCTACTGGGTGCTGGACGACCGCCAGCAGCAGCTGCTGCTGCGGCTGCCGGCGTCGGCGTTCTTCGACGACCCCGCGGCGTGGGGGTCGGTGTTCATGCAGACGTATTGGCTGCGGGGCGACCGGGCCCGGGCCCGCGCCTATGCCGACAGTGCCCGGGTGGCGTTCGAGGACCAGCTCCGCGGCGCCCCGGACGATCCCCAGCTGCACAATCTCTATGGGCTCGCCCTCGCCTACCTGGGGCGGAACGAACAGGCGATCGCCGAGGGCGCGCGCGGGCTGGCGCTCCTGCCGATCAGTCGCGACGCGATGAACGGGGCGTACTACCAGCACCAGCTGGCTCGCATCTACCTCCTCGTGGGGCAGCCGGAGAAGACGCTCGACTTGCTCGAGCCACTCCTGCGAGTCCCCTACTTCCTGTCGCCCGGGTGGCTGCGGATCGACCCCACGTTCGCGTCGCTCAAGGGCAATCCGCGCTTCGAGCGGCTGCTCGCGGGAGGGGCCGAGGCTCGATGACGACCGCCGCCCGCGCCTGTCCGGCGTGTCATACGCCGCTTCCCGAGCAGGCGCAGTTCTGCCTCCACTGCGGACATGCCACGCCGACGGATCCCGGGACGCCGCCCCGCACAGCGGCGACCGGCGTGGTCGAGGTGGCCCGCGTACGCGCCGCGCTCGCCGACCGGTATCGCATCGAGCGGGTGCTCGGCGAGGGCGGCATGGCGACGGTGTACCTGGCCGAAGACGTCCGCCACCGGCGCAAGGTCGCCGTCAAGGTGATGCGGCCGGAGCTGGCCGCCACGCTCGGCGCCGAGCGGTTCCTGCGGGAGATCGAGATCGCCGCGCAGCTCACCCATCCGCACATCCTGCCGGTCTACGACTCGGGAGCCGTCCAGAGCCTCCTCTACTACGTGATGCCGTACGTCGAGGGGGAGTCGTTGCGCGAGCGGCTGGCGCGCGAAGGGGCGCTGCCGGCGGACGAGGCGCTGCGCCTCGCGCGCGAGGTGGCCGAAGCGCTCGCGTACGCGCACCGCCGCGGCATCATCCACCGCGACATCAAACCGGCGAACATCATGCTGGGCGAGGGCCATGCGCTGGTGGCGGACTTCGGCATCGCGCGGGCGCTCGACAACGACGCCGGGCTGACGGGCACGGGCCTCGCGGTCGGGACGCCGCAGTACATGAGCCCCGAGCAGGCGTCGGGGGCGAAGGACGTGGATGCGCGGTCGGATATCTACGCGGTGGGCGGCGTGCTGTACGAGATGCTGGCGGGCGAGCCGCCGTACGCGGGGCCCACGCCCCAGGCGATCCTGGCGCGCGCCCTCACCGAGGAGCCGCGCCGGCTGACGAGCGTGCGGGCGGGCCTCCCCGCCGTGGTGGAGACGACCGTGCGGCGGGCGATGGCGCGCAGCCCCGAGGACCGCTACCAGTCGGCGGCCGATCTCGCCGCGGCGCTGGTCGAGACGTCCGACGGCGTGCGCTCGGGCGGCGTGGCGCCGGTCGCCGCCGGGCCCGCACCGGCCCGCGTGATGGCGCTGTTCGGCGTCGCGGCCGCCGGCCTGCTGGCGCTGATCTGGGCGGTGATGCGACAAGTGGGCCTGCCGCCGTGGGTGTTCGCGCTCGCGGTCGGCCTGCTCGCGCTCGGCGTTCCGATCCTGCTGCTGACCCGGCACGCCGAGGCGCGGCGTCTCGCGGGACGGGAGGTGCGGGGCGTCCGGCGCTGGCTCACCTGGCAGACGGCGATCGCCGGCGGCGTGCTGGCGCTGCTCGCCTGGGCTGGCGTGGCGACGGCGCTGGCGCTGAAGGGTACCGGGGGACGATCGAGCGCCGGGAGCACCCGCATCGCCGTGCTGCCGTTCGAGAACCGCGGCGATTCGAGCGAGGCGTACTTCGTGGACGGCATCACCGACCAGGTCCGGGGCAAGCTCGCGGGCCTGGCGGGCTTCCAGGTGACGGCGCGCACCAGCTCGGACCAGTACCGCGACGCCGCCAAGTCGCCCCAGGTGATCGGCCGCGAGCTCGGCGTGGACTATCTCCTGACCGCCACCGTGAACTGGGCACACGAGACAGGCGGGGCCGGCCGGGTCCAGGTAGTGCCTGAGCTGATCGACGTGCGCACCGGCGACGTGACCTGGCAGCAGTCCTTCGACGCCGCGCTCACCGACGTGTTTCAGGTGCAGTCGGACATCGCGGTGCGGGTCGCCGGCGCGCTCAACGTGGCGCTGGGGGCTGGCGAAGCGCGTGAGGTCGCGGCCCCGCCCACCAAGAATCTGGCGGCCTACGATGCGTTCCTGAAGGGCGACGAGGCAAGCCAGGCGGGTGGCTCAACCAGTCAGCGGCGGGCTGTGAACTTCTTCGAGCAGGCCGTGGCGCTGGACTCGACGTTCGCCGAGGCGTGGGCGCGCCTGTCGCTGGCGCAAGGGAACTTGTTCTTCGGGAACCCCACGCCGGAGGCTGCGGAGGGCGCGCTGCGCGCGGCGCAGCGCGCCCGGGCACTGGCCCCCGAGGCGCCCGAGTCCTACGCGGCGATGGGCTTCTACTACGCCAACGTGCTGTTCGACTTCGTACGAGCCCGCCGGGAGTTCGACGACGGACTGCGTCGCGCGCCCAGCCACCCCCGACTGCTGCAGGGCAGTGCGTTCACGGAGCGCGCCCTGGGCCGGTGGGATGCCGCGGTCGACGTGCTGCGCCGGGCGCAGTCGCTCGACCCGCGCTCGGTCGGCGTGCAGGTCAACCTGGCGAGCGACCTGCTGTGGCTCCGCCGCTATGGCGAGGCGCTCGCGGCCATCGATGGCGCCCGGACGCTGGCGCCCAACAGTCTCAACCTGATCGAGGGCAAGGCGATGGTGTACCTGGCCCAGGGTGATCTGAGCGGCGCCCGCGCGGTGATCCACGACGCGCCGGCGGAGATCGAGCCCACGCGCCTGGTCGCGTACGTCGCGGGAACCTGGGACCTCTTCTGGCTGCTCGATGACGACCAGCAGCGCCTGCTGCTCAGGCTCTCGCCGGGGGCGTTCGATGACGATCGCGGGGCGTGGGCCCTGGCGCTCGCCGCCACCTATGCGCTCCGCGGTGATGCCGCCCGGGCCCGCGTGTACGGCGACTCGGCGCGGATCTGGTACGAAGCGAAGCTTCGCGCCACGCCGGACGACAACTATCTGCTCGCCCTCTCGAGCGTGGCGCTCGCGTACGCCGGCCGGCGCGACGACGCCATCAGGAACGGAGAGCGGTCCGTGGCCCTGTTGCCCGTGACCAAGGATGCGTTCTCGGGGGCCTACAACCAGCACGTCCTGGCGCGCACGTACACCATCCTCGGCGAGCGCGACAAGGCCATCGACCAGCTGGAGGCGCTGCTTGCCGTCCCGTACTTCCTGTCGGCCCGCTGGCTCACGATCGACCCGACCTTCGCCCCGGTCCGGGGCAACCCGCGGTTCGACAAGCTCACCGCCGGACCCTAGCGCGGAGTCCCGGCCCGGGATCCGGGGAGGATTGACCCCAGCCGCGCCCACCGGCTAGCCTCCACGGCTATGGCCGGCGATTCGCTCATCGTCCGCGGCGCGCGCGAGCACAACCTCCGCAACATCACCGTCGCGATCCCCCGCAACACCCTCACGGTGATCACCGGCCTCTCGGGGTCGGGCAAGTCCTCGCTGGCGTTCGACACCATCTACGCCGAGGGCCAGCGCCGCTACGTCGAGTCGCTCTCCGCCTACGCCCGGCAGTTCCTGGGCCTGATGGAGAAGCCCGACGTAGACGCGATCGAGGGGCTCTCGCCCGCCATCTCGATCGAGCAGAAGACCGCCGGCGCCAACCCGCGCTCGACCGTCGGGACGATCACCGAGGTCTACGACTACCTCCGCCTGTTGTGGGCCCGCGGCGGCACGCCGCACTGTCCCAACGACGGCTCGCCGATCCAGCGCCAGAGCGCCTCGCAGATCACCGACCTGATCCTGCAGTGGCCCGAAGGCACCCGCATCGAGGTGCTGGCGCCGCTCGTCCGCGGGCGCAAGGGCGAGTTCCGCGACCTGTTCGAGTCGGTCCGCCGCCAGGGGTTCGTGCGCGTGCGCGTGGACGGCGAGACCTGCGACCTCGCCCAGGTCCCGAAGCTGCTTCGCCGCAAGAACCACGACATCGCTGTCGTCGTGGACCGGCTGGTGGTGCGGCGCGCCGACCGGGGCCGGCTCGCCGACTCGATCGAGACCGCCCTCAAGGCGGCGGAGGGGACGGTCGAGGTCGTGCGGCCGGGCACGGCGAAGCCCACGCTGTTCTCCGAGCGCTACGCCTGCCCGCAATGCGGCCTGTCGCTCCCCGAGCTCGAGCCCCGGCAGTTCTCGTTCAATTCGCCCTTCGGGGCGTGCCCCGACTGCTCGGGACTCGGCACCCGGCGCGAGGTCAGCGCCGACCTCGTGCTCGGCGACGCCGGGTTGTCGATCCTCGAGGGTGTGATCCTGCCGTGGGGCGAGCCGAGCGGCTACCTGCGCAAAGTGATCCTGCCCACGCTGGCCCGTACGTTCAAGTTCAGCCTCGACACGCCGTGGCAGGACCTGCCGGCAGGGGCCCGCAAGGCCATCCTGAGCGGCGCTCCCGGGAAGACGCTCACCTACCAGTGGGATAGCCAGCGCTTCCACGGCTCGTACCAGTCGGGGTGGGAGGGCGTGCTGAAACACGTCGAGCGGCGCTATCGCGAGACCACGTCCGATGCCGTGCGGGACCAGCTCGGCGAGTTCATGGTGGAGCAGGCGTGCCCCACGTGCGCCGGCAAGCGGCTGCGGCCCGAGAGTCTCTCGGTGCTCGTCCACGGCCGGAGCCTCGGCGACGTGGTAGAGCTGTCGGTAGCCAACGCGCTCGAGTTCTTCCAGGGCATCCCGGTGCGCGGCAACGGCCGCGCCGGGCTCGATCCCGGGATCGCGCGGCCGATTCTGAAGGAGGTGCTCGACCGGCTGCGCTTCCTGGCCGACGTGGGGCTCGAATACCTGACCCTCGGCCGGTCGGCGCAGACGCTCTCGGGCGGCGAGGCCCAGCGCATCCGCCTCGCGACGCAGATCGGGTCCCGGCTCGTGGGCGTGCTGTACATCCTCGACGAGCCTTCGATCGGGCTGCACCAGCGCGACAACGAACGGCTGCTCGCCACGCTGCGCGAGCTGCGCGACCTCGGCAACACCGTGCTCGTGGTCGAGCACGACGAGGAGACGATCCGCGCGGCGGACTACGTTCTCGATCTCGGGCCCCGGGCCGGCCGCCACGGTGGCGAGGTCGTCGCGGCGGGCACGCTGGCGGACGTGCTCGGCCACCGCGACTCGCTCACGGCGCGCTATCTCCGCGGCGAGCTGCGCATCCCCGTGCCGCCGCGCCGACGCCTGGCCGATCCCGCGCGCGCCCTGCAGGTCGTCGGCGCGCGCCAGCACAACCTCCAGAACCTCACCGTCGAGTTCCCCCTGGGCCTGTTCATCGCCGTGACCGGCGTCTCGGGATCGGGCAAGTCCACCCTCGTCACCGACATCCTGTACCACGCCCTGGCGCGCCACTTCTACCACGCCAAGGTGGTGCCCGGCGCGCACGACCGGCTGGTGGGTCTGGAGCACGTGGACAAGGTGATCGACATCGACCAGAGCCCCATCGGCCGGACGCCGCGGTCCAACCCCGCGACCTACACGGGGCTGTTCACGCCGATCCGCGAGTTGTTCACCATGCTCCCCGAGGCCAAGCTGCGCGGCTATGGGCCGGGCCGCTTCTCCTTCAACGTGAAAGGCGGCCGCTGTGAGGCGTGCCAGGGAGACGGCCTGGTGAAGGTCGAGATGCACTTCCTCCCGGACGTGTACGTCCCCTGCGAGGTCTGCAAGGGCCGGCGGTACAACCGCGAGACCCTCGAGGTCCGCTACAAGGGGAAGTCCATCGCGGATGTGCTGGACCTCACGGTGGCCGATGCCCTCGAGTTCTTCGAGGCCCAGCCGCGCATCCGCGCGAAACTGGAGCTGCTCAACGACGTAGGATTGGGGTACATCCACCTGGGACAGTCGGCCACGACCCTGTCGGGCGGCGAGGCCCAGCGCGTGAAACTGGCCACCGAGCTGGCCAAGCGCGACACGGGGCGCACCCTCTACATCCTCGACGAGCCCACCACCGGTCTGCACTTCGAGGACGTGCGGCTGCTGCTCGAGGTGCTGCATCGGCTGGTGGACAAGGGCAACACCGTCATCGTCATCGAGCACAATCTCGACGTGGTGAAGACGGCCGACTGGGTGATCGACCTCGGCCCGGAGGGCGGGGCCCCGGGCGGGCAGGTGGTGGCGGTGGGGACGCCGGAGGACGTAGCGGGGGTGCGCGGCTCGCACACCGGCCGATTCCTGCGGCGCCTGCTGGCCCGGCGCGCCTCGTGACCGGCGGCACCGTTGGCGCCCGGCCGGACCGGGTCGTAGACTAGAGCGTCGAGGAGCGTGAGCATGTTCTGGGACGCCGTCGCGCCGATGGTCGTAGTGAGCACCCTGTTCCTGTCCGCGGGCGCGGTCCTCATCCTGCGCGGCCCGCTCGGCCGGGCGTTCGCGGACCGGATCGCCGGGCGCCACTCGGCGGCCGACCCGGAGGCCCAGGGCCTGCGCCAGGACATCGAGGACCTGCGGGCGGAGCTCGCGGCGGTGCAGGAGCGCCTCGACTTCGCGGAACGATTGCTCAGCCGCGGGCGGGACCGGGAGCAGCTGCCCCGGGGCGCCCCGTGAGCCCGGACGGCGTGTGGGTCTTCGTGCCGATCGCCGGGATGGCGACGGCCTCGTTCTTCATGTTCGGCGTGTACAAGCTGGTGACGCGGTGGCTCGACGTGAAAGCCCGGCGCGAGACGGCCGTGCCGTCCGAGGACCTGCGCGAGCTGCAGCGCGAGGTGGACGACCTGCGCGCGCTGCCGGGGCGGCTCGCCGAGCTGGAGGAGCGTCTCGACTTCGCCGAGCGGCTGCTGGCGCGCGAGCGCGAGCGGGTGCTCAAGCCCGGATCGTGATCCCATGGATACCCCGTTCGTCGTTCCCGTGGTCTTCTTCATCGCGATGGCATCGGTCTTCATCCTGCGCGGGCCCCTCGGGAAAGCGCTCGCCGACCGCGTCGCGGGACGCCACATCCATCCTGCCGAGCGGCCTGACGGCGAGCCGGTGACGGCCGAGCTGGAGGAGATGCGCCTGCGTCTCACCGAGCTCGAGAACCGCGTGGATTTCGCGGAACGCCTGCTCGCCAAGGGGCGCGACGGCGACCGGGTCGGGCCGGCCCGTTGACGCGCACGAACCGGGTCGCGGCGCATGGATGACGCGATCAAGCTCTTCCTGGTGCTCGTGGGCGTCGCCGGCGCGGGCAGCCTCGGCTATCTGGTGTTCGGGGCCGCCCGCGTCGCCCTCCGCCGGATGGAGCGTCGCGCGGGACTGACCGGCGCCGCCGGCGCGACGCCCGCGGACATCGACGACCGGCTCGCCGCCCTCGAGGAGGCCACCGGGCGCCTCGCCGAGCTGGAAGAGCGCGTCGATTTCGCCGAGCGGATGCTCACCCGGCAGCGCGAGGCCGACCGCCTCGACGCCGGCGGACGCTGAGGCGCGGATGCAGATCCAGGAGCTGATCCTCATCGTCGGCATGCTGGCGGCCGGGACCTGGATGTTCCGGCCCGTCGTGCTCGCGATCGCCGAGCGGCTGCGCGGCGGCCGCGTCACGGACGGCGAGGCCCAGCGCCAGATGGAGGCCGTGCGCGAGGAGCTGCTCGCCGAGCTGCAGCAGACGCGCCGCGAGATGGTGGAGTTGGGCGAGCGCGTGGACTTCGCCGAGCGGCTGCTGGCCCAGAACCGGGCCGCGCAGGGGCTGCCCCCCGGCGAGCGCCGCTAGGGGGACGTCATGATGCAGGGGGAGATGCTGGTCGTCGTCGTCGCCTCGCTCCTGACCATCGGGGCGGCCACGCGGCTCCTCGCGCCGATCGCGCGCGGGCTCGGGGAGCGGCTGAAACGCGGCGGCGGGGGCCCGGACGTCGAGGTGCTGCGGCAGGAGATGGACGGCCTGCGGGAGACGCTCCAGCAGGCCTGCGGCGACGTCGCCGATCTGCAGGAGCGCGTCGATTTCGCCGAGCGGCTGCTCGCGCAACAGCGCGAGGCGGCCCGGCTCTCCGGAAAGTGAGCACCGCGATATGGAAGACATCATCGCGATCGTCCTGCTGTTCGGCGGCGGCACGTTCGCGGCCATCGCGTATTCGCCGATCGGCCGCGCCTGGGCCGACCGGATCCGCGGCCGGGTGGCGGTTGACCCGGAGGCCGAGGCCGGGCGGGCCGAGCTGGCGGAGTCGGTCGATGCCCTGCGCCGGGAGGTGGCGGAACTCGCGGAGCGGGTAGATTTTACGGAGCGCCTGCTGACCCGGGGCCGCGAGCAGAACGGCGCCGGCGCGGGCGATGTTGCCCGGTGAAACACCCACACCTACGGAGCCGTACGTTCCTTACATGATGCAGGTGGTCGTGCAGACGCCGTTCCCCACGCCACCCAGTCCGCCCCCGGACCCGAACTTCCTGGCGATGCAGGCGTTCGACCTGCTCGCCACCGTCGCGGTCGCGGTCGCGGTCATCCTGGTGGTGCGCTGGGTGGTGATGTCGCCGATCGGGCAGGCCATCGGGGATCGGCTGCGGGGGAAACGGCACGGGCCGCTGACGGGGGAGCAGGAGGACCGGCTGGCGCGGATCGAAGCCGAGATGCAGGCGCTGCGGGGCGATCTGGGCGAGGTCTCCGAGCGGTTAGATTTCGCCGAGCGGGTGCTGGCCGAGCGCCGTGACCGGCGGCTCGGCGCGGGGCCCTGAACGTGGAGTGGTGGATCTTCCCGGCGATGGCCGGGGCGTTCTCGTCGGCGCTGATCGCGCGGTGGTTCTTCCAGTCGCCGATGGCCGAGGCGATGGCCGAGCGGGTGCGCCAGCAGGCGCGGCGGCGCCGGCACTGGAAGGGGTTCGGCGGGGAGTGGGTGGATGCCCCACCCGACGAGTCGGGCACGGACGAGCGCACGCACGCGCTCGAAGAGCGGTTGAATCAGGTGGAAGGGCAGCTGGCCGAGATGGTCGAGCGACTGGATTTCGCCGAGCGCCTGCTCGCTGAGCGGCGCCGAGAGCAGCTCGGCGCGGGACACTGACCGCGCGGGAAGAACGCGAGGAGCGCCATGGGGATCTTTGACCGTCTGTCGACGCTGATCCGGTCGAACATCAACGACCTGATCTCGCGCGCCGAAGACCCGGAAAAGATGCTGAACCAGCTGATCGTGGACATGCGCACCCAGCTGGCCAAGGCGAAGCAGCAGGTGGCGGCCGCGATCGCCGACGAAAAGCGCCTCTCGGCCCAGGTCGAGCAGGAGCGCAAGCTCGCCGAGGATTGGGAGAAGCGCGCGGTCCTGGCGGTGCAGGAAGGCCGCGACGATCTCGCCAAACAGGCGCTGCTGCGGCACAACGAACACGCGCACGGCGCGGTGCAGCTGCACGAGACGTGGGTGAAGCACCGCGAGGAAACCGACAAGCTCAAGGGCTCCCTGCGCCAGCTCAACGACAAGATCGAAGAGGCGAAGCGCAAGAAGAACATCCTGATCGCGCGGCAGAAGCGCGCCGAGGCGCACAAGCGCATTCAGGAGACGATGTCGTCCATCGGGGACAAGAGCGCGTTCGAGACCTTCGACCGGCTCGCCGAGGCGATCGAGCACGAGGAGCGCAAGCTCATCGCGGCGGCCGAGGTCACCGAGGACCTGTCGGGCGACACGCTGATCAAGCAATTCGCGGCGTTCGAGGAGAAGGCCGACGCCGACCAGCAGCTGCTCGCCCTCAAGCAGAAGATGGGGCTGCTCGCCCCCGGCGCGCCTCCCGAGGCGCGGCAGCTGGGCAAGGGCGCGGCCGAGGCCGAGCTGGTCGACGACGACGAAGCGGGGACCGGCCACTAGGCCGGTCTCCTCCCCTCCGCAGCGCCGCCGTGCCGCCGTCCGCGCACCGCTTCCTCATCCTGGCCGACGGCCAGTTCGACCCCCTCACCTCCAAGACCGC
>Ga0210138_1000069_pt1 | contig 23659 bp, 21 predicted proteins | sample Browns_ThreeSqC__FD_184850 | JGI IMG/M metagenome (GOLD analysis project Ga0210138, IMG submission 184850) | Wetland microbial communities from the San Francisco Bay, California, USA, that impact long-term carbon sequestration -... | ecosystem: Environmental > Aquatic > Marine > Wetlands ... | reverse complement strand
CCCGGCCCCGCCATGCCCTCCTCGTCGCCGAAGCGGCCTTCGAGCACGTAAGTCTGCTCGAGCGCGTTGTGGACGTGATCGGGCACCACGCCGCCTGGCGGGATGCGGAACAGGCCCGTGAACACGCCCGTTTCCTTGTCCTCGTAGAGCACCTTCATTTCGATGCCGGGTGCTTGAGACATGGGTTGCCAGGGAATCTCCTCGCTCTTGATGTAGCGGGAGGCGAGCTCGGGCGGGTTCTTGGCGCCCGGTAGGGGGTTTGGGTTGTTCATACGCGGTCTCCTTGAATCGGCATCGGTCAACGCCACGGCGGCAGGCTTGATTCTAGCGGGCGCCCCGCGCGCGGCCTGTGGATAACCGCTTTTGACCCAAGCGCTAAACCGTCCACGGAAACGGGGCAACTCCAGACCAACAAGGCCTAGCTGCGGCTAAAGCAGGCCGGCGCCGACGTGGCCTGCGGAGCGAGAAGCTAATTTTTGAGTCACGAAGTCGCTGCTGGACCGTCGGCGCGCCGCGACTTCCACTTTCGCCACAACCACGGCACCAGCACGAACCACTGCAAGTAGCCGACGACGAAGAAACAAAGCCACGTAATCCCAATCCACCAATAGCTTGTCGGGATGACCATCGAGAAGAACTTTTCAACTCCGATCGATATCCCGGCGAACACACCTGCAATCAGTAAGCTGCTAGGGAATGCAAGAGCCAGCATCGACCGCGCCAAGAACACCCCGATATCGCTGTTCGGCTTGCCGTCAAAGCCGTAGAGCGTCACCAATAGAACGATGGCAGCCAATGTGACCCAGATTGCCTTAGCGAATTTGGATTGCATCGCTGGCATTGCTTCAGACGGCATTCTTTCCGGCAACGCCGATTGACGTCATCGTCGTACTCCTGGCAATCGGTGCCAAAGGGGATCCCGTAACGCGGACGGGGCTTCTTCCACTCTCTCTTGAGGCAGTGTCGAAACACCTGTCGTCGTGCGTTGCCTTGCAGACCTTCGGGTCGTACTTGTCATTGCTTGGTTTGCCCGGACTGCTCAGTGCACTGCCAGTGCGATCTTGACCGCCGCAAGTTACCTGCCCATAGTTGTCGATGACACACGAGTATTGGTGGTACGCGGGATTCCCCCAAATGTCCGGACCGCTCTTGCTGCCTTTACCGCCAAGCGAATCGAGCGGCTTGGTGCACTGGAATGACTGGAGACCGAAGGGATCAATACGCGACAGAGGGGTCCCGCCGACGTACAGATAGGTGTTAAGGCTGCCCTCAAATCCAATAGGATCACTCTGGAGGTACCGCCCCACGTCTGAGCTATAGTCCCGCAGGAAGTTATGCGCGACCCTAGTTTCCTTGTCGAAGTACTGACCCGGCAGTCGTAGTGGCAGGTCGAAGGCGACCGAATTCGCATCCGGGTCCTCGTTCGCCGGGTTATTGCCGAAGGGCTCCTGCTGATCCCACCGCCACACGGTCGTACCTGTAGCATCGGCAACGAGCCACGGCGTGTTCAGATGATCGGCGTGACTACTTTTCGGACGCGCGATTGCGCTTCCCCGCAATCCACCCGATCAATGTCCCCAATGCTGCATATATCAATCCATTAAGAACAGCAGAAACAACTGTAATGGCTATCTTTGCGGCATCGAAGGAGCCGACGAAGGGGATCAACAGAAACTCGGTGGGCCAAACAATATGGAACCAGTATGGAGGAAGGCCAGAAGTACTCACCTGGCCCCAGATCACAATTAAAACTGGGACGATCAGGCCAATCACGCCAAACGTCAGAGCCATCTTCATCATTGTCAGTATTTCAATTTGTTATCGATATAGAACTGGTCGAGTGCCTTGAACAAGTTGTCGGGGTATACGTAATCGCCACTCGGCGTCGGCACGCCTGCAGTTCGCAACGTATCGAGCACAAACGAAGAGCACTGGTTGTAGCACCAGTTGTAAGTCTGATTTCGATTTGCTTGCGCCTGTGCCAGTCGTTCGGCAATCCTCGCATCCTGCTCGCGTGTCGTCCGGATCCTCACTACGGATGCATCCTTGAAGTCCTTTGGCTTCTGGCGAATTCTGTCCAGCGCGACAATTCCTGGTACCGGCGAGCAGATATTCACGGCGTCGGAACTTTTCCGAGGATACAGGCCGACGGTGTCGTTCGAATTTACGGCGATACCAATGTGGCCAGGTGGGAACGGGGGGAAGTACTTAATCGTCACGTCTAGGCCCGAAGGGTCCGCATACATCAGCGGACTCGACCATGAATAGCTATACGTATTCGGGCCACCTTCTAGACCAATTGGGTCGGACTGGCAGTACCTCCCAGTGGCCGAGTCATAGCAGTCCCGCTGATAGTTGAAGTGAAGCGCAGTTTCCTTGTCGAAGTACTGCCCCGGTAGTCGTAGCGGTAGATCGAAGGCCCCGAGGCCGCTCGGGTTCTCATCCGGCGCGTTATTTCCGAACGGTTCCTGCTGATCCCACCGCCACACCGTCGTACCTGTAGCGTCGGCAACGAGCCGCGGCGTGTTCAGATGATCCGCCCTGCGGGTGCGCTACTGCTTGCCCAAAGGCAGATGCGACTTCACTTTGTCCTTGAGCTTGTTCAGCGACTGCCGCTGCGGTTCACCGACCAGCCGAGTCGTCACCACCTCAAGCCCATCAATTGGTAGGAAACCCTCGTCGTAAGATACGTTTCCACACGGTACCTGAAGTCTCTGGAACGCGATCACATAGCGAGCGCCCGGCAAAGGGTGAACAACCGACTTCTCGGGATAGTAGGCAAACTCGACCTCCTGACCCACCGATCCCTTCCATACTTCATCTACAACCAGTGTCGCAACCATTGCAGCGCCAAAGCCCTCTGTCGAGCAGCCTGCTTCACGGACGGACTTAATGCGCCCGGTGGCGATCCAGGTCGCATAGTCTGCTACCGCGTTAAGGGTGAAGATCGGCCGCGTATCCGCCTGCGTCATGTTTGCGCAAGCAAGTGTCCAGACGACGAGCAAGAAGCGAATCGCGTGCATGAGCCCTCTTCCAACTCGGTCAGTCGGCGACATCTGGTGTTGGAACATATGGCGGGTATCCTCGGTCGACGGCGCAGCTGAAACAACGCCGCTCGATGAAGTTGATCTCACCATGAGCGGTCGGATCCCCGCTAACCCCAACGCTGTGAAGCAACTCGTGGAGTACGGTCGCCTCAATGCATCCACAAGGCGGCGTTATCGCGACCGGGTACATCGTCATCGTGTTCCCGCCTACGGGTGCCTGTGCACAGTATCCGACGGGACTGGCCACGCTACTGCAGCTCACAACCGATGTTTGCAGGACCTCGCGCAGGCGCGTCCAATACTTGCAAGGGACGCAACCAGTATTGCGGTCATTGCATCCTCCGCAACTGGTGTCGATCTTCTCTTGGATCTTCTTCTCCGCGTTCTGCACCTGTCGCCAGTAGTCATCTGAGCAACCGTTCCCGCGAACGAGCAAGCCCAACAGATCGCGATAGCGGAGGGGCGCACCGATGCCGTAGGCGTAGGTGTTGGTGCCTCCACGCAGCCCGATCGGGTCACTTTCCCCGTATCTTCCGAGACTTGGGTCATAGTCCCGGAAGTAGTTGTAGTGAAGCCCGCTCTCCTTGTCGTACCGTTGCCCGGGCAGTCGTAGCGGTAGGTCGAAGGCGACCGAGTTCGCGTCCGGATCTTCATCCGCGGGGTTATTGCCGAAGGCCTCCGCCTGATCCCACCGCCACACCGTCGTACCTGCAGCGTCGGCGACGAGCCGTGGTGTGTTCAGATGATCGGCGTGATCATTCTGCGACGCGGCTACACAGTTGTCGCTGACTTGCTCGCGGAACGTGACGCGACTCCGATGTACACAATCGCCGCAACGGCGAAGAGGAGCGGGAGTACCACGTTGAACACGGTGAACCCCAACTGTTGGTACGGCGTTCCTGCCGAGAACACTGCTGCTGCGAACCTTGCGTATCCGTCTACAATGCCGCCCCCGGGACGGGCCAACTGAATCAGCCAAAGTCCGACGAAGAGAGCTGAAGTCCCTCCAACAAACCATGCGGCGCGCGCACCGCGAACAACGTGCAAGATCGCGCTCGCGATGCCAAGAAGGGTAGCAATTAGCCGGACGGTCCAGTGAAGCCATGCGGATTGTTTGCCTTTCGCAATTTCGTTCTCTACTTGGGAGGCGGCTTCTTGGTCGGAGAGGTTTCTCCCAGCGCGCGCGGCGTTCGCCACCACCATCTCGCGCATAGTGGTTCGATTTTCCTCCAGGTAGCTTGCTTCCCGCCACGGAAAGTCCGCGAGCGTAGACGAATAGATCATCCACCCAAAGAGCAACGTCAGCGAGAGAGTTCTCATCGTCGGCCCGCTCATGACGCCGCATCCGGCGGACAGGACGACCTCGGCTGACTACACTTCTCTTTGAGCCAAAAGACGCATGAATCGCGGCACTCCAAGTAGTCCCGCCCCATCCATGCAGTGGCAGGAATCAGGAACTTGCATTTCTCATGGGTCTGGAGGTCGACGTGCGCCAGGGGCGCTTTGTTGAACCAGTCGCACGAGAGCGTGTCGGCACAATCCTTCTTCCCCGCAATACCGCCTCGCGTTTTCGCAAACGCGTCGCCGAGACTGCTTGGACCCCGAGCGCGAGGCGTGCTGGCCAAGCCCTCAACGTCCGTCGCGGCGAGGGGTGATGCTGCGACGTAGGTGTAGGTATTAAGCGCGACCCGAACGCCGAACGGGTCGCTTTGCTTGTAGATTCCGAGACTTGGGTCGTAATCGCGGAAGAAGTTATAGTGGAGACTCGTCTCCTTGTCGTAGTACTGGCCCGGCAGTCGTAGCGGTAGATCGAAGGCGACCGAGTTGCTATCGGGGTCCTCATCCGCAGGGTTACTGCCGAACGGCTCTGCCTGATCCCACCGCCACACCGTCGTACCGGTAGCGTCGGCGACCAGGCGTGGTGTGTTCAGATGATCGGCGTGGATGTAGTAGAGCGCCTTCTGCGCGGTGACCGTGATCGGCACCGCGGCGCTCGTCGTCTGCAAGCCGTCATTATCGGTCGCCACCGCCGTCAAGCTATAGGCGCCGGCCGGGACGCTCGTCCACAGGATCGTGTAGGGGCTTGTTGTGTCAGTGCCGATCGGAATGCCGTTGGCGTAGAACGCCACCTGCGTGACCGAGCCGTCCGTGTCCTGGGCATTCGCGGTCACCGTGATACTCGCCGGAGCAGTGAAGACGGCATTCGCGGTCGGAGCGCTAATGGAGACCGTCGGTGCGTTGCCGCCTGAGTCGCACGCGATCGTGCCCGCGCGCACCGTGAACTGCACCCGAGAGCCCGTGGGCAGGTTCGCGGGGTAGGTCAGACTCACCGTGCCTTCGGCGGTAAAGCCCTGCTGCATCGGCGGGAAGTAGTAGTACAGCGTCTGGGCCGCCTGCGTGCCGTTTCCCGTCTGCGAGACCGCTCCGGAGACCCCGTAGCCATTCAGGCTCGTGATGCTCGCCGCGATCGTGGTGTCCGAGCCGATGCTCGGGTTGGTGCTTACCTGAAGTTCCAAGGCGTTCCCGGCATCCATCCCCGAGGGGTAGGTGAGGCTCAGGACGAGCGTCCCTCCGTCGCGGATCTCGAGCACTTCGCTCCCCGTGCCGGAGTTGATGACCTTCCAGCTGTACGCCTTGCCCGAGGTCCAGTCGAGGCTGCCCTGCGCCTTCTGGCCTGACTCGGTATCGGTGCCCACGGCCCACTCCCAGGCGGGGCCTGAGTTGCCTCCGCGGGCGAGCGTCCGCTCGTAGGTGCCAAAGGGCGTAAAACCCGTGCCCGGGTCTGTCCTTGGCGATGCCGGCGTACAGGACTGTGCGTAGGCCGCCGCACCCGCGAGACAAAGGAAAAGCGCCGTGGCAAAGCGCGCCGCGGCGTAAGCAACAGTGTGGACGGCCGAGCAGCGCAGGACGGTCTTCGTTGTCATTGTCGCCTCCCCCGCCCGCGCTACTTGACCACGCCCACGGGGATATCCCCGAGGTAAATGATCTCGCGCTTCGTCGCCCCTGCCGCGTCGGTCTCCGCGATCAGGTGTCCGCGCACGTCGTAGTGAAAGACCGTGTCCCCCAGCGTGTTGGTCTTGCGGACCCGCTGGCCGAGCGCATTGACTTGGTAGCTCGTCGCGCCGATGGAACCTGTCGCCTGCACCATGCGCCCGCGGGTGTCGTAGGCATACGCATTTACGCCGTCGGCCGTCGTACTGCCGTTGGCATCGAACACGAAGCTGCGCACCGGACCCGACGTCGGAGTAATCAAAGCGATCCGGTTGGACGTGGGGCTGTAGGTATAGGTATGGACCGTCCCGCCCACACTCTTCGTCAGCCGGTTGCCTACAGCGTCGTAGCTGTACGCGAAGCCCGAGGAGGGCAGCACCGCGGAGGTGAGCCGGTCGAGGGCGTCATAGAAGTAGGCATTGACGTTCGAGGGGTTCCCGGTCTCGGCGATCCCGGTGATGCGGCTTGCCGCATCGAACGCGATCGCGTAGCTCGCGCCCCCGAGCGAGTAGGAAGCGATCCGGCCGTCCTGATCGATGCTTCGCGAGTAGAACTGACCGTTGCCGAAGGTAAAGCCCTTCACGCCGCCGAACGGGTGGTACTGCACGCCCTGCACCACAACGTTGGTCTGATTGCCCGTGGTCGTAATCTGGCTGATGCGTCCCAGCGCATCGAAAGCATAGGCAACGCCCCGCCCCGAGGGGTAGGTGATCCCGATCATGCGCCCGGTGCTGTCGTAGCTGTAGGCGCTCACGTAGATTTGCCCGCCCAGCGTTCTCGTTTCGGACGTCACCCGCCCGTGCTGGTCGTAGCCGTAGGCGATCTGGTTGGTCATCTGCTGTGCGGGGTCGGTCTCGGTGATCAAGGACAGGCGCCCGAGGGCGTTCGTCCCCTGGTCGTAGGCGTAGAGCTGCTTCGAGCCGTCGTGGAAGGTGATCGAGGCGACGCGATTCAGGCTGTCGTAGGCGTAGGTCGTCACCTGCCCCTTGGCGTCGGTCTGGGAGAGCAGGTTCCCTGCCGCGTCGTAGCTGTTGTCGGTGATGCCCGTATCCGGGCTTGCCTGCTGCGCGAGGTTGCCAAGGCCATCGACGGTGTAGCCGGTCACGAGGCCGCGCGGGTCGGCGACCAGGGTGAGCGCATCGAGCCCGTTGTAGGCGTAGGTCGTCATGCCGGAAGCGGGATCGGTCACCCGCACGAGGCGGTTGAGCGCGTCGTAGGCGTTGGTCGTCGTGCGGTTGAGCGGGTCTCTCACCGCGATCACGTTGCCCTGGTCGTCGTAGGTGTACTCGGTGGTTTGCCCGAGCGCACCGATCTCCTGGAGGAGCCGGTTCAGGCTCGAGTACACGCGGCTTCGGGTCTGGGCGAGGTTGTTCGAGGGATCGAACACCTGCTCCTGCACGCGGTTGCCCATCGCATCGAGCGCGTAGGCGATGCGGTTGCCGAGGTTGTCCTGCATGCCCGTGAGCCGGTGCGCGGCGTCGTAGCTGTAGACGAGGAACGACCCATCGGGCAGCGTCACGCGGGTGAGCTGGCCTACCCCGTCGTACTCGTAGCCCGTCGTCTCGCTGCCGAGCGCCCTGGAGATGAGGCGCTGGCGAGGATCGTAGGCAAGTGTCGTCGCGAGGCCGTTCGGATCGACGATCGTCGTCGGCTGGCCGTGGGGGTTGTAGGCCGTGATCTCGGTGACATGTCCCGCGGCGTTGGTGATGGTCGCGACATTGCCGCGCCTGCCGAGGTCCGGGTCGTCGTCCGGGTAGTAGGCGTAGGCCGTGACGTCCGAGACGTCGGTACGCGGGCCATCGATCGTGAGCACCTGGCCGTTCGCGTCGTAGGTGTAGCTCCAGGTGCGCGGCGCGCCCGACGGTGGCCCGGCAAATTCCTGACTGCCGTTCGCGTCGGTGGTCGCCTGCACCGTCTTCGAGCACAGCACCCCCGGCACGAGTGTTATCCCGTCTGACTTGAGCCCGCATTGGGCGCCACCGTCGCCGTTGTAGACGTAGCTCGTGATCCGCAGCGGCTCGGCCATCCGCGTCGCGAGGCGAAACGTCGGGTGCCACTCGGTGGTGATCGTCCGGGTCTGCGGAGTCGCGCCGCCGCCCGAGTTCAGTCCTTCGACGCGCTGCGTCTCGAGATTGCGCGCAGGATCGTAGGCGTAGTCGGTCCGATTACCGTTCCAATCCGTGCGAGAGGTTGCGTTCCCCTGGTTGTCGTACGACGCGGCGGCCGGGCCGCAAGATGGGCACGCTGCCCCGCTGATTGCGGTCCCTTTGGGAACGCCCTGCACGTTCGCAAAGCCGTAGGTGCTTTGCGCGCCAAGGGGGTTTGTGACCGTGACCGAAAAGTCCGCGTTCAGCGTCAGGTCGTAGCGGTTGACACCGCCGGCATGCTCGCTACGAAACGCGCGGTTGGTGGAGTCGTACCAGAAGGTCGCAAAGCGATCCCCGTTCTCATCCGTGATGCCGGTGAGCAACCCCTGGGCCTGCGCTGCGCCCGCGTACGCCGCCTCGTTGTAGTGATAAGTCCGCACTCGCCCATCCGGATAGGTGACGCCACTCAGAGTCCTTTGCGCGTCGTACGCATACAGGTAGATCCCGCCCGCCGGATCGGTCATCCGAACGAGGTAGCTGCGGTTGTCGTAGCCAAAGCCGAGCGAGCGGCCGAACGGATCCGAGACGCTCAAGAGCAAGCCGGCAGGCAGCGGCGTGGCGGTCCCCTCGATCACGCCGCCGTTGGGCGGACTGGCCGTCCCGTCGCTGTAGGTGAGCGTCTGCGTGAGGCCCGAGCGCGCCGTGATGCTCGTGAGCCGCCCCGCGGCGTCAAAGAGTTCGAGTTCCTCGTTCCCCTGGGTGGTCAGCGCCCATCCGAGCGTGACGCCTCCCGCGTCGGCGATGCGCGCAAGGCGATGCGACAGATCTGCATCCGGAGCATAGAGGCCGGAATTCAAGCGGAAGAATTCGATCACCTGACCGTCTTCGCGCAGCATCTTCACGAGCGCGTTATTGGTCCCTACGCGGATTCGCCGCTCGTAGGAGTGGCGCCACTTGCGCCCCAGCCGCCCTCCGTCGTCGTCCGTGCTGTTGTAGGCGCGCTGGAACAAGAGCGGAAAGGCCGATGCCCCGCGGTAGTCAATCTCGACCTGAAACTTGTTCCCGGTTGCTACGCTTACCGGATTCGCGCAGCACGGAGTGATGCCCGATTTGCCTTGCGCCTTCGCGACGCTATGGACCCCCGCCGGCAGAGGTGCGGTGCAGTTCCCAGGACGACCGTCGGGAAAGAGTCCGGCGTTTTGACTCAGCAGCGATCCGCAGCGGTATTCTGCACGGACCCGGTTTGACGGGTTCGTATCAAAGCTCGCGCAGAGCGGGGGTCCGGCCTCATTCGGATCGTTCGCAATCGGCGATCTGCCGTTTACCCATGTGCCGGTAAACGGATTGTTGGCACCTCCTGCGTTCGTGCAGTAGTAGTTGGCCGGCGTAAATGCTTCAAGATGATGTCCGCCGGGTGCCGGACCTGGCGGGGTGGGGAAGTTGTTGTTGGTGTAGATGACTGCCGCTCTGTATTGCGGCAGTGCCAGCGGTGCATAGCCGCCCAACAAGGGCACGGCGAGGACAAGAACGCCAAGCACAGCATTTCTTCTGCGCGCTCTTGCGTCCTCTTTGCGGCGTGCCTGACAGCGGAGCTGCGCACCGGCTGCAGCAGACCATGTCGTCATTCCAGCCCCCTCCCAAAGGCGAAGAGCACGCTCCCCTTTGGAATCTCGGCGACGCGCGAGCGCGTCTGCCCAGCGGTCGACTTTATGACGAAGCGTCGTCTGCCGACATCGCCTGTTCAGGCTAGGAGAAAGTTCCCGGGTGCCGTGCTATGACGGCAATACTCGAGCGGAAGAACGCAACCCGCGTTTGAGGTGCATCGAATGGCGGAAGGGGTGGGATTCGAACCCACGAGGGCTTACGCCCTGCCGGTTTTCAAGACCGGTGCATTCGACCACTCTGCCACCCTTCCCGATAGCCGGTTTTGCCGTCCACTCACGTTGCGCTGCGCGAAACGTGAGTGAACGCCGCAATTGGCCGTCTTGCGACGGCAAATTGTCAAGACCGGTGCATTCGACCACTCTGCCACCCTTCCCGATAGCCCTTGAATAGCGCCGAGTTGCCGCCATTTACAGCTTTGCACGGCAAACCCGCAGGCTCCGAGTAACCCAGTGTATCAATAGGGGTTTCAAGGTTGAAACTTCACCGTCTTTTGGTAGTCTTACGTGCCGTGCGGAACGTTCCGCCCAAGGAGGATACTGAATGCAACCCGAACTGAAGCCTGTGCGCACCGACGATTCGCGTTTCGGCCATGGCAGCCCTTACGCCGCTGCAGCCGGCGTCGCCATCTCGCCGGAAGCGCAGAAGGTCATGCGCAACACCTACCTGCTGCTCGCCGTCACCATGATTCCGACGGTGGCCGGCGCGCTGCTCGGCATGGCGACGGGCGGCATCATCCTGCAAAGCCCGATCATGAGCAGCCTGATCATGCTGGCTGCGGTGATCGGCCTGCAGTTCGCGATCGCGAAGAACCGCAACAGCGGCCTCGGCGTCGCGCTGCTGCTGCTGATGACGGGCATCCTCGGCTGGTGGCTGGGGCCGATCCTGAATTTCGCCCTCGCGCTGAAGAACGGCATGCAGCTGGTCGGCTACGCCGCGGCGGGCACCGGGGTGATCTTCTTCGCCATGGGCGCGATCGCCACGACGACCAAGCGCGATTTCAGCTTCATGGGGAAATTCCTCTTCGTCGGCATGATCGCGCTGCTGGTGGCGATGATCGCCAACATGTTCCTGCAGATCCCGGCGCTCGCGCTGACGATCTCGACGCTGGTGATCGTGGTGTTCTCGCTGTTCCTGCTCTACGACCTGAACCGCATCGTGCGCGGCGGCGAGACGAACTACCTGATGGCGACGACGGGCGTCTATATGAGCCTGTTCAACATCTTCGTCAACCTGCTGAACCTGCTGATGGCGTTTGCCGGCGAGCGCGACTGAGCGCAGGAGAGCAAGCCTGAAGAAGGGCGCCCGAGGGCGCCCTTTCTTTTTGTACCCTCAGCGCTCGAACAGCGCGATCGACTCAACGTGCGCGGTGTGCGGGAACATGTTGACCACGCCCGCCGCCTGCAGCCGGTAGCCGCGCAGATTGACCAGAACTCCGGCGTCGCGCGCGAGCGTGGCGGGGTCGCAGGAGACGTAGACGACGCGGCGTGGCAAAGGCTCGGCGAGAGCCTTGACGACGTCGATCGCACCCTCGCGCGGCGGATCGATCAGCAGGCCGTCGAACGGTCCTTCCCGCGCGAGCGTTTCCGCCGCGGCCCCGGTGAGATCGGACACGTGAAAGCTCGCGCGATGCTCGAGTCGGTTGGCGATGGCATTGTCTCGCGCGCGCTCTACCAGTGCCGCGCTGCCTTCCAGCCCCACGAGCGCAGCGCCCGTCGTCGCGATCGGCAGGCTGAAGTTGCCGACGCCGCAGAACAGGTCGCCGATGCGCTCTCCGGGCGCAGGCGCAAGCAGGCGCAGCGCGCGCTGCACGAGCACTCGGTTCACCGGGTGATTGACCTGGGTGAAGTCGGTCGGGCCGAAGCCGATGCGCACGCCGAACTCGGGCAGGGCGTAGTCGAGCACCGGCCCCTGCGTCGGGTGGAACGGGCGCGCAGTCGCGGGACCGCCCGGCTGCAGCCAGGCCCAGATGCGGTGCTGCTCGGCAAAGTCGCGCAGCGCCTCTTCGTCCTGTGTCGAGAGCGGCTCGAGGTTGCGGAAGACGAGCGCGATGGCCGTGTCGCCGACCGCGACCTCGATCTGCGGCAGGCGCTCGCGGATCGAGAGCCGGTCGATGAGTTCGCGCAGCGGTCCGATCAGCGCCGACACCGCGGGCGGCAGCACTTCGCAGCTCTGCATGTCGGCGACGTAGCTCGAGCGCCGCTCGTGAAAGCCCACCAGGGCGCCGCCCTTTTTCGCCACCCAGCGCGCCGCCATGCGCGCACGGTGGCGGTAACCCCATTCCGGGCCGTACAGGATCGGCAGCAGGCTCCCGGGACGAACCTTGCCGATGCGCGCGAGGCAGTCCTCCAGCCCGCGCTGCTTGGCCGCCATCTGGGTCTGCGCATCGGCGTGCTGCGTGGCACAGCCGCCGCAGACGCCGAAATGCGGGCAGCGCGGCGCGCGGCGCCCGGAAGCGGCCTTGTGGACCGACAGCGTTTGCAGCACGTCGAATGCGGGCTTGCTTCGCACTACGGCGGCCACTACGCGCTCGCCCGCGAGCGCGCCCTCTACGAACACCACCTTGCCCTCGGGGTTGCGCCCGACGCCCTTGCCTTCGGCGTCGAGCGAATCGACCGAGACGCTGATCGGGTCGCGCCGCTTCACCGCCTCAGGCCAGCGGGTCGTTCCAGCGCTCGAGGAACTCCGCCCAGTGCGCGCCGCGCTGCTTGCCGATGAATTCGCGCAGCAGAGCGCATTCGCGCCGGTAGTGCTCGCTGCTGAAGACGCCGCGCAGCGTTTGGAAGCGCAGGAACAGCAGATAGGTGTTCGCCGCGTCGGCTTCGCAGTAATCGCGGATGCCCTGAATGTCGCCCGCCTGATAGCGCGACCACACTGCGCCGCCTTCCATGCCGAGCTTGCCCGGAAAGCCGGCGAGGCGCGCCACTTCGTCGAGCGGCGCGTTGTTGCGCGGCTGGTACATCGCCAGCACGTCCATCAGGTCGATGTGGCGCGTGTGATAGCGGCTGACGTAATTGTTGTAGCGGAAGTCGCGGTCGTCGTCGCCCTGCTCCCAGAAGCGCGCCGCGCTCACGCCCCGGATCAGGCCGCGATAGCTGAGCACCGGCAGGTCGAAGCCGCTGCCGTTCCACGACACGAGCTGCGGCGTATAGCGCTCGATGCCGTCGTAGAAGCGCTGGATCGCCGCGGCCTCGTCCTCCTCGGGCGCACCGATTGACCAGACCCGCACGCCGGCTTCCTCGCGCATCACGCAGGAGATCACCAGTACGCGGTGCTGCGCCGGGGCGAGAAAGTCGTTGCCGGTCTGCGCCCGGCGTTTCTGGAACGCAGTCTCTGCGACCTCGGCCTCCGACAGCGCCTCCGGCAGCTCGTAGAGCCGCCGCAGCCCGGCGCAGTCGGGGATGGTTTCGATGTCGAAGGCGAGGATCGGAGTCACGGATGAAAAAGGGGTCAGACCCCAAGGTCGCCATTGTCGCCCTATTCGGGGAAGACACCAGTCGATAGATAGCGGTCCCCGCGATCACAGACGACCGTAACGATCACCGCGTTGCGCAGCTTTTCCGCCACGCGCATGGCAACGTGCATCGCGCCGCCCGAGGAGATGCCCGCAAATATTCCCTCTTCGCGCGCCATGCGCCGCGTCATCTCCTCGGCCTCGGCCTGGCCGACGTATTCGAGACGGTCGACGCGCTTACGGTCGTAGATCTTCGGCAGATAGGCCTGCGGCCACTTGCGGATTCCGGGGATCTGCGCGCCCTCTTCCGGCTGGCAGCCGATGATCTCGATCGCCCGGTTCTTTTCCTTGAAGTAGCGCGAGCAGCCCATGATGGTTCCGGTGGTCCCCATGCTGGAGACGAAATGCGTGATGCGCCCCCCGGTGTCGCGCCAGATCTCGGGCCCTGTGGTCTCGTAGTGCGAGAGCGGATTGTCCGGGTTGGCGAACTGATCGAGCATCACGCCCTTGCCCTCGGCCACCATCTTGTCGGCGAGATCGCGCGCCCCTTCCATGCCTGCGGCCTGCGGCGTGAGGATGATCTCGGCGCCGAAGGCGCGCATCGTCTGGCGCCGTTCGACCGACAGGTGCTCGGGCATGATCAGCACCATGCGGTAGCCGCGGATCGCGGCCGCCATCGCGAGGCCGATGCCGGTGTTGCCGCTCGTAGGCTCGACCAGCGTGTCGCCCGGCTTGATTTCACCGCGCGCCTCGGCGCGCCGGATCATCGAGATCGCGGGACGGTCCTTGACCGAGCCGGCCGGATTGTTGCCCTCGAGCTTGGCGAGGACCACATTGCCGCGCTGCGCGTTCGCTTCGCCCGGCAGGCGCTGCAGGCGTACGAGCGGGGTTTCGCCGATGAAGTCTTCCAGCGTGCGCTTCATGCCGCGCCGCGCTCTTGCAGCAGCACGCCGACATAGGCGTCCACGCCTTGCTCGACCGGCATGAATTCGCCCGCGTATCCAGCCGCACGCAGCCGGCTCAGGTCGGCCTCGGTGTAGCTCTGGTACTTGCCGACCAGCGGGCCGGGGAAGGGAATGTATTCGATCAGTCCCTGCGCCACCATCGCCTCGAGCGCGAGCGCATCCTCGCCGCGCCCTGCGCGCACTCCATTGACGACCGCGCGCGCCACGTCATTGAAAGTCTGCGCGCGCCCGGTGCCGCAATTGTAGATTCCGGAGGCATCCTTGCCGCCGAGAAAATGCATGTTGACCGCGACCACGTCGTCTACGTGGACAAAGTCGCGCCGCTGCTCGCCATCGCCGTAGCCAGCCGAGCCGACAAACAGCTTCACGCTGCCCGCATCGAAGAACTGGTTGAAGGCGTGATACGCGACCGAAGCCATGCGGCCCTTGTGCGCCTCATTCGGACCGTAGACGTTGAAGTAACGAAAGCCGACGATAGGCGCGCTGCGCTGCGCCAGCCGTTGCCGAACATGCTGGTCGAAAAGGAACTTCGAGTAACCGTAGATATTCAGCGGCGCCTCGCAGCGGCGCTCCTCGCGGAACTCGGGTCCCGCGCCGTAGACCGAAGCCGAGGATGCGTACAGACAAGGCACCTCTTCGTCCTGGCACCAGTCGAGCAGCACGCGCGAGTAGCGATAATTGTTGTCCATCATGTAGCGGCCGTCGGTCTGCATCGTGTCCGAGCAGGCGCCCTGGTGCAGGACGGCCTCGACCGCGCCCTCGAGCTGGCCGCCGAGCAGGCGCTCGAGGAACTCGCGCTTGTCGAAGTAATCGGCGATCTCTCCGCCGATCAGATTGCGGAACTTGTCCGCGTGCTCGAGGTTGTCGACGGCGATGATTTCGCTCACGCCGCGCTGGTTGAGGCCTTCGATGATGCGCGAGCCAATGAATCCGGCGGCACCGGTGACGACGGTGAACATGGCTGTTTCTACCCGAAAACCTCTTCGCGCGTCGCCACGGCGGTGCCGAACTTGCCGACCACGATGCCGGCAGCCTTGTTGGCAACGCGCATCGCCGCTTCCAGGCCGGCACCTGCGCCGATCATGACCGCGAGCGCCGCGATCACCGTGTCGCCCGCGCCGCTCACGTCGTAAACCTCGCGCCGCGTGGCCTTGACGCCGACGCGCCGGCCCTTGCGGTACAGCGTCATGCCCTGCTCGCCGCGCGTGAGCAGCAGCGCCTCGAGTCCGAGCTTTGCGCGCAACGCCTGCGCCCGCCGGTCGAGGTCCGCCTCGCTTTTCCAGCCGCCGACGACCTGGCGCAGCTCGGCGAGGTTGGGGGTCAGCAGGCTGGCGCCACGATAGCGCGCATAGTCTTCGCCTTTCGGATCGACGAGCACCGGTTTGCCGGCAGCGCGCGCCAGGCGGATGATCTTCACGATGTGCGCGAGCCCGCCCTTGCCGTAATCGGAGAGCACCACCACGTCGCACTCGGGGAGCGCCGCGCGAAACTCCGCCAGCTTGGTCGCAATCACCTCGTGCGAAGGTGGCCGTTCGAAGTCGATGCGCAGCAGCTGGTGCCGCCGGGGTCCGATCACGCGCAGCTTCTGCGTCGTGAGGATCGAGCCGTCGCGGTGCAGCCCGGCGACGATGCCCGCCTGCCTGGCCATGCGCGCGAGCTGCGTGCCGGCGGAATCCCTGCCGACGACCGAGATCAGACGCGTTCGCGCGCCGAGCCGCACGCAGTTCAGCGCGACGTTCGCTGCACCTCCGAGGCGCTGCTCCTCCGGCTGCGCGACCAGCACCACCGGAACCGGCGCCTCGGGCGAGATGCGCGAGACCTCGCCAAACCAGTAGCGATCCAGCATCACGTCGCCGACGATCAGCACCCGCGCGCGCGCAGGGTCCGGCTTCGCGCCGCGCTTCGTTCCGCGCGCCTGCTTCATGCCGCCGGCCCCGCGCCTCGTCCGATCGGAAAGTACTCGATGCCGTGGGCGCGCAGCACCGCCGGATCATAGAGATTGCGGCCGTCGAAGATCAGCGCGCTCTTCATGCGCGCCGCGAGCGCGGCAAAATCCGGCGCGCGGAACTCCTGCCACTCGGTCACGATCGCGAGCGCGTCGGCGCCCTCGCTCGCCGCCGGCGCAGATTCGACGATCTCCACCTGCGGCACGGCTGCGTAGATTTTCACCGCCGCATCATGCGCCACCGGGTCGTAGGCCCGCACGCGCGCGCCCGCGCCGACGAGTGCATCGATCAGTGCCCGGCTCGGCGCCTCGCGCATGTCGTCGGTGTTCGGCTTGAAGGCGAGGCCCCAAACGGCGATCGTGCGGCCGCGCAGATCCGCGCCGAGGCGGGCGAGAATCTTCTCGCCCAGCAGCCGCTTCTGGATCTCGTTCACCCGCTCGACCGCGCCCAGCACCTGCAGCGGAACACCCGCGCTCTCGCCCGTGTGCTGCAGCGCGCGGATGTCCTTCGGAAAGCACGAGCCGCCGAAGCCCGCGCCCGCGTAGAGGAACTGAAAGCCGATGCGCGGATCGGAGCCGATGCCGCGCCGCACGTCCTCGATGTCGGCGCCGATTCTCTCGGCGAGCCTGGCGAGCTCGTTCATCAACGAGATGCGCGTCGCCAGCATCGCGTTCGCCGCGTACTTGGTCAGCTCGGCCGAGCGTACGTTCATCAGCATGACCCGCTCGTGATTGCGCTGAAACGGCGCGTACAGCTGGCGCAGCAGCTGCGTCGCGCGTGCGTCGTCGGAGCCGATGATGATCCGGTCGGGGCGCATGAAGTCCTCGACCGCGGCGCCCTCCTTGAGGAATTCGGGGTTGGACACGACGCTGAACGGAAGGTCGCGCCCGCGCTCGGCGAGCGCCTGCGTAACCACCGCGCGCACTTGGTCCGCAGTGCCGACGGGCACGGTGGACTTGTTCACGATCACGCGGTAGCCCTTCATCGCGCGCCCGATGGCGCGAGCTGCGTCGAGCACGTGGCGCAGGTCGGCGCTGCCGTCCTCGTGCGGCGGCGTGCCCACCGCGACGAACTGCAGCTCGCCGTGCGCGACGCTCGCCGCGACGTCGGTCGAGAACTCGAGCCGTCCGGCGGCACGGTTGCGCCGCACGATCGCCTCAAGCCCCGGCTCGAAGATCGGGACGCGGCCAGCGTTCAGCGAGGCGATCTTCGCGGCGTCCACGTCCAGGCACAGCACCTGGTTGCCCATGTCCGCGAGGCAAGCCCCGGTGACCAGACCGACGTAGCCGCTGCCGATGATGGTGACGTTCATTGTGCGGGCTCGAGCTCCTCGGAGCGCACCGGCGGGAAGGTTTCCCAGCCGGCGCAGGCCGGACATTGCCAGTGAAACTGCCGCATCTTGAAGCCGCACTGCCCGCAGCGGTAGCGCGCCAGGCGGCGCGTGTGGTTGTGCACCAGGTTGCGCATCAGCTCGAGATCGCGGCGCCTGTCGGGCGAGGCGGCGCCCACGATTTCGGCTTCCAGCAGATGATCGAGCCCGCTCAGGGTCGGATTGCGCCGCAGCTCGTCGCGCACCAGACGGCAGGCGGCGTCCGCGCCTTCGGTCTCGAGCACGCTCTGAAACACGGTATCGAGCAGGTCGGGCGACGGGTAGCGCTCGAGGTAGCCGAGCAGCAGGTGCAGCCCCTCGGCTGCGCGACCCAGGTCGCGCTGCGTCTCGAGCAGGCGTTGCCCGACCAGCGCCAGATGGGCAGGGCTCTGCGTCTCGATGCGCATCCAGGATGTCAGCGCCTCCTGCGCCCGGCCCGCCAAACGCGCGAGGTCGCCGAGCTGGATGTTCGCGCGCACGCACTTGCGGTTCGACTCGAGCGCCAGCTCCAGGTGCTTGCGTGCGCCTTCCGCGTTGGAGCGCATCGCCTCGCCCGCCGCGAGCTCGCAGCAGTACTGGGCAATCTCTCGCGCACGCGACTGGCCCGATTCCGCTTCCACTGCGCGCGCCAGTTCGATCGCGCGGGACCATTCCTTTTCCTGCTCGCTGATGCTGAGCAGGTGCACGCGCGCCTGCGCACCGTAGGGGCCGTCGGCGAGCTGACGGAAGGCGTCCTCGGCCCGATCGAGGATGCCCGCCCTCAGATAGTCTTCGCCGAGCGCCGCCAGCGCGGTGCGCTTCTGCTCGGCGCCGAGGTCGGCGCGCTCGAGCAGGCTCTGGTGCATGCGGATCGCGCGGTCATACTCTCCGCGCCGGCGAAACAGGCTGCCGAGGGCGAAGTGCAGCTCGATCGTTTCGCGATCGACGCGCACCACCTCGAGAAAAGCGTCGATCGCCTTGTCGGGCTGCTCGTTCAGCAGGAAATTCAGGCCGCGGAAGTACGAGCGCGGCAGCGCGCGGGATTCGGTGAGGAGATGCTTGATGTCGATGCGCGCGGCCAGCCAACCCAGGCCGAAGAGCATCGGAATGCCGAGCAGCCACCAGATCTCGAACTCCATCGCGGCGGCTCGGCTTAGGCGTCGATGACCGGCGGTGCAGCCTGAGGTTCGCGTGTGGCGATCGAAGCGGCCTGGCGCGTCTCACGCCGCAGCCGCGCGATCTCGCGCCGTTGACGCAGCAGCGTGCCTGCGGTCGCCGCGATGCCGAACAGCGCGCCGATCGCCAGCACGCCGAACAGCACCACCACCAGGGGCGCCCGCCAGGCGAGGTCGAAGTAGAAATGCAGCGTCACCGGATCGGTGTTCTTCACCGCAAAGGCCAGCAGCACGATGAACAGGATCAGCCGGACAGTCCAGGTGAGAAATTTCATGCTCGGCAACTCGGGGCGCCCCGGCGCGTCTCAGGGGATCCGCTACGCGCCGCTCCGCGGGTCGTTGCGTCTAGGGCGCCGGCTGAGGCTCCATCGCCTCGTCCGAGCCTTGTTGGTCGGCGTACTGCGCATCGACCCGCTCGCGCAGCTCCTTGCCCGCCTTGAAATGCGGCACGTACTTGTCCGGCACCTGAACCTTCTCGCCGGATTTCGGGTTGCGTCCGATGCGTGGCGGGCGGTAATTGAGACCGAAGCTGCCAAAGCCCCGGATCTCGATGCGGTTGCCCGAGAGCAGCGCCTGCCCCATTGCGTCGAGAATCATCTTGACCGCGTACTCCGCATCCTTCGCCACCAGTTGCGGGTAGCGCTGGGCAAGTCGCGCGATCAGCTCGGATTTCGTCATTGACCCCTCCCGCAGCCGTGTCGCTCGCTCGATTCGGTCCGCACGCCCGAATTATTGGTCGGGGTTGCGGTTGTCGAGCTTCGCCCGCAGCAGAGCGCCAAGGTTCGTGCTGCCGGCCGCGCTCGCCGCCTGTTCGCTGCGCAGCTGCTTCATGGCGTCGCTTTCGTCGGCGATGTCCTTCGCCTTCACCGAGAGATTGATCGAACGATTCTTGCGGTCGATATTGGTGATCATCGCCTGCACCTTGTCGCCTTCCTTGAGGTTGTTGCGCAGGTCCTCGATGCGATCGCGCGAGAATTCCGAGGCGCGCAGGTAGCCCTCGACTTCCGGCGTCAGGGCGACGATCGCGCCCTTGGCGTCTACCGACTTGACCACGCCTTCGATCAGGCTGTTCTTTTCGTTGCTGGCGATGAAATTGGTGAACGGGTCGCCCTCGAGCTGCTTGACGCCGAGCGAGATGCGCTCGCGCTCGACGTCGATGGCGAGCACCACCGCCTCGAGTTCGTCGCCCTTCTTGAAGCGCTTGACCGCCTCCTCGCCGAGCTCGGACCACGACAGGTCCGACAGATGCACCAGGCCGTCGATGCCGCCGACCAAACCGACGAACACGCCAAAATCGGTGATCGACTTGATCTGGCCGCGCACGCGGTCGCCCTTCTTGAACTCGCGCGCAAAGTCGTCCCAGGGGTTGGGCAGGCATTGCTTCATGCCGAGCGAGATGCGGCGGCGGTCCTCGTCGATCTCGAGAATCATCACCTCGACCTCGTCGCCCACCTGGGTCACCTTGGACGGATGCACGTTCTTGTTGGTCCAGTCCATTTCGGAGACGTGCACCAGGCCTTCGATGCCCTCCTCGACCTCTACGAACGCGCCGTAGTCGGTCAGGTTGGTGACCTTGCCGAACAGGCGCGTGCCTTGCGGGTAGCGCCTCGCAATACCGACCCAGGGATCCTCGCCCAGCTGCTTGAGCCCGAGCGAGACGCGGTTCTTCTCGGCGTCGAACTTGAGCACCTTCGCGGTGACCTCGTCGCCCACGTTCAGCACTTCCGAGGGATGCTTGACCCGGCGCCAGGCCAGGTCCGTGATGTGCAGCAGTCCATCGATGCCGCCCAGATCGACGAACGCGCCGTAGTCGGTGATGTTCTTCACCACACCCTTCACGACCGCGCCTTCGGAGAGCGTCGACAGCAGCGCTTCGCGCTCGGCCCCCGCGGTCTCCTCGAGCACGGCGCGGCGCGAGACGACGACGTTGTTGCGCCTGCGATCGAGCTTGATGACCTTGAATTCCATCTGCTTGCCCTCGAAGGGCGTGGTGTCCTTCACCGGACGCAGGTCGACCAGCGAACCGGGCAGGAAGGCGCGGATGCCGCGGATCATGACCGTCAGGCCGCCTTTCACCTTGCCCGCGATGACGCCTTCGACCTTGTCGCCGTTTTCGAGCGCTTTCTCGAGCTCCAGCCAGGCCGCCAGGCGCTTGGCCTTCTCGCGCGACAGGCGCGTTGCGCCAAATCCGTCCTCGAGCGCCTCGATGGACACCGAGACGAAATCGCCGAGCTTGACGTCGATCTCGCCGGCGTCGTTGCGAAATTCCTCGATCGGGATGACGCTTTCGGATTTCAGGCCGGCGTTTACGATCACCACGTTGGGATCGACGCTGACGACTTCGGCGGTGATGACCTCGCCGACGCGCATCTCCTTGCGGTGGATGCTCTCTTCGAAAAGCGCGGCGAAGGATTCGTTGTTTTCGGACAGGCGGGAAACTGCGTGAGAAGCCATAGGAAGTTGGAGGAAGAACCTTTTTGCCGCCCTTTCTCGCAGAAAGGGCCGGGTTACGTTGTCGACACAGGCTGCCGCCGAACGCGCGTTACGCGCCGAACCTGCGGCATGCCCACCACATCCAGCACTTGGCGAGTCGTTTCATCTTTGAAATCAACCACTCGCGTCCTGCCGCCCCGCCCGCCACCACGTTAGCACCGCTTCAACCACCGCGTCGACCGCTAGCGAGGAGCAATCGAGCGCTCTCGCATCGGCCGCACGCGTCAGTGGCGCGACGGCCCTGGCGGTATCGCGCGCGTCGCGCGCTGCCAGGTCACGGGAAAGGGCGCGCAGGTTAGCATGGATTCCTTTTTGTTTCAACTGGTTATACCGACGGCGGGCGCGCTCCTCGGCGGACGCGGTCAGGAACACCTTGAGCGCCGCATCCGGGAATACCACGGTGCCCATGTCGCGGCCGTCGGCGACCAGGCCCGGGGGACGCCGGAACGCCCGCTGGCGCGCGAGCAGGGCGCCGCGAACGGCCGCGTGCGGCGCAACCTGCGAGGCGCGCTCGCCGCAGCGTTCGTCATAGAGCGCCTGGCTGACGTTCTCGCCGTCCAGGTACACCCCGTCGCCCGCGAAACGCACTTCGAGCGAATCGGCCAGCCGCGCCAGAGCGGTGGCATCGTCCGCTGCGATGCCGGACCTGAGCGAGGCGAGCGCGACCAGCCGGTACAGAGCCCCGCTTTCCAGGTAGTGGAAGCCGAGCGCCTGTGCGACCCGCTTGGCGACCGTTCCCTTGCCCGAAGCGGAGGGCCCGTCGATTGCGATGACCGGTACGCTCACGCCTGCACGACGATCGACGCGAGCGCGTCGAAGTAGCCGGGAAAGGTTTTCGCGACGCAGTCCGGGTCGTTTACCCGCACTTCCACCCCGCCGAGCGTGGCGAGCGCGAGGCTCATCGCCATGCGGTGATCGTCGTAGGTGTCTACGCTCGCCGGCCGCAGCTGCGGCGGCGGTGTGATGCGCAGGCCGTCTGGACGTTCCTCGACCTGCGCGCCGAACTTGCGCAATTCGGTCGCCATGGCCGCGATGCGGTCGGTTTCCTTGACGCGCCAGCTCGCGATGTTGCGAAGCGTGCTGGGGCCGCGCGCGAACAGCGCCGCCACCGCGGCAGTCATCGCGGCATCCGGAATGTGGTTGAGATCGAGATCGAAGGGCGCGAGCGGCGCCCGCCCGCGCACTTCGATCCAGTCGGGTCCGGTCGCGATCTGGGCACCCATCTTCGCCAGCACCTCGATGAACGCGGTATCGCCCTGGATGCTGTCGCGGCCGACGCCTTCTACGCGCACCGGGCCGCCGGCGATCGCTCCGGCGGCGAGGAAGTACGACGCCGACGACGCATCGCCTTCGACTTGGAGCACCCCTGGAGATCGGTAGGGCCCGGCCGGCACGCGAAAAACGCGCCAGTCCTCGCGCTCGACCGCAATGCCGAAGCGCGCCATCAGATTGAGCGTGATCTCGACATAGGGCTTCGAAATCAGCGTGCCGGCGACCTCTACGCTGCCTGGCGTTCCGATCACCGGCAACGCCATCAGCAGCGCGCTCAAGAACTGCGAGGAGACATCGCCGCGCACGCGCACCGGCGCCTGCGCGCGCACGCGGGCGGAATGAATCGCAAGCGGCGGGAAGCCTTCGCTGCCGAGGTATTCGATGCGCGCTCCGAGCTGGCGCAGCGCATCGACCAGGTCGCCGATCGGCCGCTCGTGCATGCGCGCCACCCCCGAGAGGCGGTACTCGCCCGCGGCGAGTGCGAGCACCGCGGTCAACGGGCGAAACGCGGTGCCCGCGTTGCCGAGAAACAGCGTCGCCTGGCGAGCGCTGAGCGCGCCGCCCGCGCCGTGTACGCGCAGCGCATCGCCTTCACGCTCCGAGCGCACCCCGAGCTGCGCCAGAGCATCGAGCATGACGCGCGTGTCGTCGGCATCGAGCAGCCCCAGGAGCCGGGTTTCTCCCCGCGCCAGGGCGCTCAGGAGCAGCGCGCGATTGGAAATGCTCTTCGAACCCGGCAGCCGCACCGTCCCCGCGACGCGGTGTACGGGTCCGAGTTGCAGCGTGCGCATGGTGCCGGGATGCCGGAATGCCGAGCTGTCTAGCGCGTCTTGGCTGCGCCCTTGTTCGCGCGCCGCAGCCAGGCGTCGCGCGCATCGCGCGCGCGCGTGAACGCCTGCTCGAGCGCCGCAGCGTCTTGCCGCTCGAGCATCTGCCGCAGCGCATCGAGCGCCTCCTGGTAGCGCAGGCACTCGGCCTGCAGCAGGTCGCGATTCGCCATGCAGATGTCGCGCCACATTTCCGGACTGCTGGAGGCGATGCGCGTGAAATCGCGGAAACCCGCGCCCGCATGGTCGAACAGCCGGTCGTGGTCGTCGCGACCCGCAAACGCATGCACCAATGCATAAGCGAGCAGGTGCGGCAGGTGGCTCACCGCCGCGAACACCGCGTCGTGCGCCTCCGGCGTCAGGCGTGAAACCTGCGCGCCGCACGCCCGCCA
>Ga0210138_1000068_pt1 | contig 23767 bp, 20 predicted proteins | sample Browns_ThreeSqC__FD_184850 | JGI IMG/M metagenome (GOLD analysis project Ga0210138, IMG submission 184850) | Wetland microbial communities from the San Francisco Bay, California, USA, that impact long-term carbon sequestration -... | ecosystem: Environmental > Aquatic > Marine > Wetlands ... | reverse complement strand
CGCGGCTGGTGCGCATCGACAAGAAGACGGTGTACACGCCGGGGTACGCCTGGGGCGTGCCCGCGCTGGCGTATCGCGACAGCCTGTACGGCTACTACAACGGGGCCTGGTCGCCTTACGCGATGCCGGCCGAGGTGCGCGAGTACGAGTCCGCGGTGCTCGAGACCACGCTGTGGAATGCGGCCGACGACAAGCTGGTGTGGACCGCGACGACCGAGACCTTCGCGCCCTCGAACGTGAAATCGGCGACCCTCGATTTCGCCGGCGTGCTGATCGAGGAGCTGAAGGCGCGCAAGCTACTCTGATGCGCCGAGCAGCATGCGGTTGAGCCTGCGCACGAAGCCCGCCGGGTCCTCGAGCTGACCGCCCTCGGCGAGCTGGGCCTGCTCGAGGAGCAGCTGCGCCCAGTCGGCGAGGCGCGCCGGGTCGGTTTCGCCGCGCAGGCGCTCGATCAGCGCGTGCCTCGGGTTGACTTCCAGGATCGGCTTGGTCTCGGCGCCGGGCAGTTTCTGTCCGGCGGATTTGAGCATCCGCTGCAGGTGGGCGCTCATCTCGTTCGCGTCCGCAACCAGGCAGGCGGGAGAGTCGGTCAGGCGGAAGGTCGGCCGCACGTCCTTGACGCGCTCGCCGAGCGCCGCTTTCAGACCCGCGACGAGGTCTTTCGCTTCCTCGGCCGTTTTCGCCTGCTCGGCCTTTTCCGTTTCGTCTGCGAGCTCGTCCAGATCGAGGCCGCCCTTGGCCACCGAAACCAGCGGCTTGCCGTCGAACTCGTGCAGAAAGGAGAGCATCCATTCGTCTACGCGCTCGCCCAGCAGCAGCACTTCGATGCCCTTCTTGCGGAAGATCTCGAGATGCGGGCTCGAGCGCGCCGCGTCCCAGCTGTCCGCGGTGGCGTAGTAGATGCCGCTCTGCTTGTCCTTCATGCGGCCGATGTAGTCGGCCAGGGACACGCTCTGCTCGGGACCCTCGTTCGCGCTCGAGGCGAAGCGCAGCAGCTTGGCGATGCGCTCGCGGTTGGAGGCGTCCTCGCCGGTGCCTTCCTTGAATACCTGGCCGAACTGCGCCCAGAAGCTGGCGTACTTTTCCTTGTCGTTCTCGGCCAGGTCTTCGAGCATCTGCAGCACGCGCTTGGTCGAGCCCTCGCGGATCATGCGCACGTCGCGCGATTCCTGCAGGATCTCTCGCGAGACGTTCAGCGGCAGGTCGTTCGAGTCGATCACGCCGCGCACGAAGCGCAGGTAGGCGGGGAGCAGCTGCTCGGCGTCCTCCATGATGAACACGCGGCGCACGTAGAGCTTGATGCCGTGGCGCTGGTGACGATCCCAGAGATCGAACGGTGCGCGCTCGGGCAGATACAGCAGCTGGATGTACTCGCTGCGCCCCTCGACACGGTTGTGCGTCCAGGCGAGCGGCTCGCCGAAATCGTGCGACACGTGCTTGTAGAAGGCGCGGTACTGCGCCTCGTCGATCTCGCTCTTGGGCCGCGCCCAGAGGGCGCTCGCCTGATTGACGGTTTCGAACTCCTCGCCGGCGCGATAGGCGCGCGCGTCCTTGTCCCAGACCTGCGCCTGCATCCGGATCGGCAGTGAAATGTGGTCCGAATAGCGGGTCACGATGTGGCGCAGGCGCTCGGCTTCCAGCAGCTCGTCCTCGCCCTCGCGCAGCTGCAGGGTCACGTCGGTGCCGCTGTCGGCGCGCTCGGCGGGCTCGATCGTGAACTCGCCGCCGCCGTCGCTCTCCCAGCGCACCGCCGCCCCGGCCGCCTGGCCGGCACGGCGCGTGAGCACGCTGACGCGCTCGGCGACGATGAACGAGGAGTAAAAGCCGACGCCGAACTGGCCGATCAGCTGCGCGTCTTTTTGCTGATCGCCGGTGAGGCGGGCGAAAAACTCGCGCGTGCCCGAGCGCGCGATCGTGCCGAGCTGGGCGATTGCCTCGTCGCGCGTCATGCCGATGCCGTTGTCCGAGACCGTGATCGTTCGCGCCGCCGGGTCGAATGCGATGCGGATGCCGAGCTCGGCATGGCCCTCGAGCAGCTCGGGGTGCGCGATCGCCTCGAACCTCAGCTTGTCGCAGGCGTCGGAGGCGTTGCTCACCAGCTCGCGCAGGAAGATCTCCTTGTTGCTGTACAGCGAATGGATCATCAGCTGCAGCAGCTGCTTGACCTCGGCCTGGAAGCCGAGCGTTTCCTTCGGTGCGCCCATCGGTGCCTACTCGCGGTGCGGTTTTAACTCTGCGGACATGGGGGCGGGGTGGGGGGGTTCAAGTCCGGGAATGGGGTCTGACCCCTTCGGTTGCTTCTACCCCCTGGGGTCTGACCCCATTGATTAATCGGCAGACATCGTTTAACCGAAGGGGTCAGACCCCGGGGGCCCAGGCAACCGACGGGGTCAGACCCCATCCCCCCGTCTACTTCCACAGGTCTACAGCCTTGCCCTGCTGCCGCATCTGCTCCGCGCGCGCCTGCAGGAAGCGCTGGAAGGAGGGCTCCTTGGCATACGCGCCGCTCGAGACGTAGGCGAACGAGCCGGCGAGGTGAAACGGCCTCAGGTAGGCCTCGGTGCGGAACACTTCGCGCCCGTTGGTGGCGAAAAATACGATGCTCGGGGTATAGAGGATCTTCAGCGCGCGCGCCCATTCATCGACGCGCACGGGCTTTCCGTCCGGCGCCGTAACGGTCGCGCGCTCGCCGAGCGCGAAGCGCGCGACGTCGAACTTGGCGATCTCCGCGCGCACCTCGGCGCGCTGAAAACCCTCGCGGTGCATCTCGTCGCAGCCGCCGCAGTACGTGGATTCAAACACCACGGCGAGCGGCTTGCCACCCGCCCTGCGCGTCAGGTCCTGTGGCACCGGCAGGAAGAAGGGCTCGGCGTGCAGCGCTTCGCTCGCTTCGTCCTTCACCGCACGCTTGAGGTACTCGCCGAAGGCGAGTTTCGATTCCATCCGGCCGGCGACGTAGTCGAGCGCCGCCTCGAAGCGGCGCGGCGGGTAGTAGCCGTTCAGGCGCAGCGCGATATTGCCTTTCTCATCGAGAAAGACGAGCGTCGGGGTGAACTGGACCTTGAGCTGCTTGGCGAAGGCCTTCTCGCCGAGGCGCGTGCCATCCAGCCAGGTCACTTCGCGATCGCCCCAGATGTTGATCGCGATGACGGCAAAGTACCTGCGCGCCTTTTCCACGATCGCGCGCTGCGTGAAGTTGGTCTGCATCAGCCGGGCGCAGTACGGGCAACCGTCCTGGCCGAAATACACCATCAAGCGCTTGCCGTCTCGATTCGCTTCGGCGAGATCCTCGCGGAAATCGAGAAAGCTCTGCGCGAACCAGGACGGGTGCTCGATCGCGTGGGGGCTCGCGACCTGCGCGGCAGCCGCAAGGGAGTGAACCATGAGGAGGGTCGCGGCCAGGGCGCGCAGCACGATGCCAGTATAGTAGGGGCCGCTGTTGCCGGCCATGTGGCGCCTTCTTCTCGTACTCAATGCGCGGCTCGCGCACCAGCGCGTGCGCGCGCTGCTATCGGTCGCCGGCATTGCGCTTGGCGTCGCACTGGGCTTCGGCGTGCATCTGATGAACCGCGCCGCGGTGGAGGAGCTCGCGACGGCGGTGCGCGCGCTCTCGGGTGACGCCGACCTCGAGGTGCGCGGCGGGCGCAGCGGGTTCGACGAGACGCTTTACCAGAAGCTCGCGCGCCTGCCGGGCGTCGCGGTGGCGAGCCCGGGCCTCGAGCTGCAGGCCGCAATCGCGGGGGGATCCGGGCCGACGCAGGAATCCGCCTCCAGAGCATTGCCATCGTCGATCCGGGTGATCGGAATCGATTCCCTGCGCAGCGCGCAGCTGCAGCCTGCGCTGTTCGCTTCCGACCCGGCGTTGCGCACCGCGTTGCTCGAACCGGACGCGGTGCTGCTGTCGGCGGGCGCTGCGCGGATGCTCGGTCTGGGCAAGGGCGACGATCTTGTCCTGGTCGTCGGCCTCACCAGAGTGCACTTGCGCATCGCAGGAATCCTCGCCGCGTCGGCCCTGCGCGGCGCCGCGGCGCTCACCGACATAGCGACCGCGCAGTGGCGGCTCGATCGCCTGGGCACGCTGAATCGCATCGACCTGCGGCTCGCGCCCGGCGCGCACCGCGACGCCGTGCAGGCGCGCATCGCCGCCCTGCTACCCTCCGGCGTGCGCGTGCAGGCGGTGCAGGCGGTCGCGGCGGCAAGCGCAGGCCCGTCGCGCGCCTACCGGGTGAATCTGAACGTGCTCGCGCTGGTTGCGTTGTTTACCGGCGGCTTCCTGGTGTTTTCCGCGCAGGCGCTGGAGGTCGCGCGCCGCCGCGGCGAGCATGCCTTGCTGCGCGTGCTCGGACTCGAACGCGGGGGCGTGGTGCGTCTGGTGCTCGCCGAGGCAGCGGGCATCGGCGTTCTCGGCAGCGCGCTGGGCATTGCGCTCGGCACGCTGCTCGCGGGAATCGCGGTGCGCAGCTTCGGTGCCGACCTGGGTGCCGGGATGTTCCGCGGCCTCGCGCCGAGCATCCAGTTTCCGCCGGGCATCGCGTTGCTCTACGCGCTGGCCGGCGTCGCGATTGCCCTGACCGGGGCAGTGCTGCCGGCGCTCGACGCGGCGCGTCATCCGCCCGCACGCGCGCTCAAGGCGGGCGACGAGCAGGCGATGCTGACCTCGGTCGCGCGCGTCTGGCCGGGCATCGGCCTGCTCGCGCTCGGCGCCGCGCTGACCTTCCTCGGGCCGGTCGCCGGCGTGCCGCTGTTCGGCTACGTGTCGATCGCATGCCTGCTTGTCGGCGCGATCGCGCTGATGCCGCGCGCCGCGCAGCTTGCTTTTGCCGCTTTGCCGCGCACGCGCGACCCGGTGCTCACGCTCGCGCTGAACCAGCTGCGCGGGGCGCCAGGGCAGGCGATGGTGAGCCTTGCCGCGATCGTCGCGAGCTTCGCGCTGATGGCGGCGATGGCAATCATGGTGGCGTCGTTTCGCGAATCGGTCGATCGCTGGCTGGAAGCGGTGCTGCCGGCGGACCTGTATTTCCGCACCACGCACGCCGGCGAGACTGCGTTTCTCGACCCGGCGTTCGAGGCGCAGGTGCGAGCGCTGCCGCAGATTGCGCGTGCCGAATTCCTGCGCAGCGCGCGCGTATCGCTCGCAGAGAACCAGCCCGAGGTGTCGTTTCTCGCGCGCGATCTGCCGCAAGGCGAGATGCGCCGATATCCGATCGTGGGTGAGAGCTACTCACCGCGCGCGGGCGATCCGCCCCCGGTCTGGATCAGCGAGGCGATCGCCGATCTGCATGCCTACCGCCCGGGCATGCGCATCGCTGTTCCGCTCGGCGGGCGCAGCGTGGATTTTGTTGTCGCGGGCGTGTGGCGCGACTATGCACGCCAGCACGGCGCGCTGCTCGTGCGGCGCGCCGACTACGTTGCGCTGACCGGCGATCACCGCACCAACGACGCCGCGCTCTGGCTCGCGCCGGGCGCAGCACCGGCGCAGGCGATGGCCGCGCTGCGCGCGCTGCCGGGCGGCGCCGAGCTCGAGATCGCCGAGCCGGGCGAGATCCGCGAGGTGTCGCTGCGCATCTTCGATCGCAGCTTCGCCGTGACCTACGCGATCGAGGCGGTCGCGGTGCTGGTCGGATTGTTCGGCCTGTCGACCAGCCTTGGCTCGATCGTGCTCGCACGGCGGCGCGAGTTCGGCATGCTGCGCCATATCGGCATGACGCGCGGGCAGATCGGCCGCATGCTCGCCGCCGAAGGCGGTCTGCTCGCGGTGCTCGGTGCGGCGGCGGGCCTCGTCGTGGGCGGCGCGATCAGCCTGGTGTTGATCCACGTGGTCAACCGCCAGTCGTTCAACTGGAGTATGGACCTGCATGCCCCGACGGGGATGTTGCTGGTGTTTACCGTAGTGCTGATCGCGCTCGCCGCACTGACCGCCTTCCTGTCGGGACGCGAGGCGATGGGCATGGGTCCGGTGCGCGCGGTGAAGGAGGACTGGTGAGACGCCGCACACTGCTGTGCGCGCTGGGCGCGCTCGGCGCAGCACTCGGTGCACCGGCGCTCGGCGCGGCGCGCAAGGTCGAGTTTCCGGATGTCGTCCGCGATCAGCCGCTCGCGTTTCCGCGCGACCATGGCGCTCATCCGGCGTTCCGCATCGAATGGTGGTACATCACCGGCTGGCTGGGCCCGCAGAGCCTCGGCTTTCAGATCACCTTTTTCCGTGCACGCAACGCGTACGCGACCGACAATCCGAGCCGCTTCACGCCGCGCCAGATCCTGTTCGCGCATGCCGCGCTCGCCGATCCGCGCCACGGCCGGCTGCGGCACGACCAGCGCGCGGCGCGCGCGGGACTTACGCTTGCCGGCGCCGAGACGGATCGGACCAGAGTCTGGATCGACGACTGGCGCCTCGAGCAGACCGAGAGAGGCTATGCGGGCGTCATCCCCGCGCGCGAGTTCGAATTTCGATTCAAGTTCACCAGCGAGCGTGCGCCGCTGCTGCAGGGCGACGCGGGCTTCAGCCGCAAGGGACCGCGCCCGCACGAAGCGAGCTACTACTACAGTCAGCCGCAGCTCACGGTGAGCGGGACGCTCGGGCGCGGCCGCAAGGCAACCGCGGTGAGCGGCCGCGCCTGGCTGGACCATGAATGGTCGAGCGCCTACCTGCCGCAGGAGGCGTCGGGCTGGGACTGGATCGGCATCAACCTGGATGACGGCGGAGCGCTGATGGCGTTCGTCATGCGCGCGAAAGATGGCGGTGTGCATTACGCGGGCGGCACGCTTATAAGCAAGGACGGGGCGCGGCGCAGCTTCGATCCTGAGGAAGTACGTTTCGAGCCGCTGCGCCGCTGGCGCTCGCCGCGCACCGGCGTCGAGTACCCGGTCGCGATGCGCGTCGTCACCGGGGGCGAGGCATGGACACTCGAGCCGCTCATGGACGACCAGGAACTCGACTCGCGCCCGAGCACCGGAACGATCTACTGGGAAGGCGCGGTGCGCGTCTCGCGCGACGGGCGCGAGGTGGGCAGGGGATATCTAGAGCTCACGGGGTACTGGAAGCCGATGGAACTTTGATGGGGTCAGTTCTCCACAGGGGTCTGACCTCCTTTTTTTTGGTAAGCTCGCGCGTTCCTCGCAGCCGCACACCCTCGCTTCGCCATGCCGACACTCGTCGCCGCCGGTCATACGCTCGCGTACGAGTGGATCGAGGCGGGCGGCAAGGATCGGCCGGTGCTCGTCTTCCTGCACGAAGGATTGGGCTCGATCCGCCAATGGCGCGATTTCCCCGAACGCGTGGCGCGTGCCACCGGCTGCAATGCGCTGGTTTACGACCGCTACGGCTACGGACAGTCGGACGTGCTCGCCGAGCCGCGACGCAGCGTTCGCTTCATGCACGAGGAGGCGCTCGAGTCGCTGCCGCAGGTGCTCGCCGCGCTCGACATCGAAGCGCCGATCCTGGTTGGTCATTCCGACGGCGCCTCGATCGCACTGATTCATGCCGGCGCGGGGCACGTGGTGCGCGGCCTCGCGCTGATGGCGCCGCACGTCTTCGTCGAGCCGATCTGCACGGTAAGCATTGCAGAGGCGCGCAGGCAGTTCGAAACAACCGACCTTGCGCAGCGTCTCGGTCGTCATCACCGCGACCCGCGCAAGACCTTCTATCTCTGGGCCGACGTCTGGCTCGATCCCGAATTTCCGGGCTGGAACATCGAGCAGTACCTGCCGGGCGTCGCCTGCCCGGTGCTGGCGATCCAGGGCTACGACGACCAGTACGGCACGATGGCGCAGCTCGAGGCGATTCGGCGCCAGGTGAGAGGGCCCTGCGAGCTGGTCAAGCTCGAGGCTTGCGGCCACAGTCCATTCCGCGATCAGCCGGGCGCGTCGCAGGATGCGATCGTGCGCTTTATCGATGCGCTTTGCGTGGCCGGCGGGGAACTGCAGCAGCGCAAGAGCGACGCCGCTTGATGCGATGAGCGCTGCGAGTTCCACGTTGCGCCAGGACGTCAAGGTGATCGGCCTGATCGCGTTCGCCCACGGCCTGTCGCACTTCTATCAGCTTGTCGTCGCGGTGCTGTTCCCGCTGATCAAGCAGGACCTCGGCGTGAGCTATGCCGCGCTCGGAGCCGCGACCGCCGTGTACTACACCGTCTCGGGCGTCTGCCAGACGCTGGCGGGCTTCGCGGTAGACCGCTTCGGCGCGCGGCGCGTGCTGCTCCTCGGTCTGGTCCTGTGCTCGCTCGGCATCCTGCTGGCCGGGTTCGCGCAGAGCTTCGAGATGCTGGTGGTGGCGTTCTTCGTCGCCGGCCTCGGCAACAGCGTGTTCCATCCCGCGGACTTCGCGATCCTGAACGCGCGCGTCGATGCGAAGCGCCTCGGCTACGCCTTCAGCTTCCACGGCATCGGCGGCACGCTCGGCTGGGCGCTCGCGCCCGCGTTCAGCTATGGACTGTCCGCGGCGTATGGCTGGCACGCCGCGCTGATCGCTGCCTCGGCGCTCGGGGTGATCATGATCGGCCTCATTCTCGCCAATGGCGATTCCGTACCGGGCACTGCGCGCGGCCGTGCGCAGGCCGCCGCCGCAACGACCCTGCGAGAGGACCTGCGCGTGCTCTCCGCAACGCCCGTGCTGATGTGCTTCCTGTACTTTCTGCTGCTTGCCGCCGCGTTGATCGGCCTGCAGAACTTCGGCGTCGCGGGGCTGGTGGCGCTGTACGGGGCACCGGTGGCGCTCGCCTCGAGCGCGCTGACCGCGTTTCTGGTTGGCGGCGCGGCAGGCATCCTGACAGGCGGTTATGTCGCAGGGCGTACGCGACGCCACGACCTGGTGGCCGCAGGCGGCATGCTGGCCAGCGGGCTCGCGGTGCTGCTGCTTGCGAGCGGAACGCTGCAGCATGCGGCCATCGCGCCGATGCTCGCGCTGGCCGGGTTCTGCTCCGGCCTCACCAACCCTTCGCGCGACCTGCTGGTGCGCGGAGCAACGCCGCCGGGCGCGAGCGGCAAGGTGTACGGCTTCGTCTACTCCGGGCTGGACGTCGGCTCGATGGCGACGCCGGTGCTCTACGGCTGGATGCTCGACCGCGCGCTTGCCGCGGGAGTGTTCTACGCGGTGTTCGCGACGCTGCTGCTCACCGTCGCGACGGTGCTTTACCTCCCGGGGCGCGGCTCTGCAGCGCGCTCGGTGGCACAGACCCGCTAAGCGTCAGTCGCGGTAGCGGATGCCGCGCCGGTCGAGCAGGCGCAGGAGCGCCGGCCAGTCCTTGTGCTCCGAGGGCCGCTCCGGCTGGTGGAACTGGTCGTGCGTAGTGCGTGCCGCAGCCTCGGACATCCTGCGCACGTTGTCCATGCCCCCGGCCATCGCATCCACCTGGATCTGGCAGGCGGTGTCGAGGTAGTACATCACCTCGAAGGCCTCGCGCACGGTCTCGCCCAGCGCGAGCAGGCCGTGATTGCGCAGGATCATCGCCTTCGACGTCGGCCCGAGGTCGCGCGCCATGCGCGTGCGCTCGTCCAGGTCGAGCGCGATGCCCTCGTAGTCGTGGTACGTCACCTCGCCCTGCACGCGCATGGCGTGCTGGCTGATCGGCAGCAGGCCGCATTGCATCGCCGACACCGCGACGCCGGCACGCGTGTGGGTGTGGATCACGCAGTGGATGTCGGGACGCGCGGCGTGCACGCAGCCGTGGATGACGAAGCCGGCAGCGTTGTAGCCCATGCCCGAGGGATCGTCCAGAACTTTGCCCTGCGGGTCGATCTTGACCAGGTTCGACGCAGTGATCTCGTCGAACATCAGCCCGTAGGGATTGATCAGGTACTGCTCGCTGCCTGGCACCCGCGCCGAGAAGTGTGTGTAGATCAGGTCGGTCCAGCGGTAGATCGCGGCAAGCTGGTAGGCCGCAGCGAGGTCCACGCGCACCTCCCATTCGGCTTTCGATACGCGGTCGCGCAGCGACGCGGTCTTCACGGACTTCAGCTTGGTGGGCATGACGCGACTCCGGCCTGTGTGGGGGCGAAGCAGGATTCTACGCGCGGCGCCTTCGCTTCGCCGGCCATTCCTTCCAGCGCCGGTGCACCCACCACCACTGCTCGGGATGGCGCAGGATCATGCGCTCCAGCGCGGCATTGAACAGCCGCGTATTGGCGCGAATCTCCTCGCCGACGTCCTCGCGCGTGACGAGCTCGAGCGGACCCTCGAAGCGCAGCACGTGCCGTCCATCCGGCTCGCGCCAGCTGAAGGCCGGCAGCACGGGCGCGCCGCTCGCCTGCGCGATGAGCGCAACGCTGCGGAACGTGCCTGCCGGATGACCGAAGAATTCCACCCGCACGCCGTCGCGCCGCCCGGCGTGCTGATCGAAAGGGAACACCACGATGTCGCCCGCGGCGAGCCGCTCGAGGATCGCCTCGAGCGAGCCGCTCTTGGGCAGCACACCGAAGCCCGCGAGACGGAAGCGGCGCAGGATCAGCGCATCGAGCCAGGCCGGCTTGAAGGGCCTGCGCACGAAATAGAATCTGCCCCTGGCCTGCGGAAAGTTGGCGATGCCCGCCGCGGTCGACACCTCCCAGTTGCCGAAATGGCCGGTGACGATGATCACGCCCTTGCCGCGCGCATGCGCGGCGACGATGGCATCCTGGTTCTCGACCCGCGCGCGCGCTGCGCGCTGCGCCGGTGTGAGCCAGGGAAAGGCGATGAATTCGGGCAGCAGGCGCCAGAGGTGCGCGTAATGCGCCTGTGCGATGCGCAGGATCTCGTCCTCGGGCACGCTCGCGCCGTAGACGCGACGCAGGTTGTCGAGCACGACGCCTCGGCGCAGCGGGAAGAAGTGGTAGAGCAGCTTGCCCGCCAGCGGCACCGGCATGTGCGCGGGGTCGGCGAGCGCGACCGCGGATGCGCTCGCGCGGTCATGCGTCAGCGACAGGGCGATCTGCGCGATCCGGTGCCTGCCGAGCACGGCTTGCGCAGCCGGGCTGCAGACGACGCGTGGCGCGCCGTACGCGTCCCGCGCCACGGAGAAATCCGCCGCAGTGATGAGATTGAGCGCAGTCTCGCGCGGGAACAGCTTGAGGCAAGCTTCCTTTGCGGCGAAGCGTGCGGCGAGGCTGGCGGCGCGCCCACCCGAATCGGCGCTCTCATGCAGTTCGTCGGGGGAAAACAGCTTGGCGAGATCCTCGGGCGGCGTGTCGCGCAGCAGCCGCTCGATGCGCGCGATCTCGACCGAGTCGATGCCGCAGCGCGCGCCGGGTGCCTGCAGCGCGGGCGCGTCTGCCATCGCGGCGGCGATGCTAGGCGGCAGGCGCGGCGCGCAGCAGCAGCGCCGCGTTGGTGCCGCCGAAGCCGCGCGCCACCACCAGTGCGATGTCGCTGCGCGGCGCCTGCGCCTGCGCCGACACGGGGATGCGCGCAATCGTCGGATCGGGCGTGCGCAGCGTCGCGATGCCGGGCACCGTGCGGTTGCGCAGCGCCTCGAGGGCGAGCACGCAATCGAGCATCCCGGATGCGGCGAGCAGGTGGCCAAAGGCCCATTTGAAGCCGGTGACCGGTGGCGCATCGCTGCCGAACACCCGGCGGATCGCCGCAGCCTCGGAGGCATCGGAGTTGCGAGTGCCGTTTGCGTGCGCGACGACCAGGCCGACCTCGGACGGGCGCAGCCGCGCTGCGGCGAGCGCCGCCTCGATCGCCGCGGCCGGCCCGTCGCCGTCGTCGCGGATCGGCAGCAGGCCCTCGGCTTCCGTAGCCGCGCCGCCGCCGAGGAACTCGCCCAGCACCGTGGCGCCGCGCTCGGCAGCGGACGCTTCGGTTTCGAAGACCAATCCGCCGGCACCCTCGCCAAGCAGGCTGCCATCGCGGCCGGCATCGAAGGGACGCAGGGTCTCCTTGGCCACCACGCCGACGCTGTCGTAGTAGGCGAGCATCTGCGGCTCGACCGGCGCATCGTGCGCGGCCACCACCGCGCGGTCGGACTGCGCCTCGCGCAGGGCAGCGGCGGCCTCGATCACCGCGAGCATGCCGCTGGTGCTGTGATTGGTGATGCAGGCGTTGGTGCCTTTCAGGTTGTACTTGATGCCGACGTGGCACAGCACGTTGTTCGGCAATGCTCGCAACAGCCACATCGGGTTGACCACATCGGGCAGCTGACGGCCGAATTCGGCCAAGCTGCCTTCCGCGGCGGCCATCAGCGGAAAATAGTCGTACTGGCTGTCGTAGCTGCCACCGCCCGAGCCGACGAATACGCCGGTGCGGTCGCTGTACTCGGCAGCCGCATCCGCCTCCAGCGCGTCGCGCCACGCGGCGATTCCGGAAGCTTCGATGGCACTGCTCGCGGCGTACAGACCGAGCACATCGGATCGCCGGATGAATTTCAGGATCTTGCGATCACCGAGCAGCTTCGCCGGCTGCAGGTCGCGAATCTCGCCCGCCACGCTGCGCGGCCAGCCGGCGGTGTCCCACAGCGAGATCGGTCCGATCGCGCTGCGCCCCGAGCGCAGCGCCTGCCAGATCTCCACCGGACTGCGGCCGGCGGCGCAGATCGCGCCGCTGCCGGTGACGACGATGCGCTGCGCCGCGGCCATCAGCGCACCGCGTCCGGATTGCGCATCACCAGGCAGCTGTTCGAGCCACCGAAACCGAACGAATTCGACACGGCGATGCGCACGCGACGCTCGCGCGCGCGCTCGCGCACGATGTCGAGATGCTCGCACTCCGCGTCGAGCTCGCGCAGATTCGCGTTTACGGGAAGACGTCCGTGGTGAATCGCGAGCACGCAGACCGCGGCTTCGACCGCGCCGGCCGCAGCGATGAGATGACCCATCACGCTCTTGGTCGAGCTCACCGCCACCTCGCCGACCCGCGCGCCGAACACCACCTTGGCCGCCGCGCTTTCGCTGCGGTCGTTCATCGGGGTCGACGTGCCATGCGCGTTCAGATAGTCGACCTCGGACGGCGCGGCGCCGGCATCCGCCAGCGCCTGGCGCATCGCCTGGATCGGGCCGTCGCCCGACGGATGCGAATCGGTGATGCGGTAGCTCGAGAGCGAGTTGCCGTCGCCGGCGAGCTCGGCATAGATGCGCGCCCCGCGCCGGCGTGCAGCGTCCCATTCCTCGAGCACCAGGAATCCCGCGCCTTCGCCGAGCACGAAGCCGTTGCGCGTGGCATCGAACGGCCGGCTCGCGCGCTCGGGCGTATCGTTGTCCGGCGAGACGGCGCCGAGCAGGCAGAACCCCGCCAGCCCGACCGGAGAAATCATCGAATCGAAGCCGCCGGCGAGCACGCGATCGACCGTGCCGCGGCGGATCAGCCTGAGCGCAGTGCCGATGGCCTGCCCGCCGGAGGCGCAGGCGGTGTGCACCGAGGTCGCGTAGCCGTGGATGCCGAAGCGCCGCGCGAGCAGCGATACGCCCGCGGTCGACTGGCTGCGGCAGAACACCATCGGGTCGCGCACGCTCGGCTCGCCCAGCAGGCGCCCCGGATCGATCTCGCCGCCTGGCGCGGCATGGCGCTGCAGCGCGTCGAGCGTGGGGTAGTCCACCCCCATCATGCCGGTGCCCACGGAAACTCCCCAACGGGCCGCGTCTTGCGGCCCGGGGCGGATGCCGGCGTCGCGCATCGCCTCTTCGGCGGCGACCAGCGCGAAGCCATGCGAGCGATTGGCGTATTTCAGCTGCTTGCGGTCGTCGATCGCGGCGCGCGGATCGAAGCCCTTCACCTCGGCCGCGATGCGCGTCGAGAAACCGCTCGCGTCGAACAGGGTCACCGGCGCGACACCGCTCTTGCCTGCGAGCAGCGCGGTCCAGGTTGTCGCGACGTCGTTGCCCGCGGGCGTGACCAGGCCCAGACCGGTGACGGCGACACGGCGCTTGCTCGCACCCTGCTCGCTCATGCGCTTCCCCGCGGGGCGATCTCCACGCGTGCCGTGGCGACCGGCTTGCCGTTCGCGCGCGCCGACAGCTTTGCGGTCCAGCCCTCCGTGCTCGCCGCTACACGCTCGGCGAGGAGCTCGAGCGACTGTCCGGGCGCGATGAAGCTGCGCACCTTGACGTCGAGTACCCGCGCCGCCGCTAAGGCGCCGGACTCGGCGGGCGCGAGGCCTTCGCGCGCGAGTGCCAGCGCAAGCCGAATCTGCTGATCGAGCAGCAGGGTGGCGGGAAACACGGGCCGTCGCGGGAAATGATCGTCGAAGAATGGTGCCGATTGCGGCACCTGCAGCGTCGCCGTGACGCGTTCTCCGGGGACCGATGCAGCGCGCTCGAGATGCAATACCGGCAGACCTCCGAAGCGATCCGCGGGTGCGCCGGCGCCGCAGAGCAGGGCGTAGTCGCGCCGCAGGGCCTCAGACGCATCGAACTCCTCCGCCGGCAGCATCGGGCCGAGGCACTGCTCGAGCACGACCGCGGGCTTTCCGTTGCAGCTCGCGCGTCCGGCGTAAGCCACGTCGTCATCGGTACAGCTCTCGAGATCGGCCTCCAGCGCGAGCGTATCGCCCGGTCGCACGGCATGCAGGAATCGCGTCTCGCGCGCGAGCCCGGCGACCGGCCTTTTGCGGAAATCGAGCTGCGCCATGCTCGCCCAGGCCGCGAGCTGACCTACCGCCTCGGCGACCAGTGCCGCGGGGAACTCGGCCAATCCTGCGGGCACGTGGTAGCGCCCGCGCACGCGCAGGCCGGGTTCGACGTGCGTGATGCGATCGACGAAGGAGAACGCACCGAAGCGCCCGCCCATCGCTGCCGGCGGCCCCGTGCAGGCCCGCTCAGGCGGCGGCCTTCTGCGAGCGCACGACCAGCTTGCAGAACGTCTCCGCGGTGAACAGGCGCGGTACGTCGGCCACCTTGAGCGGCGACCGGATCCGCTCGGCGGGCACCTCGGTGAGGAACGCGCGCAGGCGTGTGAGTCCCGCTTCGGAGACGACGCCCTTTTGCTCGAACTCGGACTCGGGCAGGTCGCCGCGCGCGTCCTCGACGATCTTGCCGCGCGGTATCTTCACCTTGAAGGCGCGCTCGAGGCGAAACACCAGGTCGAGAAAATCGATCGACTCGGCGTCTAGCCCTTCGATCAGCGAGACGTCGAGCTTGACGTCCTCCGCTTCGCAGCCGAGCGCATCGGCGATCGTCGCCGCGACGGTCGGATAGACCGCCATGATTTCGTCCTTGCTGATTTCCGCCTGCTGTGCCATTCGCATCACTCCATCTTGAATCCGCCGTCCACGTGCAGCACCTGGCCGGTGATGTAATCGGCAAAGCCCGACGCGAGGAACCATACCGCGTGGGCGATCTCCTCCGGCTTGCCGAATCTCCGGAGCAGGATGCGCGCTTTCACCTCGTCGCCCGCAAGATCGCGCACCGCCTGCGACATTTCCGTTTCGATCACGCCGGGAGCGACGGCATTCACCGTGATGCGGCGCGAGGCGAGCTCCACGGCGAGCGCGCGCGTCAGCGCATTGATTGCGCCCTTGCTCGCCGCATAGTTCGTCTGGCCGCGGCCGCCCTTCTCGCCGGAAACGGAGCTCACGTTGATGATCTTGCCCGCGCGCCGCGAGATCATGTGCGGCGCCACCGCGCGCGTGACGTTGAACACGCCACCTACGTTGGTGTCGAGCACCGCACGCACGTCCTCGGGCTCGAGCAGGGCGAGGAGATTATCACGGATCACCCCCGCGTTGTTCACCAGGACGTCGATCCGGCCGCAGCGCTCGGCGACGCGCTCGACCGCGTCTGCACAGGCCTGTGCATCGGTCACGTCGACCTGCTCGGCGCTCACCGTTCGGCTCGCGCTGCGCGCGGCGGCCAGGACCGCGTCGGCCGCCTCGCGGTTGCCCTTGTAGAAGAACGTCACGTCGGCGGCGTCGGCCGCGAGACGCTCGACGATCGCGCGGCCGATGCCGCGGCTGCCGCCCGTGACGATCACCGCTTTGCCGGAAAGCCCGGAGTCCACGCGTCCCTCAGCCCGAGATGGCGAACCCGCCGTCGACGACGAGCGTGTGGCCGTTGATCATGCTCGCTTCGGGCAGGCACAGCAGGTACACCGCGCCGGCGACGTCCTGCGGCGTCAGCGTAGGGCCGGCCGGGGTGCGCTCGGCGAACGATTCGAGCAGCTGCGCGCGGTTCGGGAAATAGGCGAGGGCGTCGGTGTCGACCACGCCGGCGCTCACCGTGTTCACGCGGATGCCGCGCGGGCCGAGTTCCTGCGCCAGGGTGCGCACCAGAGCTTCGAGCGCGGCCTTCGATGCGCCGATGAAGCCGTAGGCCGGCATCGCGCGCTGCGCGCCGAGGCTCGAGAGCGCGATGATCCGCCCGCCGGCCGGCATCATCGGCGCAACGTGCTGCGCGAGCAGGGCGAGCGCGAGCGCATTGGTTTCCATGCACCAGCGCCAGTGCTTGAGCGACATCTCCATCGCCGGCTTGAGCACGCCGCTCGCGGCATTGCTGACGAGAATGTCGATGCGATCGAAGGTCTTTTTCAGCTCTTCGAACAGCTCGTCGATGCTCTCGGGCATGCCGACGCTCGCCTTGATCGCGCAGGCGCGCCGGCCCATCGCGCGCAGCTCCGCGCACAAGGCTTCGGCTTCACCGTGGCTGTTGTAGTAATTGACCGCGACGTCGCAGCCGGCCGAAGCCAGCTTGTGCGCGATCGCGCGGCCGATGCCGCGCGCGGCGCCGGTCACCAGAGCGGTCTTGCCGGCGAGGGATGCTTGAGTGCTCATCGGGCGGGTGCTTGCGTTCGCGTGCGTCGCGCCGCGCGGCGCGCTTCTGTCCGGTGCGAGTCTACCGCAAGCGTTGCGCGCGGCCGCGTCAGGCGGCGTCGGCAAAGCGGCCTTCGACCGCCTCGAGCGCTTCGGTCAGCAGCGCGGCGTCGTTCAGCGCGAGCCGCTCGGGGTCCGACAACAGCCGGCGCCAGAGCCGCGCGCGCGGCGCCCCGTGGTACAGGCCGAGCAGGTGACGGGCGATCTGGCGCAGCGCCACGCCCTGAGCCGCCTGGCGCCTCGCGTAGGCCGCCATCACCACGACGACGTCTGCACGCGGACGCGGCGCGCCTGCACCAAATACAAGCGTCTGCGCCTGAGCGAGCAACCAGCTGTCGTGGTACGCCGCGCGCCCGAGCATGATGCCGTCGACCTGCTGCAGCTCGTCCTCGATCGTCCTCAGGTCGACGATGCCACCATTGATGACGATGGTCAGCGCGGGAAACTCGCGCTTCAGCCGATGCACGAGGTCGTAGCGCAGGGGGGGCACTTCGCGGTTCTCCCTGGGCGAGAGGCCCTTGAGCCAGGCGTTGCGCGCGTGCACGATAAACGCCGTGCAGCCCGCTTCGGCGACGCTGCCTACGAAGTCGCGCAGGAACTCGTAGGACTCGACCCGGTCGATCCCGGTGCGATGCTTGATGCTCACCTCCAGCCCCGACGCGTCGCGCATTGCGCGGACGCAGTCCGCCACCAGGCGCGGCTCGGCCATCAGGCAGGCGCCGAAGGCGCCCTTTTGCACGCGCTCGCTCGGACAGCCGACGTTCAGGTTGATCTCGTCGTAGCCCCACTCGAGCGCCAGCCGTGCACAGCGTGCGAGGTCCTCGGCCTCCGAGCCGCCGAGCTGCAGCGCAAGCGGATGCTCGGCCGGGTCGAACTCGAGATGACGCGCACGATCGCCGTGCAGCAGCGCACCGGTGCCGACCATCTCGGTGTACAGGCGCGCCTGCGGCGCGAGCTGACGGAAGAAGTAGCGGCAGTGCCGGTCCGACCAATCCATCATCGGGGCCGTGCACAGACGGTGCGTGCGCGAGCCTGCCGCCATGCGCTCAGAGTTGACCGCTCGACTGTGCGCGCTGGCGGATGAGGCCCATCAGGCTTTCGGTGTACGGCGCGGGCACGCCGGCCTTCTGCGCGATTTCGAGCGTGCCGGCGAGCAGTCCGTCGACTTCGAGCGTCTTGCCTGCCTCGAGATCTTGCAGCATCGAAGTCTTGAAGGTGCCCAGACTGCGCGCCATGTCGATGCGCGCCTCGGGGTTGATGTCGGCGTCTACGCCGACGGCACGGCCGATCGCCAGCACCTCGCGCATGATCGCGACCATGTAGTCCTTGACGTAGCGATCGTCGATCAGGCGATCGGCGCTCGACAGCGTGAGCGCGGAGACCGGGTTGAAACTCACGTTGCCGAGCAGCTTGACCCAGAAATCCTTTTCGATGAAGCCGCTCGGCACCGCCTCGAATCCCGCGCCTTCGAGCGCGCCGGCAACGCTCTTCAGGCGAGCGCCGTCGCCGCCGCCCGGCTCGCCGACGATCAGCCGCCGGCCGTGGTTGTGACTGACCACCCCGGGCGCGGGCGTCGATGCTGCGAGATGAACGACGCAACCGACGATGCGTTCGGTCGGCATGGCGCGCGAGAGCGCGCCGCCCGGATCCAGGCTTTCGAGGTGCAGCTTGCCCTTGCCGTAAGGCAGGCGGTCGAAGAACCACCAGGGCACCCCGTTCATGGCAGTGACGATGGTGGTGGACGTGCCGAGCAGCGGTGCGATCGACGCCGCCACTCCCGCCAGACTCTGTCCCTTGACGGCGACGATGACGCAGTCCTGTGTGCCGTGTCGCGCCGGTTCCGCAGCGGCGGCGGGGCGCGTGGTGAGCACAGCGCCGGTGCCCAGCGTGCGAACGCGCAGGCCATCGCGCTGGATGGCCTCGAGCGTTGCGCCGCGCGCGACCACGCAGACCTCGTGTCCGGCCTGCTCCAGCCAGGCGGCCATCAGGCCGCCTATCGCGCCGGCACCGTATACGCAGATTTTCATTCGCACATGTTTCCTCAGACGGGCGCGCCGAAGCTACCGGAAAGCGCCCGGGCGAACAACCGCGGGCGCGGCGCGAGCGGCGAACGGGGCACCGGAAAGGATGAACTGCGGCGCCGCATGAGGTAGACTCGCGCCTGGCCACGTGCCGCCGCGCAAGCCCGCGGCACCCAACGCAAGCCACAGTCATGTTCGCCTTCATGCCGAAGTTGAAGACGTTGTTGCCTGCCGAGCGCACGCTGCCCGGACGCGCCGACGCGATGCCGGTGCCCGAGACGCATTTCGTGAACGGCCACCGCCTGACGCCGCCCTTCCCGGAAGGGATGCGGACCGCGCAGTTCGCGATGGGCTGCTTCTGGGGCGCCGAGCGCCTGTTCTGGCAGACGCCCGGGGTCTACAGCACCGCGGTCGGTTACGCCGGCGGCGCGACGCCGAATCCGACCTACGAAGAGGTCTGCAGCGGCGTGACGAACCATGCCGAGGCGGTGCTCGTCGTGTTCGACCCGGAGAAGATCGACTACCCGGCGCTGCTGCGCGTGTTCTGGGAGGGCCATGATCCGACGCAGGGCATGCGCCAGGGCAACGACGTCGGCACCCAGTACCGCTCGGCGATCTATTGCCAGGACGACGCGCAGCTCGAAGCGGCGCGCGCTTCGCGCGAACGCTACCAGGCGGCGCTGGATGCGGCCCGCGCGGGCCGGATCACGACCGAGATCGCGCCCGCGGGCGTGTTCTACTACGCCGAGGCCTACCACCAGCAGTACCTCGGCAAGAATCCGAACGGCTACTGCGGCCTGGGCGGAACCGGTGTGGCCTGCCCGGCGGGCATCGTGCTGAAAGCCTGAGCACGGACGCGGGACGCATGCGAATCGATCAGTGGCTGTGCAACGCGCGCTTTTTCAAGTCGCGCGGACTCGCGCAGACGGCGGTGGACAGCGGACGCATCAAGGTGAACGGCGAGCGCAGCAAGTCCTCGGCCATGCTCGCCGTGGGCGACCGCCTGAACATCCAGATCGGCGAATACTCCTGGGATATCACCGTCCTTTCGGTCACCGATTACGCGCACGGCTTCGTGCCGGAGCCGCACGAGCTCTACGAGGAAGACGAAGACGGCCTGGCGCGACGCGCGCAGGCGATGGAAGCGAAGAAGCTGCAGGCGATGGAGCGCGCACACCCGGCGGCGGACCGCGGCGGAAGGCAGCGCGAAGGGCGCGGCGAGCGCCCCGGCGGCGCTGAGCGGCAGCCGCGCGGCAATCCGCAGGGGCGCAAGAACCGCCATCGGCGCAAGCGCTCGCGCGGGGGCGGCGGCGGGCCGGACCGGCGCAGCGGCGGCCGCCCGGAATAGAGCGGCGGAAGCTTACTTCCGCTTCAGCATCAACTGCGCGTCCTCGAGCACCTTGAAGGGGCTCTTGCTCCACAGGAGCGCGCCGTAGAAGAACTGTTCGAGCTTGGTTTCGGTGAGCGCTCGCCACTGGGACTCTTTCAGCACGATCACCTGTCCGGTCATGCCGAAGTCGCCGATCACCGTGAACGTGCCTTCGACCACGGGCGTGTGCGGCGGCTTGTCCCATGTGACCGGGTCGACGCGCGCAACGCTGCCCGGTTCCTCGCCCGGGATCACATCGAACGAGCCGTGGCAGCCGTCCTGGCTGCGCAGCGTGCAGGCGAGCCTGGTGCCGCGGGGTGGCATCGCGCTTTCCCTCGAGCGCGGATCAGGCCGCGCGCGCCTGCGCCGACGCAGGCGCGGACATCAGCGCGCGCAGGACGTAGGGCAGGATGCCGCCGTGCCGGTAGTACTCGACCTCGATCGCGGTATCGATGCGCGACTTGACCCGGATCTCGCGGCGCTGGCCGTTTGCGCTCGTGATCGCCATCGTGATGTCCTGCTGCGGGCGCAGGTCGTCGAGTCCTGCGATGTCGATCGTCTCGTCGCCTTTCAGGCCGAGCGACTGCGCGGAATCGGATCCGCCGAACTGCAGCGGCAGCACGCCCATGCCGACGAGGTTGGAGCGGTGGATGCGCTCGAAGCTGCGCGCGATGACCGCTTTCACGCCGAGCAGCTGCGTGCCCTTGGCGGCCCAGTCGCGCGAACTGCCGGTGCCGTACTCCTCGCCGCCGAACACGACGGTCGGCGTGCCTGCGGCGATGTACGCCATCGCGGCGTCGTAGATCGGGATCGTTTCGCCCTTGTAGCGCGTCATGCCGCCCTCGGTGCCGGGTAGCATCAGGTTCTTGATGCGCACGTTGCCGAACGTGCCGCGCATCATCACCTCGTGGTTGCCGCGGCGCGCGCCGTAGCTGTTGAAATCGGCGACCGAGACGTCGTTCTCCTGCAGGTAGATCCCGGCCGGCGAGGTGGGCTTGATCGAGCCCGCCGGCGAGATGTGATCCGTGGTCACCGAGTCGCCGAAGATCCCCAGGACCTTTGCCTTGCGGATGTCTCCGACTGCGCCGGGCTGCATCGCGAAGTCGCGGAAAAACGGCGGCTCGGCGATGTAGGTCGATGCCGGCCAGCTGTAGACCTGGCCGCTCGGCGCAGAGATCTTCTTCCACAGCGGATTGGCTTCGGCCAGCCCGCTGTAGAGCCTGCGGAACGTCGGTGCGTCCATCGCCAGGCCGCGCAGCGCTTCGATCTCCTCGCGCGTGGGCCAGATGTGGCCGATATAGACATCCCGACCGTCGCTCGACTTGCCGATCGGCTCGCGCCGCAGGTCCTTCAGCATGGTGCCGGCGATCGCGTAGACGATGACCAGCGGCGGCGCGGCGAGGAAGTTGGCGCGGATGTTGGGGTGGATGCGCGCTTCGAAGTTGCGGTTGCCCGAGAGCACCGCGGCACAGACCAGATCGTTCTTGACGATCGCCTCCTCGATCGGCTGGGCCAGGGGCCCTGCATTGCCGATGCAGGTCGTGCAGCCGTAGCCCGCGAGGTAGAAGCCGAGCTTCTCCAGGTAGGGCAGCAGCCCCGCCTTTTTCAGATATTCGGTCACCACGCGCGATCCCGGCGCGAGCGAGGTCTTGATATGCGGCTTGACTTTGAGGCCGAGCTCGACCGCTTTCTTCGCGACCAGTCCTGCAGCAAGCAACACGCCCGGGTTGGAGGTGTTGGTGCACGAGGTGATCGCGGCGATCAGCACATCGCCGTTTCTAAGCGGCGTGCCGTCGAAGGCCTTGTGCACCCTGGCCAGGTCCTCGGTCTTCTTGGCGAAGCCGTTCTCCGCGACCGGCTTGCTGAACAGCGTGCTGAAGGTGCTTTTCACCTTGTCGAGGTCGATGCGGTCCTGCGGCCGCTTCGGCCCGGCGAGCGAGGGCATGACGCTCGACAGGTCGAGGCTGAGCACCTGGCTGTAGTCGATCGTCCCCGCGCCGGGGACGCCGAACAGCTTCTGCGCCTTGAAGTAGGCCTCGAAAGCCGCAATCTCGGCGTCGCTGCGTCCCGTGCCGCGGAAGTACTCGATGGTCTTCGCGTCGACCGGAAAGAAACCCATGGTGGCGCCGTACTCTGGCGCCATGTTGGCGATCGTCGCGCGATCGGGCAGGGCGAGCGAAGTCGTGCCTTCGCCGAAAAACTCGACGAACTTGCCGACCACCTTGGCCTTGCGCAGCATCTCGGTGACCGTCAGCACCAGGTCGGTTGCGGTCACCGCGGGATGCAAGCGGCCCTTGAGGTGCACCCCGACCACGTCCGGGGTGAGGAAGTACACCGGCTGGCCGAGCATGCCGGCCTCGGCCTCGATACCGCCGACGCCCCAGCCGACCACGCCGATGCCGTTGATCATGGTGGTGTGGCTGTCCGTACCGACCAGCGTGTCCGGGTAGTAGACGCCCTCCGACGAGCGATGCACGCCGCGCGCGAGGTACTCGAGGTTGACCTGGTGCACGATGCCGATTCCGGGCGGCACCACCTTGAAGCTGTCGAAGGCCTGCATGCCCCATTTCATGAACTGGTAGCGCTCTTGGTTGCGCTTGAACTCGAGCTTCATGTTGAGGTCGAGCGCGCTCTTCGTGCCGTAGTGGTCGATCTGCACCGAGTGGTCGACGACGAGGTCGACCGGCACCAGCGGCTCGATGCGCTTGGGATCCTTGCCCATCTTCTGCGCCACGCCGCGCATCGCGGCAAGGTCGCAAAGCAGCGGCACCCCGGTGAAGTCCTGCAGCACGATGCGCGCGACGACGAACGGAATTTCGTCCGTGCGCTGCGCGTTCGGCTTCCAGCCGGCGAGCCGACGCACGTGCGCCTCGGTCACTTTCCGGCCGTCGCAGTTGCGCAGCACCGACTCGAGCACGATGCGGATCGAGATCGGCAGGCGCTGCAGATTGAGCCCGAGCGCCTTGCCGAGCGCCGGCAGGGAAAACAGCTTGCCCGATTTGCCGCGGGAAACCTCGAAGTTCGAGATCGCGTTGAACGGATCCTGTTGCGTCATTTCAGCTTCCTTTCCCGGCGCTTTGCCGGAAATCCTTGAACGTGCGCGCCTGATAGGCGCCGCTGACGATGAACTGCCCGAGCAGCAGAAAGTCCGCCGGCGCAAACAGTCCGCCTACATGGCGATACACCCGCGTACCGTCGAGGGCGTAGAAATCGAAAGTCGGCGTGCCCCGGATCGCCATCGCGCGGCCGTAGGCGGCCTCCGGCAGGGTCTTGCCGTCGAGGCCGGTGATCGGCTGCGCACCGCGGATGTCGATCGGGACGACGATGAATTCGCGCCGGTACCAGTCCTGCACCGCGGATTGGTTCAGCACTTCGCGCCGCATGCGCTGGCAGGAAGGGCATTCGTCGAAGTGGTACATGACGAGCAGGCCTTTGCGGCCGTTCGCGCGTGCCTGGGCGAGCTCGTCGCGCAGGTCGCCCAGAAAGGGCTGAAAGAAATGCGCATCCGGATCGCGCGTATCGGCCGATGCGCCGCCGAGCGGCACGAGGCCGAGCACGAACAACAGACAGCAGGCGAGGACGCGCATCACGCGGCGGGTCCGCCGTCGTTCGCCCAGGCATCCGCCGGAGCGCAGCCGCCCGGGCGCGCGCGACACTCGGCGCGCAGC
>Ga0210138_1000067_pt1 | contig 23832 bp, 20 predicted proteins | sample Browns_ThreeSqC__FD_184850 | JGI IMG/M metagenome (GOLD analysis project Ga0210138, IMG submission 184850) | Wetland microbial communities from the San Francisco Bay, California, USA, that impact long-term carbon sequestration -... | ecosystem: Environmental > Aquatic > Marine > Wetlands ... | reverse complement strand
GGCGGTATCGAACCGATCGGGAAGTATGTGCGGGTTGGGGGCCGAGCCCTCCGGATCATCGGGATCTACAAACGACCGGAAAACATCTTCGAGCCGCCGGGCCAGCAGATCGGGGCGGTGATCCCCTTCGAGACGGTGCGGGAGAACTACCGCTACGATGAAACCAACGCGCTCTTCATCAGTGTCAAGCCGCGGTCGGGAGTTCCGGCGCCCCGCGCGCATGACCTGGCCACGGTCGCTCTGCGGCGCGAGCGCCGGCTGCGCCCGGGCCAGCCCAACACCTTCGATCTGATCACCCAGGACCAGATCCTCGATACCGTTTCCAGCCTGACCAGCGCCTTCTTCGCAGTGATGGTCGCCCTTTCCAGCGTGGCACTCCTGGTCGGCGGCATCGGAGTCATGGCGATCATGATGGTCTCGGTGACGGATCGCACCAAGGAAATCGGACTCCGCAAGGCGCTGGGCGCCACCAACCGGGAGATCCTCTGGCAATTCCTGGTGGAAGCCGCCACGCTGACCCTGGTCGGCGGCCTGCTCGGCGTCGCCGCGGGACTCGGCGCCGGCGAACTGCTGAAATTCTTCCTGAATCTGGAGTCCGCAGTGCCGATCTGGAGCGCGGTGCTGGCCACCCTGGTGTCGATCCTGATCGGCCTGACCTTCGGCCTCTACCCCGCCAACCGGGCGGCCAGGATGGATCCGGTAGAGGCGTTGAGGCACGAATAAGACAGTACTGGGTGCTGAGTGCTGAGTCCTGAGTAGGGGCGGACTAGGCGGTCAGGACGGTAGTCACGTAGAACTCAGAACCAAGAACCAGCTCAGGACTCAGAACTCAGGACTCAGAACTCAGGACTCAGAACTCAGGACTCAGGACTCAGAACTCAGGACTCAGGACTCTCCATGCCTGTTGATCTCCTCGCGATTGCCGCCCACCGGGATGACGTCGAGCTGACCTGCGGCGGGACGCTGCGGAAGGCGGCCGACGCCGGATACCGGACGGGAATTCTCGACCTCACCGCCGGCGAAAGCGGCACCCGGGGCAGCGCCGCCATCCGAGCCGAAGAAGCCGAGCGGGCCGCCGGGATCCTGGGAGTGACCGAGCGCCGGAACGCGGGCCTGCCCGACGCGCACCTGGAGAATTCGGAAGCGGCTCGGCGAGTGGTTGTCGAACAGATCCGGCGTCTTGCTCCCCGGGTGGTGATCCTTCCCTTCCCGGTCGGCCGGCACCCCGACCATCGGATCGCGAGCGAGCTGGGGCGGGATTCCTGCTATCTGGCGGGGCTCGCCAAGTACGAGGCGGACGGCCAGGCGCATCGGCCGTTCAAGATCCTCTACGCCCTGGCCTATCGGGAGGACCCGGTCAAACCGACCTTCGTGGTGGACGTGAGCCAGCAGTTCGATCAGAAGCTGGCAGCCATCCGGTGTTATGCGAGTCAGTTCGACGGGGCCAAGAGTGCAGGCGAGATCTTTCCCACCGGGCAGGATCTTTACTCCCTGGTCGAGGTCCAGAACGCCCACTACGGTTCCCTGATCCGCGTCCGCTATGGGGAGCCCTTCTTCACCCACGAGACGGTCCTGGTAGACGATGTGCTCAAGCTGGGGGTCCAGAGCCTCTAACCGCTTCGCCGGGACCATCATGGCCATGGCCTGACGGGCCATTATCTTTTGCCGCATGCCAGCGGCGATCTATCTCGACCACGCAGCCACAACCCCGGTACGACCGGAGGTGCTCGAGGCGATGCTCCCTCACCTGGGGGGCGACGGCTTCGGCAATCCCTCAAGCGCCCACCGATTCGGACGGGCGGCGCGGGCGGCCCTCGAGCAGGCCCGGGAGCAGGTGGCCGCCGCGGCAGGTGCGGACACCAATCAGGTGGTCTTCACCTCGGGCGGTACCGAGGCCGATAACCTGGCCGTGCTGGGCACCTGTCTGGCCAGCCGCTCGCAGGGTCGGCCGATGCGTGTCGCCGTCGCCCAGACCGAGCACAAGGCGATCCTGGCCGCGGCCCACCAGGTCCAGCACCTCGGTGGCGAGGAAGTGCTGCTTCCAGTGGATGGGCAGGGTCTTCTCGATCTGGCCGCGCTCGAGGCCGCTCTTCGCGACGGGGTGTCGGTGGTTTCGGTGATGTGGGTCAACAACGAGACCGGGGTGATTCAGCCCGTGGCCCAGATCGCCGCCCGCTGCACCGCCGCAGGTGCGGCTTTTCACACTGACGCGGTACAGGCCTTCGGCAAGGTGCCTGTTTCCTTCCGTCAGCTGGGCTGCGCGCTGCTCACCATCTCCGGCCACAAGATCGGGGCGCCCAAGGGGATCGGCGCACTGGTCGTGCGCGATCGCAAGGTGGTGGAGGCAATCATCCACGGGGGCGGCCAGCAGCATGGGATCCGGCCGGGCACCGAAAACGTGGCGGGCGCGGTGGGGCTGGGCCGCGCGGCCCAGCTGGCGGCTGCCCACCAGGCGGACGAGGCGGCCCGCCTGGGGGCCCTTCGCGATGCTCTCCAGCAGCGGCTCACCGAGGCGGTGCCGGGACTGTCGATCACCGGCAAGGGTGCGCCGCGGGCGCCCCACGTGCTGAACCTGGCGGTCCCCGGCGCCGACAGCGAGGCGCTGCTGATGCACCTCGACCTGTCCGGCATTGCGGCCTCGGGGGGGTCGGCCTGCTCGACCGGCGCGGTGGAGCCCTCCCATGTGCTCACCGCGATGGGCGTCCCGCGGGAGCTGGCCCTGGGTGCCGTTCGCTTCAGCTTGGGGCGGGAATCGATTCCCGCGGACATCGACGGCGTAGCGGAGGTGTTCCCTCGAGTGGTCGCCAAGGTCCGGCGGCTGGCGGAGACCCTGGGCCGTGCCTGAGCGGGTGCTGGTCGCCATGTCGGGCGGAGTCGATAGCTCGGTCGCCGCGGCGCATCTGGTCGAGCAGGGGTTCGAGGTGGTCGGCGCCACCATGAAGCTCTTCTGCTACGGCGACTCCGTCCCCGACCGTCCCTGCTGCTCGCTGGACTCGATCCAGGATGCCCGCAACGTCGCTCACCAGCTGGGTATCCCGCACTACGTGTTGAACCTCGAGGATCGGTTCAATCTCCACGTGATCCAGAACTTCGTGAGCGAGTACAGCCAGGGGCGAACGCCGATCCCCTGCGTCCGCTGCAACTCGTTCACCAAGTTCAGGGACCTCCTGGCCCACGCCGATGCACTCGATTGCGCCTACCTCGCGACCGGCCACTATGCCGTGAGTCGGGACGGAGGACTCTACCGCGGCGCCGATCCCGCCAAGGACCAGAGCTATTTCCTCTGGGGCATCGACCGCGCCGTGGTGGCCCGGATGCTGACCCCGGTGGGCACCCTGACCAAGCCGGAGACCCGCGCCTACGCCCGCCGACTCGGCCTCTCCACCGCCGACAAGCCGGAATCCGTTGAGATCTGCTTCGTGCCCGATGGCGATTACGTCGAAGTGCTGGAGCGGCATCTTCCAGCCGATGACGCCGCGCTGCGACCGGGACCACTGGTGACCAGCACCGGTGCCGTGGTCGGAGAGCACCAGGGGTTCGCCCGCTACACCATCGGTCAGCGACGGGGGCTTCCCGGAGGGTTCCCCGAGCCGATGTACGTGGTCGCGATCCGACCCGAAAGCCGCGAAGTGGTGCTGGGTACCGCGGACGAGTTGGCGGGTCACGCCGTGCGGCTCCGCGAGATCAACTGGCTGAGCGAGCCGCTTCAGCCGGGCGACAGCTGCGAGGTGCAGGTTCGCTATCGCGCCAGGGCGGTCCCCGCGACGGTGCTCGGCCGCACCGACGACACCCTGAGTCTGAGCCTTGCCGTACCGGCCCGGGCCATCACGCCCGGCCAGTCGGGAGTGCTCTACCAGTCGAGCGGTCGAGTCCTGGGCGGCGGGGTCATCGAATGAGGCCACCGGGCCCTTCTCCCTGTCGGGAGATGGGCCGCCGGAGCCGAGGGACCCTCGCCGCGCTCGCGGCCGTCAGCCTCTACTGCCTGCCTTCCCCCCCACTGCTCGCGCAGCAGGCCAAGCATGCCCTGGGTATCGACGAGTTCGTCATGCTCAAGGTCATCGCCGAGCCGCAGATCTCCCCGGACGGTCAACTGGTGGCGTACACCATCGGCACACCGTCCCTGACCGACGACCGGGTCGTGACCAAGATCTGGCTGGCCCAGGTCAGCTCGGGAGACACCTGGCAGGCTACCAGCGGAGGCGGGAGCGACCGGGCGCCACGGTGGTCCCCCGACGGAAAGACCCTGGCCTTTATTTCCACCCGGGACGGCGCGCCTCAGATCTGGCAGCTGCCGATCCGGGGCGGCGAGCCCCTGCGAGTCACCAGCTTCCCCTCGGGAATCCTGGATTTTCAGTGGTCGCCCGACGGGAAGTCCCTGTTCTTCATGTCGGACCTCAAGTGGCCCGACACCAGCGAAGTGGACCGCCGGACCGAGAAGTACCCGGTCAACGCGCGGATCTGGACTTCACTGTTCTATCGCCACTGGAACGACTGGAGAGCGGGCCGGCGCCAGCATCTCTTTCGCCTGCTGCTCAAGGACGGGCAGATCACCGACATTACCCCGGCCGACCGGGACGTGCCTTCCCTCGCGCTGATCGGGCGGGGGTTGGCGGTTTCCCCGGTCGGCACCGAGATCGCGGTGGTGCTCAACCCGGATTCCTCGATCGCCACCAGCACCAACAACGACATCTTCGTGATGGGCCCCGACGGGACCGGACGGCAACCCATCACCACCAGCCCGGCCAACGACCACAGTCCGGCCTACTCTCCGGACAGCCGCTACATCGCCTACCTGGCCACCGCCATACCCGGCTACGGCGACGATCGCCAGCAGGTGATGCTCTACGAGCGGGCCACCGGCCGACGGATTCCGCTGACGGCGACCTGGGATCAGAGCGTGACCGCCATGGCCTGGCTCCCCGACGCCAAGGGGCTGCTGGCGGTGGTGGAGGAACAGGGGGAGCAGAACTTCTATCGCATCGATGTCCCCACCGGAAAGCGGATCAGGGTCATTGGAGACGGGTGGAATTCCTCGCTCCAGGTTGCGGCCAAGGGAGACCTGATCGCCTTTCTCCACGAGAGCGCCAACCACCCGGCCGAAGTCTACGTCGCGGCGGGCGACGGGCGGCAGGCTCGGCCGCTGACCAAGCTGCACGACGAGGCGGTCAAGGCCCTCGACATCGGGACCCTGGATCCCTACAAGTTCGCCGGGGCCCTGGGAGACTCGGTCTCCGGCTGGCTCATGAAGCCCCCGGGCTTCGATGAAAGCAAGAAGTACCCCATGGTCTATCTGATTCACGGCGGGCCCCACAGCGCCTGGCGGGACGAATGGCATCCGCGGTGGAACTACGCGGTGTTCGCCGCGCGAGGGTACCTGGTGGCCGCGATCAACTTCCACGGCTCCACCGGTTACGGACAGAGCTTCTCCAACAGCATCGTCCGCCACTGGGGAGACTATCCCTACGAAGACCTGATGAAGGGGCTGGATTTCCTGCTGACCCTTCCCTTCGTGGACAAGAATCGTCTGGCGGCCGCCGGCGCCAGCTACGGCGGGTACATGGTCTACTGGCTGGCCGGCCACACCGACCGCTTCAAGACCCTGGTGGCACACGATGGGATCTTCAATCCGCTCAGCTTCGCCGGAACCACCGATGAGCTGTGGGGCCCCATCTATGAGTTCGGCGGATCTCAGCTCTCACCCACGGCGCGGGCGGTGATGGAGAAATGGTCTCCGGCGAACTACGTGGCCAACTGGACTACGCCGATGCTCATCGTCCACTCGGAATCCGACTTCCGGGTGGACCTCTCGGAGGGGCTCCAGGCGTTCACCGCGCTCAGGCTGCGGGGCGTGCGCGGCAAGTTCCTGGAGTTCTCTGACGAAGACCACTGGGTCTTGCAGCCACGGGCGCGGCGCCTCTGGTGGGATACCGTGCTGGATTGGCTGGACGAATACCTCGGCGGCGCCCCGCCCGCCGCTTCCCCCGCTTCCCGCAAGCCCTAGGTCGCCATGCGAGAAGGAGTGTTCCGCAACGCGGTGATTCGCTGGCTGATCAATACGCTGGCGCTCTTCCTGGTCGTTTCCTATCTGCCGGGGATCCACTTCGAGGGCGGACCCGCCGCCCTGCTTGCCGAAGCGGCCATCTTCGGGGTGGTGAATGCCTTGCTCCGGCCCCTGCTCACGATTCTCACCTGTCCGCTGGTCCTGGTTACGCTGGGTCTCTTTACACTGGTCATCAATGCGCTCCTGCTCCAGGCCACTGCCTGGGCCTCCACCCACCTGGGAATTCCCTTCCATATCGACGGCTTCTGGCCCGCCTTCTGGGGCGGGCTGGTGATCGGCGTCGTCAGCGTATTTCTGAGCGTCCTGGTGGGAACCACCAAGGTGACGGTCCGGAAGCTCTAAGATCGAGGGCCCGGCACCGCTTCCGGTTCCGGGCCCTCGGTTCTGCTCGACTCCTGCTGTTCCCGCAAGAAACCGCCGTCAGGACTTCACCCGCTGCGGGGCGCCACAGCCAACCCCACCATCGCCAGGGACGAAGGTGATGGTGATGGTGTAGCTCTGGTTGGTCTGGTTATCGGTTACCACCACGTGCATGGCTCCGGCATCGAACCGCGGGGCGGTGTCGCACGAGGCGTTGTAGTGGAGTACCGGATTGCTGGTCACGTTGAACGTCCAACTCTTGTTGGCACGGGTCCAGGTCGAGGTGCCGGTCACATTCCAGGTGCCGTCGGGAAGCGGGGCGTCATTCTGGATCGACCCCGGCACGTCCGCGGTAAAGGTCGAGCTCCAGGTGCGCAGGTGGGACGCCGTGCTGCCATTGTTGAAGGTGTAGTCGGTCCGGAACCCCGTCACGCTGTGCTGCAGCGCGTCCGCATTCCCGGTGATCACCCGGGTGCCGTTCCGCTTCTCGCTGGTACTCTTCCCTGACACGATCCGTTCCCAGGTCTTGGTGAAGTCGGTGAATTTCACCTCCCGGCTGAAGTCGGTGACCGTCTGCGTGGGATCCAGCAGGTCCACGGTCCCACTCCGGGTAATGGTCTGAAGCGGGCGGGAGAGAATGCACGGTGGATCGAAGCTGAACCGGACCGAGTCGGGCACCGGGTCGGCGTCGCTGTTGCTCGGGCTGGTGGGAGACTTGGTGGGAGCGGGGGTGCACTGCTGGCCAAAGGCGGCCATTACAGCCAACACCGGACCCGAGGTCGCGCTGGATCCGGCCGACAGATTGGCGGCGGTCGACCCCGACACGGTCGAGAAGTCCGCCGTCTCGTCCACGTCGCTGATGACCACATCGGCCTGCATGTCGGACATGGTCTCGGCACCGGTCGACGGGGTGGTGCTTTCACTGCTACAGGCAGCCAGAGCCAGGGCGATCAACGCCGCCGGGCCGGCCCCGCCAAGGCATTTCCTGGGGAACGAACGCATACGGTGTCTCCTAAAGGCCGGAAACGGGAATTGAATGGGGGTCAGAAAGCGCCCAGTCAGACGCTGCCCCCTCCGGCCCGTTAAGCCGCATGCCTGTGCGACTTACGTCACCAGGCCCAGAGGAGCCGTCTGCTTTCCGGCCAGCCAAAAGGGCACCGCTCCTGGTGTGTAACATCTTGATTTCAAGTGCTTTCCGGCCCTTCCGGCCAATGCTATGATTAGCCTGTGACCACCACCCAGCCGACCATTACCCCCGTCACCACGCCCTCGGTTCCTGCCCCCGCAGCTGCGGAGCCGGATCTTCAGCAGGCGTCGCTCTACATCAACCGGGAGCTCTCCTGGCTGGAGTTCAACCGCCGGGTACTGGTGGAGGCCCTGGATCCGCGAACCCCGCTGCTGGAGCGGGTCAAGTTCCTCGGGATCTACAGCTCCAACCTCGATGAATTCTTCCAGATCCGAGTCGCGGGCCTGAAGGAGCAGGTGGGGGCCGGATATAGCGAGCGCACCGCAGACGGCATGACGCCGGAGGAGCAGCTCAAGGCCATTGCGGCGGAAGTGCGGATCATGCAGCGCCAGCACAGCGACTGCCTGCTCAACGATCTCCGCCCCCGGCTGGCCGAGCAGGGTTTGCACCTTTCCGATCTGCCGGAAGTGGGGGCCGCCGACCGGCGCTACCTGGACCGGTACTTCCAGGACAACGTCTTCCCGGTGCTCACTCCTCTGGCGGTGGATCCCGCGCACCCCTTCCCCTACATCTCGAACCTCAGCCTCTCCCTGGCCGTGGTCCTCCGGGATGCCGATGGCGAGGAGCGGTTCGCGAGGGTCAAGGTGCCCAAACTCCTTCCCCGCTGGGTGCCGCTCGAGTCGCCTAATCATTACGTGCCCTTGGAGCAGCTGATCGGTGCCAATCTCGAGGCCTTGTTCCCCGGGGTGGAGATCCTGGGCTGGTACTGCTTCCGGATCACCCGGAACACCGACTTCCAGGTCGATCACGACGAAGCCGAAGACCTCTTGAGCGCGATCCAGGAAGAGGTCCGGAACCGCCGATTCGGCGAGGTGGTTCGGGTCGAGGTCACCCCCAACACTCCGGTTTCGATCCGCCAGGTCCTGCTGGCCGAGTTCAACGCCGAACAGGGACCCGGCAGCAGCTCCCTGACGCCCGAGGACTTCTATGAGGTGGCCGGGCCGCTGGACACTGCCGACCTCGTGACGCTGGCCTCGCTGGATTTCCCCGCGCTCAAGGACGCGCCGTTCCACCCCGCGGTGCCGCAGGCGCTGAGCAACAACCGGAACATCTTCGACGTGATCCAGGAGGGAGACCTCCTGGTCCACCATCCGTACGACAGCTTCGCCGGCACCGTCGAGCGATTCCTTCAGTCGGCCGCCGACGATCCCGACGTGGTCGCCATCAAGCTCACGCTCTATCGCACCGGCGGAGACTCCAACCTGGCGCGACTGCTGGTGCAGGCCGCGGAACGGGGGAAACAGGTCGCCGTGCTGGTGGAGCTCCAGGCCCGCTTCGACGAGGAGAACAACATCAGCTGGGCCAAGCGGCTGGAGGATGCGGGGGTGCACGTGAGCTACGGGGTCGCCGGGCTCAAGACCCACGCCAAGGTGGCGCTGGTGGTCCGCCGCGAGGGCGACACGATGCGGCGCTACGTGCACATCGGGACCGGGAACTACAACGCCAAGACGGCGCGGCTCTACACCGACTTCGGTCTCCTGAGCAGCAACCCGGCCCTGGGCGCGGACCTCACCGATCTCTTCAACGTCCTCACCGGGTTTGCCGCCCCGACCGGTTATCGCAAGCTGATTGTGGCTCCGCGCGGCATGCGCGAGCGGATTCTGGCCATGATCAACCGGGAGGCGGAGCAGGCCCGGGCCGGCCGTCCCGCCCGGATTCTCGCCAAGATGAACGCCGTCGTGGATCCCGAGATCATCCGCGCCCTTTACCAGGCGTCACGAGCCGGGGTCACCATCGACCTGGTGGTCCGGGGGATCTGCTGTCTCCGGCCGGGCCTCCCCGGGATCAGCGACCGGATCCGGGTGCTCAGTATCATCGGACGCTTCCTGGAGCATTCGCGCGCGTGGTACTTCCTGAACGGCGGATCGGAGGAGGTCTACATCGGCTCCGCCGACTGGATGCCGCGGAACCTGGACCGCCGCATCGAGGCGGTGGCCCCGATCGAGGATCCGGCGTCGCGGCTCATGGTGAGACAACTGCTCGAGCTCATGCTGGAAGACAACCGCCAGGCGTGGGTCCTGATGCCCGATGGAGCCTACGTGCAGCGCCGGCCGCCCAGCCCGAGTCAGGAGCGCGGCACGCACAAGCTGCTCATCGAGAGCCATCGCGACGCGGTCCGCCCGATCACCGGGGAGCACCCGATTCCCGCCCGCTGACCGCGCCGGCGCCTCAGTGCGCCAGGTTCGCGGACTCGGCGAATTTCTTGAGAAGTTCCTGCTGATCCGGGGTCAACTGCTCCGGGACCGTCACCTGGACTTCGACCAGTTGATCGCCGTGGCGCCCGCCCTTCTCCAGCCCCATCCCCTTGATCCGGAATTTCCGTCCCGACTGGGTGCCGGGCGGAATCCGTAGCACCACCTTCTTCCCCTCGATGGTCCGCACCCGGAGGCGACTGCCCAGCGCAGCCTGAGCGAAGTTGATGGGGACCTCGCAGATCAGGTCGAGGCCGTCGCGCTGGAAAAACCGGTCGGGGGCCACCTGAAAGGTGACCACGATGTCGCCCGCAGGCTGGCCCGGCGATCCCGCCTGACCCTGGCCCTTGAGCCGAACCTTGGTCCCGCTCTCGGTGGCGGGGGGCACCGTGAGCATGACGGTGCGCTGGGTGTGGATCTCCCCGCTGCCGTGACAGGTCGGGCAGGGCTCGGAGGGGATCTTGCCACGGCCGCGACACCGGGGACAGGGACGACTCACCGCGAAGCTCCCCTGCCCGAAGGTCACGGTGCCCCGGCCGTTGCACTCGGGGCAGGTCGAGACTTTGGATCCCGGCGCGCCACCGCTGCCGTTGCAGGTGCGGCAGGCTTCGGTAACCGGCAGGGTCACCGGGACCTTGCCGCCCAACGCCGCGACCCGGAAGGGGACTTCGACGACTGTCTCCAAAGCCTCCCGGGGCTCTTCCCGCCGAGCCTTTCCAAAGATCGACGAAAAGATGTCGCCCAGGCCAAAACCCGAGAAATCGCTGAAATCGAACCCCTCCGGTGCCGCTCCAGCGCCCGCTCCCGCCCCGCCCGGGGATCGCGGACCGCGACCCGCCGTATCGAAGGCGCCGTACTTCCGCATCTGATCGTACTGCTTCCGCTTGTCCGAATCGGAGAGGGTGGCGTGCGCCTGCGAGATCTCCTTGAAGCGCTCGGCCGCGGAGGGATTGTTGGGATTGGCGTCGGGGTGATACTGCTTCGCGAGGCGGCGGTAGGCCTTCTTGATCTCCTCCGCCGTGGCGGTGTCTGGGACTCCCAGGACCTGGTAGAAGTCGCGTGCCACCGTCAGGCGTGCCCTTCGGTCGAGTAAACCTGAACCCGGGCCGGCCGGATCAGCGAGCCCTTGAAGCGGTACCCGGCCTGAAAGGTCGCGCTCACGGTGTGGTCCAGCGCCGGATTGGTCGTTGGCGCCGTGGCCACCGCCTCATGCAGGGTAGGATCGAAGGGGGCGCCTACCGGATCCAGACGCTCGAGACCGGCGGCGTCCAGCTCCTTCCGGAGCTTCTTATCGATCAGAACCATCGCCTGGTGGATCGGGCCCGAGGCCGCGGCCTGGTCCCCCGCCACCAGCCGGTCCAGATCGTCAAGCACGTCGAGCAGCTTGATGGCGAGGCCGGCCTGCGAGCGGTCGGCGAGCTCGAGTCGTTCCTTGGCGGCGCGCTTCCGGAAGTTGTCGAAGTCCGCCGCGAGCCTGAGATAGCGGTCGCGCAACTCGTCCCGTTCGGCCTCCAGGCGCTTGATCGCCTCGGAGGTCGGCTCCAATGGAACGCCGCTCACCCCCGCACCCGACTGGGCATCGTCTCCCACCGCCGTCTCGGCACTGGGGACAACGATTTCCGGCTCCGGCCGAGGGCCGCTCTCGCCTCTTTGCACGTCTCTAACCTCTACTCCTTCAATCACTTCGTTTGCTCGCGGCGGATAAGATCGTGGGCTTGAAGATAACAGCAACTCATAGACCTGCGTGAGGGGCCAGAATGGCAGAAGTCTACTGGGGGCTAAGCGGAGTGGAGCGCTCGGTAGAGGAGATAGAGGGCGCTCTGGGCCGCCCGGGCCCGGATCTCGTTCCGGTCTCCCGGAAGTACCACACGGCTGACCCCCACTCGGCGGCCAACCCGCCAGGCAACGAACACCGTCCCCACCGGCTTCTCGGGAGAGCCACCGTCGGGCCCTGCGATCCCGGTAACCGCCAAAGCCAATTCGGCGCCGAAGCGCTGCGCCACTCCCTCGACCATGGCCCGGGCCACGGCCTCGCTGACCGCGCCGTGCGCGGCCAGGAGGTCGGTCGGAACATCGAGCTCCCGCGTCTTCACCGCGTTGTCATAGGCGATCACCCCGCCCACGAATACATCGGAGCTTCCAGGTACCGCGGTCAGTCGTCCACCCAGCAATCCGCCGGTGCACGACTCGGCGACCGCCAGATGCCAGTGGCGTTGCCGTGCGAGGCCCAGGATCACTTCGGCGAGATCGTCGTCGTCGGTCCCGTAGGCCCACTCGCCGGCCGACTGCCGGAGCCGGTGTTCGGCGGCATCCAGCCGCTCGCGGGCGTCATCCTCGGGGAGTCCCCAGGCCGTGACCCGGAGATCCACTCCGGAGACACCGGGAAGGTAGGCCAGGGTGAGCGGCTTCAACTCGTCTTCCACCAGCCCCAGCGTTTCGGCCAGCTTGGATTCGGCCACGCCGGTGGTCCGGAGGGTTCTGGAGCGAATGATCGCGGTTCCGGCGCGTGAAGCGAGCCGGGGCAGCACCTCGTGTCGCATCAACTCGCGCATCTCTCGGGGAACTCCCGGCAGCATGATGGTGAGTCCCGGCGGTCCTTCCAGCCACAGGCCGGGAGCGGTGCCCCACCGGTTGGAAAGCACCGCGGCCCCGCGAGGCACTTCCGCCTGTGATCGATTGCTGGCCGGAGCGGTGCGGCCCAGCTTCGCGAACCGGTCGACCAGCGCGTCCCAGATCGTGGCGTCGAATTCGAGGGGCCACTGGTACAGGTCGGCGACGACCCGCTTGGTCACGTCGTCCCGCGTGGGGCCGAGGCCGCCGGTGGTCAGCACCGCGCCGGTTCGCTTGAGCGCATCGCTCACGGCCGCGCCGATGCTGGCCTCGTCATCCCCGACCGAGGTCCGACGAGTCACCCGCACGCCGCGCTCGGCCAGCATGCGGCCGATCTCCGCGCCGTTGCCGTCGAGGAGCTGACCCAGCAGGAGCTCGGTGCCGATGGTAACCAACTCGAGGTCGATCATGCGGGGACCGACCGGGCCGGGCCGGTCAGGGGCGGGGGCTACCGCCCTGGAAGAGCGCCCGGTAGCGGTAGATGTAGACGATGAACGAGTAGATGGTGAGCAGCGTGGCGAGCGCCAGGAGGATCGCGACCACCCCGCCGTGGAACTGATTCCAGTAATAGGCGTAGCGGTTGTGTTCCCAGCCCATCGGCTTCCGGGCGTCCCGGAAGGCGAACCAGATGATGGTGGCCCCCACGAAGACGTTCTGGATTACCGCCTTGAGTTTGCCTGCGCCGACGGCCGGAATGACGATGCCACGCCGGTTGGCCCACCAGCGAAAGCCGGTCATGGCGAACTCGCGGCCGATCAGGAGCAGGCAGACCCAGAGCGGAATGCTGCCCCAGATCGGGATGTCGTACAGATCGTGGCGGGTGCGGGAGATCCAGTAGATCGGGATCAGGGTGGAGAAGAGCAGCAGCTTATCGGCCACCGGGTCCAGCAGCTTGCCGAGATCGGTGACCAGGTTCCGGCTCCGGGCGAGGTAGCCGTCCCAGACGTCGGTGATGGCCGCGAAGAGGAAGACGACGAAACAGATCAGCTTGGGCCAGTACCCGGCGATGAACGGCAGGAGGGCGATGACCGGTGTGAGGCAAATCCGGACGATGGTCAGGACGTTGGGAAGCGTCCAGATCTTTACGACCCGAGGGTCTTGAGAACCAGCTTGCTCACCGCCCGCAGAGTATCGAATACGCCTTCTCCATTCATGGCGACCGCTTCGAAGTAGGTCGCCCGTTCAAACCACTGCCCGTCCTGCTGGACCACGAGATACTCGCCCTCGTGATAGGGATCGGGCGTCAGCTTCTGCCTGGCCGGATCGCCGACCTCCCACCCCGGGTTGAGGGCCGACTGCAGGTCGCCGATCGGCGCCGCGTTGGGCAGGTCCCGCTTGTTGTACTGAATGATGAACGGGATGTTCGTAAGGTTGTAGCCGTGCTGCGCCATGTTGTCATAGAGGTTCTGCATCGACTCGATGTTGGCCTCCATGCGCTCGACCTGGCTGTCGGCCACGAAGACCACCCCGTCCACCCCCTTGAGGATCAGCTTCCGGGAGGCGTTGTAGTAGACCTGGCCCGGCACGGTGTAGAGGTGAAAACGGGTCTTGAACCCCCGGATGGTGCCCAGGTCGACCGGCAGAAAGTCGAAGAAGAGCGTGCGCTCGGTCTCGGTGGCGAGAGAGATCAGTTTCCCGCGGGACCCGGGCGCCACCTTGTTGTAGACGAACTCGAGATTGGTGGTCTTCCCGCCCAAGCCGGGCCCATAGTAGACCAGCTTGCAGTTGATCTCCCGGGAAGCGTAGTTGATCATCGACATCGGTTCGTCTCCCGATTACCCGAAGAGCTTGTCGATTTCATCTTCCGCCTCGCCCAGGTACTCGGCTTCGAATCCCGACTGTCCACTCCCCTTGCGATCGAACATGTCCGCGAAGACCTTGTTGAGCTCCCCGACGGCGGCCCGCACCCGGAGCTTGACCAGGCCCAGGGTGGTCCGGTTGTCGAACAGGACGACCAGGATCACCCGGCGGGCGATGTCCGCCAGATACATCGACTCCTTTTCCCCCTGATGGAACAGGCTGCCGAACTCGGCCTCGCCGATCATCCGGGCCAACTGGTCGTTGGCGCTGAAGTCGGCCGCGGTAAGCGACGCAAAGGCGACCGGATCGAACTCGGGCGCCTCCCCGACCACGGCCACCATCTGCCCGGTCCGGTCGACGATCATCCCCGTATTGGCATTGGACTCCCGGAGAAAACCGGCGAGAATACCGTGGATGCGGTCGGAGTCTTCTTCGCGAAATGACCAGCTGGAAGCACCAGACATCGAATCCCCTGAACTAGACCGAGGTCTCCACCCGCTCCACGCCCCCCTTCACCATCACCTTCGAGTACTCGGCTTCCTTACCAGCAAGAGCCAGACCGACTGCGGTCACCGCATCTCCTGGCGGGCCAGCAGGGCATGAGCGACCGTGGCACCATCGACGAAGTCCAGGTCCCCACCCACCGGGAGCCCGCGGGCCAGGCGGCTCACCTTCACACCAGTACCGGCCAGCACCTGTTGAACATAGGTCGCCGTGGCCTCCCCCTCCATCGAGGGGTTGGTGGCCAGAATGACCTCCCGGACCGCCCCCTCACGGATCCGCTTGAGCAGCGGCTCGATACGGAGGGCTTCCGGACCGACCCCGTCAAGCGGCGACAAGCGGCCGCCCAGCACGTGATAGCGGCCTCGGAACTCGAGTGAGCGTTCGACGGTCTGGAGCCCGGACGGCTCTTCCACCACGCAAATCACGCTGGCATCGCGCCTGGGATCGGCGCAGATCGCGCAACGCTCGCCCTCGGCGGGATTGCCGCACTCGCTGCACGGCCGCACCCGTTCCGCCAACGCGCTGACCGCGGTGGCCAGCAGGCCCAGCCGTTCCCGAGGTTGCTGCAAGAGGTGATAGGTGAGCCGCTGGGCCGTCTTCCGGCCGATCCCCGGCAACCGCGACAGCTCGGTGATCAGCTCCTCGATGGCGCTCACGACTCAGAGGGAGAGCCCGAGGGCCGCCGAGGGGTGAACCTTCTTCATTTCGGACTGGAGTAGATCGGCGGCCCGACGCTGGGCCTCACCGACCGCCGCCAGTACCAGGTCCGCCAGCAACTCCGCGTCCCGGCCCTCGAACGCGCCTGGGTCGATGAAGACCGACCGGATGTTGCCTCGACCATCGGCGGTGACCCGCACCATCCCACCCCCTGCCTGTGCCTCGATGGTTCGACCGGCCAAGTCCGCCTGCAACTGCTGTAACCGACCCTGGACCTGCTGGGTCAGCTGAAAGAGCTGTTGGAGATCAGCCATCGCGAGAATGCTAAGTCCCTGCAGAGTTTGAGGAAACTAGATACGGCCCGGTCCCGCCGCAAGCGAAGTTGGAGGTCCGAGCACCCTATTCCACGATCTCTAAATCTAGTTCCCCGGCGGCCAGACGGAGGGCGGGGTCCTTCCCCTGAACGGTCCGCAGGCGTTCGGCCCGCGCCTCCTCCTCGTTGAGGCGGCGTGGCTTCGGCGCGCTCGGGGGTGAGGCGGCGTCCACGATCACCAGGCGGACTGGCGCTCCAACGCCGCGACTGATGATCTGGGCCACCGCATCCTGCTGGCGGCGCAGACCGTCGCGGGCGTGATCGTCGGAGAGCGACACCGCGACCTCGGGCGGCGACACCGAGACCGGTCGAGCCGCCTCGAGGGCCGGGCCCAGCACGCGGCTGTGCTCCCGCGCCGCGGCCGCGATCTCGGACCAACGCGCCTGAAGGCCGTCGAGGGTGAAGGGAATCGAACCGGGCGCGGCCGGGGCCACCGTGGGAACCGGGACCCCGCGCTCAGGAAGTGGCGCCGGACCCGGAGCGGGATTGGCCGACACCGGCGGGGCCGGGGCTGGAGTCCGGGCAGGCGGCGTGGGACGTGAGGGTTCGCCGCTCAGGACCTGCTCCAGCTGGACGATCCGATCCATCATGGCCCAGCGCAGGAGAATGGTCTCCGCCACCAACCGAGGATTCCCGCTCCGCCGTAACCCCGCTTCGGCGTCGGTGAGCAACTTGAGCATCCGCAGCAGGTCGCCGGGCTGGAGCCGATCCCGATATTCGGCCAGGAGCCGCCGGGTGGCCTCGGTCAATTCGGGAGGCTCGGTCCCCAGCTGGACCATCAACAGGGCGCGCAGCAGCTCGGCGGCTCCGGCGAGGAATTCACTCAGCTCGATCCCATGATCGAGCAGCCGGTCCACCAGCGGGAACACCGCGCCGGCACGACGCTCCACGATCAGGCTCAGGAGCTCGGCGTACCATTCGTCGTCCGCCAGCCCCAGGATCTCCCGCACACCGGCCGCGGTGATCTCGCCCTCGCCCAGGCTCAGGCACTGGTCGAGCAGCGAGAGCGCATCCCGCATTCCCCCGTCGGCGTGCCGAGCGATCAAACGCACCGCGTCCTCCTCGGCGGCGATCCCTTCGGCGCTGAGCACCTGCTTGAGCCGGTCGCGGATGGCGGCGGGGCCGATCCGGTGGAAGTCGAACCGCTGCAAGCGGGACATCACCGGAGCCGCGGTCTGGGCGATCTTCTGCGGCTCGGTGGTGGCGAAAACGAAGACGACGCCCGGCGGCGGCTCCTCGAGAATCTTGAGCAGCGCATTCCAGGCCTCGCGCGTCAGCATGTGGGCCTCATCCACGATGTAGATCTTGTGGTGGCCCGCCTGCGAAGCGGCGTACAAGGCCCGCTCGCGCAGGTCCCGCGCATCCTCGACGCCGCGATTACTGGCGGCGTCGATCTCGACCACGTCCAGGTTGGTCGCCCCGCCCCAGATCCGCTGGCAGCTGGGACACTCGCCGCAGGGCTCCCCGGGCGGATCGGCGGTCTCCCTGCGCTCGCAATTGAGCGCCATGGCCAGGATCCGCGCGGCGGTGGTCTTCCCCACCCCACGCGGTCCGGTCAGCAGATAGCCGTGTCCGACCCGCCCCCGGGCGACCGCCCCACGGAGAACCGCGGCCACATGATCCTGCACGATGAGATCGGAGAAACGTTTGGGACGGTAGCGGCGAGCGAGAGCAAGGGCCATGGATAGCGTTCGCGCGGCCAGGGAACGGGAGAAATGAGAATGCCCCAGGCTACCCGAAGCGACACCAGACATCGCTTAGCGCTGCTACCGGCAAGGTCCTGACGCGGTTCGCGCGCCGGCGCCCTCCGGACCTGGGGCACCGGAAATATAACGGGCCGGACGAGTGGGTGGGCCTAGTTCCTGAAGTACTGGACGGTGACTACGCGGAGACGAACCGCTTCTCCGGCCAGCCGCATCGCCAAAGGCGATCGGCATCCCGAGCACTCGATGGTCGCCAAGCGGATTCTGGAGATCTCCGATGGTCGCTGGAGGTCGTGCAGGACCGTCATCCCGAGCTCCGCCCTCGCCGCCTGGATGGCGTTGGCCGGCTCCTGGCTCAGGACAATAGCATGGATTTGCAGAACGCCAGTCGCCTGAGCCTGGGCGCGGAGCGTGGGACAGACTGCCCCGCTGGCCAGGATGACCCAAAGAGCAAGCTTCGAGGAGCGGCTATTCATGGTTGGGCTCTCACCCCGAGGCCGAGGGGACAGGGGCCACGGTGATCCGCCAGGGCTTCAAAGGCTAAGCCATGGCATCCCACGCTGTTACGGAGGGGAGAAATCTGGCCCACTAGGCCCGCGGCCGACTTGGAAGCTGACAGAACCACCGGCAAGGCTTAATCGCCGATTCGCAGACTCTTAGCTCGCTCTATATGGAAAGGCTGTAAACAATCAAGACAGCACCACGCCGCAAAAGGCCGCAACTGGCATAGGGATTGCCCCTACCCCCCATTGTCGGGGAGCTGCCACTCCCCAGAGCGGGTTTGCGACACAAACCATCACTCACACTCTCGGGAGAGGGGCAATGCACAATCTGACCAAGGTGGCTGCGCTCATGGGCCTGGCCCTGGGCGTTACCGCCACCGCCGCCGCACAGAACAACGCCACCATCAATGCCACCGCGGTGATTCAGCAGCCGATCGTGGTATCGGCCGCTCGGGCACTCGACTTCGGGAACGTCTTCCCGGGCGTTGCCTCGACCATCGGCGTGGCGGCCGCGAGCTCGGGCGAGTTCGCGGTGACCGGCCAAGCCAGCTCGCCGGCCAACATGACGTTCGTGCTCCCCACGAACCTCGTGAACGGTGGTAACAACCTGCCGATCGGCACCTGGACCGGCTACTGGAACCAGGCCAACAATGCCGTCGCTGGTGGGACCGCCTTCACGCCGTCCGCGGGTTCGACCGGGATGACCTTCAGCGGCACCGGGAACGCCTGGGTCTTCGTCGGCGCGACCGTGACCCCGGCCGTCGCCCAGGTCGCGGGGACCTACACTGGCACCGTGCAGATGACGGTGACCTACTAAGCAGTCGGCAACTGGAAAGGTTTCGTCGCGCCGGCTGGATCATATCTTCTGATCCGATCCAGCCGGCGCGTCTCCTTTCTAGGAGGACCTCTCCGTTGCATTCACGTCCGTGCGTTCTCGCGCTTCTGGCCCTGGTGGGCCTGCCTTCCCTGGCCGCTGCTCAGCTGACGGTCCGAGCCGATCGCGATCTGCGATTCGGCGTCGTGATTCAGGGCGTCTCGAAGTACGTGCCGCCGAACGATCCGATCTACAGCGGCGAATTCGAATTCACCGCCAGCATCGGCAACCAGGTTCAATTGCGATTCACCTTGCCCAACAATCTCGCTGGCCCGGCCGGAGCGACGATGCCAATCACCTTCGGCAACAACGACGCAATCGCCCAAGGGACTGGCCCGACCAGTGTGCCGGTAATCTTCAACCCCAAGGGGGTCTCGGTCTTCAGACTGGTCACCAGCAACCGGATCCTGGTGTTCATCGGCGGCCGGGTGACCCCGGCGGCCAATCAGCGCACCGGCTCGTACACCGCGCCGATCGTCTTCACCGTCACCATCCTCTGATGCGCCCGGGCCTCCGCGTATCGTTCCTGGTGGTCGCGGCCTATCTGGTCGGAGCCCTGAATTCCAGACCGGCCCACGCCCAAGGCGTGATGGTGGCCCCCCACGTCGTCTACATGGATCACCGGACCCGGAGCGGTTCCCTCACGCTTTACAATCCGGGCAACGATCCGGTCGAGGTCTCGATCGAGACCTTCTTCGCCTACCCCGTCAGCGACTCCGCGGGTGGGTTCGAGCTCCACACGGTGGAGCATCCCGATTCCACGATGCCTTCCGCCGCCGGCTGGGTGCAGGCCTATCCCCGCCGAATGACGGTGCCCCCACAACAGCGCCAGACCGTCCGGCTGCTGGGCCGGCCCCCCGCGAATCTGGTCGATGGGGAGTACTGGGCCCGGCTGATCGTCACCGCCAAGGGCGGCCAGGTTCCGGTCACCGGCGTCAGCGACTCGGCCGGCATCACCGTCGGCCTGACGCTCGAAGTGCGGACCATCCTGCCCGTACTCTATCGCAAGGGACCGGTCACCACCGGAGTCGCCGTCTCGGGGCTTCGCGCCTCCGTGGAAGGCGACTCGCTGGTGGTCCGGGCCCGCCTGGTTCGGAGCGGAAGCGCCGCCTTCATCGGTACAATGAACGGCGCCCTGATCGACGTATCGGGCAAGGTTGTAGCCCGGTTCAGCATTCCGCAGGCGGTGTACTTCGAGATGGAGCCACGCTTCACCACCTCGGTGGCCGGCCTCCCTCGGGGCCAATACCGGTTGCGGTTCGAGGCGACCACCGAACGCCAGGATCTGCCCGCCGAGGTGATTCTCCCCATGGCTCCGGTGCGCGACTCTCTCGAAGTCGCTCTCCCGTGAACCGGCGGGCGGCGCTGGCGCTGGTGGGCCTGCTGGCCTTCTCGACTCGCGTCGAGGGCCAGGCGCCGGCCGCCGACAGTACGGCCGAAGCCGCTCTGGTCGAGCTGACGCTGGGGCGTATCGCGTCGCGCACGGTGACGGCGTACCCCACCACCGGTGGCGTGCTGCTCCCGCTGGCCGATGTGCTCGATCTCTCGGAGGTCCGCTACCTGATCGGCGAACAGGGGCGGGTCGAGATCACCCTCCAGCCCGGCAATCGCCAGGTCGAAGTGGACCCGGTGGCCCACACCCTCAAGATCAAGGGCGATCAAGTCCCGCTCACTTCGAACCAGATCATGGTGCGAGAGGAGGGGATCTACCTGGGCGAGAAGGTGCTCGGGTTCCTCCTGGGCGTGGAGTTCCACGCCGATTGGTCGGAGCTCGAAGTGGTGGTGGCCGATCCGAGCAATCTCCCCATTGCCCGGCGAATGGCCCGGGCGGCGGCGAGAGCGCAGATCTTCGGCAATCGCGCCGAGGAGCCCGATCTCACCCTGGGCCTTCAACGCGGCTCGGTAGACGGGGCGGTGCTCGACTATTCGCTGCTTACCCCGCTGACCACGGTCAACGGCAGCTATCCGGGCGTGGTGTTCTCCACCGGCCTCGGTCTCGACGTCGGCGGCGGCTCCCTCCAGATGGCGGTGGCCACCGCGGCCGATCAGGGCTCGCCCAATGCGGTGCGGGTGGACGGCTCGTGGACCGGGGTCTGGCGCGAGCAGAAGTGGCTGACCCAGCTTCGTCTGGGCGACGGGGCCTCCACCGGCCCTCGTCCCCAGAGCGTGCGAGGCTTTTCCGCCACCAACTCGCCTTACCTGCGGCCGGCCGGGTTCGGCAGCACGAACTTCACGGGGCAGTTGGGACCAGGCTGGGAGATTCAGGCCTTCCGCGGCGGGCGCCTGATCGGCCTTGACTCCGCCAACGCGTTGGGCCAGTTCTCGATGGACGTCCCGGTCCAGTACGGTGAGAACGCGGTGGACTTCGTAGCCTACGGTCCCTTCGGCGAGGTGCGCGAGTTCAACCGCAACTACCGGGTGACCCAGGCGCTGCTGCCCCGCAACCGCTTCGAATACGGCGTCTCCCTGGGCGCCTGCCGCACCTCCGAGTGCGACGCGAGCGGCAACCTGGACCTTCGATACGGCATCACCCGCCGCTGGACCATCGGGGGCGGAGTGGAGCAATTCTGGCGCAGCAACGATCCCAATCTCTTCCATCCGTATGCGGTGGTGTCAGGCAGCTTCACCAACGCATTGAGCGCCCAGTTCCAGGCCATGGCAGGGGCCGTGGTGCAGGGCGCCCTCAGCCTCGAGCCGTCCACTGATCTCCGGATCACCGCGGAGTACAATCGCTTCGCGACCGGCACCGTGAGTCCGATCCTGACTCCGGCAGGCCGGCTCAACCAGTTGACGATCGACGGGTTCGCCCGGCCGGTGCACAGCGCGGGGTCGCTCTACATGACCTACGGGTTCGATCGCATCGAGTCGGTGACCGGGAATTCGGTCAGTGGCCGTGTGGGAGCCGCCTTCATGGCCGGCTCCTCGCAGCTGATGCCGACTGTCCGGGTCCAGACCAACCAGCTGACCGGATCGCCCGCGCTGACCAGCACCTTCCTCGGCATGAACGCGATTCTGATGCCCCAGCCGGCCCTGGGCAGCTTTCTGGGCAAAGTGACCGGCCGGGCGTTCATCGAGACGGAGACCGGCGCCGGCTGGTCCACCATCGCGGGATATCTCTCGCGCCCGGTGGTTCCTGGCCTCCGGGTCGAAGCGGGCGCCGGCTGGAACCGGGGGAACGGGACCACCTTCACTTTCACGCTCTCGACCGAGCTGCCGACCGTGCGGGGCACCACGTCGGTGGCGGCCAACCCCGCCGGGACTTCGGCGTCGCAGTTCGTCCAGGGCTCGGTGCTCTACGATCCCGACTCTCGCCGGGTGGGTTTCTCCTGGGCGCCGGGGTCTACTCGCGCCGGTGTGGCAGGACGGGTCTTCCTCGATCAGAACGGCAACGGCGTCTGGGACCAGGGCGAACCCCTGCTCGCCGGGGTGAAGGTCCGGGCCGGAATTCACCAGACCACGACCGACTCGAGCGGGCGCTACCGGATCTGGGACCTCGAGCCCTACGAGCCGGTGGACGTTGAAGTGGATTCGCTGAGTCTCCCCTCCCCGCTCTGGACACCCACCTTTGGGCTGGTGAGCGTGGAGCCGGGTCCCAACAGCTACCGGAATCTCGATCTTGCGATCGCGCCGGGCGGGACCATCGACGGCCGGGTGCTCCGCGAAACCATCGCAGGGATGAAGGGGATGGGCGGGGTGTCGCTGGTGCTGACCGAACTCAAGACCGGCCGCACCAGATCGCTGACGACATTCAGCGACGGCGCCTTCTATGCCATCGGTATCAAGCCGGGAGACTACGAGCTGACCGTCAGCCCGCAGGTCCTGGCCCGGTTGAACATGGTGGCTCAGCCGCTCCGTCTGAACATGCCGGCCCTGATGGATGGCGCCAGCGTCACCGGGCTCGACATCCAGCTCACCGCCATCGCCGGACCTCGACCCTAGAGATCCGGCGGCCGGCGGGTCCAGGTTTCCGCGATCACGCCCCCGTAGAGAAACACCAGCGCGGTGTAGTAGACCCAGAGCACGAAAATGATCAACGCTCCCACGGTGGCGTCGGTCGTGACGGCGCCCCGGCTCGCCACGTATTGCAGATAGACTCCGAACAGTCGCTTGGCCACTTCGACCGCCAGCGCCGCGAAGACCGAGGCCACCAGCGCCGAGCGCCAGGGCAGCCTCCGAGCGGTCGCGTACTTATAGACCAGGTAGAAGAGGCTCACTCCGAAGCCGTAGGCCAGCAGCACCGCCAGGAACCTCCCCACCGTGGTCACCAGGAAGTGGAGTGGCGCCGCGCCGATCAGCAGCGCTTCACTGCGGCTCTCCATGACGCCCAGGACCGCCGTCATCGCGGTGTTGGCGGCGAACAGGACCACGGTGGCGATCACCATCACGCCATCCCGGAGCTTCCCCAGCAGGAACCCGATCAGGACGTGCCGTTTGACCGGGGCCAGCGAGGCGTGGAAGATCGTGTTGAGGGAGGTGCGCACGCTGGCGAACAGGCGAGTACTGAACCAGAGGAAGAGCGGGATGGCATAGAGCGAGAGCTTGCCCCGGTTCCGGGTCACGCCCCGGAGCAGCCGCTCGATCGCTCCGAAAGGATCCTCCCCATTCACCAGAGTGTGGGGCGGGAGGAACCGCTCCATGGTGCGGCTCAGATCGACGTCGCTGGCGCCGGGCGAGAGATTGGCCGCGCGGGTGAGGCCGACCAGGATCAGCAGAATGAGGGGGATCGCCGCCAGCAAGGCGTCGAAGGTCAGCGCACTGGAAAGGAAGGGGATGTTGCTCTGGTGGGCGACCCCCAGAGTTTCCCAGAGGAAGCCGCCCAGTGATCGCCGTGATCGCGAACCGCGGCCTGGGCTCAGGCTTTCGGCTCCGCAGGGGGAGTGGCAGTCGCGCTCCGGCCACGGCGACGGGCCCGGGCCTCGGCGAGGCGCTGTTCCAGCTCTTGGCGGGCG
>Ga0210138_1000066_pt1 | contig 23839 bp, 24 predicted proteins | sample Browns_ThreeSqC__FD_184850 | JGI IMG/M metagenome (GOLD analysis project Ga0210138, IMG submission 184850) | Wetland microbial communities from the San Francisco Bay, California, USA, that impact long-term carbon sequestration -... | ecosystem: Environmental > Aquatic > Marine > Wetlands ... | reverse complement strand
TCGTCGATCACGCGCTGCGAGGTGCCGTAGCGGTTGCCGTGCACCTCCGCGCATTCGAGAAACTCCCCGCGCTCGGCCATCGACTGGAAAGTCTGCGGGTCGACGAAGTGGTACTCGCGGCCGTTCTGCTCGCCCGCGCGCGGCGCGCGCGTGGTGTACGACACCGACAGCCGGATGCCGGGTTCCTCCTCGAGCGCGGCGCGGATCAGCGAGCTCTTGCCCGCCCCCGAGGGTGCCGTCACGACGAACAGCAGCCCGTTCATTCGATGTTCTGCACCTGTTCGCGCATCTGCTCGACGAGCAGCTTCAGCGCGAGGGCGGCGTCGGCGAGGCCCTGCGACGCCGCCTTGGAAGCCAGCGTGTTCGCCTCGCGGTTCAGTTCCTGAGCGAGGAAGTCGAGCCGCTTGCCGGCCGGACCGCGCTGCCCGAGGACGCGCAGCACTTCGTCCAGATGTGTGCCGAGCCGCGTCAATTCCTCGTCTACGTCGACGCGCGTGCCGAACAGGGCGAGTTCCGCGCGCACCCGGTCGTCGTCGGTCGCGCCAAGGGCATCCCGCAGCCGCTGCGCAATCTTTTCCTGGTAAGCCGCGATCGCCTGCGGCACGAGCGGGGCCGCCTCGGCAACGCGCTGCCGCATCTCCGCAACGCGTGTGCGAATGGCATCGGCAAGCTTGGCGCCCTCGCGTGCGCGGGCTGCGATGAGTTCGTCGAGCCCCTGCGTGGCGAGCTGCTCGACCTGCTCACGCGTCTCGGCCTCGCTCGGCGCGTCGTCGGCCATGACCCCGGGCCAGCGCAGGATGTCGGCAACGCGCAGCGGCGCGGCATCTGGCAGTGCGCCTTTTGCTTCGCCGGCGAGCCGAGCGAGCTGGGCAAGCGCATCTGCGTTCAGCGCGACGCGCCGCGCTGCGGCCGCGCCGGGCGTGAGCTGGAGCCGGCATTCGATCTTGCCGCGCGCCAGGCGTGCCCCGAGCATCTCGCGCAACAGCGGCTCGTGAATCCGCAGCTCCTCGGCGATCCGGAACTGCAGGTCGAGGAAGCGCCCGTTCACCGCGCGCAGCTCGAGACTCAGGCGGCCGCGAGGCGTATCGACCGCGACGGCGGCGTAGCCGGTCATGCTATGAATCATGGTGTGGGCGCGGAATGGATCGAGTGCGATGCGCGGCGCTCACGGCGTCGAAGCGGCGTCCGCGCGGTCGGTCGCCTCGAAGGAGCGCGTATCATAGGGCGATTATCGGCGCGAGCCAACCAGTCGCGCAGCGCCACGCGCACCGCAGCGCGGGCATCCGCAGCGGAGCGTTACCGGATGGGATCGAAGTTCGACATCGCGCAAGCGTGCCGGATCGGCGCGCGGATCAGCAACCAGGATCGCATCGGGCATTCCGAGAGCGATGCGGCGGTGCTGATGGTCGTCGCTGACGGCATGGGCGGGCATCCGCGCGGAGATGTGGCCGCGCAGATCGCCGTCGACCAGCTCGTCGAGGACTTCGAGCGCGAAGCGAGACCTCGCCTCAAGCGGCCGGATGCGTTCCTCGTGGACGGCTTCAGCCGCGCGCACCGCAGGATCGGCCGAGATGCGCGCGCGATGGGCGTACGCGGCGACCCGCGCACGGTGCTGGTGGCCTGCGTGGTACAGGACGCCGCCGTGACCTGGCTGCACGTGGGTGATTCGCGCTTTTATCTCCTGCGCCGCGGCAGGGTAGTGACGCGCTCGCGGGACGATTCCTTCATCCAGCAGCTGATCGACGCGGGCTGGCTGAACGAGGAAGATGCGGGGCTGCATCCGGACCGCAACATCGTCGTGAAATGCGTAGGCGGCAACGAGTCGCTGCGGCTCAGGCGCCCGGAGCGGGTGGCGCTCGAGCCGAATGACGTCGTCCTGCTGTGCTCGGACGGTTTCTGGGGTCCGCTCGCCTCCGGCGAGCTTGCCGAAGGGCTGCGTGGCCGGGATCTGGATGCCGAGGTGGATGCGCTGGTGGAGCTGGCCGAACGGCGCACCGGCGTGCAGTGCGATAATGTTTCCGTCCTGGCGCTGGCATGGAAGGAACGCCGGCGCCGTGCGCGGGCGGCGCGCAGCAGGAAGCCCGTTGACGACCTGCCGACCGAATCCTAGGGACCCATGATCAGCGCAGCCGAGATGGCTAACCGGCCGAGCGGGCGCGCGCCGGACGCGCTGCGCTCCGTCCGGTTCACGCGCGCCTTCACGCGTCACGCGGAGGGCTCCGTGCTCATCGAGTTCGGCGAGACACGGGTGCTGTGCACCGCGAGCGTCGAGGAGCGCGTGCCTCAGTTCCTCAAGGACCAGGGGCGCGGCTGGATCACCGCCGAATACGGCATGCTGCCGCGCGCGACGCACACCCGGTCGGATCGCGAGGCGGCGCGTGGCCGGCAAACCGGGCGCACGCAGGAAATCCAGCGCCTGATCGGACGCGCACTGCGCGCCGCGTTCGATCTCGGCGCGCTGGGCGAGCGCACGATCAAGATCGACTGCGATGTGCTGCAGGCCGACGGCGGCACGCGCACGGCGTCGATCACCGGCGCCTTCGTTGCGGTGCATGATGCGCTCGCCTGGATGCGGCAACAGGACATGCTCGACCGGCTGCCGGTGCGCGACTTCGTCGCCGCCGTCTCGGTCGGTCTGTACCGGGGCGTGCCGGTGCTCGATCTCGACTACGCCGAAGATTCCGCCTGCGACTGCGACATGAACGTCGTGATGACCGGCGACGGACGCTTCATCGAGCTGCAGGGCACGGCGGAGGGCGGGCCGTTCTCGCGCGCGCAGGTGGACGAACTGATGATGCTGGCGGAGAAGGGCGTGCGCGAACTGGTCGCCGCGCAGCGCGACGCGCTCGGCCTGACGCGGGTGTGAAGGGGCTCGAGAAGCTCGTCCTGGCGAGCAACAATCCCGGCAAGCTGCGCGAGATCGATGCGCTGCTCGAGCCGCTTGGCGTCACGGTCGTCCCGCAGGCGGCGCTCGGCATCGCCGAGGCCGACGAGCCGCACGAGACCTTTCTCGAGAACGCGCTTGCCAAGGCGCGCCACGCGAGCCGGGCGAGCAGGTTGCCCGCGCTCGGCGACGATTCGGGTCTGTGCGTCGAGGCGCTTGGCGGCGAGCCCGGCGTGCACTCGGCCTACTACGCCGGCAGGGAAGGCCCGCGCGAGGCTCGCGATGCGCGCAACAACGCCAAGCTCCTCGCCGCGCTCGCAAAGCAGACCGACCGGAGCGCCCATTTCGCCTGCGTGATGGTGCTGATGCGCCACCCCGACGATCCGCAACCACTCGTCGCAGAAGGCAACTGGTACGGCGAGATCGGGCAGGTCGAGCGCGGCGCGAACGGCTTCGGCTACGACCCCCTTTTCGTGCTGCCCGGGCGCGGCTGCACCTCGGCCGAGCTGCCTGCGGAGGAGAAGAACCGCATCAGTCACCGCGGCCAGGCGCTGGCGCGCCTGCTCGATCGTCTGCGCGAGGAACAATGAGCGCGCAGCCAGTGACCCTGCGGCGCCCGGGCGAAGTGCGTCTCGCCGCGCTGCCGCCGCTCGCGCTTTACGTCCATATTCCCTGGTGCGTGCGCAAGTGTCCCTACTGCGACTTCAACTCGCATGAACGCAGCGACGCGCTGCCCGAAGAGGCTTATGTCGACGCGCTGGTGGCCGACCTGGAAGGACTGTTGCCGTCGATCTGGGGCCGGCGAGTCTCCAGCGTATTCATCGGCGGCGGCACGCCGAGCCTGTTCTCGGTCGCCGCGATCGAACGGCTGCTGTCGGAACTCCGCGCGCGCGTGGTGCTCGAGCCCGATGCGGAAGTGACGCTCGAAGCGAATCCGGGCACTGCGGAAGCCGGGCGCTTTCGCGGCTATCGCCAGGCGGGAGTGAACCGCCTCTCGATCGGGGTACAGAGCTTTGACGACGCCATGCTGCGGCGGCTCGGGCGTATTCACGACGGGGACGAGGCACGGCGCGCGATCGAGATGGCACGCGGCGCGTTCGACAACGTCAATCTCGATCTGATGTACGGTCTGCCGGGGCAGACGCTGGAGATGGCGCAGACCGATTTCGACGAGGCGACCCGCTGGGACACGCCGCACCTGTCGGCCTATCAGCTGACAATCGAGCCGAACACCGCGTTCTACTCGAAGCCGCCGCAACTGCCCGAGCATGACGTCTGCGCCGACATGCAGCGCATGGCGGAGGAGATGTTCGCTGCGGCCGGCCTCGTGCACTACGAAACCTCCGCGTTCGCGCGGCCCGGGCGGCGCTGCCGGCACAACCTCAACTACTGGCAGTTCGGCGATTACCTCGGCATCGGTGCCGGCGCGCACGGCAAGATCAGCTTTGCTGACCGCATCACGCGCCATGCGCGCGTCAAGCAGCCGCGCGAGTACCTGGCGGCGGCGTCGCGCGGGGAGTCGATCGTCGAGGCGCGGACGCTGGACGCACGCGAGCTGCCGTTCGAGTTCATGCTGAACGCGCTGCGGCTCGTCGATGGCTTCGAGTCCGAGCTCTACGCGGCGCGCACCGGATTGCGGATCGCCGCGCTGGAGGCTCGCCTTGCGGAGGCCGAGGCGAGCGGGCTGCTCGAGCGCTCGCCTACCCGCATCCGGCCCAGCGAGCGCGGGCGGCTGTTCCTGAACGAACTCGTCCAGATCTTTCTGAGTACCGACTGAAGTCCGGGATACACCGGTCCTTCGGTGACAGGGAGGGTCCTCAGGCCGGCGTGCGCGATCGCGCCTGACTGCAGCGCGCAATTGGCTACCCAGTTCAGGGGATACCGTTGCAGCGTCAAGTATGTGTAGCGTTGTGCAGCGCCGATTTCATCGACGCGCAGGGGAGGGGTCATGAGAACCGTCTATTGGGTCGTGTTTCGCGAGGCCGGTTTCGTGCCATTGAGTCTGCTTTCTCGACTATTCGGCAGCGTCGTTGTTTGCGCTTTGCTTCTCAATACTGCGGCGGCCCAACAGGAAACGCTCGGGAGCATTCTCGACCAGGGCGCAAAGAGGATGTCGAGTGCCGAAATCCGAGCCGCTGTAGCGGCTGGAAGCCTAGCCAACTTTCCCGCTGGAAGTCTTCAGAGTGTGTCTTACGATTCCGACGGAAGCATGAGTGGTTTTTCGCCCGATGGTGGCTTCTGGATCAACGGTGAATGGACGATCGATGACCTAGGCAAACAGTGCTTCGATTGGGCGGGATGGGGCCAGGTGGTCTGCTACTTCTGGTTCAAGCAAGGCGAATCGATTTACCTGGTGAGCTCCGAGTCGGAGTCAAACCGCGATGGGCGCGTGCTTAAACTGGAACCGCGTTAGTGCCGCGCGGGACACGCCGGATCTCGAGCGGCGTGCGCGGCCGACGAATTGACTGCTCGCGGCCGCCAATGGACGCGGATTCGGACGAACCATGGCGCTCACCGCACCTAAGCCACCCGCGCGTACCTCAGATCGCGCACCTCGTGCCCCAGCTTCACCCCGCGCCGCTCGAACTTCGTCGGCGGCCGTTTCCCTCTACCGGCCCGCAAGACCTTGAGCGCCGCATTGGCACCGAACACCACCGCCATGGACTCCGCGTAGTCGGCCCAGTCGGTCGCGGCGTGCAGCACACCTCCGACTTTCAGTTTCCGCGCCACCAAAGCGGCGAACGCCGGCTGGACGATGCGGCGCTTGTGGTGCCTCTTCTTCGGCCAGGGATCGGGAAAGAAGAGATGAATCGCAGCGAGCGACGCGTCAGCAATCATGTGCTCGAGCACGTCGAGCGCGTCGTGGCGAACGACGCGCAGATTGCTCAGCCCCGCCGCCTCGATTCCGCGCAGCAGGCTCCCGACGCCGGGCGCATGGACTTCGATCGCGAGGAAGTCGGTCCCCGGGTCGGCCTTCGCGATCTCGAGCGTGGTCTCGCCCATGCCCGAGCCGATCTCTACGACGAGCGGCGCGTCGCGCCCGAACAGCGCGCGCGCATCGATCTGCGCCTCGGCGAAGGCAACGCCGTACTTCGGATACAGCTCGTCGATCGCCCGCTGCTGCGCGGGCGTGGTGCGCCCCTGCCGGAGGACGTAGCTCCGGATCGGGCGTTTCAAGCGGCCTTGGGCTGCGACGCGGCGATGGTGCCGCCGACCGGCGAGGAGGGACTCGCGCTGTAGTGCTTCTTCGGCATGCGGCCGGCGAGGAATGCTTCGCGCCCGGCCTCGACGGCCTTCTTCATCGCCTGCGCCATCAGCACGGGGTTCTGCGCCGCGGCCACCGCGGTGTTCATCAGGACGCCGTCGCAGCCGAGCTCCATCGCGATCGCGGCGTCCGAGGCCGTGCCGACGCCGGCATCGACCAGGACCGGTACCTTGGCGCTCTCCAGAATGAGCTTCAGGTTCCACGGATTGAGGATGCCCATGCCCGAGCCGATCAGCGAGGCGAGCGGCATCACCGCAACACAGCCGATGTCCTCGAGAATCCTGGCCTGGATCGGGTCGTCCGAGCAGTACACCATGACCTTGAAACCTTCCTTCACCAGCTGCTCGGCGGCCTTGATCGTTTCCGGCATCTGCGGAAACAGCGTGTGCGGGTCGCCCAGGACTTCAAGCTTGACGAGATCGTGGCCGTCGAGCAGCTCGCGCGCGAGGCGCAGCGTGCGCACGGCGTCGTCGGCGCTGTAGCAGCCGGCAGTGTTCGGAAGGTAGGTGAACTGCGACGGCGGCAGCGACTCGAGCAGGCTCGGCTCGTTGCGCGTCTGGCCGATGTTGGTACGCCGGATCGCCACAGTGACGATCTCGGCGCCCGAGGCGACGACCGCCTCGCGCGTCTGCGCGAAATCCTTGTACTTGCCGGTGCCGATCAGCAGGCGCGAGCCGTAGGCCTTGCCTGCGATGACGAGGGGATCATGCATGGTCATTTCAACCTCCGCCGACGGCGACCACGATTTCGAGCCGGTCGCCGTCCTTGACCACGGTGCTTGCGTGCGCGCTTCTCGGCACGATCTCGCCGTTCTGTTCGACGGCGATCTTCCTGCCGGCCAGTTCGAGCCGGTGCAGGAGATCGGCGACCGGAAGCGGGCGATCAAAGCGGTGCGCGTTGCCGTTTACGACGATGTGGATCATGGTGCCAATGATACCTCCGGGCACGGTCCTCGGCCGGCGCTCAGGCGCCCGGTAGCCGCGCCGGCGGCGCGATCGCCGCGGCGAGCGAGGCGATGATGCGATCCTTCGGCAGCATGCCGACGACCCGGCCGCCATCGTCCACGATGGCAACCGGGAAATCGCTCTCCAGCGTGAGCGGCAGAACGCGCTCGAGCGCCGTCGATCGCGGCGCCGACGGCACCGGGCGCGCGAGCGCGCGCAATGTCGAGCCAAACGCGGCACCGCGCAGGGTCGACTGCGTGAGCACGCCGATGAGACGTCCTTCGGCGTCGGCGAGGTACGCTACCGGCACCGGCTGTCCGTGCAGCCGGGCGAGCACGGCGTCGGTCGCATCGCTTTCACGCACGACGACCGCCTCGAGCCCCACCGCGCCGGCGGTGAGCAGGCGGCCGCGGTTCACGTCTTCGATGAAGCGCGCAACGTACTCGGTCGCGGGCCGTTGCAGAATCTCGTCGGGGCGCCCGAGCTGTTCGATCGCGCCGCCGTTCATGATCGCGATCCGATCGCCCAGGCGCAGCGCCTCGTCCAGATCGTGCGTGATGAACACGATCGTGCGGCGCAGCTCCTTTTGCAGCTGCAGGAGCTGGTCCTGCATCTCGCGCCGGATGAGCGGGTCGAGCGCGCTGAAGGGCTCGTCCATCAACATGACCTCGGCCCCGGTGGCGAGCGCGCGCGCAAGCCCTACACGCTGCTGCATCCCCCCCGAGAGCTGGCTCGGGTACTGCGCCGCGTAGCCGGCGAGACCGACGCGCTCGATCCAGCGTTCCGCCTTGGCGAGATTGGCATCTCGCTCGGCGCGGCTGCGCGCTCGCAGGTTCAGGCCGTAGGCTGCGTTTTCGAGGACGGTCCTGTGCGGAAAGAGCGCGAAGCGCTGAAACACCATGCTGGTACGGTCGCGCCGGAACTGCCGCAGGGCCTCGGCGTCCAGGCGCAGGATATCCACGTCCCCGAACAGGATCTCGCCCGCGCTCGGTTCGATCAGCCGATTGAGGTGTCGCAGCAACGTCGACTTGCCCGAGCCCGAAAGGCCCATCACGACGAAGCAGGTGCCGGCCTCGATCGCGAGCGAGACGTCGCGTACGCCGATGGTGTGGCCGGTCCGTGCGAGCAACGCTTCCTTCGTCACGCCGGTGGGCAGCTCTCCGAGCACACTCGCCGCTGCCGGTCCGTAGACCTTGGTGACGTTGCGCAGCACGATGTCGCCCATGGTGCTGGCCACGGTCAATGCGCGATCTGGCGCTGCGCCGCGAGGCGCCGGCCGTAGGCCTGGGTGATGCGATCGAGCACGATCGCGAGCAGCACGATCGCCAGACCCGCGACGAAGCCGGTGCCCGGCTCCTGGCGCTGCAGACCGTAGAGCACCTCCTGGCCGAGCCCGCGCACGCCGATCATCGAGGCGATGACGACCATGGCGAGCGCCATCATGATCGACTGGTTGACCCCGGCCATGATGTTGGGCAGCGCGAGCGGAATCTGCACGCCGAACAGCTTCTGGCGGCGGGTCGCACCGAACGCCGTCGCCGCCTCGATCACTTCCTTGTCGACCAGCCGGATGCCGAGGTCGGTCAGGCGCACCAGCGGCGGCGCGGCGTAGATCGTCGTGGCGAGCACGCCGGCGAAAGTGCCCAGGCCGAAGAGCATCACCACCGGGATCAGGTAGACGAACGACGGCATGGTCTGCATGAAATCCAGAACCGGCATCATCAGCGCGCGCACGCCGCCGCTCTGCGACATCAACACACCGAGCGGCAGGCCGATCGCCACGGTGACGACCAGCGACACGCTCATCAGCGAGAGTGTCTGCATGGTCGGCGTCCACAGGTCGAGCGCCCAGATCAGGGCGAACGCGGCCGCGGCGCCGGCGGCGAGGCGCGGGCTGCGGCTCGCGTGATACGCGAGCGCCGCGAACGCAAGCATCATGAGCGGCCAGGCGATCGACTGGGAGAGGAATCTTTCGAAAAAGCCGATCTTGTGGACGATCCAGCTGTTGATTTCGCCCAGGCGATCGCCGTAATGCACGACGAGCCAGTCGACCAGGCGGTCGATCCATTCGGCCAGGGGAATGAGCGACGCTTCGAGCACTTCGCTGACGAGGCGCGACCTAGAGTGAAGCCTTGACGCGCGCCGCGACCTCCGCCGGCACCCAGTCCGTCCAGATCTCTGGGTGCTTGCGCAGAAATTCGCGCGCGGCCTCGGCGCCAGTGCGGTCCTTCCGCTCGCGCATGAAGACGAGCGCCTTGTTCACCTGGTCGTCCCGCATGCGGTAGCTGTCGAGAAAGCGCAGCAGCTGCGGCGCGGCTTCGGCGAATGCCTTGTTGACCGCGATGGTGGCGCGAATGGTGGGATAGGCACAGGCCTGCAGTCCTACACCGGATTGGGCCTTGTCGAGCGCATCCCACACCGCCTTGTCGAACGCAGGCTCCTCGAGCCGCAGCAGATCGTACTTGCCGAGCACCCAGGTCGGCCCCCAGTAGTAGAACAGGATCGGTCGGCCGCGCTTGTAGGCGGAGGCGATCGCGGCATCGAGCGCGGCGCCGCTGCCCGCCTTGAAATTGGTGTAGTGCTCGAGCAGACCGTAGGCCTCGAGCTTGCGCGAATTCACCTTCTCGCAGTTCCAGCCGAGCTTGCAGTTGTAGAAGCGCCCCCTGGAGGGCTGCTCCGGGTCGCGGAACAGCGCCTTGTACTTGGACAGGTCGGCGACCGACTTCAGGCCGGGTGCCGCAGGCTTGATGCCACGCTTGGCATCGCCTTCGACGAGGTAGCGCGGCACCCACCAGGCCTGGATCGCGCCCTGGATGGATATGCCCTTGGTCTCGAGCGCGCGACCGCTCGCTTCCATCTTCGACCAGATCTCTAGGTTGTTCTCCTTCCACAGCTCCATGAGGATGTCGACGTCGCCCTTGGCGAGCGCGTTCAGCAGCGGCTGCGTCGTTCCCGGTACGGTGCTGACCTTGCAGCCGTAGCCATTGGCGAGGATGTGGCTTGCAACCGCAACGTGGAATTGGTGGCTGGCCCAGTCGTTGCCGGCGAAGCGGATCGACCGGTCGAGCTCGCAGCGCGGGGCGGCGTGAACGCTGCCGATCGCGCAGGCGATGGCGACGATGAGCAGGCAGCGTGCGGCGATTCGGATCATGAGGCTTGGTTGCAGGTCAGCGGGGAGTCACGTTTAACATGATTCGCCGTAAAATTGGTCCGCGCTGCGGGTGTAGTTCAATGGCAGAACGGCAGCTTCCCAAGCTGCATACGAGGGTTCGATTCCCTTCACCCGCTCCAGCCATCCGTTCCGCTCCCGAGGATCTGGTCAGTCGATGTCGAACTGCGCGGCCGGCTGTGCCGCCAGATGGCGCTGCCACATGCCTTCGTAGGCGCGCTCGAGGCGCCGCGTCGAGGCTGCGGTGTCGAACAGCGGGGTCGTCAGGCGGTTTGCTTCGACCTTGCGCTTGAGCCTCGCAAGACGCTCGTTGTCGCGCGCGAGGGAAATCGCGCTGCGCTCGTACTCCGCGAGATCCGGCATGATCCCTTCCGCAACGTCCACCGCGCGCAGCAGGCTTGCGCTTACCCGTGAGGCGAAAGTCGCGCCCGGTACCGTCACGACCGGCAGGCCGGTCCACAGCGCGTCGCTGGTCGTGGTGTGGCCGTTGTAGAGGCGCGTGTCGAGCATGAGATCTGCGGCACGGTGGCGCGCAAGATGCTCCGCCTTCTGCACCCCTGGCGCGAATACCAGCCGCGCGGGATCGACGCCAGCGCGGCCTGCGGCCTCGCGCAGGCGCGCGGCGCCAGCACCTTGCAGCAGCCACAGCACGCTTCCGGGAACGGCGGCAAGTATTCGCATCCACGCGGCGAACATCACCGGCTCGATCTTGAAGTGGCGGCAGAACGAGCAGAAGACGAAAGCCTGCGGCGGCAGCCCGAGCGCCTCGCGCGATGGCACTTCGGTTGCGACCGGCTGCAGCCGATCGTTGATCTGGTAGGAGCCCGCCAGGCGGACGACTTTCTCGGTGTAGTGAGCGAGATCGCCATCCGGAACCACGACGTTATCGGCGATCGCATAATCGATGAAATCGGCGCCGACCGTGCCTGGAAATCCCAGGTAGGTGACCTGCACCGGGGCCGGCCGCAGGGCGAAGATCTCGAGCCGACTGCGCGCCGTGTGCCCCTTGAGATCGACCAGAATGTCGACGTCGTCCTGCGCGATCCGCGCCGCGACTGCGTCGAACGACAGCGTGCGCACGTCGTTGAAGCGATCGAAAGCCTTGATCACGCGGCGGCGATAGTCGCTGCCGTCGTCCGGACTGTGGCAATAGGCGAAGATCTCGAAGCGTTCGCGGTCGTGCAGCTCGAACAGGCGGGCAGCGAGGTGCGCCGTCGCGTGGTGATAGAAATCGGCGGAAACGTAGCCGATGCGAAGCCGCGCACGCTTCTCGCGCGGACCGCGCCGCGGTCGCGGCAGCGACGCGACCCTCTGTGCGATCGCCCTGGACGCCGCGACCGCGATGTCGCGCTGCGCATCCGGCGCGAGCGGCAAGGCGAGCGACACGAACGGCGGAATGCGCTGCACCCATGCGGGGCGCGGTGATTCGTGCACCGCCCGGGTGAGCGCAGCGATGTGCTCTTCCAGGATTTCCCACTCGCAGCCATCGAGCAGCGGCTGCAGGACTTCCGCCCGCGCCCGCGCGTTGGCCGGGTCGCGCCGCAACAGTTCGCGATAGGCATCGATACCTTCGCGTACACGGCGCGCCGCGAGGAGCGCGCGCGCCAGCTTGCCGCGTACGCCGAGATTGTCCGGATCCGCCTCGCTCGCACGCTGCAGCAGGCCCAGGCCTTCATCGCGGGATCCCGCCTCGAGAAGGACCAGGCCGAGGTTTGCGAGAATCGTGGCGTCGGACGGCCGTTCCGCGAGGGCCTGCCGAAAGGACTGTTGCGCCGCGGCCAGGTCGTTGCGCCGCCAGTGCTCCATCGCCGCCGACGCAGCCGCGGACGCCTTTCCCGGGCGAATAGCTTTCAGCAGGCGGCGCAGCATCGGGCCCTCATCCTCCGATCACCCGGCTCGAGGCGAGCCACTGCTCGAATCCGACGAGGATCGTCTCGATACGCCGTCGTTTCATGAACTTGCGCAATACGAACTATTTAACCTCAATGTTTCAAGATAGCCCAGTTCCGAGGCGATGGCGAATCGCTCGTGCCGCTGCAAGGCTCCTCTCTGGATGATCCGCTAGAATCCCGACTCGTTCCGGAACCGGGCCGAACCACGCACATGCCGGTCTCCTTTGAAGGCAAACTTGTCGTCGCCATTTCGTCCCGCGCGTTGTTCGACTTCGAGGACGAAAACCGCGTTTTCGACGCGCAGGGCGAGCGCGCATACATCGACCTGCAGTTCGCGCGCATGGACGTGCCGGCGCGCACCGGCGTCGCGTTCGCGCTGGTGAAGAAGCTGCTTGCCTTCAACACGGTCGAGACGCAGCGCGTCGAAGTGGTGATCCTGTCGAAGAACGATCCGGTGAGCGGCTTGCGCGTGTTCCGCTCGGCGCAGCGCGCCGGGCTGAAGCTGGAGCGTGGCGTGTTTACCCGGGGGCGGCCGCCGTACCGCTACCTCGACGCGCTGCAGGCGAATCTGTTCCTCTCGGCGAACGAGCAGGACGTGATGAGCGCGCTCGAAGCGCGAGTACCGGCTGCGCGGGTCATTCCCGAGTCGGCGCAGGCGGCAGAGCGCCATGCCGACGAAGTGCGCATCGCGTTCGACGGCGACGCGGTGCTGTTTTCCGACGAAGCCGAGCGCGTGTTCCAGGACGGGGGGCTCGAGGCGTTCACGGCGCATGAAACCGTGCATGCGCTGCGGCCGCTGCCGCCCGGACCGTTCAAACCTTTGCTCGAGGCGCTGCACCGCCTGCAGCTGGCCGCCGGCACTGAGGTGCCGATGCGCATCCGAACGGCGCTGGTGACTGCACGCAGTGCGCCCGCGCACGAGAGAGCGGTGCGCACCCTGATGGACTGGAACATCGGCGTCGACGAGGCGCTGTTTCTCGGCGGGCTCGACAAAGGTGCGTTTCTCAAGGCCTTCGAGCCCGACTTCTATTTTGACGACCAGCGTGGGCACATCGAGTCCGCGCGCCAGCACGTGGCCTCGGGACATGTGCCGTTCGGTGTCACCAACGTTACGCGGAGGGCTTCATGAAGGGATTGCGCATTGTTCTGTACGCGCTCGGCGGTGTCGTCGTGCTCCTGGTGGTCGGCGCGATCGCCGTGGCCATGCTGTTCGACGCGAACGCGCTGAAGGGCGAGATCGAGCGCACCGTTCAGGCGAAGACGGGCCGCAGCTTGAAGCTCGAGGGAGACCTCGCCGTTGCTTTTTGGCCGAGCATCGGCGCTTCGATCGGGCGTGCGTCGCTCTCCGAGCGCGATGGCAAGACGACTTTCGTCGGACTCGAGTCGGCACATGTTTCGGTGGCTGTCATGCCGCTGCTGTCCAAGCAGATCGTGGTCAGCGGGGTGCGCCTCGACGGACTCAAGGCGAGCGTGACGCGCGACAAGGCGGGGCGCTTCAATTTCGACGATCTGCTCGGAACGCCCGCCCCGGCAAAGGACAAGCCGGCTGCGCAGAAAGCGCCGACGGAGCCCGGTGCGGTGCGCTTCGACATCGGCGGCGTGCGCGTCGAACGCTCGTCGATCAGCTATCGCGACGCAGGCAGCGGACAGGCGGTCGACGTATCCGACCTCAACCTGCGCACCGGCCGCATCGCGGACGACAGCCCGGGAACGTTCGAGCTTTCCGCGCAGGTGAAGAGCGGCGCGCCGGCGGCCGATGCCCGCATCGCGCTGAGCGGCGGCTACCGCTTCAATCTGGCCAAGAAATCGTTTGCACTCTCGGGCCTGGACGCGAAGGTGGAGGGCGCTGCGGCTGGAATCTCCGGCCTGCTGCTGACGCTGAAAGGGGATGTCGCGGCGGATCCGGCTGCGCAGACCTACGCCGTGAGCGGATTCGCGTTGAATGCGAAGGGCAGTCGCGCAAAGGATGCATTCGAAGCGAAGGTCACGGCGCCCAAGCTGGCGATCGCGCCCGACAGGGCGAGCGGCGAGTCGGTCGACGGGCAGTTCACGCTGAAAAGTCCGCAGCGCAGCGCGAACGGCACGCTCAAGCTTTCCGGCGTGGAGGGCTCGGCGAAGGCGCTCAAGATCGGCAGGATCGCGGCGCAGCTCGACCTCACCGACCCGTCGCTGCCGATGAAGTCTGTAAGCGTGCCGCTAAACGGAACCCTACAGGCCAACCTGGAGAAGGAAACGCTGCAGGCGGATCTGACTTCCAGGTTCGACGAAACGAACCTCAAGGCAAAGCTTGGGCTGGCGAAGTTCTCGCCGCCGTTCTACACCTTCGACGTCGATGCGGATCGCCTCAACCTCGATCGCTACCTCGGCAAGCCTGCCGCCGGGGGCGGCGGCAAGGGCGCCAGCGGGACGGGCGGCGGTGGGGCAGGAGGCACGGATCCCAAAGTCGATCTGTCCGGGCTGAAGGGCATCAGCGCCAAGGGGCGGGTGCGCGTGGGCGCCCTGCAGGTCGAGAACGCCAAGCTGGCCGACGTGATGGCCCAGATCAGCCTCGAAAACGGCCGTCTCGAAGTCAGTCCGCATTCGGCAAAACTGTACGAAGGAGCGGTGTCTGGCGCATTGAGCGCCGACGCCAACGGCAACCGCGTCACGCTCAAGGAAACACTCAGCAACGTTTCCGTGGGACCGCTGCTGCGGGACGTGGCGCGCAAGGATGCGATGGAGGGCCGCGGCAACGTGGCGCTCGACGTACGGACTGCCGGCGGCACGGTCGGCGCGATGAAGAAGGCGCTCGCCGGAACGGCGCGCGTTCATCTGCGTGACGGCGCGATCAAAGGCATCGACCTCGCCGAGACTCTGCGCAAGGCGAAGGCGGTACTGGGCTCGAAGGGGGCGCGGCAGCAGCTCGCGGAAGGCGGCAAGAAGACCGATTTCTCCGAACTGAGCGGAAGCTTCAACATCCAGAACGGCGTCGCGCACAACAATGATCTGCAGGGCAAGGCGCCGCTGTTCCGGCTGGCCGGCGCGGGAGACATCGACATCGGCAATTCGCAGATCAACTATCTCGCCAAGCCTACGATCGTCGCGACCGCCAAAGGGCAGGGTGGCGAGGGTCTCACGGAGCTGAACGGCGTCACCGTCCCGGTCAGGCTCGTAGGGCCGTTCGATGCGATGAAGTACGAGGTCGACTACGGCGCAGTGGCCACCGCCTTGGCGAAGTCGAAGATCACCGAGCAGATCACGGGCCGGCAGGCTGGCGGCGCGGCGGCCTCGCCGATCGACAAGCTGAAAGGCCTGTTCGGCAAGTAGCGGGGCAGATCCGTTTCTCCGCGACCGCATGGCGGGCGGCCATGCGGGCGCCTAGCTCAGTTTGTCCGCCCGTGGAGCCCGGCAAGCAGGCCGTTCCGCGCGCGTAGGTCTTCGTCCCCGAATTCAGCCGAGCGGCAACGCTGTCTCGGCCAGCGCCGCAAGATAGCCCGCGCCCAGCGGAATGACATCGTCGTTGAAATCGTAATTCGCGTTATGCAGCGAGCAGCCGAGCGGTCCGCCGCCCTGGCCGAGCCAGACATAGGCGCCGGGTCGCGCCTGCAGCATATAGGAAAAGTCCTCTCCGCCCATCGTCGGGTCGGCATCGCGGTGAACGTTCGCTGCGCCGAAGATGCGCTCGCCGACGCGCGCGGCGAACTCGGCTTCCCGCTCGCTGTTGACCGTCGCCGGATAACCGTGGCGGTAATCGACCACCGCACTTGCGCCGAGCGAGCCGGCGATCCCGGTGACAATCTCGCGCACGCGTCGCTCGGCGAGCTCGCGCGTCTCAGGCCTGAAGCTGCGCACCGTGCCCACCAGCTTGACGGACTCGGGAATGACGTTGAACGCACCGAGCTGGCTGGTCTGCATCGAGCACACGCTCACCACGACGGCGTCGACAGGGTTGGTGTTGCGGCTGGCGATGGTCTGCAGCGCGCTGATGATGTGCGCGGTCGCGACCACCGGATCGGCCGTCAGGTGCGGCATGGCGCCGTGTCCGCCGCGGCCGCTCACGGTAATCTGGATCTCGTCGGTCGCGGCCATCATCGGACCCGGCCGCACCGCGATCTGCCCGGGCGCGAGCCCCGGCCAGTTATGCAGCGCATACACTTCGTTCGCCGGGAAGCGCTCGAACAACCCCTCCTTCACCATCACCTGGCCGCCGCCGCCGCCTTCTTCCGCAGGCTGAAAGATCAAGTAAACCGTGCCGTTGAAATTGCGCGTCTCTGCCAGGTAGCGGCCGCAGCCGAGCAGCATCGTCGTGTGGCCGTCGTGCCCGCAGGCGTGCATGCGGCCTTCGTGCCGGGAGCGGTGCGGGACGTTGCCGAGTTCGTGCATCGGCAGGCAGTCCATGTCGGCACGCAAACCCACTGCGCGCCCGCTGGTGCGGCTGCGCCCCTCGATCACGCCGACCACGCCCGTCTTGGCGATTCCGCGGTGGGCTTCGATGCCCCAGGCTGCGAGCTTCTCGGCAACGACCTCCGAGGTCCGCTTCTCCTGAAAGCCAAGCTCGGGATGGGCGTGGATGTCGCGCCGGATCTCCTGCAGCTCGCCGTGGTACTTGCGAACATGCTCGACCGGGCTGCGGATGGCGTTTTCGACGGGTCGGTTCATGGGCGGCTTCCTGATGCATGGCGATGCGCCCGATGCGCAGGCGCGCGTAGGGAGGCATGTTGCCGCGCGCGCCAGAGGCCGTCAAACTGCGCGCCGCCGTGCAACTTTCTGCCCTGAGCCGCTTTTCGAGAACCCTCGTTGCCTGGCAGCGCCGCGCCGGGCGCCGCGACCTGCCCTGGCAGGGCACGCGCGATCCGTACCGCATCTGGCTTTCCGAGATCATGCTGCAGCAAACGCAGGTCGGGGCAGTGATTCCATACTACCAGCGCTTCGTTGCGAAGTTTCCCGACGTGCACAGCCTTGCGCAGGCGTCGCAGCACGACGTGCTCCGGCTTTGGAGCGGCCTGGGCTATTACGCGCGAGCGCGTAATCTGCACCGCGCCGCGCGGGCTGTTGCGCGGCAAGGGCGCGGCCGCTTCCCCGACACTGTCGAAGGCCTCGCCGAGCTGCCCGGCATTGGCCGCTCCACGGCGGGCGCGATTGCGGCGTTCGCTTTCGGTCGCAGGGCAGCGATTCTGGACGGCAACGTCAAGCGATTGCTCGCGCGCTGCTTCGGGGTAGACGGCTATCCGGGCGACGCCGCCGTGGCGGCCCGGCTCTGGACGCTCGCCGAGTCGCTCCTGCCACGCCGTGCGATCGAAACGTACACCCAGGGGTTGATGGATCTCGGCGCGACCGTCTGTACGCGCGCGCGGCCGCAGTGTGCGCACTGTCCCCTGCGCACGCAGTGCGTCGCGTTGTGCGATGACCGGGTGGCAGAGCTGCCCGCGCCGCGCCCGCGCCGCGAACGACCGTTGCGCCGCGAGCGCTGGCTGGTCGCACTCCATGGCGGGCGCGTGCTGCTCGAGCGCAGGCCCGCCGAGGGTCTGTGGGGCGGACTGTGGGCGCTGCCGCGCCTTGCGTCGCAGCGCAACGTCGATGACACAGTGCGCCGCATGCTCGGTGCACCGCCGCAGCAAATCACGGAATGCGCCACTTTTGAGCATGGCTTCACTCATTTTCGACTTCAAGTACAGCCGGTCGAGTGCCGATACGTGGCATTGCCCCCGGGCAGGCTGCCGCACGCACGCTGGATGCCGCTTGTACAAGCACTGCGCGCGGCGCAACCCGCGCCGGTCGCGCGTCTGCTGCGTGCCCTGCTCAACGGGCGAAGCGCGCGCCCAACTTCGCCAGCGCCGCCGCCAGCCGCGCGAGGCGCTGTGCGCCGTCGTCGGTTTCCAGCAGCGCCTGCTTGAGCTCGAGCGGAAGCGGAAGGCGTTCCGCGAGCCGCGCGCTGACCCAGACGCAGGACTCGTAGCGCGCCGGCTGCTCCAGGGGAACAGCGTCTGCCTGCTCGACGATCGCGCGCAGAAATTTCACGCAGCTCTGAAGATCATCCGGAACTGCGGCATCCCGTTCCTCGGCAAGCAGCTCGACACAAGCGCGCGCCAGGCCGCTTGGCTCGACGCGGCGCTCGAGGATGCGGAAACGGCGCTCGCCTCGCGCAAGGACATTGAGTACGCCAAGCTGCGCCATGTCCCAGCGCGCGATGCGGGCAAGGCAGCCTACATCTTCCGGCATTGCTGGCGTCCCGACTTCATGGCCCTCGCGGATTCGGCAGACGCCGAACGGCTGCTCTTCACGCAGGCAGATCTTGGCCATTTCGAGGTAGCGCTGCTCGAACAGGCGCAACGGCAGCAACCCGCCCGGGAACAGCACCGTTTGCAGGGGGAACAGGGCGAGGTCGTCGAGGCGGGTCGCGCTCATCCCGCATCCGCGGCGGCGGCACGCGCCAGCGCCCGGTGGCGCACGAGCACCTGCCCGTGCCCGCGCATCGCCTGCGCCAGGCACTCCGCGATGTACACCGAGCGGTGCCGCCCGCCCGTGCAGCCGATGGCGATCGTCAGCGTGCTGCGGTTTTCGCGCAGGATCTCGGGCAGCCAGCGCTCGAACAGCGTGCACAGCTCGGTGATCATCCGCTGCACCGACTCTTCGCGGGCGAGGAACTCGACGACCGGCGCATCGAGACCGGTGAGCGGGCGCAGCGCCTCGACGTAGTGCGGGTTGGGAAGCATGCGGACGTCCGCGACCCAGTCTGCATCGAGCGGCAGCCCGTCGCGGAAGGCGAAGGATTCGATCAGCAGCAAGGGCGCGCCGCCGCTCAGCGCAAGCAGCGACCGCACCCAGCGCCGCAAATCCTGCGCACGCACCTCGCTCGTGTCGATCCGCTCGCCGAGTTCGGCGACATCGGCGAGCAGGCTGCGCTCGTGCTCGATCGCCTCGGCGAGCGTGCGCGTCGGGCCGAGCAGCGGGTGACGCCGGCGCGTCTCCGAAAACCGTCGCAGCAACGTCTGCGAGGACGCTTCGAGAAAAAGCAGGCGGCAATCGACGCCGCGCGCGCGCACTGCGGCGATGCGTTCGGGCAGGGAGGCGAGCGCCGTGCTGCGCGCATCGACGCTGACGGCGACGCGGAGGTGGCCGGCATCGGCGAGAAATGCGCTGACGTCACCGAGCAGGGTCGCCGGAAGATTGTCGACGCAGTAATAGCCGTCGTCCTCGAGTGCCTTGAGCACGACGCTCTTGCCGGATCCGGAAAGGCCGCTGACCAGTACGAGCTGCATGATGGCTGCAGGAATCCGCGTGGCGTCGTCGATCGCCGCGTCCGGGCGCAGGGGAGCGCAGCCCCTGGCCCCTGCGCGTCAACGTCCGTTCTTCAGCGCCAGCCTTTGCCGCTGCAGGAACTCGGCGGTCGAATCGACGCCGCGCAGCTGCAGAATATAGTTGCGAACCGCCGCCTCGAGCAGCACCGCGAGGTTGCGCCCGGCGGCGACCGGTATGATGACCTTGCGCACGGTGACGCCGAAAATCTCCTCGGACAGCTCTGAGAGCGGCAGCCGCCCGACCGAATCCTGCCCGCCCTGCGAAGGTTTCTCGAGATGCGCGATCAGCTTGAGCTTCATCTTCCGTCGCACCGCCGTCTCGCCGAAGATCGTGCGCATGTTGAGCAAACCCAGGCCACGGACCTCGATGAAGTCTTTCAGCATCGGAGGGCAGCGGCCTTCGAGCGTGTTGGCCGCGATATGCGCGATCTCCACCACGTCATCGGCGACCAGACCATGTCCACGGCTGATCAGCTCGAGCCCGAGCTCGCTTTTGCCGACGCCCGACTCACCCGTAATCAGCACGCCGAGTCCGAGCACGTCCATGAATACACCATGGCGTTCGGTGCGCTCGGCGAGCGCCTTGACCAGGTAGCGTGTCAGCTTCTCGATGACCTCGGCCGCGCCGAGCCGCGTGACGAAAAGCGGTGTGTGGGACTCATTCGCACGCCTTAGCATCTCGTCAGTCGGCGCGATGCCATCGGCCACGACCACCGCCTGAGTTGAGGCGTGGAATAGGCGTGCCGCAAATGCGGTGCGCGCCGCAGTGTCGGCGCCGAGCAGCTCGGCTTCGAAAGCGCCCAGCACCTGTACGGCGTTGGGGTGCGTCAGGTTGAGGTGGCCGATCAGCGCGGCTGCGCTCGCGGCCTCGCTGCGTAGTGCGCCGTCGCCGTCTCGCCCCGCGACCCATTCGAGGGAGAGGGCGGAGCCGTTGTCTTCATGCAACCGCGCGATGTTGACCTGGGACATCCGGTTGCCAGGTGGCGATCAGCTTGTGCAGCGCTTCCGCGTCAGCTGCGCCCACCATCTGCTCGCGCAGCGAGCGATCGCTGAACATCTGTGCGAGCTCGGAAAGAATCTGCAGGTGCTTCTCCGTCGCCTGTTCCGGTACCAGCAGGATGAAAACGAGCCGCACGGGCTGGCCGTCGGGCGCGTCGAACGGCACCGGCTGCTCGAGGCGGACAAACGCGCCCAGCGCCTCCTTCAATCCCTTGATGCGCCCATGCGGGATGGCGACTTCCTGCCCCAGGCCGGTCGAGCCGAGGCGTTCGCGCGCGAACAGACTGTCGAAGACGATGTTGCGCGCAAGGCCATGATTATTCTCGAACAGCAGACCGATCTGCTCGAACAGCCGCTTCTTGCTCGAGACCGCGAGGTCGAGCACCACGTTCGCCTGAGGAAGCAGCTGTGCGACGAGACTCATAGGGGTTTCGTGCCGGACGCCGGCCGGGCGCGGAATTCGTGCGCGCGGGATCCGCGTCCGGCGGAGGCGAATTTCAGAGGGCGCGGATTATAGCCCATCGGGCGTTCCCGAAAGCCCCGTGGTGGCCCGCGCGAGGCACGACCGGATCAAGCCTCGGCGGCACGGTTCTTGAGTGCATCATGCGCGGGCGCATAGCGCTTGCCCTTGTGCTTGAGGACCTGCCGATCAAGCTTGTCGATCAGGCGATCAATCGCGGCGTACAGGTCGGGATCGCTCGCGGCGCAATGCAGGTCCTTGCCGCGCATGTGCAGCGTGACCTCCGCCTTCTGCTGCAATTTGCCCACGGAGAGGATCACCTGAGCGTCGATGACGTGGTCGAAATGCCGTCTGACGCGCTCGAGCTTGCCGTCTACGTAGGCGCGGATGGCGGGGGTGACTTCGAGGCGATGTCCACTCACGTTCAGGTTCATCGGGATCTCCTCTGGATCGACGGGTGCGGCCGAGGGCTCGCTCGGCGCCAGCGGCACAGCCTACAGCCCCTTGCGCTGGCTGACCGGGGGTATCTGCAAGGATTCACGATATTTTGCGATCGTTCTGCGCGCGACCACGATACCCTGCTCGCCGAGAATTTGCGAGATGCGGCCGTCGGAGAGCGGCGAGCGCGCATCCTCCTCCGCGACGAGCTGCTTGATGAGGGCGCGAATTGCCGTCGAGGATGCCGCCCCGCCCGTGTCGGTCGCCACGTGACTGCCGAAAAAATACTTCAGCTCGAAAGTACCGCGCGGCGTCGCCATGAATTTCTGCGTCGTCACGCGCGAGATCGTGCTCTCGTGCAGGCCCAGGGTTTCGGCGATTTCACGCAGCACCAGCGGGCGCATGGCGACCTCGCCGTGCTCGAGGAAATGGCGCTGTCGGTCGACGATCGCCTGCGAGACCCGCAATATCGTTTCGAAGCGCTGCTGCACGTTCTTGATCAGCCAGCGCGCTTCCTGGAGCTGGGTCGACAGGGTATTGGCGCCACGCGCACTCGCCGCAAGCTCGGCGTACAGTCGGTTGACGCGCAGACGCGGCATCGCTTCCGCGTTCAGGCTCGCCCGCCAGACATTGCGCACCTTGCGCACCGTGACGTCGGGCACCACATAGCGCGTCTCGACGCGGGCGAACGCCGCGCCCGGGCGCGGATTGAGGCTGCGGATGAGCTGCTGCGCTGCGCGCAGCGCATCGTCGCTTGCACGGGTCGCGGATTTCAGCCGCACGAGATCGCGCTTGGCGAGCAACTCCAGATGATGCTCGGCGATATCGAGCGCGAGCTTGCGCAGCGCGTCGTACTGCGCAGCGGCCGAATCGCCCGCCGGCGCGCGGCGCGCGCGGATCTGCAGCGCCAGGCACTCGCCCGGAGAGCGTGCGCCGACACCCGACGGATCGAAGTTCTGCAGGTGGCGCAGCGCGATCGCCAGCTCGTCGAGATCGACGCCGGCCTCTGGCGAGAGCAGTTCGCCGATCTCCTCCAGGCTCTGGGTCAGGTAGCCGTCCTCGTCGAGCGCGTCGATCAGCAGCTCGACCAGCGCCCGGTCGCGCTCGCCGAGATTGGTTAGCGAAAGCTGCGTGTTGAGGTGATCACGCAGCGTGGGCAGGTCCGGTGCACTGAAGCTGCGGTCACTTTCCTCGTCGTCGTTCGAGCGCCAGGACGCCGACGCCTCGCCCGGCCAGCCGTCGGCTGCGATCGCGCCAGCCTGCGATTCCGTCTGCGCGTCTTCGGCCGCCGTGTCCTGCGCTGCCGCCGAGGGTGCGCTCTCATCCGGGGGCGGGGCCACCGGACCCGATCCGCCGTCCGCCTCGTCACGCTCCAGGATCGGGTTCTCCATCAGGATGCGTTCGATCTCCTGATTGAGCTCGACCGTCGAGAGCTGCAGGAGCCGAATCGACTGCTGCAGCTGCGGCGTGAGCGTGAGGTGCTGGGAGAGCCGAAATTGAAGCGTTGGCTTCATGGCGGGAGACGGCGCTGCTCGCTCGTCACATGCGGAAATGCTCGCCGAGATAGACGCGGCGAACGTGCTCATTGTAGACGATCTCCTCGGGATGACCCGAGGCGAGAACGGCGCCCTCGTTGATGATGTACGCGCGGTCGCAGATGCCGAGCGTCTCGCGCACATTGTGATCCGTGATGAGCACGCCGATGCCGCGTTCCTTGAGAAAGCGGATGATGCGCTGAATGTCGAGCACCGCGATCGGGTCCACCCCGGCGAAGGGTTCATCGAGCAGGATGAATGTCGGGCGGGTACCGAGGGCGCGCGCGATCTCGAGGCGCCTGCGCTCGCCGCCCGAGAGCGAGAGGGCGGTGTGCTTGCGCAAATGGGCGATGCCCAGGTCCTCGAGCAGCTCGACCAGGCGTGATTCCATCTCTTCCTCGGCAACGTTCTGCAGCTCGAGAATCGCCTGCACGTTGTCCTCGACGCTCAGGCGCCGAAACACGGAGTTCTCCTGCGGCAGGTAGGAAATGCCGAGGCGCGCGCGGCGATGGATCGGCAGGTGGGTCAGCTCCGTGCCGTCGAGTTCGATGCGTCCGGCGTCGACCGCGATCAGGCCGACGATCATGTAGAAGCAGGTCGTCTTGCCGGCGCCGTTCGGGCCGAGCAGGCCGACGACTTCGCCACTCGAAACCTCGAGCGCGACATCCTGCACCACGCTGCGGCCCTTGTAGCGCTTGCGCAGGTTTTCCGCGCGCAGAAGGCTCATTGTGTGGCGGGCGCGGCGGGCGTGGTGCGGCCGCGACGACGCCGGCTGGTCCGGCGCCGCACGTCGATCGCGTGGACACGTCCGTCTACGACCCGCTGCTCGGCCGGACGTATCAGGAGATCGCGACGGACGCGCGGAGCAATCACAAGTGCCAGGGCGTCGGCGGACTCCCGGCGATTCCCGGGATCGGCGGCGGCGGGCGGGGCGGCGGCCGCGGCGGTGGCGGGCGGGGCGGCGGCACCGGCACCG
>Ga0210138_1000065_pt1 | contig 23882 bp, 26 predicted proteins | sample Browns_ThreeSqC__FD_184850 | JGI IMG/M metagenome (GOLD analysis project Ga0210138, IMG submission 184850) | Wetland microbial communities from the San Francisco Bay, California, USA, that impact long-term carbon sequestration -... | ecosystem: Environmental > Aquatic > Marine > Wetlands ... | reverse complement strand
CAAAGCCAGCCAGCGCAATCCGCCGATTCCAGACAACGAGTGCCACCGTGCTCACTTCACCTTCCTCAGCGACACCCGCACCAAATCCGCCCCCGAGCCCGTCGCGTCGGTGAGCGGCAGCGACATCGGCACGAGACTGTTCATGCTCGGCATGCCAAAGTCCTTCGCGTAGGGCGTCGCCCAGTGCGAGAACTGGCCGAGCAGAAGCAGCGTGTCGGGCCGGATGCCCTGGCGCAGCACCGCCTTCGCGCGCACGCTCGCCTTGGGCGTCGCGATCTCGACCATGTCACCCTCGGCAATGCCGCGTTCGTCCGCGGCGCGTGGATTCAGGATCACGCCTTGATGGCCGGCGATGTTGTCCGCGACCTCCTTGATCATCTGCATGCCCACGTTGCCGCCCCAGGCGTACTGCATGCTGCGCGCAGTGAGCAGCCAGAACGGGTAGTCCTCGGCGCGTCCGCCCATGCGGCCGAGTTCCTCTTCCCACAGTTTCGGGAAATCCTTCCACGCCGGCAGCGTCTGGTACTCGGCGAGCTGCGTGTCCCACCAGCTCATGCCGTGCTCGTGCAGCCGCTTGCCAAGCTCCTGGCCGACGCGATACAGCCGCTCCTGGTACGGCAGCTCGAAGCGCAGCCCCATGTCCTCGAGCGTCGGCTGCAGGTACCAGTCGAGCCTGGGGAAGGGGCGCGTGCGCAGGCCGTGTTCCTTCCACCAGTCGAGACCCTGCGTCTCTTTGCCGCCGGTGAGCTCGGCACTCGCGGCGCGGCACACCGCGTCCCAGATCGTCTCGCGGCTGTGCACCAGCGCCGTGTCGAGCGAGAAATCCCATGTCGCGCCCTCGGCCTCGCCCTTGAGTGCGACCCCGACCACGCCCTTGTTGATCGCCGCGTTGTACTTTTCGAGCAGCCCGGTGCGCGCGGCGAGCTCGGTGGCGATGTCGGTGAAGTCGCGCGCATTGACCGCCGGCGCGACCACGGGCTGGCGCAGCGCATAGCCTTCGTGCTCCCAGAACTGCTCGATGAACTTCGAGCCGCCGATGCGGATCAGCTGCAGGCTTTCCAGGTCGACCGCCTCGGGCAGCAGGACGTCGGCGAAATGGTTGGTCTCGTCGCGCGTGTAGGCGAAGGCGACCACGAAGGGAAAGCGCGCCATTTTGTCAGCAATGCCGTCGGTGTCCCAGAACGAGACTGCCGGGTTGGTGCGGTAGAGAAACCACACTTCCGGCAGCGTCACGCGCGGCAGGCCCGCAGGCGTTTCGTCGAGAAACATCCAGGAAAAGTGCGTCGGCCCGAGCGCCTGGCTCCAGGGCCCGTCCCCGGCGAGCGGCACCATGGTGCGGTAGGCATTGCGGATGTTGGGCTGCGCCGACCAGTGCTCCTTGTCGGTCGGATTGAGCGGATAGGCCATGAATCCGTCGGGCCCCTTGCGCACGCTCTTGTGACGCTCGTTCAGCGGGCGGTTTAGGCGCACCGTGGTGCCCAGGGTGCCTCCGACCGTCTCTAGCGCGCCGACCAGAGCCGCGAGCACGGTGCGTGCCCAGCAGGATTCGTAACCGCCCCAGCCGTTGGTGACGGTCTTGCCGAGCGTCACCGCCACCGGGCGGTAGCGCAACGTGCGGCCGTCGACTTCGACCGTCGCGCCGACCTGCGCGGCATCGAGATACTCGTTAGCGATGCGGCGCATGACACTGGCCCCGACATCGCAGATTCCGCTCGCCCATTCCGGCGAGTACGCGCGCATGTGGGCGACCAATTTGCCGAAGGCTGGCTCGCCGACCAGGTCGCCTTCGCCGAGCGTTTGCCCATCGGGACCGATCTCGACGCTTTCGGCATCGTACGAACCTTCGAGCGCCGGGTTGATGCCTAGAGTGTCGAACGGTACGGCCTTTTCGTTATTCGCGTCCCACACCAGCGGCTTGCGCGTTTCGTGATCGCGCAAGTAGAAGCCGTTCGGTCCTACGAGGTAGGGCGATGAGCTGTGGCGCTTGAGAAACTCGAGGTCGAGCCGCTCGCGCGGCTGCTCGTGCAGCATCACGTGAATCAGCGCGAAGAGGAGAGCCGGGTCGGTCTTGGGTTTGATAGGCACCCATTCCGCCGAGCAGGCACCGGTCACCGAAAGGTGCGGCTCGACCTGCACACGCTTGATGCCGCGCTCGCGCGCGTTGGCGTGGCGCCAGACTCCGACCACGCCGCCGGAGGCCTCGATGTTCGCGCCGCAGGAGATGTTGTAGTTGCAATGCGGCGTATCCGCCGACACGGTGAAGCCACGGTGCCAGAACTCGCCGTAGAGATGCTCGGAGTGGTAGCACTTGACGCCCTGACCCGAGCCGAAACCCATGTCCATCGGGCCCCAGGCCGAAAGAAAGGCCGGGAAGCTGCCCATGTACGACTGCGGCGTGCCGCCGCCGCCGAAACTCGTTGCCACCTTCGGATAGCCGGATGCATCGAGCAGGCCGCTGGAGCGAATTTCGAGCAGCTTCTTCGCTACGGTGTCGAGCGCCTCGTCCCAGGAGATCGGCACGAAGCCGGGATCTTCATTGCGGCCCTTCTTCGGGTTGGTGCGCCGCATCGGCGAGCGCACGCGGTTCGGGTTGTACAGTTTCTGCACCAGGCCGTAGGCCTTGACGCAGACCTTGCCGCCGCCGGGGTGCACCGCCTCGGCAGCGAAATTCGGCTCGACCTCGGTCGCGACGCCTTGCGCGTTCACCTTGACCGTGAGGAGGTCGGGTCCGGCGACGCACTGGTAGCAGTAGGTGGCGAGCTTGTGCGTGCCAGTCTCCACCTTCACTGGATGCTCGACGACCTTGATCGTGCTCAGGTTCTTCATAGCCCTGCCTTCTGCTTCTTCGCCGCGAGCCGTTGCTCGGTCTGCTTCACGTCGACGACGAAGCGCCCGTGGCGGCCGCGGCAGATCGTGTCGATCCCGTCCGAAGCGCTGATTTCGAAGCTCACCGCGCGGCCCTTGACTTCGGCGATCTTGGCCTCGATCGTCACCTTCTGCCCGAGCAGGCTCGCCGCCAGGTGATCGACCTCGACGCGCGTGCCGACCGAGTCTTCGCCCGGGTCTAGATGCGCGAGCAGCAGATCGCGACAGGTCATCTCGATGTCGCGCACCATCATCGGCGTGGCGTAAACGCGCGCCGCCTCGCCCATGAAGTCGATGGTGCGTTCGCGGTCCACGGTATAGCTGCGGCTCGCGGTCAGTCCCGCGGCAAGCGTGGATTTCATCGTTCCTCCTCGATGCGTCCCGGGCGGGTGTCCGCGCATGCTGCACCGCGCCCGGCACGAATTCAAGCGGCGCTGCGCAGGCCCCGCGGCCCGTGCTGGTAATTCGGTACTCAAAAGCGTATTTTGACGATAGTGTTCTCCGGGACCCCGTCACTTGATCTCACTCAAGAAAGCCGTTCCCGCCGCCCGCCGCGCGCCCGAGGCCGCGCGCATCCGCGGCGTTCAGCCCGGCGACCTCGAGCAGATCGTCGAGATCGACGCCGGCATTACGGGGCTGCGCAAGGCCGCCTACTGGGGCGAGATCCAGCGCCGCTACGGCGGCGGGCGGCAACAGCGCTTTTTCCTGGTTGCCGATCGCGGCGGGCGCATCGAGGGCTATGTCGTCGGCGACGTGCGCGACTGGGAGTTCGGCTCGCCGCCCTGCGGCTGGGTGTTCGGCATCGGCGTGCGGCCCGAGGCGCGCCTGTCGGGCATCGCCACCCAGCTGCTCGACGCCATCTGTGACGGGTTTCGCCGTCTCGGGGTCGGCAAGCTGCGCACTTTGCTCGCGCGCGATGACCCCCTCGTGCTGTCGTTCTTTCGCAGCCAGGGCCTGATGGCTGCCCGGTTCATTCCGCTCGAGAAGGATCTCGACTGAGCCGCGCGTGAAGCTGCAGAAGAACACGCTTCTCGCGCTGTGCAGCGTGCTGGAATTCGCCGCACGGCCCGGTGCACAGCTCTCGGCGGCAGAGATCGCGCAGAAGTACCGCATGTCTTCCCATCACCTCGCCAAGGTGCTGCGCAGCCTCGGCCGGGCCGGGCTGGTGCGGGCGGCACGCGGCGCCGGAGGCGGGTACCGTCTTGCTGGAAACACGCGGCGCGTGACGCTGATGGACGTGATCGAATTGTTCGAGGACATCAGCGCGCCAAGGAGCGGCGCACGCCGAGCCGGCCGGCGCGTGAAAGCGGAAAGCGGCGCTACGGCGTTCGAGGTGGAGGACGCCATCGGCGTCGTCCTCGCCGAGATCGACGAAATCGCAAAGGCGACCTTTCGCTCGATCACGCTCGAGACCATGCTGAAGCTGGTCGAGCGCCGGCGCAGCTGAAGGCCCGGCCGCCAGTGTTTCTGCTGCGTTAAGCTGCTTACATCTGGTAGCAAACGCTCACGCACGCCGCGGGCGATCTGCGCGCTAATGGGGTCACCTGGAGGTGCCCCATGACCGCTAGCACTCGAAATCTCCTCACTCGCTTCGCAAGCCTGCTCGTCGCCGTCGGGTTCGCGGCCATGACGGCCGCGTGCGCGACTGCACAGTCGCAGGAGCGCGGCTGGAGCCGCGCGGAGCTCGACCAGCTGCTCGCACCGGTTGCGCTGTATCCGGACCCGCTGCTCGCGCAATTGATGATCGCTGCGACCTATCCGGACGAAATCGTGGAGGCGGCGCGCTGGTCGCGCATGCATCCCGGGCTGGACGGCGAGGATGCCGTGCGTGCGGCCGACGTGTTCGACTGGGACCCGAGCGTGAAGTCGCTGCTCGCCTTCCCCGACCTGCTGCAGCGCATGGACGACAGGATCGACTGGACGCGTGAACTTGGCGATGCCTTTCTGGCCCAGGAAGACGATGTGATGGAAGCGGTGCAAGGTCTGCGCCGCCGTGCGCGCATCGAGGGCACGCTCGCGAGCGACGATCACCTGCGCGTCGTTGACGATGGGCCGCGGATCCAGATCGTGTTCGCGTCGCCGGCGTACGTCTACGTGCCTTACTACGACACGCGGCTCGTATACGGGCGGTGGTGGTGGCCGGCGCACCCGCCGGTCGTCTGGGCGCCGTGGCCGGGCTATCGCCATGTGCCGCACCGCCCGGGAATCCTGGTCGGACTGTGGTGGAACACGGGCGTCCGGATCTCTTACGGATTCTTCTACGGCGGCATCGACTGGCCGCGGCGCGAAGTGCGCGTGGTACGTGTAGACACCTGGTACGTCCATCGCGCTATCGAGCGGCGCGCACCGCAGCGCGTCGTCGTGATCCAGCCTGGACGCTGGCACCACGAGCCGACGCGACGTCATGCCAGCCTGCAACAGAGACCGCACGCGCCGCAGATTGCGAGCCGGCCTGCGCCGCAGCAAGACGTGCATCGGCCCGAAGTGCGTCAGCCTGAAGCGAGGCGCCCGGAGGCGCGTGCGGAACAGCGTGAGCAGAAGCGGCCGGCGCTGCAAGGTGCGCGCGAGCAACCGCGAACGATGGATCAGCCGGCCCCGCGCCTCGAAGTCCGTCGCCCCGAGGTTCCACAGGCGGAATCGCGACGGACCGATGCGCCGGAGCGCCCGGCCGCTACGATTCAGTCAGGACCGCAGCGCGAAACGCGAAGGCCCGAAATACAGCCGCCGCAGACTACTGCAGTCGAGCGGGATGGGCGCGAGCGGCCGCGAGCGACATCCCATCGCGAAGTGCAGCGCCCTGAGCCGAAACGCGAGGCGCAGCGCCCTGAGCCGAGGCGCGAAGTGCAGCGCACCGAGCCAAACCGCGAAGCGAGATCTGTCGAGCCGCAGCCCGAGGCTCGGCAAAACGAGGATCGGCCCCAAGCACAGGCGCAACCACCCTCGCAGCGTGTGCAACCAGCAGAGCGCGCTGGGCCAAGATCCGCGCCGGAGCGCGGGCCGCGCAATGCCGAGGATGTGCGCGAACGCAGGCCGCAGGGCTGAACCTCGCCACCGCTCTCGCGCCTCGGCGCGCCAGCTCACTGCGATTGCAGATACTCCGCCAGTGCCGCGAAGTCATCTTCCGACAGCACCGCTACGGTGCTATGCATGATGCCGACGTTGCGGAGGTGGCGCTGGATCAATGACAGTTGCCGCACGATGTAGTCGGCACGCTGCCCGGAGAGGCGCGGAAAAACGCCTTTGCCCTCCGCCTTCTGACCGTGGCAACCCGTGCAGCCAGCGACGTTGCGCGAAGGGGCGCCGCTTTCGTACAAGGTCCGCCCCTTGGCAGCGAGAGAGGCCTCGGCAGGTATTCCGGGTGACGGCGGTTGCGCTGAATAGTACGCGGCGAGTGCGTCGACGAGCGGATCGTCGAGCCCGCCCGCCTGAGCCCACATCTGGTCATGCGCTGCCGGATCTTCGCGGAATCCGAGCCGGTACGCGCGCAGCTGCCAGGCGAGGTAGTCCTTTTGCTGGCCCTGCAACGCGGGCACCAAGGCAGGATTGTCTGCTGCGTGCTGCCGATGGCAGGTTGCGCACTGCCCGGCCGCCAGTTGCGAGGCACGCTGCCGCACGGAGGCGTCGTCCGCGCGCGCCGGCATGGCTACGCCAAAGAGAATGGCTCCGCATAGCACTGCGAGCCGCCGCAAGTTCATGGCGCGCCTCCCGGTTGATCGCAGGCTAGCGCGCGGCGCTGTGCGCCGCTTGACACAGGTCAAGCGCGATTCATTGGGCGCGGCGGCATCAGAAATACGGCACGCCCTGCGCGTTTACGTAGAGCGCGTACAGAGAAGTGCTCGCCGCCATGAAGAGACGGTTGCGGTGCAGCCCGCCGAAGCACAGGTTGGCGCAGCGCTCGGGCAGGTCGATGCGCCCGATCAGCCGTCCGTCCGGGTTGAATACGTGCACTCCGTCGAGCCCGGCCTCGCCCATGCCCCAGCCGCACCACAGATTGCCATCGACATCGCAGCGGAATCCGTCCGGGGTGCCCTTGGGTCCGGCGTCGATGAGCACGCGGCGGTTGCCGAGCGTCGCACCGTTCTTCACGTCGTAGGCGAGAATCTTGCGCGGCACCGAACGTGACTCGACGACGTAGAGGAGGGATTCATCGGGCGAGAACGCAAGGCCGTTCGGCTGGTTGATGCCCTCGGCGACAACGCCAAGCGTGCCGCTCGAATCGATTCGGTAGACGTGCGTCGGCAGCTCCTGCGGCGCCACCTCGCCTTCGTAGTGGCTGAGCAGTCCGAAGCTCGGGTCGGTGAACCAGATCGAGCCGTCCGACTTGCACACGATGTCGTTCGGCGAATTGAGCCGTTTGCCTTCGAAGCGCTCGGCGAGCACGGTCAGCCTGCCGTCGTGCTCGGTGCGCACCACGCGCCGCCCGCGGTGTTCGCAGGTCAGCAGGCGTCCTGCACGATCGCGCGTATTGCCGTTCGCATTGTTCGATGGCCGGCGGTAGACGCCGATCGCACCGGTTTCCTCATCCCAGCGCCACATGCAGTCGCCCGGCACGTCGCTCCAGACTAGGCAGCGCGCGTCGCCGAACCAGACCGGTCCTTCTGCCCAGCGCGTCGCGCCGCCCATGCGCTCGATCTTGGCGAGGGGCAGGCGGTACCGCGCGAAGGATTCGTCGACGACGACGACCGCGGGATCTGGATAGCGCTGGCTCGGCCGCCAGCCGGATTGTGAATCGCTCATTCGAGGTCCTCGCGAGTCGCAGACGCTATGTTATCGAGGCGCGCGGGCGCCGGCTATCATGCCCGATCATCCAATCGGACCGAGCGCGTGGCGCGAACTCCGCAGGCAGTTGTCATCGGCGCGGGTCATAACGGCCTCGCCTGCGCCGCGTATCTCGCGCGAGCCGGCCTGCGCGTCAAGGTGCTCGAGCGCCGCTCGGTCATCGGCGGCGCCGCGGTCACGGAGGAATTCCACCCCGGCTTTCGCAATTCGGTCGCGGCCTACACCGTGAGTCTGTTGCACCCCACCGTGATCCGCGAACTGCGCCTCGCGCGACACGGCCTGCGTATCGTGGAGCGTCCGCTGGCGAATTTTCTGCCGCTTGACGAGGCGCGCTGTCTGAGCGTCGGCGGCGGCCTCGACGCGACGCAACGGGAATTCGCCAAGTTCTCTCGGCGCGACGCCGAGCGCCTGCCGGAATACTGGGCAATGCTCGAGCGCGTAGCCGACGTCTTGCGCGACCTCGTGCTCGAAACGCCGCCGAATGTGGGCGGCGGTCTCGGCGATCTGTGGCGTGCATTTTCGAGCGCTCGCCGGGTACGCGCGCTCGACATGGAAGCGCGGCGGGATCTGCTCGACATGTTCACGAAAAGCGCGGCCGAGCTGCTCGCACGCTGGTTCGAGTCGGACCCGGTGCGCGCCGCATTCGGCTTCGATTCGGTTGTCGGCAGTTACGCGAGCCCTTATCACCCGGGAACCGCATACGTGCTGCTACACCACTGCTTCGGCGAGGTGAACGGCAGGAAGGGCGCCTGGGGCCACGCGCTCGGCGGCATGGGGGCAATCTCCAATGCGATTGCCGCGGAGGCGCTGGCGAACGGCGTCGAGATCGAGACCTTGGCGGCGGTTGCCGGGGTCGAGGCGCGCGCGGGCGCCGCCTGCGGCGTCAGGCTCGCGGACGGAAGAACGTTCGCCGCGGACGTCGTCGTAGGCAACGTCAATCCGAAGCTGCTCTATCTCGACATGATTGAACCTTCCGCGTTGCCGGAGGCATTCGTCGCGCGCATGCGCGGCTGGAAATGCGCTTCAGCGAGTTTTCGCATGAACGTCGCGCTCTCCGCGCTGCCTCGGTTCTCCTGCCGGCCCGAGGCGGGTCCGCATCATGCGAGCGGCATCATCCTGGCGCCTTCGCTCGAGTACATGGACGCGGCTTATGTCGATGCACGGCGCGAGGGCATCGCGCGCGCGCCGATCGTGGAGATGGTGATTCCGAGCACGCTGGACGATTCGCTCGCGCCGGCAGGTGCGCATGTCGCGAGCCTGTTCTGCCAGCACTTCGACCCCGCCGCAGATTGGAAAGCGCGCAAGGACGAGGCCATCGAGCGCATTCTCGAGGTCGTCGAGCGTTGCGCGCCGGGATTCCGCGCCAGCATCGTCGCGCACAGCGCGCTCTCGCCGGCCGACCTGGAGCGCGAGTTCGGCCTGGTCGGCGGCGACATTTTCCATGGTCAGCTCACGCTCGATCAGCTCTGGTCGGCGCGGCCGATGCTGGGGTACGCGGACTACCGCGCGCCGCTGAAGGGCCTCTATCTGTGCGGATCGGGCGCGCACCCGGGCGGCGGGGTGACCGGCCTGCCAGGGCGCAACTGTGCGCGCGAGGTCCTGCGCGATATGGGCCGGCGACCGAACTGAATGCACGCGGAACCAAATTCGTTGACGCGCATCAAACCTTGCTGTCTATAATCCGCGCGCATGCCGAAAAACCACCTTCGCCGACTTCTCGTCGCGCTGCTTGTCGCGCTGGTTCCCCTGCAGGGGCTCGCGGCGCTGAGCGTCGGGATCTGCCGCGACCTCGAGCGGTCTCAGGAATCGGCGCAGCGGTCGATGTCGGTGAACTTCGCGCATGCGCACACCCACGACGCTCAGCTCAGCGCTGCGAATGGCGCCGAGCATGGGTCCAAGGCGGCGAATGATCATCACACCGCGCATTGCTCCGCCTGCGCTGCCTGTGGCGTGAGCGCCGGGATCGTCTCTCTCGCGCCGATGCCGATCGCCGAGGCGCCGCGCAACGGCGCCATTGGGCATATCGGTACGCAATTCTCGGGCTTCGTGCCCGAAGCACCCGACCGACCTCCCCTGAAGCCCCTCGCCTGACCCGGGTCGGGTAGCGCGCTCGCACGCGCTGCCCGCGTGTGATCGCGCGCGCGATTCGCGTGCGCATGGCAGGGGAAACGACGATGAATCATTGGTTGTGCGCCGCGTTGGCGGCGCATGTGTTGGCGTGGTCGATCGGGCATGCCGAGACGGTGCGCGAGGCACCCGCGGATCCGGCCGATCCGAAGGTGCCGGTGCCGGAAACGAAGTACCGCTCGGCACTCGATGACTACCGGCCGTACGAAGACGGCAAGCTGCGCGTTTGGCGCGAGGCGAACGATGAAGCCGGCGCGCTCGGCGGGCATATGGGACAGACGCGTGGACGGCCCCCCGCGCCGCGCGACCGCGCCAAACCGGCCGCTGCGGCCTCGAAGCAGACGGGAGGCGCGCGATGAGTGCAACGCTGAGATTCGCGACCGTTGCACTGGCGGTATCTTTTGTCGGCGGCTGCGCCACGTTCTCCGAGGACGGCGGCTTCGACAGCGTGAACGCCGCGGTCAGGGCGCGCACCGGTCAGGAGGTGGCCTGGGTGCGCGACGACAAGGCCGAGGCGAGCGTCGCCGGCGAGGTCGGCAAACTGCTCGCCGAGCCGATCGGCCCAGAACAGGCGGTGCGCATCGCCTTGCTCAACAACCGCGGCCTGCAGGCGGCCTACGCCGACCTCGGTATCGCCGAAGCCGATCTCGTGCAAGCGGGCCGGCTGGTCAATCCGAGCTTCGCCTACGCGCGCCTGGTGCGCGGCGACGGCCTGGAGATCGAGCGCTTCTTCATCTTCAATCTGATGTCGTTGATCACGATGTCGTCGCGCGTCGAGATCGCCGGGCAGCGCTTTGAGCAGGCGAAGCTGAACGCGGCCGGCGAGGCGCTGCGCGTCGCGCTCGAGGCGCGGCGCGGCTGGTTCGATGCGGTTGCGGCGAACGAAACCGAGCGCTACGCCGAGCAGGTCAAGCGATCGGCCGACGCGAGCGCCGAGCTCGCTGCGCGCATGGCCGGTGTCGGCAATTTTTCCAGGCTGCAGCGCATGCGCGAGCAGGCGTTCTACGCCGAGACCGCGGCGCAGCTCGTGCGCGCGCGGCAGAACGCGGTCGCGGCGCGCGAGAACCTGACGCGGGTGCTCGGGCTGTGGGGCGCGCAGACGCAGTTCCGCCTGCCCGAGCGCTTGCCCGCGCTGCCCAAGTCGACGCGCGCGCTCGGCGAGCTCGAGGCGACCGCGATGCGCGAGCGGCTAGACGTGCGCGCGGCCAGGCACGACGCGGAAAGCCTCGCCGCGTCGCTCGGCCTGACCGAGGCGACGCGCTTCGTGAACGTACTCGAGGTCGGCTACCAGCACACCACCGAGACCTCGGAGCCCGTCAAGAAGGGGTGGGAGGTCGAGCTGAAGCTGCCGATCTTCGATACGGGCGATGCGCGCATCGCAGGCGCACAGCACCGCTACATGCAGTCCGTGCAGCGCGCGCGGCAGGTCGCAGTGAACGCACGCTCCGAAGTGCGCGAAGCCTGGAACGCGTACCGCAGCAGCTACGACAGCGCGATACATTTCCGCGACGAGATCGTGCCGCTGCGCAGGCGCATTTCGGAGGAGAACCTGCTGCGCTACAACGGCATGCTGATCGGCGTGTTCGAGCTGCTGGCGGATGCGCGCAGCACGATCGCGAGCGTCAACGCCGCGATCGAGGCGCTGCGCGAGTTCTGGATCGCCGACAGCAACCTGCAGATGGCGCTTACGGGGCGCTCGCCGGGCGCCACGGGCATGCGCGCCGCGGCGGCCGCGGCGATGGCCGGCGGCGGCGAAGGCGCCGGGCACTGAACATGGACAGGACGATGAACTCACGCAGACATTTCCTACGCGGCACGGCGGCCGGCCTGTTCGGAGCCGCGCTCGTTTCCAGGACGCAGGCGGCGTCGCTGCCCGAGGCGCCGCTCATGGACAAGCCCGACACGGCGCCGCCGCTCGAGCCGTCGAATGGCCGGCCGTACCAGCCGGTGGCGACCCTAAACGGCTGGACCCTGCCCTGGCGCATGAAAAACGGCTGGAAGGAATTCCACCTCGTCGCCGAGCCGGTGCGCCGCCAGATCGCCCCCGGCATGACGGCTCACCTGTGGGGCTACAACGGCCAGTCGCCGGGGCCGACGATCGAGTGCGTCGAGGGCGACAGGGTACGTATCTTTGTCACCAACAAGCTGCCCGAGCACACCACGATCCACTGGCACGGGATCCTCGTGCCGAACGGCATGGACGGCGTCGGTGGGCTCACCCAGCCGCAGATTCCGGTGGGCAAGACCTTCGTCTACGAGTTCGAGATGAAGAAGTCGGGCACCTTCATGTACCACCCGCATGCCGACGAGATGGTGCAGATGGCGATGGGCATGATGGGATTCTTCGTCGTGCACCCGAAGGACCCGGAGTTCATGCGCGTCGATCGCGACTTCGTGTTCCTGCTGAACGCCTTCGACATCGATCCGGGCGCGTACACGCCGAAGGCGAACACGATGCTCGACTTCAACCTGTGGTGCTGGAACTCGCGCGTGTTTCCCGGGATCGATCACTTCGTCGTGCGCAAGGACGACCGGGTGCGCATCCGCTTCGGCAATCTCACCATGACCAACCACCCGATCCACATGCATGGCTACGACTTCGAGGTCACCTGCACCGACGGCGGCTGGGTGCGCGAGGCCGCACGCTGGCCCGAGGTCACGGTCGACGTCGCGGTCGGCCAGATGCGAGCCTTCGAATTCGTCGCCAGCGAGCCGGGCGACTGGGCGATCCACTGCCACAAGTCGCACCACACCATGAACGCGATGGGGCACAGCGTGCCGACCATGATTGGCGTCGACCAGCGCGGCGTGGTGAAGAAGGTGATCGACCTGGTGCCCGAGTACATGGTGATGGGTGAGCGCGGCATGGCCGACATGGGCGAGATGGAGATGCCGCTGCCGGACAACACGCTGCCGATGATGACCGGGGCGGGGCAGTTCGGCGCGATCGAGATGGGCGGCATGTTCAGCGTGGTCAAGGTGCGCGAAGGTCTGGCGCGCGACGACTACAAGGACCCCGGCTGGTACAGGCATCCGAAAGGCACGGTGGCGCACGCGCTGAGAAACGCCGCAGCGCCCGCCGCGGTGCGCGCGCCCGCGCGCGGAACGAAATCCGGCGAGCGCGTCGTTCGCGCGCGCAAGCCGGAAGGCCATGGCGGGCACCGATGACGACAAGCGAAGGACCGACGATGGGCGAAAAAGCGTTCACCGCAAGCGCGCTCGCAGCGTTCCTCCTGTCGACCGCGTTCTGGTCGGGCGCGGTGCCCGCGCACGGTGGCGACCCACACGAAGAGAAGGACGCCGTGCGGACACCTGTCGAGGCTGAGCAGATGGTCTTCGGCATCGCGGGCGATCCGAAGCGCGTGACGCGCACGATCGAGATCGACATGCGCGACACGATGCGCTTCGTTCCGGCGCAGATCGACGTCAAGCGCGGTGAAACAGTGCGCTTCGTGATCCGCAACTCGGGCGCGGTGCTGCACGAGCTGGTGCTCGGCGACATGACCGACCTCGAGCAGCACGCCGCGCTGATGAAAAGGTTCCCGGGGATGGTGCACGCCGAGCCGTACATGGTGCACGTCGAGCCGGGCAGGAATGGCGAGTTCGTCTGGCAGTTCAACCGCGCGGGCGAGTTCCATTACGGCTGCCTCGTTCCAGGCCATTTCGAGGCCGGGATGATCGGCAGGATTAGAGTGGACTGATCCAGAACAAAGGAGATTGATGCAATGAGCAAGACCATTGTTCGCGCCGCGCTCGCGGCGCTGCTGCTCGCTGGGCTTCCGGCGCTCGCGGAAGAGCTGACCGAAGGCATCATCCGCAAGGTGAACAAGGACGCCGGCAAGCTCACCATCAAGCACGGCGAGATCAAGAGTCTCGACATGCCGCCGATGACGATGGTGTTCCAGGTCAAGGACCGGGCGATGCTCGACCAGGTCAAGGAGGGCGACAAGGTGCGCTTCGCGGTTGAAAGCAAGGGCGGTGCAATGACCGTGACGAAGATCGAGCCGGCGAAGTAACTGCTCACCGGGAGCCCGGACGTCGAACTCGCCAGGCGCGCGCCAGTCCAATGAATGCGCTGGGCCGTTGCCGTTTGACATATGTCAATACGTTCGGCGAGGGCGGGCGCAGGGTAGGTACCTGAAATGCGAGCGGACGGGAGCATGTCGATGAGCATCACAAGGCGGCGGAAATGGTGGACCGCGTTCGCCATCGTCGCGCTCACCTTCTTGTCACTGCGGCCAGCCTGCGAAATCTGGCTATCGCACGCAAAGGGGCATGACGTCTTTCAACTCCCGGCGGTGCATGCCGCGGTTGCCCACGAGGCGCCAGCGCACGCGCCGCACGACTCGGCGTGTTGCGCGAGCATCGAGGGCGCGACGCTCGTCAAGCCGGCGGACGCGCTGGTCCTGCGTATCGCGCAGATCCCGGCTGCGGCCACTCTTAACGCGCAGGCGGTGCTGCGGGTAGCAGTGCCGTCGCTTCATGTGCTTAGCGCTTCGGTCATTCCTCCCGGCATCGCTTCGTTCTACGTCCGCTCGGCGCGCATCCTGCGCTGAAGCCGCCCGAGTGCGCCGCGCCGTTGACTCGGCCGGCAAATCAACCGTTACGGAATCGCGGATCGGCCGCGCACGCGCGCCCGCCACCGCCTCGATTAGCAGCAATCGCTTTCAGTCAGTTTGAACGGGAGTAACACCATGAAACGCACATTGATCGCATTGGCCGTCACGGCCGCCTTCGTCGCAGTCCCTGGCTGGGCGACGAACGATGCCCAGCCAACTCAACAATTTGCCGAAGGGGCCATGCACATGCAGCTTGCGCAGGCAGGGACTGCGCCACCGCGTCAGGGCATGGGCCCCGGTCAGGGCATGGGCCCCGGTCAGGGCATGGGCCCCGGACAGGAAATGGGTCCTGGAATGATGGGACAGGGCTACGGACCCGGCTACGGGCCGATGGGCCCGGGAATGATGGGACAAGGCTACGGTCCGGGATACGGCCCCATGGGGCCCGGAATGATGGGGCAGGGCTACGGTCCGGGATACGGCCCCATGGGACCCGGGATGATGGGCTATGGAGCGGGGCCCGGCATGGGCTCTGGAATGATGGGCGGCATGATGGGCCCCGGCATGATGTACGGGGGAAATCCGTATGCCGCGCTCGATCTCAGTGCCGAACAGCGCACGAAGATCGCCAACATCCAGGAAGGCCTGTGGCGCAAGCAGTGGGACCTCATGGGCAAGATGCATGAGGAGCGCTACCACATGCACCAGCTGATGAGCGGTGCGGTCCCGGACGATGCTTCGGCACGCAAGGCCTATGACGCAATGGCCAATGCGCACAAGCAGATGTTCGACGCCATGCTCGATGCGCGCAAGCAGATCGATGCGGTGCTCACCAAGGAGCAGCGCGAGCAGCTCAAGCGCGGCGGCTGAGGCCCGCTGGAGATTCGATGCAAACGGTGCAACCGCAAGCGTCGCGCGCGGGCGTCGAAGCGCCCGCGCGCCTTGCCTCGCGCTGGACCACTCTTGGCCCGCTCGCGATCTTGGTGATCGTTGCGGCCTTTCTCGGCGTCGGGCTCACGCGCAACCCGCGCGAGATTCCTTCGCCGCTCATCGGCAAGCCGGTGCCGCAGTTCCAGCTCGCGCCGGTGAAGGGGCGCACGCTGGGCCTGGCGACCGAAGATCTCAAGGGCGAAGTGTCGGTGGTCAACGTGTTTGCATCCTGGTGCACTGCCTGCCGCGACGAGCATCCGCTGTGGATGGCGCTCGCGCGCGAGCGCCTGCTGCCGATCCACGGACTGAACTACAAGGACAAATCTGACGCCGCCGCGCGTTGGCTCGACGACCTGGGCGATCCGTACACCCGTACCGGCGCAGATCTTGACGGGCGCGTAGGAATCGACTGGGGCGTGTACGGTGTGCCGGAAACTTTCGTGATCGACCGGCAGGGCCGCATCCGGCGCAAGATTATCGGCGCGATCAACCGCCGGATCGTCGACGAAGAGCTGACGCCGCTGGTGCGTCAGCTGCGCGCCGAGCGGGAAGGCGGGAAGTAGGCGCGCGATGGGCGACGCCGCGAACATCGGTCTCGCGGTCGCGTTTGCCGCAGGCGTGGTGTCGTTTCTTTCGCCCTGCGTGCTGCCGATCGTCCCGGGCTACGTGTCGTACATCGCAGGCGAAAGCGTGCACCGGCGCCATGATCTGCGCGCCAGCGAGCGGCTGCTCGCCCTCGGCCTGAGCGCGTTCTTTGTCGCCGGGTTCTCCACGGTGTTCATCGCATTCGGCGCGAGCGCGAGCGCGATCGGCCAGCTGCTGCTGCGCTACCGCTACGAGGCGAACCTCGCCGCAGGCGCGGCCGTGATCGCGTTTGGCTTGTTCCTGCTCGGCGCCTGGCGTTGGCTGCCCTGGCTGCAACGTGATTTGCGCCCGCATTGGCGACTTGCCGGAGGCAATCCGCTCGCGGCCTACTTGCTCGGCGTCGCGTTCGCGTTCGGCTGGACGCCATGCATCGGCCCCGTGCTCGGCGCGATCCTCGCGCTGAGCGCGGTGAGCACCGATGCGGCCGGCGTAGGTCTGCTTACGGCGTACGCGCTCGGGCTCGGCGTGCCGTTCCTCTTCGCTGCGCTGCTCGCCGATCGGGCGGCACATGTGCTTGCGAAATGGCGGGGCTTCGGCGCGGGGCTGCAGATCGCCGGCGGCGCGGTTCTGGTTGTGCTTGGCCTGGCGATGATGACCGGTCAGCTCGCGGTGGCGTCGCTCTGGCTTCTCGAGCGCGTGCCCGTGCTGGGGACGATCGGCTGAGGAAAGGAGACCGACATGTGGGGTGACATGGGAAGCATGATGGGCTACGGCGGTGGCTGGGGCTTTTTCGGCGTGCTGCACATGCTGCTGTGGTGGGTGCTGATCGTTCTCGGCATCGTCGTGCTGGTGAAGTGGCTCGTCGGCGGCAAGGGTGATTCGCGCACGGGCGGCGATCGCGCGCTGGACATCCTGCGCGAGCGGTACGCACGCGGGGAGATCGACAAGGATGAATTCGACACACGCAAGCGCGACCTCGCGCACTGAGGCGGCCGCAGCGCGGATCGCAGCGCGCGCGAACCATCCTTGGTACGTGCGGCTCATCTTTGCTGCGCAGCGGCGCAAGTACGGCAGCGAGCTCGAGCCGGCGCGACTGTGGGGCCGGCTGCCGCGAAGCTTCCTCTTCCTCACGCTGCTCTATCGCTCGATCGACCGTGCCGGATCGCCGATCGAGCCCGCGCTGCGCGCACTGGTGCAGGTACGCGTTTCGCAGGTCAACGGCTGCGGGTTCTGCGTCGATCTGAACGGCGCCGCCGCGCTCGAGCGCGCGGTGGCGGCGGAGAAGCTCGCGGCGCTCGGTGACTATGAGCGCTCGCCGTTCTTCACCGAGCGCGAGCGCGCCGCTCTAGCCTACGCCGAAGCGGCCACCGATCCGGCACGGCGTGTCGACGACTCCTGCTTCGCGCGGCTGCGCGCGCGCTTCGACGAGCAGGCGATTCTCGAGCTCACTGCGTTGGTCGCGTTCCAAAACCTGTCGAGCAAGTTCAACGCGGCGCTCGCGGTGCCGGCGCAGGGATTCTGTGCGCTGCCGGCGAGGCGGGAGCCGGATCCATGAGCGGTTTCGGTCGCCTGGACAGCGAAAGCAGGATCCATGGGAAAGCGTAAACGCCGCGAACGGGCACGACGCGACGACCGGGCGCTGGCAGCTAATGGCACAACATCCCGGACAGCGTCCGTCGCCGGCGCGGCGGGTGGCGCGATGTTTACCAGCGCGCGTTGGCGCCGCCACCTGATGACGATTGCGGCGATCACGGTCGTCGCAGTCGCGTTTGCGGGCTTGATCATCGGCCAGATCAGGCCTTCGTCGCGCTCGCTGACGGCGTCCGCAGAGCCTTTGCGCGGCAAGCAGCTGTACGACCAATTCTGCGCCGCCTGCCACGGCGCGGCTGGCCGAGGGGCTCCCGGCTGGCGGTATCAGGAGCGCGCCGCGCCGCCGCTCGATAGCAGCGCCCACGCCTGGCACCACGAGGACGAGCAGCTGCTCGATATGATCCTCGACAAGCCTGCGCCGGATTCGCTGATGCCGGCCTGGCGCGGAGTGCTCACGCGCGAGAACGCGCTCGACGTCGTTGCATACATCAAGTCGCTCTGGTCGCCCTACATCCGCGCAAACTGCCAGGGCGCGAAGCACATGAGCTGTATGTCGCACCTGTAACCCATCGCACACGGCCATGGGCCATTCCAAGAACGAGTGCTGCAGATGCGGAGCGGCAATCGCCGGACCGCCGTTCATGGTCGCGGGCGACGATCTGTGCTGCGAGCACTGCTTTCTCCGTCGGCACCAGCTCGGCGCTGCGCCGGGGCCTCCGATCGGGGAGATCGAGGCGTTTGCCGAGGCGCTCGCCGCCGCGCTCGACCTCAGGGAGCACGAGACCGGCGCGCACTCGAAGCGCGTCGCCTGCCACACGCTGGTACTCGCCAGACGCTTTACGGAAGACACGGCCTTGCTGCGCGAGATTTACTGGGGCGCGCTGCTGCACGACATCGGCAAGATCGGAGTCCCGGACGCCATCCTGTGCAAGCCCGGCGCGCTGACCGATTCCGAGCGCGCGGTCATGCGCGGCCATCCGGAAAACGGGTTCGCGGTTCTGCGCGGGGTTCCGTTCATGGAGCGCGCGGCGCAGATCGTCCTCAGTCATCAGGAGCGCTACGACGGGCGCGGCTATCCACAGGGTCTCGCAGGAGAAGCGATTCCGCTGGGATCGCGCCTCTTCGCGGTGATCGACACGCTCGACGCTATCACCTCCGACCGACCCTATCGCGCAGCGCAGCCGTATGACGCGGCGAAGGCCGAGATCAGGCATTGCTCCGGCGGGCAGTTCGATCCACGCGCAGTGGACGCGTTTCTCGCCGAGGAAGGCGTGCTGCGCGAAATGGTCGCGGTCAAGTGCGGCCAAGTCCCATCGGAGATGCAAGTGGCAAGGTCGTGAACGGGCTGGGATGGTCGACATCGCCACGATCAACGAAAACGCCGATCTGCGCGCCGCGAACTGCTCGTGCGCCTTGATGCCACTTCCGAACCCATAGGGCGAGCCACTTCGTCGCAAGCCGCAGCGGAAGGGACGAACCATGCATGAACGCCATCACGAACACGCCGGACACGATCACGCGGCCACGCAAGCGGAGGGTGGAGCGCAGCGCCAGGTCAAGGACCCCGTATGCGGCATGCGCGTCGCGCTTGATGCGGGCAAGCCGAGCGTCGAGCATGAAGGGCGCGTCTACCAATTCTGTTCCGCGGGTTGCCGCGACAAGTTCATCGCCGACCCAACGCGCTACCTGGGCGCCGTGACGCAGCCGCCGCCGAAGCCGGCACCGGCAGGGACGAAATACACCTGCCCGATGCACCCGGAGATCGTGCGCGACGCTCCGGGCGAGTGTCCGATCTGCGGCATGGCGCTCGAGCCGATGGGAGTGCCGGCGGCGGAGGAGGGGCCGAACCCGGAGCTCGTCGACATGCGCCGCCGCTGCTGGGTCGGCGCGGTGGTCACGATCCCGCTGCTCGTGCTGACGATGGGCCCGTTCGTCGGGCTCGGCTTCGTGCGAGAGGCGCTCGGCGAACGCATCGCGCAATGGGTCGAGCTCGCGCTCGGCACGCCCGTGATCCTGTGGGCAGGATGGCCGTTCTTCGTGCGCGGCGTGCGTTCGGTCGTCAACCGCAGTCTCAACATGTTCACGCTGATCGCGATGGGCACCGGCGCGGCCTACGCGTTCAGCGTCGTCGCGGTGCTTGCGCCCGGAATTTTCCCTGCGGGCTTTCGCGACGCGGGAGGCCATGTCGGCGTGTACTTCGAGGCCGCCGCGGTGATCGTGGTGCTCGTGCTGCTCGGCCAGGTGATGGAGCTCGTCGCGCGCGAGAGGACGGGTTCCGCGATCCGCGCGCTGCTCGACCTGGCCGCAAAGACGGCGCGCCTGATCCGTGCCGACGGCACCGAGGAGGAAGTGCCGCTCGAGTCGGTCGCGGTGGGTGACCAACTGCGCGTACGGCCGGGCGAGAAGATACCGGTCGACGGCATGGTGCTCGAAGGCCGCTCCTCGGTCGACGAGTCGATGATCTCGGGCGAGCCGGTGCCGGTCGAAAAGGTCGCCGGCGACGAGGTCACGGGCGCGACGATCAACGGCTCCGGGTCGCTCGTCATGGAAGCGCGTCGCGTAGGCGCCGACACGCTCCTCGCGCAGATCGTAGAAATGGTGGCGAGCGCGCAGCGCTCGCGCGCGCCGATCCAGAAATGGGCCGATCAGGTCGCCGGGATTTTCGTCCCCGCGGTCGTCGCGGTCGCGATACTTTCGTTTATCGCTTGGGCGATCTGGGGTCCGGCTCCGGCGCTGTCGTACGCGCTCGTCTCGGCGGTGGCGGTTTTGATCATCGCCTGCCCCTGCGCCCTCGGCCTCGCGACGCCGATGTCGATCATGACCGCGACCGGGCGCGGCGCGCAGGCCGGCGTGCTGATCAAGAACGCCGAGGCGCTCGAGCGCTTCGCCGGGGTCGACACACTGATTGTCGACAAGACCGGCACGCTCACCGTGGGCAAGCCGAAGCTCGTTGCGGTGCTCCCCCGGCCCGGACACGACGCGACCGAGGTCCTGCAGCTCGCGGCGAGCCTCGAGCGCGGCTCCGAGCATCCGCTCGCCGAGGCGATTGTCTCGGCTGCCGAGGCGCGCGGCGTCGAGATGGTGAAGGCCGAAGACTTCGAGGCGGTCACCGGGAAAGGCGTGAAAGGGATCGTCGACCGTCGGCTGGTCGCGCTTGGCAACGCGAAGCTCGTCGCCGACCTCGGGCTGGAGGTCGGCGGGCTCTCGGCCGAAGCCGACAAGCGGCGCGACGCGGGTGAAACGGTGATGTTCGTGATCCTCGACGGCAAGATCGCGGGCATGGTCGGGGTCGCCGACCCGGTCAAGGAGACCACGCCGGCCGCGCTGCGCGAGCTGCACGCGCAGGGCTTTCGCATCGTGATGGTGACCGGAGACAACGCCCGCACCGCGAGAGCGGTCGCTGGACGCCTCGGCATCGACGAGATCCGCGCCGACGTGCTGCCCGCGGACAAGGCGCGCATCATCAAGGAGCTGCAGGACGAAGGGCGGAAGGTCGCGATGGCAGGCGACGGCGTAAACGACGCGCCCGCGCTCGCCCAGGCAGACGTCGGCATCGCGATGGGCACCGGAGCGGATGTCGCCATCGAGAGCGCAGGCTTTACCTTGGTGAAGGGCGACCTTACCGGCATCGTGCGCGCGCAACGCCTCGCGCGCGCGACGATGCGCAACATCAAGCAGAATCTGTTCTTCGCGCTGGTCTACAACGCAGCGGGGGTGCCGGTGGCCGCGGGCGTGCTCTATCCCCTCCTCGGCATCCTCATCTCGCCGATTTTTGCCGCTGCCGCGATGAGCCTGTCTTCGGTGTCGGTGATCGTCAACGCGCTGCGGCTGCGGCGCGTGCGAATCTGAGGCGCGCCGCCAGAACATTGGCGAAACCCGACCGCGAAGCGAAAGGCGCACGCTGAACTCGCTGATCGACAATCTGCGCACCGTCCCGGATCGAAGCGTGGCGCTCGAGCGCTACCGCGGGCTGGCGGAGCGCTACGATGCATCGTGTCGTTTGATCGAGCGCCTGCGCCTCGCAGCCATCGACACACTTGAACTGCGACCCGGCGACACCGTGTACGACGTTGCCTGTGGCACCGGCGCGGTACTTCCCGAGCTCGTGCAGCGGGTGGGCGCAAGCGGGCGCGTGATCGGCATCGAGCAATCTCCGGAGATGGCCGGCCGGGCTGCGGCACGCTTTCCGGATGCCACATCGCCGTCGAACGTCGAGCTGCTCATCGCTCCGGTCGAGGAAGCGCGGCCCGCGACGCCGGCAGACGCGCTGCTGTTCTGCTACACGCACGACGTCCTGCAGTCGCCGCGCGCGCTCGACAATCTGCTGGCGCATGCCCGCCCCGGCGCGCGCATTGCGCTCCTCGGCCTGCGCCTGCTGCCCTGGAGCCGGGGTGGGCCAATCAACCTGTGGCTGCTCTGGCGTGCGCGGCGGTACCTGACCACCTACCGCGGCCTGAGGGCACCCTGGGCGTTATTCGAAGAGCGGGTGGAAGGTTTGCGCATAGTGCGGTGTTTCCAGTTCGGCACGAGCTATCTTGCCGTTGCCCGGGCGCGCTGACGAATTTCGCTGCCGGAGGGCGAGAACGATGCGCAACGCAAGCGGTCATAGTGCCGGTGGGTTGGGGAGTGCGAAAATATGCGCGGTGGTCCGCGCGGACTGAGAGGAAAACGATGAGACCGATACGGACGTTTGTACTGCTGTTTTTTGCCACGCTCGCCTGGGTCGCGGCGGCGCCCGCGTTTGCGCAGCGTATTCCCGCGGTCACGGTCTACAAGACCGCGACCTGCGGCTGCTGCAAGGATTGGGTAAAGCACCTCGAGGCGAACGGTTTCCGCGTCGAGTCGCACGACGTCACCGACCTGGACCAGATCAAGCGCAACCTGGGGATACGCCCGCAGTACGCCTCCTGCCACACCGCGATCGCCGATGGCTATTCGTTGGAAGGCCACGTACCGGCAGCCGACATCAAGCGGCTGCTCGCCGAGCGGCCGAAGGCCCGCGGCCTCGCGGTTCCGGGCATGCCGGGCGGCTCACCCGGCATGGAGAGCTCGCCCAAGCAACCCTACGCGACGCTGCTGCTCGACGATCAGGGCGGCGCGCAGGTGTACCAGCAGCACTAGGCGGGCGTTCCGCAACGCGCCGCATCGAGTCCAAAGGCAATCGAAGGTCGTAATGAATTCAGAGGAACTGCTGGCTGGCCCGATTTCCCGCTACCCCGCCGCGCTGCAGCTCGGTGCGGGCGCGCTCGGCGCCGGACTGGCGTTCGTCTTTGCCTGTCCAGCGATCGGCGTCGCGAGCCTGGGCGCCCTGGCGGACGGCGAGCGGTATGCAAGATCGAGCGACGCGCTCGGCCTGCGCTGGGCATCGCTCGCGTTCGCGGCGCTCGCAATCGCAGCGATCGCCCTGGCGCTGATCGCGCCGGACAAGGTCCCGGCGTGGGGCGTGATCATCGTCGCGCTGCTTGGAATGATCGTGAACGCGGTTTGCGTGGTTGCTGCGTTTCCGCTGCGGCTCTCGCAGCTGGCGGACGCGGGCCGGGGCGCCTCCGGGAGCGGTTTCGCAGTGCTGCTCGCGATCGGTCTGCTGCTCGTCGTACGGCCCGCGACGTGGGTCTGCATCGCCGGGGCAGTCGCGATCGCACTCTCGATCGGCTGGGCGCGGCTGGCGCGTCCTCGAACGGCGTGATGACGTTGGAGCGCGCAAGGGGTCGACGCGATTTTCTGCGTGCTGCGCTCGGTCTTGGCGCGGCGACGTTGACGTCCGTAGGCTGGGCAGCCTCCGCGCCAACGCGCGTTCTGCGCGCGCGCGAAGCGCAAAGCGCGCTCGCCGGCAACGCGTATCCCGCGACCGACGTCTGGAGCTACGACGGCGCGATTCCGGGCCCGCTGCTGCGCTACCGCCAGGGCGAGCGGCTGCGCGTCGAAGTCGAGAACGCCCTACCGGATCCAACGACCGTGCACTTTCACGGCATCCGGCTGCCGAACGCGATGGACGGCGTGCCGCACCTCACGCAGCCGCCGATCGAGCCCGGCGCGCGCTTCGTCTACGAGTTCGATTTGCCCGATGCCGGCACCTACTGGTACCACCCGCATCTTGGCAGCCCGGAGCAGGTGGGGCGCGGCCTGTCGGGTGCGCTGATCGTAGACGAAGCTTCGCCGCCGGCAGTCGATCGCGACCTCGTCTGGCTGCTGTCGGACTGGCGCCTCGACGCCGGGGCGCGCATCGTCGCGAACTTCGGCAATTTCATGGACGCAAGCCACGCGGGCCGGATCGGCAACACGGTGACGGTGAACGGCGAAGTGCGCGAGGCCTTCGACGTCGTTCCCGGCGAGCGCGTCCGGCTGCGTCTGATCAATGCGTCGAACGCGCGCATCTATGGCCTCGAGTTTCGCGGCCACGATCCGATGGTCGTCGCCTACGACGGCCACCCGGTCGAGCCGCACCGC